>Ga0209839_10000358_pt1 | contig 23700 bp, 32 predicted proteins | sample OrgsoiDNA2013050_FD_185800 | JGI IMG/M metagenome (GOLD analysis project Ga0209839, IMG submission 185800) | Permafrost soil microbial communities from the Arctic, to analyse light accelerated degradation of dissolved organic matter (DOM) -... | ecosystem: Environmental > Terrestrial > Soil >... | reverse complement strand
ACGTCCATAGCTGACATCCTTTTCCATTCGTTTGTTAATTTTGTTTTGAAATGTCTATCCTGAATCGCTTCTGCATAACTCTGTGTACTTCCCTTGCGTACGCCATACCAGTCGGTGGCATTGTGTAAAGACCGGTCAACCTGGTCGGGATTTTCATCTGTCCAGTCACTTAATAATAAGGTATACTCTTTCACCGGTGGCTCATTCTTTTTATGAATAATAATCGCCCCATATAAACCACTCTGTTGCTGCATCATCGTGTGGGAATGGTACCAGTATGTACCATTCTGTACGATCGGAAAAGTATAAAAATGAGTCTGACCCATTTTTATTGGTGCCGTGGTCAGGTAGGAAACCCCGTCGTACCTATTCGGTAAAATCAGTCCATGCCAGTGAATGGAGGTCTCCATCATCATGGTATTGTGAACATAGATTTCTGCGGTATCACCTTCTGTAAAGGTCAACGTCGGTGCCGGAATCGAGCCGTTGATTGCAAGCGCCTTCCTGATTTTCCCCGTATAGTTTACTACAGTATCACTGATGTATAAATGATATATTACCCTGCTGCCAATTTTAGTATAAAAAGGTAAGGTTTTGGGTTCCGCGTCTATTTTCATGTCCATAGACATACCACCCTGCTGACCCAAAGAAGCCAATGCCATAGAAAGAGATAAAAGGAGAAATACTGCCGGTTTCATGTTTGTTGATTTACAGAAAGTGCGTTTACGTTAATTTGCCTCAGGGGTTAATTGTTTCCGTTATATTTCCACAGGTAAGCATCATTCTTCCATAATAAGGGTTCCTGATACTTTTCTCACTACTAAGCCAGTACATCTTTTTCATCGGACAATAAGCCTCGTAAACAGGTTGATTGGACAACCTGGCCAGTTTAGCCAATGAGTATAAACTGAGTGAAAGATTCGCAAAATTTTCCCGCTGTTTGTCAATGTCTTTGGCTGCCACGATACGCCCCGCATCAGCAATCAATTTAATTTGTATAATTAAAACAGCATTCTGCCGGTCTGCAGGAATAGTTTTCATATCCATACTATTTAAAGTTTTAACAAATTCATCCGCTTTAATGGATGCATTACCTGCATCTGCATTTACCAAGGCTTCCTTCACCTCATAATATGCTTTCAACATGGGAGACTGTGCATGAAGCGAAAACAGTGCAGTTAGCAAAACAAACCCTGTTATAATTAAGCGTTTCATTTTTTTTATTTTTGTGATGTATTAAAAAATTACCCGGGATAACGACCCTAAAAATGTCAGATTGGAATAAATTAAATTTCTGGTTTACCGCATTAAAATAATCATGGCGATACTCATCGCTATCATCAAAGCGTCTTCAATAATCGTAACCGTGCTCATAGGCAGGTTAAATACTGCCCCTAAACAAGCACATTTTATTTTGCGCTTATTGATTACAGACTGCAAAACACCAATTATGCTGACAGACATAACCAAAAGAGTTATGTAATTAATAATTGACGACTTAAAGTTTGTAGCATAAGACAGACCCAGGCCTAATTCTAAAAAGGCATAGATATAACCCCATACGGGGATTCTTTTTGCGATGATATCATACATCGAATAACTTTCGGCAAAAGCTTTCAGGCCAAGCATTTTAAAGAAGGAAAATGTCATAAAAAACCCAGCCATAAACACGCGCATCCATTCCAAAATGCTGAAATAACCATTTGTAACTGCGGCATTCACTGAAATAGTGGTTATATAACCAAAAATCAATATGATGGGCTTATAAGTTGCAAACCATGATTTGGTTTCCTTTTCTTCGGTAAATGGTGCAGGAGGATTGACCGTTACAACCCCCGAAATCTGGTATTTTGGATAGTCTTGTAAGACCCCCGTGAATACACTGGTTGAAATGTGCCTGTCCATCTCAATATCGGCTGTCTTGTTGGGAAAATCGATTTCCACTCTTTTTACCCCCGCAACGGCGGATAAAAGATCTTCGATTTTTGTTTTACATCCCATGCAGGTCATTCCGCCGATGCTGTATGTGTGTGTCATAATTCCTTTTGTTTTTATTTATTGTAAAGCCAGTTCCGTAAGGTGTTTGATCGTCGATCATTTTAAGCCGTTTTGCGGTTCCAGCGATATTGAATAACGAGAAGGTAAAAGCCCATGGTAAAATCAATGGATAAACAAAACAGGTCATAATGAGGTGGAATCAAATGATTATCGGGAAATAGATCATATGCTAAATCCCATAATCCGTGTAAAAAATAGCCGGCTGCCATAATATATAAACTCCTTTTTACGCCATAATAGGAGATGAATAAGAAAATGATGGCTTGGATTGTCGTGATGATAACAGATTTCAGATCAGACCAGGTAAATCCCACATAGAGCCATCCGATACCGGAAAGTATCAGTCCATAAATAACCTTCTTATCCAATTTGTTTAATAACATGATGCAAAGGATGATCAACAAACCTGATGAAGTGCCTATAATTATACTGTTCATAATATTTAATTTAATAGTGATTAATTAATTCTTTCAAATGTTTCCGTTCTTCCGAATAATGAGATCCCGATATAACCCCTTACCTTAAGAATTTTGTCAGTCAGAGTCATTTTGCAATCGTATGTTTTTCCACTTTCCGGATCATATATTTTACCATCCGTATAAGAATCCTCGTTAAAAGAAAACCCGGTTAACAGTTCAATACCGAGAACTTCTCTGTTTTTCAGGCTTTCATCCGGATTTTTAAAGTCTTTTCTCATTGATGCAACCCAGGTGGATTTTCCATAATACCGATTGCCTCTTTTAAATATCTCAATTTTTGCATCTTTCTTAGGCGACCAGTACAATCCAACAACTTCATCTGCATTTTTCGGTAGAACATTTGCAAATGCACTGGATAACGATACCAATAAGACAATAAAGCTGATAATCTTTTTCATGATTTTTTTTTTGAAACACAAAAGTATACACCCCATTAGTACTTCAACAGACGTTAGGACGTCAAATACGGACAGCGGTCAAATTTGTGCTTAAAAGTCATGGTTGTCCGTTTTTGACATCATGTTGTCCGTTAAGACATAAACCGGCATGATACTTTTGTATCATTAAAACATCAAATAATTACAAAATGAAAAAATTAGCCCTTCTACTCCAGATTATTGGCCTTTTAGCAGCATGTCCAATATATGTTGTCCTTGAAATAACGCATGCTACGAACGAAAAACCAGAGCTTAGCTCAGATTCATGTATCAAACCAAAAACTGAGATCATGAGCACCAAGGTTTCGACAGTTCCAGCCAATAAAACGCAAAGCACGCCTTATCATTCAATCACGAAATAGAAAGGAGTGCAAACCTTCTTCTACACTTCGATCTAAACATGTATTTATGAGACATACAATATTTTTATTCTTTTCCTTATTAACCTGTTCGACTTCCTTCTCGCAAAGCGATTCCATTAAAGTGGAGCAATATTGCCAACTCATTGTTACTCCCAGGCTGTTTAGTAATAAAGTAACGGTTGATATTGATTTTGGCGAGGAAAAGAGTTTTTGGCATGATGAACGTATGAAAACCTATGATGGCAAGATTAAAAAGTTTAATACGATTATAGATGCATTAAATTTCATGGGAAAACAGGGTTGGATTTTTATCAATACCTATCCGGTTGAAGGTGGAGGCACTGTAATTTACCATTACGCTTTCAAAAAAGAATTCTACATAGCTGAAATCTGAAATGATCACCTTTCGTAGCTACAGGCAGTAACAGTATGGGAAATCTTCATGATGTTCACATTTAAGGTTCGACTTCATACAATGAACTACCTTCAATTGAACATGGGAACATAGCAATTATAACTTACACGGAAAATCAATATCCTCTTCAATCCAGATATAAATAAGCAATTCTTAATATAATCACATTGTATGCAAAAAATGGCCTTTATCATTCCGCCAACTGTTGAGTTACTTGATCTGGCCGGACCCGTACAGGTTTTTACGGAGGCAAAAGTTCACGGATTTGAGCTTGATATGGAATATTATAAATACAGCGAGGATCCCATTAGCACTTGCGGCCTTAGCTTTGGAAAAGTCGAATACTTCCAAAAAGCGAACTTAAAAGAAGGCGATTTTCTATTTGTACCGGGAATGGATAATGATTATGTAAACAGCTTCTCATTTAAAGCAGAAAGGGAGTTCTTTAGTTGGCTAAAAGACTGTTCAAATAAAAATGTGACTGTTTGTTCAATTTGCAGCGGTGCATTTGCTTTGGGGCACGCAGGCTTACTAAAAAATACGGAATGCACTACCCATTGGAGGAGAGTAAAGGCATTACAAACTCAATTTCCACAGTCCAAAGTATTAGGCGATATTTTATTCATAAAGAGTAACAATGTGTATACAAGCGCCGGTATCAGTGCCGGTATTGACCTGGCTTTAGCAATCCTTGAAGACCTTAAAGGACCACTATTTACACATAAAGTAGCAAGAGGGCTGGTGGTTTATCACAGAAGAAGTGGAAGACATAATCAGCAAAGCATTTATCTCGACTATAGAAACCATATTAACCCACAAGTGCATGAAGTGCAAGATTATCTCATTGATAACCTTTCAAAAGAAAACGATATAGAATCACTAGCTTCCCATGTTAACATGAGTCCCAGAAACCTAAGCAGGATTTTCAAAGAAAAGACTGGATCCACTGTTCTGGAATACCTGACGCTATTGCGGATAGAATATGCAAACACCATGCTTAATAATCCGGAATATACAATTGAATATATAGCGTCTAAATGCGGCTTTAAAACTGCCCGGCAATTGCAGAGAATATTGAAAAAATAGAACTATTTAAATTGGAATCATTGTATAAACCCCATATGTTATTGGAGTCCATATTCAAAACTCTTAAACTTACTCAGCATCTCTACTTATCACTTCCCGAAATTCCAATTCCGAAAACACATTGCAACCCATAGAAGATGCGATCGCCAAAGCTGCAACATTCCCTCAGGCTGATTTGTTAAAAGTGGCTGCCACGGGATATTGTTTTGGCGGCTTCGTTATGGTGAACGCCGCAAAACTGGGCGCGCCACTTAAGGGTGTAGTACAACCCCCGATCAGAATAAGTAACGTGCAGTATACTCTCGAAAGTTTTTTTATATAGTTAATTTTAAATGTCAGTGGCATTTAATCGTGGTAGATCAGGCAAAAGCCCAATCCAGTTTTGCGTTTGCAGCTGCCAGCTTTTCTGCAAGCTTCTTCCTGATTGCCTTTAATTTGTCCTTTGCATTTTCTCCGGCCGTCTTTATTTTTTCGTCAAAAGCCTTTATTTTATCTTCTAAGACCTCTTTTCTTTTAGCTGATCTTGATTTCATCTTTTGAAATCTTTCATCCCTTTCTTTTTTTAATTTATCAATTTTTGCTTTTATTGAAGCTTTGTCCTTGTCAACAGCTGTCTTCAGGGATTTCTCATCATCGTCAATTTCTTTATTTAATTCATCCCATTGTTCATTGTCATATTCATCAAATTGACTGGCGATATCTGTGCGTACAAGAACTCCCCGGAAGGGATCTATATAGCTATTTATAAAAAAATCATCATCCTCTTCCACGTCAAGTATAATAGCAAACTCACCCACAAGAAGACTATCCTTAACCTTGTCCAAAACCTCGTCAGAAAAGTCCAGGTTATCCTCCTCGTCGGCCGAGCCAACCAACGCACCGGTCAGCATACCAATTGCCATACCTATCGGTCCGCCGATTATTCCAATCATTGAACCTCCGATTGCTCCTATAGCCGGCAGGCCGTCTGTATCTGCCCCTTCATGCTGAATTAAATCGAATTGATTACCTCCAGTTTTACGAATCAGGGCGTAATTATATAAGGTGATATCACCCAACAGATCCAATTCCTGCAATTTGTTTAACCCTCCAGTCGCATTTTTCGCGTCCGGGAAAGTGATAATAACTAAATTTTCCATTTTTTTGTTTTTAATGATGTAAAATAATTTTTAGAATCCCAAAGACATATAATCATTAAAGTCCCGTGGCATGTTTTAATTTGCCTTCAAAGGACTTCACGTCCTTTTTGAGTGTCTTGAATTTAAATGCAAGTATTAAATTTAAAATGCCTGCCAGAATAAAAGCAGTTGCAGAACAACCTATTATGCTTATGGCGCCTGCTGCCGGATAATATAAAATCAAAAATGCCAGAATAACTACCGCTATGCCGCCGGTCATGAGCCAACCCCAACCGGCAACACCCATCGTTTTAAGATCTAACGAGGCACCCATCAAATAGAAAGAACGAAACATCAACCAGAAACCAACGAAATAAGGAAGTGTTGCCATCGTTATAATGGGATAGCTTAGAAGGTAAATTCCAATAATGACATCTATGAATCCCGAGGCAAAAGTCCATCCCCAGCCTTTAAGCACATCGCTGTTGCCAATGGAAAAGAAAATTTGGGTAAAACCAGCGCCCAGGATTATAATGCTGAATAAAACACTTAATCCAACATATCCTTCTGCAGGTTTGGCAAAAATGGCAATACCGGCTGTAATAAGTAACAATCCCTTAATGCTAAACCACCACCAATTCTTTACTCCTGAACTGAGTGTGTCTGCTAGCGTGTTCATAAATTTGATTTTAGAGATGAATAAATCTATTTAATACAAAAGTATGTTCTGTAATAAGCCAAGTGGTTACCTATTTCTTCAGATTAGTCGTCTATTCATAAAATGAATGATGATAATTCACGATTAATTTTTTCAACTTTTATTTCCAACTCCTTCTTTCTGGCGATTAATTTGATCCTGGAATTGATTTCTGTTGATTTGATCTTGCTGCCCAATATTTCAATTCTGTCATTCAGCTGGCTTTTAATTTTAAAAACCTGTTCTCTCATTTCAGCAATCCTTCCTTCCATTTTTTTCTTCAGTATTACCTTTTCCGCCTTTAATTCAGTTGAAAGCTCTTCATTTGCAATATTTAAAGATTCATATTTGATTTCCTTATGAATCCGTTGCCACTGATCCCGGATATATTCTTGGTACAAGTCGATAATGTCCGTACTAAAAGCAATTCCATGATTAGTCTTCATCACGCGATTTATAATAAATTCATTATCTCCTTCCACATCCAGGAGAAGGGTAAATATTCCCAGTTGCAGCTTTCGTTTGAATTGACCTAACAAGTCCGTGGAAAAATCCCCGGACATATGCTGATCGCCCTTTACATTGAGAAAGCCTGAAAAAAGCGCAACAGCCAGTTTTATTGGCTCATCAATTGTACTAAATAAAAGACCGGCCATTTCATCATAAGGTGGCATGTCAGATATATCTAATCCGTTGTGGAACAATAATTCAAACTTTGTTTCACTTCTCTTTCTTACCATCAGCACGTTATAAATTGTAATCTCACCCAGCCCATCCAGTTCTTTTATCTTATTCAATCCTTCAGTCGCATCCTGAATATTCAAAAATGTTGCAACAATCAAATTTTCCATATCTGTTATTTAGTATTTTAATCTCAATGCAGTTTAAACAGAAGACCGCTTCAATTGGTTACCAGATTATTTCAATCCGTTACCTATTTTTAGAATCCAACTGCCTGCTATAAGCCAAAGGAGAAAAGCCCGTCAGGTTTTTAAAAAACCGTGTAAAGTGAGATTTTTCCCTGAAATTTAAATGAAAACCGATCTCTGATATAGTTAAATCGGAATTCAAAAGAAGGCTTTGTGCTTCCAGTATAACCCGCTGGTTAATGATTGCCGAAGGTGTCTGACCCGTCAGCTTTTTCACAATAAGCCATAGTTGTGCCTGAGTAACACAAAGAATTCCGGCTGCATGTTCAACAGACCTGATGATCGGGTTCGATTGATTTATGAGGCTGAAAAACTGTTGTAAGAGTGCATAATCTGATGAACTGTCTACAACGCCACTTTTTGCACCTATAATTCTTTTTGCTTCCAGAAGAAATATATGCAGATAGTCCCGTATGATATTATCAGAAAAGAGAGAGGAGCAGGTATACTCATACATAATCTTCTCGAAAAGTTGAATCAATAATCCGGCATCCTCCTCGGCAAGAAAGAAAACATTTTTATTCGTCCAAAAAAATGGAAAATCTTTATGAAACTGGCTGCATTCATATGCATAGTGCATGAATGATTCCGAAAATTGAACGGACTGACCTGATAATTCGGACTTTTGCTCAAAACTCATCAGGTGAAACGGGGAAATAAAACTAAGTGTATATAACCGACTGGATAAGCGTGCTCCATTATTGATGACGAAATCGAGGGATTCACACATATGAATGGAAATCCTGTAAAACAGGGTTCGCAGACAATTCATCGAATAGATATGAGGTTTATTATCATAATCCTCATGGCGGAATGCGTTAAAATCCTTCTTCGCAGATCGTACAGGTGATTTTAAAGCGCTGAATAAATCATCAATCTCAGAAATGATGTGCATAGTTAACCCACTTATAGACCGGCCGGTGAATGAAATTCATCTGGTGAAAGTAAAATGATCCAACGCCTCATTTACTTGACAAATCAAACATTTTACAAATGAATTCAAACAAATTCTGTCCGGTATTGGTCAGGCGAGACTTTTAAGGATTTGCGGAAAAAAGAATAGAAGTATTCCGGCGGGTCAAATCCCAGCTTGTCAGCAATCTCACTGACCCTGAGAGAAGTGGAGGTTAGCAGAAACTTAGCTTGTGCCAAAACATGCAGGCTGATTGTTTTCTTTGCTGAATGGCCGAATTGATTTTTAGAAAGAAGGTTGAGATAGTTGGGATGAATATGTAGTTCTTTTGCGTAAAATTTTACGGATTTTTCTTCAACAAAATGTTTCTCCAGCAGATCATTGAAACGGTCCAGCGTTTCGTGAAAAATAATTTCTTTCCCTTCGGAAGCCACATCAGAATAAAACCGGTCACATTGAATCAGCAATTCCAATATTTTCACAGCGATCATTTCATTTTTTGAATTAAAACCGTCTTTGGATTCTTCGAGAATATACCTAAAAACAGGTTCCAGCATCTTCACCTGGGAAGCCGAAAGCGACAAATAGGGCCTTACAGAAGATTTGAATATTTTTTTATTCATGATCATCTTTCGCGGAAAAGCTTTTTGCAAAAAGAAATCAAGGTTAAAGCAAAGTACATAACCTGAACGCTGAACGGATCCGTAGTGGCTGGAATGCATGACTCTTTTAGGAATACACAGAAGGGTATTCTTCTGAATGGGAAAAGTATACTGCCCAATGGTTTTCTGGCCGTCCCCGGTCTTTATTAAGGTAACAAAATATAGGGAATACCTGGTAGGAGGAACAATTCCGTCCAGCTCGCCAACTACTTTCTCAAGCCGAAGAATTTGAAAGTCAAATTTATGCCTCAGCCGGTTATCCATATCAATAACGCCGTCCTTAGCATATTTACTAAATGCTTCTTTATAGGAGGCAATTATAATATCATCGTCATGCATGAGCGTCAAACTAAAATTAACTAATGTATTACAATTGCTGCACAATTATCTGGATTGACAAACAAATCTTAGTTAAAAAAACCAGGCACTGCTGCCTGGTCGTGACGGATCGATTCTTCTAATTAGTGTTTAACTTTCATCCTATCCTCTTTCTTTTTGAGGTTTGTAAAGATGGATTGCAATTCGTGATCAACATCTGCTCTGGTCTTTCCCATTTTTTGCTGCAACTTAAGATAAAGATCATCTTCTTTACCTTCAGCCCATGTCAGATCCTGGTCGGTTAACTTCGCATACTTTTGTTTGAGGGTTCCTTTCATCTCGTTCCAGGAAGCCTTTAATTCTTCTTTTGTCATGGTGAATAATTTTTTAAATTAATAAATAAGCGCTCATCTAAAAAGCCGGAAGGAAAGAAGTGGTGATTTCTTTCGGTTGAATAAAATTAGGACGATAAAATACAGTTCCTGTTGCCTGTTTAGTTGAAACTGTTACCTATTTCTCAATTATCAAATCTGTTTTAAAAAACAGTTAGAAATAATTATAACTTACAGGTAAAACCTCCGTTTATTTCTTCAGGAAATTATCAGCATGGAAAAAGAAACAGATAATTCAAATAAAAAGGAACCGTCATATGCTGTAAAGGTCTGGCAGACCACCGCAATTGTTTGTCTTGCGATTACCGCGATATTAATCCTGCGGGTAGCTTTTAATATTTTACTTATGGCTTTGGCGGGCATTTTGATTGCGGTATATTTCCACGGTCTGGCTGATATGATCACATGGAAAACAAAAATGAGTCAGAAGTTGGCTCTGTTTATTTCCATTGCCGGAACGATTGTGCTGCTTAGTTGCATAACCTGGTTTGTTGGCTCTAAGATCCAGCGACAGGTGGCTGAACTGAGTAATACTCTGCCACAGACAATTAAATTGGCCCGGATTAAAATTTCTAAAACACCAGTTGGAGAAAAGATAATTGAATATACCTCTGGAAATAATTCACAAAAGCTACTGGATACGGCCACAACTTTTTTCAGTACCAGTTTTGGGGCCTTGGGAGATTTGTATATCATCCTGTTTCTTGGAATTTTCTTCACGGCCGATCCCTCCCTTTATAAAAATGGAATACTTTTCCTCTTCCCCTCAGAAAAGAAGCCTGCTGGCAGGATCATTTTGAAACGGATCGGGATTGCACTTAAAGGCTGGCTTAGAAGTATAATTGCATCCATCGTACTGATTACAATTTTGGTCTCAATAGGTTTTTCGATGATAGGCTTACAAGGTACTACAGTCCTGGGTCTTATAACTGGATTACTGGAGATCATCCCGAATTTTGGACCGGTGATCGCCATGATACCAGGCGTATTGCTGGGCCTTACCATCAGCACAAAAACAGCTTTCATTGTAGCCCTGATATATATTGCCTGCCAAACCATTGTGGGAAGTATTGTATTGCCCCTGCTGCAAAAAAAAATGATTAATATCCCTCCGGCCCTGACTCTGCTGAGTCAATTGATAATGGGTACTTTATCCGGGCTAATGGGTATTATTCTGGCTGTTCCCCTACTTGCCATTCTAATCATTGTTATTGATGAACTATACGTAAAAAAACAGGGCGGAAATGAACATACTTAATTATACTAAATTGATTCAGCATATGATGAAATTCATTATTTTAAATTCCAGCCTTTGTATTATTTTTCTCTTTCAGGCAACTAAGATCCTTGCGCAGGACAGTTTAAACTTTCCTACTCCCACCGGAAATCCCAATCAGTTATTTTTTCTCCAGCGTACTCAAAATACAAACACGGTAGTATATGAATTGAATATGAAAAAAGGAGTGATCGACAGCCTGGAACCTGTTCATGTTTTTTGGATTTGTTATGCTGAAAAGTCTCAAAGGGAAGAATTGACCGAATTACAAAGAAAACGTGCATACGGATTGGCTACAAAATATATTTCAAAGGATCATTATGAACTCCGTTTTCTTGCCAATAAAAAAGTCATAATACAATTAATGAAAGGACCGGACAATAATTACCATGTCTATGACCAGATCAATCAGAAACAGGCCATTCTAACAAGGGTTTATCTTGAAATACATGGGGGATCCTTGTTTTCCCCCAACATCGAGTATGTGCTGCTAAACGGTATTGATCCGGAGACCGGGGCCATCGTTTCAGAAAAAAAGAAAATGAAAGCTGATTGAAAGCTCTTTCTAATTTTTTCCAAGAGCAAGTGCCATCAGAAGTTGCATGATTTGTCGGCGACCTGGGTCGGCAATTACCTGAAATGAATCAAGCGTAAATGCCGTCATTTTTTAAGGCATTTAAGAGTTCAACTAATTGGTTTCCTGTTTTTGTCCAGCCGCTTTTATGGCCAACATAATCTTCTAAGGCAGTGAAACCATTATGCACCAATTGCAATTCCGTTCCGTTTTCTTTCGGAATGAGTGTCCATACCACTTTTGAGTTGAAAGGCTTATTATCGGTAGCTGAATCAGGCTGCCAGGAATAAGAAAGTGTAGTAAACGGTTTTACTTCCAGCACCTCGCAATAAGAAGTGTTGTTACAGATGAAACGGAATTTATGCCCTACTATTGGCTGAAAATCTGTTTTCATTAGCCATTGTTCCAATAGTTCGGGTTTGGTCAGATATTTCCAAACCTCCTGTATTGACTGTTTAAAGAACCAGGTCTGTTTAATTTCTTTTTGCATAATAAGTAATTTAAAAGTTACGTAAACATAAACGATCCGGCTATTTTTTGTGGAGTCAGGCTCCCTGCCTTGTCCGGGTCAGATATCCCTGACCTATTTGGCCGCTCCCGCAGTCGCCATTTGTTTTTTTTGCGGGAGTCCTTTGCCTTCGGCTATCAGTTTGACCAAACTGTCTTTTATGTATTGGTCCCAGCCTTTTACACAGTTATCATAACATTCTACCTGGGGCACTAACCCGACATGTGTAAATTGGATCCTGGTTGAATCCCCTTCGGCTGATATTTCAAAGACGATTTGGGTGTTCTTCCATTCTTTCTTGTCAGCCAGCCAGTGGAGGTAGCAGTCGGTGACATTCCATACGACCTTTTTGTCCGGAACGGATTCGACTATTTTCATCGTCACAAAGGCTTCCCCGAAATGGATGGTAAAAACATCATTCAGTTTTTCGGAACTGCCTTCTAAATTCTCTTTCCACCATGCAGCAACATGGTTGATGCTCTTGAAGGCTTTATTTGCGGCGGCCCTGACCAGGATGGTGGCCGTGTAGTCTTGCTTTTTCATTTTTTTTAATTTTTAAGTTTGTTGTCTAACAGAGATTTTAATTTTTCCAATTTTGACAGCCAGAATTTGTCAAAGTAACTTATCCATTCCTGCAACTTTTCAAATCCCTCCTGTTTGAGTATGCAATGTCTTTCTCTGCCGATGTCCTGGATAGAGATAAACCCGGCGCCATGCAGTATTTTTATATGTTTGGATACGGCCGGCCGGCTCATCTCAAAATGTTCGGCCAATGAGTTTATCGTCAGGCTGTCTTTTAACAGCAGCCACAATATCTGTCTGCGACTGGGGTCGGCGACCACCTGGAATACATCAAAGCTTTGTTGTTTCACGGTTTGCAGCATTTAGGAGTACAGCGATCTTTTGAATATTTTTAAGCCATCCGTCATTCACCGCCGAGTACATATTGAAATTCTCGATTTCTCTGAAGCCGGTATGTTCCAACAAAAGCTCCGTGCCATTGTCTTTCGGGATCAGTTTCCAGACCACTATGGAATCCAGGTCGATCTTCCCGTTTCCCGGACCGGATTTCCAGGAATAGCTAAGCGTTTGATGAGGCACTATTTCCAGCACCTTACAATAGACGATGCCGTCAAAATCGAGTTTTGGTACGGGCTTTATCCTGAACTGGAAGTCGTACCCAAGGATGGGCAGGAAATTATTGGGCATTAACCAAAGCTCCATCAATTCGGCCCTGGTCAGGTATTCCCAGACTATTTCGGGCCTCTGGGGAAAGAAATACTGGTGTTTGACGTTGTTTGGCATAATAAGTAACTTTTAAGTTACGCAAACTTAAGAGTAACTTTTGAGTTACGCAAATATTATTTTTGCTTTGAAAACGAAAAGCAGAGTGAAGAAGTGAATATTAAACGAAGCCTTTTGATTGATGTTTAATTTCACGACACATATTTGACACGCAGAACTTATAAGATATTGAATCTCAGGTTGGAAGGATTCCAGTCCCAGGCACTAATAACACCTTGATAATCTAAAGATTACAAGGTGTTATTTTTTATTATACATCCTTTTCTTCACGCATTTTGACACATATTCTCACTTTTTGGAAGCGATTTTTGTCCGCTTTTTCACGCTTTCTTTAATTCACAGGCACGTTTCTTATAGCTTTCTTACCTTTTGCTAAATAGAAATTTAAGATTTCAACATTTCTATTCTTCACAACATAATGACTCAACTTGTCTATGATTTTAGTCCAGTTTATCAGGAGCTGGTACAAAAGCATCAAATGACTGACCTTTCCCCAACAAAACGGACAGTCTTAGTAGCACACTCCCCTTTTATTTACAAACAAAGAAAATATATGAGCAGTCACTGGTAGACTGACTGATGAATGGAAAGACTCGCTTTGTAATTGCACACTGACTCTCAATGCTTCAAAATACATATTCAATTTTGGTACTTGAAAATAACGAAATCATATAAAGGGTGCTCATGTGGCCTGATTCAAACAGAAAGGAAATAAACTTTAAATAATATCTCGAAATATTAGTTCATTCAATCTGATATTGGCATCTGATCTGCAATAAATATTTTTAATTTCAACTGGGCAATCAACATTAAAAATACCCCTCCAAATATTATGGTTGCTGCAATGGATAATAAAATTGGGGAAAACGACCAGCTACCATCATTTATAGCCAGCAATGCTTGTACCAGTAATAAGACTTCCATAAATATAACTCCAATTATGAATGTCAATAATCCACTTTTCCATACCCTCTTGGCTGTACTCAACAATTTTTCTTTAATAAGAAAGCCAATTAAATAAAAACTAATGAAACCCAGCATTACCAGGTGTAGGTAAGCGATGACCACTGGTCTAAAACCAAAGGCAAGTCTGCCGAAAACCGGAAAGATGCACAAGACCTGCAATATTAATTTGATCATAAAAGCAACTAAAGATAATCCCCATAATAATTTTACCTGAAAACACAAGAGTGCCCACTGTGTCCATGTCTTGCTAAACAACAATAAAAATATGACCTGTGCCCCTAACTGCAAGATAGATGACAATGCGGCGATGGTAATTATCCATACTGGGGGATTCATCCAAAGAAGAGATAAACAATAAGCTGGTATACAAGCTGTTACCATTAACCCAAAAAATAACCTCTCTTTATTTTCATCTATAGGAGTTTTGAGATTTTGCACTGTATAAAAGAACAAGGCCAAAACGCCAAAGCTAAACCAACCATTGTATTGAAAATGAAGGAAAAGATACAAGGCATTAAAATAGAAGAAAGGAGAATCTACTCTATGAGACTTAAAGTAAGCCAGTGCAAAAATACCTGCGCTTGATAATACAAAAAAAAACAAACCGGCTTTTACCCATCTTTTTACAGCAAAAGGTAGTTGGCTCTTACTAGCATCTACCCAGTATTGAAGTGCAAACCACCAGGAAAATAGGATAAATAGTACGGAAAAAAATATTGATAGGGTACCATACCCTTCAAAAGAAAAGCTCAGCAACATGCCAAAACTCGATGTCTGGGCGAGACGAAATTGAAAAGTGTAAACCTTAGTTACAGGATATCCTGATTGAAATAATATATAAGTTAAAGCGGTAAAAATAACTGTTGATATCCATCCGCAAAAGGCAAAATGGGAATGTGCTTCTAAGAGGAAATTATAGTTAATCGCCGGTAAAGAGAAGGCAATCTTAAAACGTAATATCATGCCCAAAATCGCCACAAGACTGAAATTCAAAAGGCACAAGGCAGACCATCGTTGGAATTTCTCGAAACTTATGCCATGCATTGATAATGGGGGTTTATATAATACTCAACGTAGACCGCCCAGGCGTTCTTGTACCAAAAGTAGAATTATTACAAAACGATTCTTCAAGATAGGATTAATAATTTCATATCCCGTGAGAATGTGTGAATGATGCAAACTTTTTGCAAAATTATGTAACATAAGGACGAAGCAAATAATCCAGCTTTGCATTCATCCTGGCTGGCAAAGAATCATATTCCCGCATGATTTATATCATGTAGGTTGATTTTAGTTACTCTTACCTTCAACAAGGATAATTAATACCCTCCATCTAAAGAGAGAAGTAGAATTACATAACATGAAGAATGAAATAATTACAGGCGCATGTTCCACCCAAAAAACCCCTTTTTTATTGTCGCTCTGATAGTACCTAATCTACTGGCCGTTAATTCCTATAGCCAGCAGGTGCCTTGGGTTGCGCCTAAAACGTCAGACATCATTAAAAATCCGATAAGTGGTAATAATAGTAAAATGGCAGAAACCAAGACGCTATATATATCCAATTGTAGCCCTTGCCATGGGGACAAAGGCAGAGGAGATGGGCCCGCTGCCCCCGGGTTAAATCCCAAACCTGCCGATCATACTTCCGCCTCAGTACAAAACGAGACAGATGGTGCAATTTTCTGGAAACTTTCCGAAGGCAGAAGTCCCATGCCGGGTTACAAAAAAATATTTTCCGAAGAACAAAGATGGGAACTTATCAATTATATCCGCACACTTGCAAAAAAAACAAAAAAGTAATAGTACAGTAGATATAGAAACTAAAGAGGCCAAAATATATTTTTATGAGAACAATAGAAATACCAATTAAGTATTTGATTTTCGTTCTGGGATTTCTAGTATCTGCAAAAATTGCCAAGGCGCAGCAAACAACAATTGTTGATTCCGCTCTACTAGAAAGGGTATCAGCGTTGGAACAACAAATAGCTGATCAAAAGCCTGGTGAAAGTCATTTTATGGTGGCTGGGCTTGCAACATTTGGGTTTGTTGCCAATACTACAACCACCACTACCGGTGGCATAAGTCAAAAAGCGAAATCAAATAGTTTTCCGGATGTCGACCACTTTGAATTCAGCCCACTTTTCTTATGGAGACATGGGAGTAAATTCCTGTTGGAATTCGAACCCTCCTTTGATGGAACTTCTGTTGGGGTTAATTGGGCTGATGTTTCTTACTTTGTAGCACCCGGACTTATTTTGCGAGCCGGATACCTCGTTACACCATTTGGTACCTACAGCAAACGATTGGCTGCCGGCTGGATTGATAAGCTTCCAACTGACCCAACAGGCGTCGCCGACTATCCATCTACCACAGATTTTGGAGTTGAGGCGGAAGGAGGATTTCCCCTCGGGTCTATGAAATGGAATTATGACGTCAGCTTAACAAACGGATTGCAATTGTTACCTGACGGGGAATTACAGAGCGCGGGCGCTGTGGATAATAATAAAAACAAAACCATTACCGGAAGACTTGGTCTGCTGCCAATATCCAACTCGTCTCTTGAGATTGGAGTAAGTGGTATGTTTGGAACAGTGGGCGATGTAAATTCTCCGAACGAGAACGCAAAGAGTCAATCTTACGCTGCTGACCTGAATTATGTCAAACTGTTCAATCCTGTACTGATAAATATAAAAGGCCAATACAATTATACGTTTGTGAACAATCAGAATTATATCAATCCTGCGAATGGTGCTGAATATACGTTTGACAATAAGACGACTTCAGGTTTTGTCCAGGCTTCAATTAGACCTACAGGAGCTGGAAAAGCTTTTGTTAAGAACCTGGAACTTGCTTTCAGATATGGAAAGTATGTAACTCCAGAAAATTCATTGTGGGGACAGAAATCGAATATTATTGATATAAGCCTCGATTACTGGATTACATGGAGGACTGTTTTTAAAATAGGTTACCAATCTGATAAAAGCACAAGTACAGCAATCGAAAATTCTGGAGACGTAACGAAATCAGAATCATTATTCATTCAATTTGCTATCCAGCTATAATATAAATAATATGAAAGCCAAACCAATTAAAAAGATAGTAATCATATCAATATTAGGCTCAGCCTTCATTGTATCCCTAGCGCTTAATGGATGTAAAGCAAGTCAGGTAATTAGCAACAAAACGGGCGCCCAGCTCTGGTCAGAAAATTGCCAACGTTGTCATAATACGCCATCGCCCAATTCATTTTCCCGCGAACAATGGGAAACCATAGGCCTGCATATGCAAAGCCGCTCTCTGATAACTGATGAAGAAAGAAATAAGATTGTGGCATTTTTGAAACAATAATAATCGAAACAAAATTATGAAACGCTTATTTTACTATTTCATTATTGCATGGGTTGGGTTTTTAGCCGTACAATGCGAATCAAACCAACAATCTACGAACAAGAATAGCGCAGGTGCTAAAGACAGCGTATTAACAAAAATAAAAACCGATACCGTTGTCATTCTTGCGGGTATTAATTCCAAAGGAGTGGGACGGTTTCAGAATATACAATTAACACATCCCCTGGATGAAAAGATGTCTGCCAACGGTCGATTAATTTACCAGTCAAAGTGCATAGCTTGTCATAAACTTAGTACAGAATTACTGGTTGGACCCGGATGGTCGGGTGTCACCGACAGGCGAACTCCGGAGTGGATCATGAATTGGATAACCAATACAAAAGTAATGTTAGATAAAGATCTTGCAGCACAGGCGGATATGGCAGTTTGCTTAATTCGAATGCCCAATCAGGATCTTTCTGATGAACAAGCCAGAGATGTTTTAGAATTCATGCGTAAAAATGATGGCAAAAAATAAGAGTAAGTATTGTTTACGTTCCTCCGGCTGAATACAATAAAATCCAAATCCTATAAAAATCCGCATTCCCTTTAAAAGATGTGAATTATGTAAGTTTTTAAATAATTGTGTGACATTCCCGGTTTAAGACTAGAGAAAAGAAAGTTCAGATTCGGCTAAAGCGATTTGCCTGGAGAATTTATAAAAGTATGAACCAGATTATGCCGCCGGATAAATGTATCGTTCAGCGTTCAGTGATCGCGAAGAGCAATATCATGAACTAGGTAGCACACCAGCATTTTGATTTGATTTGTATAAGCACCCGCGGCGATAGAAAAATAAATCGTTTTTTAGTACGAATACTGCCAAAATAATCAATCAATCAGAGGTCCCCGTAATTGCTGTATCCCACCCTTGTGCACCAATCAAATTGCGGTTTGCAGGACAAGCGGGAAATTGTGGTTTGGCGGATTTTAAAAGAAAAGAAATCCGAGAATTAATTGATGATATTCAAACTTATTGTACGGACCAACCATAAGTAGTTTCGATTCCCATGAACAAGCCTTCACTTTATAGTATAGAAAAAGGGGAAAACAATAAAAGTATTTCTCAAATGGGAGCGCAATATCGGAGCCGGATTCGGTCTCACACCAGCAACCGATCCATTCGTATTTAAGGTAATATTTGGCAGAAAGGTCAGATGGAAGTTATACATTTCATGGCTGATAGTCAATTTCTTTTCTTGCAGCTATCGTCCATTTTTTAATTATTTGAATCCGGCCGCTGTCGAGTTTTGCATATCTGTGAATGAATGTATAGGATGTAAGCGGCATTTCTTTACTATCGACTTGTTCTGTAATATCCTTCATCCGGTGATCTAGTTTCTTTTTGCTGAAACTTGAAAGATCAGAAAAATTAATCGCTCGTTTGCCGTTATCAATATGATTCTTCAGCCAAAGACCTACCGGATTAATATTCATATACCATGGATACACCGTATGGTTTGAATGGCAATCATAACAGGATGTTTTAAGAATATTCCTTACCGTATCCGGTACAATTACATAATGGGTAATATCGCTGGCGGTTTCAGCGAGACCGTTATTACGGGTCGGACGAATAAATTGCATGCTTATAAAAATAATCAGCAGGACTATCAATATTTTGCGAATCATGTATTGAATATTAATCTTCCGCTCTCCGCGAATATGGGCGCTAAAGTAGAAACAGACCTGTCTGACAATTCAAGTGGTGCAAGCCCCCACTTTCTGGGTAACAAAAATAACATGTTCATCACTATTCGGCCGGATGGGCGCTTCCAATAAATAATTATTTAAATGTGAGATTTAGCGAAATAATATTTGCATTCAGATTGGTCGTTTGCATATAATGGCTATATCTTAATTCCAGCACCCTCAATTCCTTCATTAAAATACCCTTTGGCGGTGCCAGTCTTATACCAGCTCCGAATAGATTACTTGTGAACGATGCCAGGGCATAATTGCTGGTGAAATATTGATCCTGTTCTTTGTGCTCCTTATAAGGCGCGAAATACCTGGCAGCCGATTGAATATAAAGCCTGTAAAAAGGAGAGACTGATATGAAGGGGGTTATTTTAACCGGAACCTCCAGATTGAAGGTATTAGAAACTAGTCCCCAACTGTCCACATAAAAACGGTAGTAGGATCTCAGGATGATATTGTCACCCAGGAAATAATTCAACCGGAAACCTATCGGCAGTTTAAACCGCTGCGAAGGCAGGTTTTCAATCGTGTCCTTTCCCGTATTGTAAAATACACGGTGGAAGGGTAATCCAAGGTACCCTGTCTGGTAAACCAAATCCAGCTCCACCCCGCCCTGCATCCGCTGATTCAAAATTTGGGTAAAAGATAAAGACGCAGTATACGTGTTTCTTGGTTTAGTGGGCGTTTGTTGCTTATGGATTTTTGAGTCACCGACAAGCTGGCCATTATTGTATAAAAAAGCCTGTGTTTGACCGCTGGCTGAAGTGCGGTATACAATGCTGTCACTACTCTGCGTATTTTTTAAAGAATCTACCGGATAGAATTCCGAGGGATAAATCATATTTATCTTATCGAAGAAGCCTACCATCTTCAAACTGAACTCACCGTTGGTTTTATTTTTTTTAGAAACAGTCGCGTTCAGTCCGAACGAATGGTAATAATTATGCTCCGCAGAATAATAAGCACCAAGTCCAAAGGAAGTCCCTTTCTGCTCATTTTCTCTGGTCCAATTTAGCGTAGGATTAATTCTCGTGCCGTTATTTTTAGCAGTTCCGTTTGAATCAACATACGCCTGGGAAGCGGCCGTATGAAAATCTACGCCCAGCCCCAGAGCCAATGTATTCTTGCGTTTTTTACTGTCAAACCCGATAAAAGTCAAATCTAAGCCGCTGGCGAAATCGGTGACATTTGCAATACCTCGAGGACCTGATTCTCCACCCATGACGGCCGATTTATCTGCAGTCTGGTCGTAATAACTGGTTACAAAATTTACTTCATCCAGTTTCAGTTTTTTGGGTTTATAACCCGTGCTGTCAGCAACCGGAGCTTGTGAAAAACCATGCGCCATCATTAAGTACATGCCGATTACTGAAAGTGATAATTTCTTCATCTATATTTTCCGAATTTCGAATTTTAATTACAACCACATCCTCCTCCGGTTTTCCCGCCATTGGCTCCGGACGAACCTTCTCTATATGATTCCGCGTTCAATTCGTTTTTCTCCACATTACGGTTCGAAAGTGACATCTCGGAATCATTGATCCGGCTTTTCTGATACTCTTTTACATGAGCACAGGAACTCAATCCAAAAATCACCAGGCACAGGACGAAACACTTTGACATATAATTGCTTTTTATATTGACCTTAATTAAAATGAATGTTTTTCGAAGTGTATACAACATCCCGGTCGTCCACCACAATGGCCTCAATGTCTTTTATCTGGTTGATCATGTTTAATCCCGAAACGATTCCCATGATCATCACCGGTGTAGCCATAGCGTCGGCCACTTCCGCATTGGGCGTAATAATCGTGACGCTTTTAATTCCCCGTATAGGAAGGCCGGTTTTTGGGTTGATGGTATGAGAATATTTCTGACCGCCGATCAGAATATATTTTTCATAATTGCCAGATGTGGCGACGGACATATCGGTAATATTCATGTAGGAAAAAATACGCTCCTTGGAATTGGGGTCTGCAATACCGATGGTCCATGGTTTACCGTCGGGCTGAAAGCCCCAGGTTGTCATATCTCCGGACGCGTTCACAATACCGCTTTCAATCCCTTTCTCCTTCATTACTTTTTTCGCCATTTCTGCGGCATATCCTTTTCCGATTCCGCCAAAACCAATACGCATACCTTTTTCTTTCAGGACAACTGTAGATTGTTCACGATTCACGACAATATTCCTAAAGTTTATCAGTCGCGCCATTTTTTTTGCCGTGGTTTTATCTGGTAAAGCCTTCAGGTTGGTATCAAAATTCCATAAGCTTTTATCAACTGAGCCGTAGGTGATATCAAATGCCCCCTGCGTGATCTCCGACATGCGTATGGATCTCTCAATAATCCGGATGACTTCTTCGCTAACAACAACTGGCTGAATGCCCGCATTTTGATTGATCCTGGCCGTTTCACTTTCCTCACTATAGGTGGTTAATAATTTTTCGATCCTTTGAATTTCCGCTATACCTGCATCAATGCATTCCAGGGCAATCCTCTCATTTTCCGCCACTGCGCTGAGTTGAAAACGGTTACCCATCAATTTCAGCGCTTTGTGATATATTGTTAATTGTTTCAGTTCTATTTATTTGAATATATTCCGTTGCGTATGTCTACCGTAAAATCGTCTGCAGATTCGTTCGGTAATCCGTCCCAGGATTTTAAAATCTTGCCGTCGGCATCCAACAAAACTGTGTAAGGGAATTTGCCCTGGTTATTGTATTTATCCGCCATCGAATCATTGATCTTCTGCTGATCAGCAGATGGCTGATTTTTTTTCTTTCTCGGAAAATCCGCATTCACTAAAACAAGTTCAGTATCCGCCATTTGTTTAAATTCGGCTGACTCGAAAATTTCCTTACGCATGCGCATGCAGGGGCCGCACCAGTCAGACCCTGAAAAATTCAAAATGATGTATTTATGCTCCTTTTGGGCAATTTTTTCTGCCTGATCCAGGTTATTATGCCATTCCGGAGAACTAAAGAAGAAAACGGGAAACAAAAGCAATAATTTTACATTCATTTTCATGATTTGCTTATTCGATTCTCTAAAAGGCAAGGGGGAACTGATAGTATAATACGCGTATTGCAACCGGTTGACCGTAAATTATATGTTTGGACCCTAACAAACCGGGTTTAATACTTAAATAAAACATAAATTAAATTGACCCAACCCTTTTAAGATTTTTCGCATCTTCGTAAAACAATGATCAAAATATTGTCCTAGCTCTCGCTTCAATTCAAAAACTACGAGTAATTATAGGTTCGCTCACATGAAACCGATTCGCACTTTTTTTCTTTTGGCATCTTGAAAAACTGTGGCAACAAGGAAAGTCCTGTTCCAATACTTACCGAAATACCTATCCATTCTGAAGAGTTCATACAATATTTTTACTAAATTATTTACTTAGTTAATTCATGTACCTTATCAAAATACTTTAACATCGGTTTTGTTTAAAATTCTTGTCTACTTTTCTTTTTCTTAAGGGCTTTTTATTCATGTAATACTTAGTTCCATAAGGAGGAAACCGATATGTCTAACGACAGTGAAAAAGGTCACAAAAATGATCAAGGCTCAAACAAAAACAAGGCCGAGGATGATAATGCGGATCAGCAACCGGTGATCCTGGTAGGGAATTTCGGTGACAGACGTATTAATGCGTTCTCCGTGGCAGGACAATTCCTTGGGCAGTTACAAAATCACAACCGGACGATTACAATTGATGGGCTATGGGCGCTGTCTTTCGCTCCCACTACGGCGACGGCTATCGATCCCATGCGGCTTTATTTCACGGCCGGCCCGAAGGATGAAACCGACGGATTATTCGGATACCTGTTTAAAAAATAAGAACCAGTAATTCAGGGTCATCCGTTAGCCGGCGGATGGCTTTTCATCCTGAAAACGAAAAGAGTAGTAAAGAAGTGAACATTAAACGAAGCATTTTGATTTCTTTTTAATTTCACGCCACCTATTTGACACACAGAACTTATAAGATATTGTAACCCAGGATGGAAGGAATCCAGTCCCGGGCACAATGCCTTTCAAACGAAGTTTGAGAGGCATTTTTGTTTTTGAGCGGTGAAAGCTTGCTTTCACAAGCGAAGAAATAAAAATG
>Ga0209839_10000357_pt1 | contig 23715 bp, 21 predicted proteins | sample OrgsoiDNA2013050_FD_185800 | JGI IMG/M metagenome (GOLD analysis project Ga0209839, IMG submission 185800) | Permafrost soil microbial communities from the Arctic, to analyse light accelerated degradation of dissolved organic matter (DOM) -... | ecosystem: Environmental > Terrestrial > Soil >... | reverse complement strand
CTCTGGATGGCAATGTCGGCCAGGTCTTCGGCGTCGGGCCGAGGGTTGATGGCGCAATCGCCGTAGACGACCACCTCGTCGGGCAGGCACATGAAGAACACCGACGACACGAGGCGGCTGTCTGGCTTGGTGCCGAGAACCTGTAGCGCCGGGCGGACCGTCGCCGCAGTGGTATGGACCGCGCCCGCAACCATGCCGTCCACTTCGCCCTGCTGGAGCATCATCGCGCCGAGCATGATCGGGTCGGCGAGGCGGTCGCGTGCCATCTCTTCGCTCCAGCCGCGGTGCCGCCGCAGCTGGGCAAGCGGGGCGACGTAGCGCTCGGCGGCGGCGTGGGGGTCGACCACGGTGACGCCCTCGGGCAGCGCCAGCCCGAGGCTGTGGGCCAACTCGGCCACCTGGTCGGGCGGTCCTAGCAACACGCTACGAGCGATCCCTCGCTCGGCGCAGGCGACCGCGGCCTGCAGGGTGCGAGGCTCGTTGCCTTCTGGCAGGACGACACACGCGGCAGCGACCCGGGCCAGCTCGACCAGCTGGTGGCGGAAGGCGGCGGGGCTGAGCCGGCGGGGCCGAGACGAGGCCGGCAGCGACTCCAGCCAGGACGCGTCCAGCGCATCAGCGATGCTGTCTGTCATGCCCGCGATCCGTTCCAGGTCATCGACTGGCAGCCCCGGGTCGAGGTCACGGACCCGCGTCGCGGTCTCGTAGCTGTTCTCCTCGACGACAAGAATCGGCAGACCCGTCGCGCACGCAGCGCGCGTGAGCTCCCACACCCGTGGGTCCGGCTCGATCCCGGCCGAAAGGACTAGTGCGGCCAGCCGGATTCCGTTGAGCGCAGCGAGGCATGCAGCCATGACCACGTCGTGACGGTCTCCGGGAACCACGACGAGCCGGCCGTCGGTGAGCACGCGCAGGCCACCCGGGACGGCTTGGGCGAACACCGCCACGTCCTTGATACGCCGCGACAGGTCGCCCTCGTTGAACACCCGCGGGTCCAGCTGGCGGATGAGGTCGCGCATCCGCAACCAGGTCAACTCGGGACGATGCGACACTCCAGCGATGAGGCGAAGCCCGCGCTCGGCGAGTGCCTCGCCGAGCTGTGCTGCCGAACCCGGATCGCTCGCCGGCATGCCGTTGACCACACAGCCGACCACGCGTTCCTGCTCGCCTGACCAGTACCCGCCAGCTGTGACAGCGAGCATCTCGGCCAAACCCTCGGCGGTGCCAGCAGTCCGGTCAGGCCCGGGGGGCGCCGCGAGGTCCGCCCCGTCCTCACCCCTCCCCGCGTCCGCCGCCGGCCAGGCGCTGACCAGCACGACGTCGGCGTCGAGCGCTCTGGCCAGCGCCTGGTTCAGTGCGCTGACGTAGAGCTTGTTCGGGCGCGGACTGAGCCCCTCGACGACGACAACGTCGGATTGGTCATACACCGGCTGCCAGGCAGCGACGATCTTCTCGAGCGCAAGGTCGAGTCCGCCCGCGCCGAGCTGCTGCTCCAGCTGAGCGGTGGAGAGCGGATCCGGGGGACGCAGCGCTGACATGGCCGCGACCAGCGCAGCCGAGCGGTCCGGGCCACCATCGGGCCGGAGCTGAGCCACCGGCTTGACGAAGCCAACGCACACACCCCGCCGGTCAAGGGCCCTGACCAGACCGAGACACGTCCTCGCCAGGCGGACGCCACCCGCAGCCGGCAGAACCAGCAAGGTCCGGGCCATGTTTCATCCTATGGCGCGAGCCATAGCTCGTCAACCGCCGATGATGACGCGGGCGGTGTCACGCGCGATCAAGAGCTCCTCGTCCGTCGGTACGACCAGCGCCAGGACCGAGCCGGGGAGGCTGACGCGTCCCCCCGTTCGCCGGCCGTGATCGGCATTTGCCTCAACGTCCTCAGCCAGGCCGAGGAAGCCCAGCCGGCTGAGCACCAGACTACGGACAACGGCGCTGTTCTCCCCGATGCCGCCGGTGAAGACCAGCGCGTCAAACCGTTGGAGCCCGACCACCAGCCCGGCGATCGCCTTGGACAGCCGGTGAACGAAAACCTCGACGGCGAGCCGCGCCCGCTCGCTTCCGTCAGCGGCCGCGGCGGCGACGGTCCGCATGTCGTAGCCCACGCCGGACAGCCCCTGAAGCCCACTGTCGACGTTCAGCACGTGGGTGAGCTCGTCGACATTCATACCGGTCCTACCGCCCAGGTAGCCAAGAAGACCCGGATCGACATCGCCCGAGCGGGTCCCCATCACCAGACCCTCCAACGGGGTGAGCCCCATCGTGGTGTCCACCGACACGCCGTCTCGCACCGCGGTCGCGCTGCACCCATTGCCGAGATGGGCGGTGACCAGTCGGAGCTCGTGGGATCGCCGGCCGAGCATCGAGGCGGCCCGCTCGCTGACGAAACGGTGACTAATCCCGTGAAACCCATAACGCCGCACTCCGTACCGCAGATACCACTCCTCGGGTACCGCATAGCGAAAGGCGTGGGGAGGCATCGTCTGATGAAACGCCGTGTCGAACACCGCAACTTGCGGCAAATCGGGCATGACCGCACGCACAGCCTCGATGCCGGCAACATTCGCCGGGTTGTGAAGCGGCGCCAGGTGACCCAACGAGCGCAACGCGGCGATCACCGCGTCGTCCACCCGGATAGAAGAAGTGAACCGCTCACCGCCATGCACCACCCGATGACCGACCCCGAGCAACCGAACGTCGGTGGGTCCAGCCTCGGCCAAGTGATCCAGCACTCCGGCCACGACAGCCCGGTGAGTGCTCTCGGAAAGCCGTTCCTCGACTGCCTCTGCCGGAAACCACTGCACCCGCAGCAACGCCTCAGACGTGCCCAGCCGCTCACCGATCCCCCCCATCACACGCTCGCCACTCCCAGCGACCAACAGCGCAAACTTGACCGACGAACTGCCCGAGTTAAGCACCAACACCAAGCCGCCAGAACCGCCACCACCGACCTCATCGGAGCTCGCGGCCCTGATCGACATCCGCGGGATGCTAACCACCGCAGAGGGCGTCCCGAGTCAGTCGGTAACGATCAGCTGCTTGCGGACCGAGGTGAGGATCTCGCAGCCGTCGTCGCTGACCACGACGAGATCCTCGATCCTGATCCCGAAGCGTCCCGGCAGATACACGCCCGGCTCGACGGTCACGACGTTGCCGGCGCGCAGGTCGTCCTCCGCGCGCTGGGAGAGGCGCGGACCCTCGTGGATCTCCAACCCGACACCGTGCCCGAGCCCGTGACCGAAATGATCGCCGTATCCGCCGGCTTCGATCACCTCGCGGGCCACACCATCGACGCCCCGGCCACTGGCTCCGGCTTTGATCGCCTCCAGGCCGGCGAGCTGCGCCTTCAACACCAGCTCGTAGGCCTCGCGCGCGGTCGCGTCGGGCTCGCCGGTGGCGACGGTGCGCGTGCAATCCGAGCAGTACCCGTCGACCTCGGCTCCCCAATCGATCACCACCAGCTCGCCGCGGGCGATTTCGACGTCGCGTGGCTGGGCGTGCGGCAGTGCCCCGTGCGGGCCGGCCGCGACGATCGTCTCGAACGCGGGGCGTTGTGCGCCCCCTTCGCTCACCGTGCGCTCGAGCAGGATCGCGAGCTCGCGCTCGGTGCGGCCGACGAGCCCACCCCACAGCAGCTGCTCGAACGCCGAGTCAGCGAGCTTGGTGGCAGCGCGGATCCGCTCGATCTCCTCGGGCTCCTTCACCGCGCGCAGGCGTTCGACCAGCTGACCGGCCGCGACCAGCTCGACCCGCTCGGGCAGCAGCTCCCGCAGCCGTGCGTGCTGGCGGACGGTGACCTGCGCGTCCTCGAATCCGAGTCGCAGCCGCCCCGGCGGCAGCGCCTCGGCGATCGCGTCGATCAGATCGAGGGGCGCCCGTCGGCGCTCGAATGTCGGGTCGACTTCCTCGGCCGCCTGCTCGACATAGCGAAAGTCGGTGATGAAGGTCGACGTCTGCGGCCCGATCAGGGCCAAGCCGTTACTCCCGGTATAGCCGGTCAGGTAACGGACGTTGACCAGCTCCGTGACCAGCAGCAGATCAAGCTCCGCTTCGACGAGCAGGCCGCGCAGGCGCTCGGCGCGACCGGTCATGCCGACAGCTCCGTGCGTAGGCGCCCCAGCGCGTCGCGATAACCGCCGGGGCCCTTACCCGCAACGCGCGCGATACACAGCTCTCGGATCACCGACTCGCGCCGCCAGGGCTCCCGTGAGTCGACGTCCGAGAGATGGACTTCGACCGCCGGCAGGCCGGTCAACTCCAGCGCATCGCGAATCGCGTAGGAATAGTGCGTCCACGCCCCCGGATTGAGCACGATCCCGTCGGCCAGTCCCTCGATTCGGTGCAGGTGCTCGACGAAGTCGCCTTCGTGGTTGGTGTGGAAGAACCGCGTCTGGAGCCCCAGTTCCCCGGCCGCGTCGGAGATCTCGCGTTCGAGCTCGTCGAACGTCAGCCTGCCGTAGTGGACCGGATCGCGACGGCCCAGCTGATCGAGGTTCACCCCGTGCATGACTTCGATCCGGTTGCGCAACAGCATTAGCTTGTCAACTCTCGCACAGCGGCGATCAGCTCGCGCGGTGCGACGGCGCAGCCCGGGCGCGCCTCGCCCGGGCGGTTCAGGAGCACAAACGGGACCGGCCGTTCGCCGACACGCTTCTTGTCGCGGGCGGTCGCCATCACGATGGCGTCCGGGTCGACCCCGTGGTGCAGTGTCGTCGGCAGCCCCCGGGCTCCCAGCAGCCCCGCCACCTCGGCCCGGAGCTCACCCTGGCCGGACAGCCTCAGCGCCGCGAGCAGCCCCAGCCCGACCGCCTCCCCGTGACGGTAGCTCGCGTAGCCGGTTACCGTCTCGATCGCGTGAGCCACGGTGTGGCCGAGGTTGAGCACCTGCCTGAGGCTCGCGTCGCGCTCGTCGCGCGCCACGATTCTCAGCTTCGTGTGGGCGCAGGCGGCGATCAGCTCCGGCGCGCGGGGATCGGCTCCCGCGCGAACGAGTTGCCACAGCTCGCCGCCGGCGATCAGCGCGGTCTTGACGACTTCCGCGTAGCCGGCCGCGAGCTCCGGGGCAGGGAGCGTCGCCAGCGTGTCGGTGTCCGCGATCACCGCTCGCGGTTGGTGGTAGGCGCCGACATAGTTCTTGGCCTCGGCGAGGTCGACGCCCGTCTTGCCGCCGTAGGCCGAGTCGACCTGAGCCACGAGCGTGGTCGGCACCTGGACGTACCGGACGCCGCGCTGGTAGGTGGCCGCGCAGAACCCCGCCAGGTCGCCCACCACCCCGCCCCCGAGCGCCACCACCAAGTCCTGGCGCGTCATCCCGGCTCGCGCCAGCTCGGTCCACACGATCTCGGCGTGGGCGATCGTCTTGGATTGCTCGCCCGGCATGATCGCGACCCGCCCGTCGAGCGGCTCCACCGCATCGCCGTACAGTCTGCCGGCGTTGCCGTCGGTAATCAGGAACCGTCGACCGGCCACCGTCGGTGGCCAGAACCGCCGCTCGCTCAGCAGCCCCGGCCCGATGTACGCCGGGTAGTCTCCCGACCCGCTCGCGGCCCACAGCATCCGGGTGCCGGCAGGAACTCCTTCCAGCGCGCTCACCACCTCGCTCATCGCGTGCGAGCGCTCGGCGGGGAGCACCACGTCCGCCAGTTGGGCGTAGGTCGGCTGGCGCTCCAGATACAGACGCTCGAACTCCGAGCGCACGCGGGCGAGCGGGCGCTCGCCGTCCCGGCAGCGTGTCCAGGCCAGTTCTACGTCGACGTCGACCCAAACGACCAGATGCGCCCGCAGCGCATCTCGCACGCGCGCCGAGCCGACCGCGCCGCCGCCCAACGCGAGCACACGCGTGCCGGGGCTACTGAGCAGCTCCAGCGTCACCTGTTCCTCAGTGGCTCTGAAGGCGGCCTCGCCCTGCTGCGCGAACACGCGTGCGATCGGCATCCCGAGCCGCTCCTCGATCACCTGGTCGACATCGGTCGTGCTGCACCCGAGCGCTTGCGCCGCACTGCGCGCAGCGGTCGACTTACCCGAGCCCATGAAGCCGATCAGCACCAGCACCGAGCTCGTCTCGTGCGAAGCGCTGATCGGCGCAATCACCCCCGGCGCCATCCGATCCGCTTCCGGTAGGCGTGCACTGCGGCACGGACGTCGTCGATGTGGTCGCCGCCGAACTTCAACCGGTAGGCCTCGGCGAGCACGAACGCCACCATCGCCTCCCCCACCACGCCGGCTGCGGGAACGGTGCATGAATCGGTCCGCTCTCGCAGCGCCTGCGCGGGCTGGTGGGTGGCGATGTCCACCGAGCGCAGCGGCTTGGTGAGTGTCGGCAGCGGCTTCATCGCGCCGCGCAGCACCAACGGCGCGCCGGTGCTCATCCCGCCTTCGAGCCCTCCCGCGTGGTTCGTCTCGCGCCAGTAGCCGCGCTGCTCGTCGTAGAAGATCTCGTCGTGGGCCTGGGAGCCGGGTAAGCCGGCGACCTCGAGCCCGTCGCCGATCGAGACCGCCTTGATCGCCTGGATCGACAGGATCGCCTGCCCCAGCCGCCCGTCGAGGCGCTCCTGCCAGGAGACGTGGGACCCCAGGCCCGGGACCAGCCCGAACGCCCGGACCTCGAACACGCCGCCGAGCGACTCGTTCGCCTTGCGCAGCCGGTCGATCTCGGCCACCATCGCCTGGCTGGCCTCCGGGTCCAGGCAGCGCACCGGAGATTCGTCGACGTGTGCGAAGTCGCCCGGCCCAAGATCATCTCGGCGCGGGGCGCTCACGCCGGTGATCTGGATCACGTGCGAGTGGATCGTCACGTCGAGCGCGAGCAGGAACGCCTTGGCCACCGCCCCGCCGGCCACCCGCGCGGCGGTTTCCCGAGCGCTCGCCCGCTCGAGCACGTCGCGCACGTCGCTGACCCCGTACTTCTGCGTCCCCACCAGATCGGCGTGCCCGGGCCGCGGCAGATGCACTTCCGCCAGCTCGGCCTGCACCGGCCAGGGGTTCATCCGCTCCTCCCAATTGGCGTAGTCGCGATTGACGACCTGCAACGCGATCGGCCCTCCGAGCGTGCGTCCGTGCCGGACCCCGCCGGTGACCTCGACCTGGTCGCGCTCGATCTTCATCCTCCCGCCGCGTCCGTGCCCAAGCTGGCGTCGGGCCAGGTCGCGGTTGAGCGCTTCACGGTCGAGGATCAGACCTGCCGGCAGGCCCTCGATGATGCAGGTCAGGCCGGGACCGTGCGACTCGCCGGCAGTGGTCAGGTGTAGCGCCATGGGCGGTGTAGGTTACGGGCGGCGCGCGCCCGGGTACGAGCCCTCAATCCTCAGGAGCCCGCGCGCCGCCAAGCGCCGCCGCTTCCTGCGCGCCGCCCTCGGTCGACGCTTCCTGCGCGCCGCCCTCGGCCGGCGCTTCCTGCGCGTCGATGCCGGGGATCGACTCGCCGGTGCCCCGGCACCAGGGGCAGATCACTTCGTGGCGCTCACCACCGAGGGTGGAGCTCAGGCGGCCGGTGCCCCGACAGGGCCGGCAACTCGTGGCGCTGGGGTCGCGCTGCTCGGGTTCGCCGTTGATCGCTCCCACCCCACCCACGATACCCAGGGTCGCTCACGCGCGGCGGCTCGCGGCTCGCATCTCGATGATCGGCGCGGCCAGACCCGTGAACAGCTCGAAGCTCAGCGCTCCCTGACCCACCAGCAGCTCGAGCCCGTCGATCACCGGCACCCCGCGGGCCCGTGCGGCCAACGCCAGTGGCGTCCCGCCGTCGACGTAGACGAGGTCGACCAGGCAGCCGTAGCGGCTCAGTTGCTCGGCCGAGACCGGCAGCTGCTCGAACGTTGGCGTTGTGGGCTCGAGTCCGACCGACGTGCAGTTGACCAGCAGATCGGCCGGCGCGCCCTCCCGCGTCGGCGTCGCGCCGAGCTCGTCGCACAGGCGGCGCGCGCGCTGCGCGGTTCGGTTCCAGACGCGAACCTCGCGCGCGCCGGCATCGCCCAGCGCCCACACCGCCGCCCGCGCGCTGCCCCCAGCGCCGAGCACCAGGGCCGTTGCACCGACCACGTCAAACGGGAGCGCCCCGATCAGCGCCGGCGCGTCGGTGTTCTCGGCCCGGATCGCGCCGCGCTCGTCGAAGGTGAGGGTGTTGGCGGCACCGATCGCGCGAGCGGTGACCGTCGCCTCGTCGGCCAGCGCAAGCGCCGCCTGCTTGTGGGGAATCGTCACATTGACGCCCCGGAATCCCGCTGCGGGCAGCGCTTTGACGGTTTCGCTGAACAGCTCCGGCGGCACGGGCAGAAGCTGGTAGCGCCATGCGCTCAAGCCGAGCGCCATCAGAGCCGCGTTGTGGATCGCCGGCGAGCGGCTGTGGCCGACGGGCCAGCCGACGACGCCGAGGCGCGGGTTGGCGCCGGGCGATCCTAGCAATGTGCCGGCGAGCGGCCGCCGCGCTTGGCGCGCGCCACCTGGTACTGATGTGCGTCGGCGAGGAACCGGGCGTAGCTCGACGTGAACACCTGCTCCCCGTTGCCGCACGGCTTGACCACGAAATACAGGTCCCTGGTGGGCGCGGGGTGAGCCGCCGCCTGGATCGCCGCAAGGCCGGGATTGCCGATCGGCGTCGGCGTCAGCCCCTTGCGCAGCCGGGTGTTGTAGGGGGAGCTCGAGTCCAGCTGCGAGGCGGTCAGCGGCTTGGTGTAGTTGCCCGTCGCGTAGCGGGTGGTCGCATCGAGCTGGAGCGGCATCCCATCCTTGAGGCGGTTGTAGATCACCGACGCGACCAGCGGACGATCGTGGGCGGTCTGCGCCTCCGCCTCGACCATCGACGCGATGATCAGCACGTCGTAAGCGCTCAGATGCCGACTGCGGGCATAGCCGAGGTCGACCTTGGCGAAGTTCTTGCGGAACGCCGCCAGCTGGTCGGCGACCAGCGCCTTGATCCTGATCGGCTCGACCAGCTGATAGGTCGAGGGGAACAGGAACCCCTCGAGCGAGCTCGTGTGGGCCGGTGCGCCGTAGTGTCGCGGATTGAGCCCGGACGAACGACGGGTTGAGGCGAAATAGCTTCCACGCACGCGCTGTGACCTCAACAGGGCGTCGATCTGATGGCGCGTCCGGCCCTCGGTGATCGTCAGCTCGGTCACCTTGGCGGCGCGCGGCGCCTTGGTCAGGATCGAAAGCACCGCGCCGTAGCTCATACCGAGCTGCAGGTGGTACGTGCCGGGGCGCAGATCGTCACGCTCACCCCCCAGCGTGGCCCGGAGCTGGAAGAAGAAGCTCGAGGAGATCACCTGCTCGCGCTCCAGCAGATCGCCGACCCGGCCCGAGCTCGTATCAGCGGGGATGGTCACCCTGACGCTGCCGTGCGGTGAGCCGTGGAACGGCTGGAACAACTGGAACAGGAACCAGATCACGGCCGCCGCGAGCACCAACGCGATCAGCGACGCCAGGCGTCCCCAACGGGAGTGCCCGGAGCGATCCGCTCTGGGCTTACGCGGCGTCCTGACGCGGGAGCGCTGGCGGCGATCGGATCCCAACTGGGTGAGCCGGCTGACCTGACGCGTCCCCGCCGGGACCTCGACGTCCTCGCCGAGCTCGTCCTCGGCAGGCGGCTCCGTCGGATCCGCGATCGGCTCGTGTGAGTAGGGCCGATCGGGCTCTGGGTCCAGCTGATCGTCGGTCGCCGCCTCGCCCCCGCCCGGGCCGTTTTCGCTCAGGCCGTCGCTTTCGCTCAGGCCGTCGCTTTCGCTCAGGTCGTCGCTGTCGCCCTCCTCCAGCTCCGCGGTCTGCTGATCGCGCTCAGGTTGGTGGGCCAGCGCGGGCTGGCCCGAGTGCCCGGCACGTCTGAGCTCGCGCTCGCGCCGCGCCGCCTCGCGCTCCTCCGCGGTGCGTTCGCCCGAGTCAGCCACGTCCCACCCCAACCCGCTGCCGAGCCAGCCACCCCTCCAATAGGTGCGCCGCCGCGCGAGAGTCCTCGCTGGCCCGCCCGCCGGTGCGCTGCGCCAGCCGAGTCGTGAACCGCTCGTCGTAGAGCTCTACCGGGACCGCCAACGCCCGGGCGAGCCGAGCCGCAAACTCGCGCGTCTCGCCGGTCTGGGCCGAGTCGCCACCCGACAGCGATCGGGGCAGCCCGACCACCACCCGCTGCGCGTCCAGCTCGGCGACGAGCGCCCGCAGCCGTCCGATGCCGCGCCGCGAGGCGGGCGCGAGCACCGGCGGCAGAGGGGTCGCCAGCACGCCGGTCGGATCGCTGACCGCGCACCCGCAGCGCGCCTTGCCGTAGTCGAGCGCCAGCACCCGCATCTAACCGGCGAGCGCGGCCTCGATCGCCGCCCGCGCCGCCTGGATCGCTTCCGGGAGCTTGGCCGGATCGCGCCCGCCGGCCCGCGCCAGCGTGTCCCGGCCGCCGCCGCCGCCGCCCACGCTCTGCGCGGCGATCCTGACGATCTCACCGGCGCGCACGCCGCGGGCGACGAGCGAGGGGGCGACGCTCGCCACCAGGTCGACCCGACCCTCGCTGGCGCTGCCCAGCACGATCGCCGCGTCGCCGAGCCTTCCCTTCAGCCGGTCGGCGATCTCCAGCAGCGCTTTTCCGTCGCTCGCCTCCACGACCGCCGTGAGCACCCGGGCACCCAGGGCGTCCACGGCGCCGGCAGCCAGCTGATCGACGTCAGCAGCGCCGTTTCCGGCCGCCGCGCGGCGACCGGCGCGCTCGAGCTCGCGCATCCGCTCGCGGGCCTCATCCACCGCCTCGGGCACTCGATCGGGGGTCACGCGCAGGGACTCGGCGGCGCGCTGCAGCGCCCGATCGCGCTCGCGCATCAACTTGACCGCCACCGGACCGGTGATCGCTTCGATCCGGCGCACGTTCGCCGCGCTGGCGGTTTCGCTCAGCAGCTTGAACAGCCCGATCTCCGCCGTGCCGCGCACATGCGTCCCGCCGCACAGCTCGCGTGAGAACGACCCGTCGCCGACCTCGACCATTCTGACGACGTCACCGTACTTCTCGCCGAACAGTGCCATCGCGCCCAGGCGGCGGGCCTCGTCGAGCGTGGTCGTGAGAGCCCTGACCGGGACGCTGGCCAGGATCAGCCGGTTCACGTCATCTTCGACGTCCCGTCGCTCTTCGGGGGACAGCGCGCGACCGTGGGTGAAGTCGAACCGCAGCTTGTCCGGGCCGACGTACGAGCCGGCTTGATGCACATGCGTGCCGAGCCGCTGGCGGAGCGCGGCATGCAACAGGTGGGTCGCGGTGTGGTTGGCCTCGGTGGCGTGGCGCGCGTCCCGATCGACGTGCGCGTACACCCGCTCGCCGGGCTCGAACGTTCCGCGCTCGGGAGCCAGCGCGACGACCTGGTCGTGACCGAGGCGCAGGACCTCCTCGACCCGCGCGCGGCACTCGCCCTTGGCGCACTCGACATAGCCCGAATCCGCGACCTGACCACCCCCGGTCGCATAGAACGGTGACTCGACCAGCTTCACCAACACATATCCATCTTCGCCGGCAACGGCACCGATCGTAGTCTCGCTATCGGTCGTCTCATAACCCACGAACTCGGTCGCGAAGCCCGCCTCGCCCGACAGCGCGAGCGCGCGCTCGTGCAATTGCTCGTCACTGCGGGCGCGTCCGGATCCGGCCCGCGCGCGCTTGCGCTGACCCTCCATCAGCTGCTCGAATCCCGCTTCATCGACTCCGAGCCCGTGGTCGGAGACGATCTCGAGCGTCAGATCGATCGGAAACCCGTAGGTGTCGTGGAGCAGGAACGCATCCGCGCCGGCAATGCCCTCGGCGCCCGACTCGCGCGCCCGCTCGATCAGCTCGTCGAGCCGCCCCAGGCCCTGCTCGAGCGTTCGGCCGAACCCCTCCTCCTCGGCATCCAGCCACTTGCGTACCAGCTCGCGCTGCTCGCACAGCTCGCGGTACTCGGCGCCCATCAGCTCCGTCACCCGCTCGGCGTAGCGGTTCAGGAAGCCAGGATCGAGCTGCAGCGTGCGCCCCTGCAGGATCGCCCTGCGCATGACCCGGCGCAGGACGTAGCCCCGATCCTCGTTCGAGGGCACGACGCCGTCGGCGACCAGAAAGGTCATCGCCCGGCTGTGGTCGGCGAGCACCCGCATCGCCTTGTCGCTTGGATAATCGTCGTCGTAGCGACGCCCTGAGAGCTCCTCACCCAGCGAGATCAGCGGCGCGAACTGATCGGTCCCGAACACCGACGGCTTGTCCTGGAGGATCGCCGCCAGCCGGTTGAGCCCGAGCCCGGTGTCGATGTTCTTCGCCGGCAGCGGCGTGAGCACGCCTTCGGGGTTCTGGTCCAGCTCCATGAACACCAGGTTCCAGTACTCCAGGAAGCGCTCGTTCTCCCCACCGGGCAGGTCGTCAGGTTGGCCGAGCTCGACCCCGCGGTCCAGGTACAGCTCCGAGCAGGGGCCGCACGGCCCGGTCGGTCCGGCCTGCCAGAAGTTCTCCGACCGCGGGCACTCGACGATCCGCTCGCGGGGCACGCCGATCTCCAGCCACGCGTCGATCGCCTCGTGGTCGGGCCCCAGCCCCAGCTCCTCGTCGCCGGCGAACACGGTGATCCAGATGTCCTGCTCACGGAAGCCGAAGCCGTCTCGCGACAGCTCCCAGGCGCACTTCACCGCCTCGCGCTTGAAATAGTCGCCGAACGAGAAGTTCCCGAGCATCTCGAAGAACGTGAGGTGGCGCGTGGTCGTGCCCACGATCTCGATGTCGACCGTGCGAAACGTCTTCTGGCAGGTCGTCACCCGCGGCGACGGCGGCCGCTCGCGGCCCTGAAAGTACGGCTTCAGGGGATGCATGCCGGCGACCGTGAACAGCGCCGACGGATCGTGCTCGGCGGGGATCAACGACCCTGAGGGCAGCCGCTGGTGGCCGCGCTGCTCGAAGAACTCCAGGTACGTGCGACGGATCTCGTCAGAGGTCATTTCAGCATGAGTGTAGGCGGGTTCGTCCACTCAGCCTGGACGAACGGCTCGCGCTTAAGCTTCCAGAACCCGCGTCCGAAGCCAACCCAGATGTGTTCGCTTCGTCGTCTCGCGCTGCTGGTCTCGCTGGGGGTTTCGCTCCTCGTCCCCGCGAGCGCCGGCGCGGCATCGTACGACCCGACCGGGCTTCGCCTACAGTCCTCCTCGTTGCTGGTGCTTGCGCTCCAGCTCGTCCGCGACGCGAACTTCAACTCCGCTAGCCATCGCGGCCCGCGTCTGGTGTTGCCGGGGACCGGGTGATCGTCCCCCACCCGACCACCAGCTCACCGTCCATCAGGCACGCAAGCTGGCCCGGTGCCGCGCCCTCGACCGAGTCCTCGAGCTCGATCGCGAGCGAGTGGTGGCGGCCGGCGGGCGGCTCACCAGCGAGACGTGCACCCAGCGGCCTCGAGCGGTAGCGCAGCTTGACCCGGTCGACCCGAGCGCCGGAACGATGCAGTCGGGCGGACCTGATCGCCACCCGTGACGTTCGCAACGCCGACTGCGGGCCGACGACCAACCGGTTACGCGCAGCGTCCTTGTCGAGCACGTAGAGCGGTCCGCCCCGGTCGATGCCGATCCCCCGGCGCTGGCCGACGGTGAAACGTTGGTGCCCTGAGTGATGGCCGAGAACCACGCCGTCGCGGTCGACGATCGTGCCCGGACGGTCGCCCAGCCCGCCGTGGCGGGCCAGGAAGTGCGGTCGATCGGTGCCGGCGAGGAAGCACAGGTCCTGCGAGTCGGCCTTGCTCGCGACCGACAGCCCGGCCGCGGCGGCGATCCGCCTCACCTCAGGCTTGGTCAGCTCCCCGAGCGGGAAGCGCATCCGAGCGAGCGACGTCGGCGCCAACGCCGCGAGCATGTAGGTCTGGTCCTTGGCCGGGTCGGCGGCGACCCGGAGCAGCGGTCCGTCGTCGTGCTCGAGTTCGGCGACCCTGGCGTAATGCCCGGTGGCGAGCCGGTCGCAGCCGATGCGCGCGGCCAGATCGAGCATCGCGTCGAGGCGGACGTGGCCGTTGCAGCCGACGCATGGGTTCGGGGTTTCCCCGGCTGCGAAGCCCGCGATGAACGGCTCGACCACGCCCGCACGGAACTCCTCGCGCAGGTCGATCGTGAGGTGCGCCAGGCCGATCGCGTGCGCGAGCGAGCGCGCCTGAGCGACCGCCATCGCCGAGCAGCAGCTCCGCTCGGCATCGTTCTCCTGGTCCTCCCACAGCTCGAGCGTGACCGCGACCGCGTCGCCGTGCTCGGCGCAGATCAGCGCGGCCACGGCACTGTCGACCCCACCGCTCATCGCAACGAGGGTTCTGCCCGCGACGGCGTCGGTGCTCACGCTCGCTCGTACCGCTGTCCCCAGCGAGCGCGCCAGCGCGTCCGCGGCAAGCTCGGCGGCATGGAGCTTGCCCGGGCTCAGGCCGCCGAGCTCGGTCGCGATCTGGCGCGTGCCGATGCGCGCGGCGTCGAGCAGCGGCCGGCCGCGGACCAATGTGACGGCTGCGCTGGCGGCCGCCGTGGCGGCACCGCAGCCACGCGCATCGAACCCAGCCCCTGAGACCATTCCGGCCTGGAGGCTGACCGAGAAGCGGATCTGATCGCAGCAAGCGCCGCCGCCGGCGGTGACGGTGAAGCTGTCGGCCGGAACGCGTCCTCGGCCTTGCGGGGAGGTGAGGTGATGCTCGAATGCGAACGCGTCCATTCCGGCGAGGATAGACGTGTGCCCCGGTGGCCAAAACACGCGGCCGCAAGGCCGCGCATAAAAGATCAGATCCGCTTCAGCCCCAGCTCCCGCAGCTGCACCGACTCCACCGGCGCCGGGGCTCCGGTGAGCGGATCGCCGCCGCTGGTGGCCTTGGGAAACGCGATCACCTCGCGGATGTTCTCGCGGCCGGCGAGCAGCGCGACAATCCGGTCGAGCCCCAGCGCGATTCCCCCGTGCGGCGGCGCGCCGTAGCGCAGCGCCTCCAGCAGGAAGCCGAACCGCGCCTGCGCCTCCCGCTCGCCGATGCCGATCAGCTCGAACACCCGCCGCTGGACATCTCGGCGATGGTTGCGGATCGACCCGCCACCGATCTCGTTGCCGTCGAGCACCAGATCGTAGGAGCGAGACAGGAGGCTCGCAGGGTCCTCGAGATCGCCCGTGGGCGCCGTGAACGGATGGTGCTCGGCTTCCCAGCGCTGCTCCTCCGGACTCCACGCGAACATCGGGAACTCGACGATCCAGCGGATGTCGTGCTGACCGGCGGGAATCAGATCGAAGCGCCGGGCGAGCTCGAGCCGAAGGGCGCCGAGCGCCTGGGCGGCCGTGCGTGACTGATCGGCCACGATCAGCAGCAGATCGCCCGGTGAGCCTTGCAGCCGCGCCGTAATCCCCGCGATCTCGGCCTCCGAGAGGAATTTCGCGACCGGCGAGCGCCAGCCCTCCTGATCGCTCTCGACGAACGCCCACACCAGCCCCTTGGCGCCGTGCTGCTTGGCGAGGCCGGTCAGCCCGTCGAGCTCCGAGCGCGCCAGCTCGCGCGGGCCGGCGTTGATCGCGCGCACCACGCCTCCGCTGCCCAGGACGTCGGCGAACACCTTGAACCGCGTTTGCGCGAGCGCCCCGCCCAGGTCGTGCAACTCCAGCCCGAAGCGCGTGTCCGGCCGGTCGGAGCCGAACCGACCAACCGCTTCGGAGAACGTCATCCGCGCCCACGGCGGCGGCGGCACCGCGAACCGGGTGCGCTCGAACACCGCCCACATTACGGCTTCCATGGTCTCGATCACGTCGTTCTCCTGCACGAACGCCATCTCGAGGTCGAGCTGGGTGAACTCGGGTAGGCGATCGGCGCGTGAGTCCTCATCGCGGAAGCAGCGCACGACCTGGTAGTAGCGCTCCAGGCCGCCCACCATCAACAGCTGCTTGAACAGCTGCGGCGATTGCGGCAGCGCGTAGAACGAGCCTGGCTGGATCCGCGCCGGGACCAGGAAGTCACGCGCGCCCTCGGGCGTCGAGCGGGTCAGGAACGGGGTTTCGATCTCCAGGAAGTCGCGCTCGTCCAGCACCTCGCGGATCGTCGCCACGACCCGGTGGCGCAGTGCCAGCGCCTCCTGCATCGGCGCGCGACGCAGGTCGAGCGCGCGGTTGCGCAGACGGAGGTTCTCGTCGACGGCGATGTCCTCGTCGATCGGGAACGGAGGCGTGTCGGCGTCGGCGAGGATCTCGAGCTCTGAGACCGCGATCTCGATCTCCCCCGTCGCGAGGTTCGGGTTGACGTTATCCGGATCGCGCCGGTTGACCATGCCGGCCGCGGTGATCACGTCCTCGGCGCGCAGCGAATGGGCCGTCGCGTGGGCTTGCGGAGCGGTCTCGGGGTGCATCACGAGCTGAACGATTCCCGAGCGCTCACGCAGGTCGATGAAGATCAATCCGCCGTGGTCGCGCCGGCGGTGCACCCAGCCGGCGACCCGGACCTGCGTGTCGGCCCGCTCGGGGCCGAGCTGCCCGACCCAGGCGTCCCGATATTGGTTGGGTGCCGGGGACCGATTCACGCCAGCCGACTCCCCCTCAGGATCGTCGGAATCACCGCCGCGAGCTGGAGCTCGTCCTGTTCGCGCGTTGCCATGTTCCGCAGACTGGCCCGGCCTTCCTCGCCGACGATCGCCACGTAGCGCGCGCCCAGCCGGTCGGCGTGCTTGAGCTGGCCCTTGAGCGAGCGGCCCGTCAGCTCCAGCTGTGCGCTGAGCCCGGCGCGGCGGGCGTCGTTCGCGAGCTCGAACCCGGTGGGGGCGCGATCTGGTGCTCCGAGCGCGACGAACAGGTCGACCAGCTCGGGCGCGACCGGCAGCTCGCCGGCGGCGATCAGCATTCGCTCCACTCCGGCCGCCCATCCTGACGCGGGCGTCGGCGCTCCACCGAGCAGTTCGATCAGGCCGTTATAACGGCCGCCGCCGCCGAGGCCCGATTGCGCGCCCAAGGCGTCCGAGGCGAACTCGAACACGGTGCGGGTGTAATAGTCCAGCCCGCGAACCAGCGTCGGGTCGAGCTCGTAACGGACTCCGGCGTCGTCGAGCAGCTCACGCACGCGCGTGAAGTGCTGGGCGTCGTCGGGGGCCAATCGGCCCAGCAGCGTCGGCGCGCCCTTCATCACCGCTCGGGTCCCGGGATCACTCGCGTCGAACGCGCGCATCGGGTTGAGCTGGATCCGCGCGCCGACGTCGGGCGAGAGCTGCTCGCGGTGCGCGCGCAGGTAGGCAACCAACTCGGCGCGGTACTCGGCACGGGTCTCCGGAGTGCCGAGGCTCGAGAGCCGCAGCCGCGTCTCGCCCACCCCCAGCGCCTGTAGCAGGTCGGCCAGCAGGACGATCAGCTCGGCGTCGGTCTCGGGGGCGTCGGAGCCGATCGCCTCGGCCCCCACCTGCCAGAACTGGCGGTAGCGGCCACGCTGCGGAGCCTCGCTGCGAAAGAAGCTCGACAGGTACCAGAGCTTCACCGGCTGGGGCAGCTTGTGCATGCCGTGCTGGAGGTACGCGCGGCATACCGGCGCGGTTCCCTCAGGCCGGAGCGTGAGCGAGCGCCCGCCGCCGTCGTCGAACGTGTACATCTCCTTGCGCACGATGTCGGTCGCCTCCCCCACGCCGCGCGCGAACAGCTCGGTCGCCTCGAACGTCGGCGTCTCGATCCGCCGGTAACCGGCCGCACCGAGGATCTTCTTCGCGCGGTCCTCTAGCACCGCCCGACGGGCGGCGTCGTCGGGAAGCACGTCGAACGTGCCACGCGGGGCCTGGATCACGCTCACGGCCGATGGCACTACTGAGGCTGCGCCGCGAGCTCGCGCAGGAACGGATTGCTCGCGCGCTCCACTCCCAGCGTGGTGATTCCCATGTGACCGGGGTAGACGGTCGTCGCTTCGGGAAACTCGGTGGTCAGTGACTCGATCGATTTCAACAGCGTCGGCCAGTCCCCGCCGGGGAGGTCAACGCGCCCCACCGAGCCCTGAAACAGCACGTCACCGGAGAACAGCGCCGCCTCCTCGCGGATCGCGTAGGTCACGTGCCCGGGGCTGTGTCCCGGCGTGAACCGCACGCCGATCGTCAGCCCCGCGAGCTCGAGCGTCTCGCCCCCCTTGACCGTGTGGTCGGCGTCGTAGCTTTCAAACGGACCGAACCCGGGCCACGGCACGTACTCCATGATGTTGGCCAGTACGTGGGTCTCGAGCTCCGGGCAGTAGACGGGGGCGTGCGTCGCGTGGGCGACCGGCGCCACGGCGCCGATGTGATCGAAATGGGTGTGCGTGAGCAGGATCGCCTCGATCGTCGTGATCCCGAGCCGGTCGATCGCCTCCAGCAGGCGGCCGGCCTCCTCGCCCGGGTCGATGATCACCGCACGGTCAGCGCCCTTGCGGCGCACGACGAAGCAGTTCTCCTGGACCGGACCAACCGTGAACATCCGAACGTCGATCACGGGGTCGTTTCCCTCTTACGCTGTCGCCTTCGGTAGAGGTACGTCTCGAGGTAGTAGCCCGACGGCACGTACAGTGCGAGCGCAAGGATCGCAAACACGGCCGCGGCGGCGATATTGCCCTTCGAGGTCAGCAGCAGGAAGACGAACATCAGGCCTGCCGCCAGGAGCGCCCGCTTCAGCGCCCCTTCCCAAGTCGGCGGAGTGTTCAGCCGCCGCTCGCGCGCTGCCTGCCTGGACTGCTTCTTGCGCTCCTCGGCGGTCGGCGGGCGTCCGGTGCGCCCCCGTGACTCGATCGTGCCCGCGGCGGTACCACGGTGCTTGGTGCGGCGCTTGCGCTTGGTTTGGGCCATCGTCCAGCAGAGCTTACGCGCTACGCGCTACGCGCGAGCGCATCCTCGATCGTTGCGAATCCTCTCAGCGGCACGTCCTGCGGGAACCCCTGGAACGCCGCGCGGGGGGCGAGGCCGACAAGCTCCGCGCCCGCCGGCACCGCATGGCGCCGGATCGCGCTGAGGACCCGCTCGAGCGGGGTGCTGCGATGGTCCTCGACGTTGGTTGACACCTGCGCCACCCCTCGGTTGGCCAGCCACAGGCCGATCGCCCTGACGCCGGCCAGGCCTTCGGGTCCGCCTTCGCGGATCGCCGCGGCGATTGACTTTGCGTCCTTCAGCGTGGCCGGTGGCGCGAGCTCGACGTTGAACGCGACCAGCGGCGGACGGGCGCCGACGAGCACCGCCCCGGCGGTGGGGTGGAGCCCCGGCGGGCCGAAATCCGGCCCCAGCTCGCCGGCCGCGATTCGTCGGGCCAGCTCGTCCGGTCCTCCACGCCGTAGCTCCGCCCGGGCACGGCCGCCGGAGAGCAAGCCGTACAGGAACACCGGCAGCGCCAGCTCGTCGGCGAGCCGGTCGCCGAGCACGAGCGCTTCAGCACAGGCGGCGCCGCGGTCAGCCTCGCGGATATAGACGATCGGCGCGACGTCGATCGCGCCGACGCGGGGGTGCTCGCCCTGGTGGCGGTCCAGACGCACGTAGTGCAGCGCGGTCCGGGCACCGTTGCAGACCGCGCGCGCGAGTGCGCCGGGAGGGCCGGCCAGGGTGAACACGCTGCGGTGGTGGTCAGGGTCCGAATGCACGTCGAGCAGACGCGCGTCGAACGCAGCCGCGATCGCGGCGATCGCGTCCTCGTCGCGGCCCTCCGACACGTTGGGGACCGCAAGCAGCGTGGTCATCGGCTGTTTGTCGGCCTCGACCGCACCGCTCGCGAATGCTTACTCGTGCTCGTCGACGACGCGGCACCGGTCGAGCACCGTGCGGCCGTCCACCTGTAGCCATTGGTGCCGATGCCGAGGCAGCGACCGATGACGGCACTGACGACGGGGCCCAAGTCGGACATCGAGCCCGATCATATGGCGAGCATCGCCCGCCGGGTATCGATCAGGCCGGCGGTTCAGCCAAGCGCGAGATTCTCGACAGCGCCGGCGGCGTGGTCGAGACGCTCGGCAATCGCCGGTCCCGCAGGATCGATGTTCGAGTCGCGGATCACCTGGGCGGCGAGCCGCAGACCGCGCACGAGTCGCCCCATCGGGAAGTCCCGGCTGTCCAGCACGCGGGCCAGCCAGCATGCCTGCTCGTCAAGCTCGGTCACGCCGATCATGTCCGCAACCGCCCATGAGAGAAGCCACTGCATGTCGTGGCGGCACCAGTCCGCGCCGGCGGCGCCGTAGCGCTTCTGCTCGTCTGGATAGACGAGGTAGTAGCGCTCGCAGATCGCCCGTGCGAGGGGGACAAGCTCGATCACCAGTCCGTCCACCTCTGAGACGGTCGGCGGCGGAGACCCGCTGGGTCGGCGGAGAGTCACCGGCTCAGCGCCGCCCGGCCGTCGCGGGCCAGCGGGGCCACGCCGATGCTAACCGACCCGGCGGATCGGAGTGCTCTGCGATTGCGTGCCTGATGCGCACGCCCAGTTCACGCCCGAGTTCGATCGTCGACTCCATCACCGCCCCGGCCAGACACTCCACCACGAGATCGCTGTCTGCCGGCTGTGGCCTTGGCCAACCTGACCGTCCGCCTGAGCGCGACGCCGGAACGCAGCGCGTGCCACAAATCGGCGAGCGAACGCCGCGACGGTCAAGTCTGACGCGCGCCGCCCAAGCATGTCGGACCCACCCCGAAGGTCACGATTCACCCGTCAAAACTCTCCCGCTCGCGCCGAGCGATACCTGGACCGAGGGGCCACTAGGTTCCATGCTGCGGGTTAGCGCCATGTCGATCAGCCTCCCAGCCAATGCTAACGGCGGCGTCTGACCAAAATGTAGGCTTCCCAGCGGTCTCGCGCGCCGCATTTCCCGCCCGTACTTCGGACATCGCGAGGCGGCCGCGCAATCTCCAGACCCCGACATTAGACTGCCACCCCTGCGCCGGAGTAGCTCAGTCGGTTAGAGCAGCGGAATCATAATCCGCGTGTCGGGGGTTCGAGTCCCTCCTCCGGCATTCAATCGTTTCAGGCAAATCCCTGGAATTACTGGAGTTTGCCGATCTTGGCGCCGATGCCGCCGGTGCCCGACGGACCCCTACGAACGACAACGGCGCTGACATCTGCGTCCACATTTGCGTCCACATTTCAGGGGTCGATCTCGCCGAGCTCGGCGGCCAGGTAGGCCTCGAGCTTCTCGCGGGCGGTCGTGCCGCGTGGGACGGGCAGGTTCTTGATGTAGCGGCCGGTCGTGACGAGGTCCGCGTGCCCGAGGTACTCCTGGATCTGCTTGAGGTTGTAGCCGGCGGCCATCAGGAAGCTCGCATATGTGTGGCGGGCCTCGTGCAGGGTGACCCGCGCGAGCCCGGCCGTCTCCCAAATCTGGTCCGCACGTGCCTGCCACTTCCCGGACGCGACCGAGCGCGTGACGATCGGCCCGGTCGCAGGGCGCCCGGCGCGCATCCACCCCTCGCGCAGGATCCGCTTGAGCGGACCGACCATCGGTACGCGCCTGCCCTCCCCGGCGTCGCTCTTGGACTGGGCGACCATGATCTCGTCGGCGTCCCAGAACACGTGCTGCCACTGTGCCCGGCCGATCTCGCTGCGCCGCATCCCCGTGTAGAACGCCAACCCCCAGCCGGCCCTGTCGCCGGTCTCGCGTGAGCGCCGGCCGTCCGGCGTCTTGTACAGCTCACGGCGCCGGACCTTGCCGACCAGCGCGTCGCTGACGCCGAAGCGATCCGCGAGCGCGACCGCGCTCTGGCTCGAGGCGCGGATCTCGAGCACGGCCTCCCAGCTGAGCGCACCGGCACTGTCGAGCGCCGGCAGCGCCTCGATCAGCGCCGCGGCCTCCTCGGCGGTCGCTACCCGCTCGCGCACCTGACCGTCGTTTGCAGGCATCTGCAGCTCGCGCGTTGGGTCGTTCGTCACGATCCTCAGGTTGGGTCGCCGCGCGTACGCGTATACGTGCCGGATCACCGCCAGATACGTCGCGATCCGCGAGTACGACTTGCCGTCGCGCACAAGCTCATCGACGATCGACTGCCAGTAGGAGTCGTCGAGCGCCGCGATCGGACGCCGCCCACATCGCTCCACCAGGACGAGCGAACCCCCTGCCCCGCTTTCGCGCGCTGCAGCAGCGCCGTACAGGACGCCCCGGTAGTCGGCGATCGTCGTGTCCGACAGCTTCTTGCTGCGCCCGCGGCGGCGCGCGTAGCTGCCCGCCTCGACCAGCGCCCACCACTCCTCCGCGACCTCGCCGAACGTCGGCCCCTCGCGGCGGATCGCACGCACAGCCCGTTCGGCCTTGGCCTCGTGTCCGTCCCAGCTGATCGCTGACGCCCGGTCCTTGAACACCGGGCTCCAGCGCATCTTGCCGTCGATACGGCGGTGCGTTCGGTAGGACGGCTCGCAGCGGCAGCGCCGCTTCTCGTGGGCGAACGACGGGCACGCCCGGCTGTGCCGGATGTACAGACCGCTGGTGCGGGTCTTGTGGTATTCGCTGGGCATTGCGCGATCCGGGCCGGCGGCCACTCCGCTGCGCCCGTGATCAGGATGATCGCGCACCGCCCTCAGGCCGGCAACACGCCGCCCATCTGCCCCGGGATCATGCGACCGCGCTCGCCAGACGGGCGTGCTCCTGCACCCAGCGGTCGAGCGAGCCCGGCTCGATAAGCAGCAGCTGCCCGCATGGCACGACCTTCACGAACGGCTGCACGAAACGTTCAAAATGAGCGACGCTCATGCCCAGCGACGCTGCCGCCTCAGCCCGAGTGAGCAGCCGCCGAGGTACAGCCTCGATCGGGCGATCCCGAGATCGTCTACCCATCTCGGGCCTGAGGATCGATACGTGATGCATCTGCCGGCCTGCGCCCCGACGACCTCCCGTAGGTCGCGCGCCGCAGGGCCGCTGCCGGCGATCGCACGTTGCGCCGGAGGCTCTGGTGCTCTCCGATGTCCGTGCTCACACTCGCGCGTTCCGTTCCATATCGCCTGGGGCCTCTGACTCTAGGTATTGGGTTCCCAGCGCCGAGCCTCGCCGGGCGCGGCGTTGCCGTCGTGGCTATTCCGCTCGGCGGCCGCTGCCCGCGCAGCCTCCCAGCTGCCGTACACGCCGGTCACGATGCCCGGAGAGGGCCAGTCGCAATCGCTCAGTCGTTCGACCGCCTCTCCCCCCCGCCTGGTCGCGTGCGTGCGCGACCAGTCATAAGACGACGGCAGCCGCTCGTAACGGCCCTCCCATGCGCGCATCGTGTCAAGCACCCGCTGGCGCGTCCATCGCCGCTCGGTCGCGCCCGGGTGGCAGGCCTTGCAGTACGCGTAGGCGTCGCCCTTGCCGTTGCGCGGCTGCGTGTCGGCGCCGCAGCCGCGGCACAGCCCCTGGTAGCGGGCCTTCACAGCCCGAGCCTTCTCCCCGGTCGGATCGTAGAAGTAGGCCTTGATCGTTGCGGGGGAGCGACCTAGACCAGAAGCGCTGTCCAGCGCGTCATTGACGACGGATGCCCTCGAGTCCCGTGTGTCAGCGGGGGGCACGTCATCGATATGCGGTCTTAGCTGAGAGCGTCGGCGCAGGCGGCCAAATCGGCGTAGAGCCGTCGTCGCTGTTCGGAGTCAAAGGTGGCGAGCATCCGCTCCTGCACGGCGGCGACGGCCGCGGAGGCGCCGACGAGGCGCTTTGCGCCGGTGTCGGTGAGGGTGAAGTGCTCGTGGCGGCCGGCGCCATCGCTTTGGACAAGGTCGGCGCTTCGCAGCGTGCCTAGGAGCTGGTGCATTGCCTGACGGGAGACGAACGTGCCACGTGCGAGTGTGGCGTTGGTGAGCCCGGGTGTGTGGGCGAGCTGTTC
>Ga0209839_10000356_pt1 | contig 23788 bp, 27 predicted proteins | sample OrgsoiDNA2013050_FD_185800 | JGI IMG/M metagenome (GOLD analysis project Ga0209839, IMG submission 185800) | Permafrost soil microbial communities from the Arctic, to analyse light accelerated degradation of dissolved organic matter (DOM) -... | ecosystem: Environmental > Terrestrial > Soil >... | reverse complement strand
CGCGGCCAGATCAAGGGGCTTGATCGGCACGTCGACTCGCTCGGGGTAGTGCAGGGCGTAGGAGATCGGCACGCGCATGTCGGGATAGCCGAGGTGGGCAAGGGTTGCGCCGTCGCACAGCTGGATCAAGCTGTGCACGATCGACTGGGGATGCACCACGACGTCGATCTGGTCGTACGGTGTGCCGAACAGATGATGCGCCTCGATCAGCTCCAGACCCTTGTTCATCAGCGTGGCCGAGTCGATCGTGATCTTCCCTCCCATCTCCCAGGTCGGGTGGGCCAGCGCCTGCTGGACCGTGGCGTCCTGGAGCTCCGCCGCGCGCCGACCCCGAAACGGCCCCCCGGACGCCGTCAGGATCAGACGATCGACCGTCCCGGGGCGCTCGGAGGCGAGCAGCTGGTGAATCGCCGAGTGCTCGGAGTCGACCGGGATGATCGCCGCCCCGGTCGCCTCGGCCAGCTGCGTCACCAGCTCGCCGCCGACCACCAGCGACTCCTTGTTGGCCAGCGCCAGGTCGATCCCCTCTCCGAGTGCCGCGACCGTCGGAACCAACCCCGCCGAGCCGACGATCGCGTTGAGGACGAGATCGCAGTCGGATTCGGTGACCAACCGCGCGAGCCCATCCGGGCCGCCGAGGACCGTGCCCTCAGTCCACACCTCGCTCGCCCGTGCGGCGGCATGGGAGTCAGCCAGCGCGATCCGCTGGACGCCATGCGCCCGCGCCTGGGCGAGCAGCGCCTCCCAGGCGTTGCCGGCGCTGAGCGCAACGACTTGCAGCTCGTCAGGGCGGCGCGAGACCAGGTCGAGCGCCTGAACCCCGATCGAGCCCGTTGAGCCGAGGATGACCAGGCGTCGAGACACGTCAGTGCAGCACTCCAACCCAGATGTAGTAGCCCGCGACGACGGTGAAGATCACCGCGTCGAGGCGATCCAGGGCTCCTCCATGAGCGCCGAACAGGTTGCCGGCGTCCTTGGCGCCCGCTTCGCGCTTGATCAGCGATTCGAACAGGTCGCCCAGGGGACCGAGCACCGCCACCGCCAGCCCGAGCAGCAGCGCATCGCCTTGGGTCAGCCAGGTCTGGTAGAGGCCGGCCACGAACACCGACAACACCGCGATCAACATCCCGCAGAACAGGCCCTCGACGGTCTTGTTCGGCGATATCGCCGGCGCCAGGGGCCGACGCCCGAACAGGCGGCCGCCCAGGTAAGCGGCGGTGTCGGCGAGGAACGTCCCGACGAGCACGTCGATCAGCACCCCGTTGCCATGGACGAGTTGCCGTAGCAGGACGGCGTGGGCAAAGGCAATCCCGAGCCAGTAGATCCCGAGCACGGTTCCGGCGATCGACACGGTGGCGCCCCCGTACCCTCGCATGACCACGACCAGGAACAGCACCGGCAACGTGCCCACGGCAATCTCCAGCACGTCGCTGGCGCCGCCGTAACGGGCTGCCAGCACCATGCCCGCCAGCGATGCGAATCCGACCACCGCTGCCGGTCGCCACCGCGCGAGCATCCCGTACAGCTCGTGCAGGCACACCGAGCCGATCGCGAACATGAACACCGCGAACGCCAGCCCGCCCAGGTCGATGAACACGATCGCCACGATCGCGGCGGGTACCGCGACCAGAATCCGCGCCAGCAGGTCCGAGCGCGGCCGCCGCGGGGCGCGACCCTCGCCCCCCTGCGACGTCTGTCCGCCGCGCGGACCGCCCTCCGGCGCCGCCGTCCGGCGTCCGCGGGTGCGCGCGCGTCGCGTCAGCGGTGGCCGGCGAGTCTGCGCCATCAACGCCCCCCGAAGCGACGCCGGCGAGCGGCGAACTCGTTCAACGTCTGCTCGAACGCCTCGCGTGAGAAGTCGGGCCACAGCTCCTCGCGGAATGACAGCTCAGCGTAGGCGCCTTGCCACAGCAGATAGTTCGATATCCGCTGCTCGCCGCTGGTACGGATCAGGAGGTCAGGGTCGTGCATGTCCGGTGCGTACAGGTGGCTGCGGAACTCCGCCTCAGTTCCACCGGTGAATGTTCGCGCTGCATCGACGATCTCCGCCCGGCCGCCGTAATTGAAAGCCACGAACAGCGTGATCCGGGTGTTGTCCCTGGTCACCTCCTCGGCCCATGCCATGCGCTCGACCAGCTCCAGGGGCACCGGGTCATCGCGGCGGCCGATGAAGCGCATTCGCACCCCCTGTTCGTGCAGTTCGGGCGTCTCGCCCTGGATCCGCCGCGCGAACATCTCCATCAGGGCCGCGACCTCGTCCTTCGAGCGGGCCCAGTTCTCGGTCGAGAACGAGTACACGGTCAGCTCTTCGATCCCCAGGTCCACCGCATCCCGTAGTCGCGCCTTGACCGTGTCGGCGCCCGCTTCGTGACCCGCGACTACGGGCAGGCCGCGCCGCTGCGCCCAACGGCCGTTCCCGTCGGTGATGATCGCGACGTAGCGGGCCCGCAGCTCAGAAGACGCGTCGCGCTCGGTCACCGTCTCGGTCACCTCGCCCTGTTCATCTGAGGAGTGACCGCTCCAACGGGGGTGGGCCACCTCACACCTCGAGAATCTCTTCTTCCTTGTGCTTCAACAGCTCGTCGAGCTCGCTGATCCGTGAGTCGGTGACCTTCTGGAGTTCGAGCTCTGCGCGGTGCTCGTCGTCTGATCCCGTCTCTCCCGCCTCCTTGAGCTCGCGCAGATCGTGCATCACGTCGCGGCGAACGTTGCGAATCGCGATCCGTCCGTCCTCGCCGATGTTCCGCACCACCTTGACCAGCTGTCGGCGCCGCTCCTCGGTCAGCTCCGGGACGTTGAGACGGATCAGGTTGCCGTCGTTGGACGGCGTCAGGCCGATGTCTGACTCCAGGATCGCCCGCTCGATCGCCTTGATCGAGGTCTTGTCGTAAGGCTGAATGGTCAGCAGCCGCGCTTCCGGAGCCGAGATCGTCGCGAGCTGTTTCAGCGGTGTCACGGCGCCGTAGTAATCGACCGAGATACGGTCCAGCAGCGCCGGGCTCGCGCGTCCGGTCCGCACCGAGCCGAACTCGTGTCGGATCGTCTCCACCGACTTGGTCATCCGGTCACGGGCATCCTCCAGCAGCTCATCAATGATGTCACCAGCTGTCATGTCCTCACCAGCGTGCCCACGCGTTGCCCGGACACTATCTTGTCGATGTTGGTCTCGTCGGCCATGTTGAACACCACGATCGGCAGGTTGTTGTCCATGCACAGAGCGAACGCGGTGGAGTCCATCACCTGCAGGCCCCTGGTCAGCGCATCCTTGTGCGTGATCTCGGGAATGAACTCGGCCTGAGGATCCAGCGCCGGGTCCGCGGTGTAGACACCCGCGACGGCATTCTTGGCCATCAGGATGATCTCGGCGTGGAGCTCGGCCGCCCGCAATGCGGCGGCGGTGTCGGTGGTGAAGAACGGGTTGCCGGTCCCCCCGGCGAAGATCACAATTCGTCCCTTCTCCAGGTGGCGCATCGCGCGGCGGCGGATGTACGGTTCCGCCACTTCGGAGATCGTGATCGCCGACTGCACCCGGGTTACGATCTGCTCCTGCTCCAGCGCGTCCTGGAGCGTGAGCGCGTTGAGCACGGTGGCGAGCATGCCCATGTAGTCGGCGGTGGCGCGATCCATGCCCCGCGCGGCTGCCTGCAGGCCGCGATAGATGTTCCCGCCCCCAACGACGATTGCCACCTCGACCCCGCGTCGGCTCACCGCCGCCACCTGACGCGAAATCGCCTGGACTCGCGCGGGATCGGTGCCGTAGTGCAGCTCCCCCATCAGCGCCTCGCCTGAGAGCTTCAGCATGACGCGCCGGTAGGCGGGGGGCGGCTCGGGCGAGCGAGCGGGCACTCAGCCGATCCCCTCGTGGGCGCGATCGCCGCCATTGCGCCCGCTGGGGCGCTCGAGACGAACCGCCTTGGGGTCGGAGGGCACCGGCTCAGCCGCCGACGGCAAAGCGGGCGAATCGCCGGATCACGATGTTCTCGCGGGTCTCGGCGGATAATGCGGCCCGGAGCTCCTCAATCGTCTGCCCGCCGTGCTTGTCCTCGTTGGCGTGCTTCTGGCGCAGCAACACGACATCGTCGAGCCACTTGTCGAGCTTGCCGGTCACGATTCGCTCACGTACGTTCTCGGGCCGGTCAGCGGCCTGCTCGGTGGCGATCCGCTCTTCCCGCGCGCGTTCCTCGGGTGAAACGTCCTCCTCATTGACGGCGATCGGCGCAGCCGCCGCGATGTGGAGTGCCAGGTCCCGCGCGAACTCGACGAACTTCTCGTTGCGGGCCACAAAGTCCGTCTGGCAGTTGACTTCCACCAGCACTCCAATCCGGTTGCCGGCATGGATGTAGCTCTGCACGACGCCCTCACGAGCCTCCTCCCCCGCCCGCTTGGCGGCCTGGGCTTCGCCACGCGCGCGCAGGATCTCCACGGCCTGCTCGAGATCCCCACTGGCCTCGGTTAGCGCATCCCGGCAGGCAAGCACCCCGGCCCCGGTTCGGTCCCGAAGCGTCTTGACATCCTTGGCCGCAATCGCACTCACAGGCTCTCTCCGGCCGGAGTCTCGGCATGCTCCGCAGGCGCTGGCGGCAGCTCGGGCTCCGCAGGCGCTGGCGGCACCTCGGGCTCCGCAGGCGCTGGCGGCAGCTCGGGCTCCGCAGGCGCTGGCGGCACGTCGGGCTCCGCAGGCGCCGGCGGCACGTCGGGCTCCGCAGGCGCCGGCGGCACGTCGGGCTCCGCAGGCGCCGGCGGCACCTCGGGCTCCGCAGGCGCCGGCGGCACCTCGGGCTCCGCAGGCGGAGCCGGCAGCTCGGGCTCCGCAGGCGGAGCCGGCAGCTCAGCCTCTACCGCTGCTGGCGGCGCCTCCACCCGTACCGGGGCTGGCGGCGCGTCGGCTCGGCGGGGCGGTGCTGGGGCGGCTGGCGCCGGGGGTGGGGTGGCGGCCTCGGCGGCCTGGCGTTGTGCCAGGTCCTCGGCTTCGCGGAGCGCGAGCTCCTCCGCCTCACGTCGCGCCAGCTCCTCGGCCTCACGCCGCGCCAGCTCCTCCGCCTCGCGGCGGGCGCGCTCTTCGGCCTCCAGACGCTCGCGCTCAAGCCGCGCGGCCTCCTCCTCGGCCCGGAACAGGCCATGGCCTTGGGAGACCACATCGCCGATCGCCCTGGTGATCGCGGCGCACGACCGGATCGCGTCGTCATTGCCGGGAATCACGTAGTCGATCCCCTCGGGGTCGCAGTTCGTGTCCACCAGGCCGATGATCGGGATCCGCAGGCGCTGGGCCTCGCGGATCGCGATCGCCTCGGTCTTGAGGTCGATCACGAACACCGCGTCAGGAACTCGCTGCATGTTCTTCACGCCCCCGAGATTGGCGCGCAGCTTCGCCAGGTCGGCCTGCGCCGCCATCCGCTCTCGAGTCGGGAGCAGCTGCAGCTGGCCCTCGGTCTCGTAGCGTTCCAGGTCGTGCAGGCGCTTGATCCGCTGTGAGATCGTCTGGTAGTTGGTCAGCAGCCCACCGAGCCAGCGGTGGTTGACGTACGGCATGTCCGCCGCCTCGGCGATGTCCTTGACCGCGTCGCGCGCCTGCTTCTTGGTCCCCACGAACAGGACCGTGCCGCCCCGTCGGGCTAGATCCGACGCAAATTGGCGCGCGTTCTCGAGCAGCGCCTCGGTCTGGAGCAGATCGATGATGTAAATGCCGTCCCGCTCACCAAAGATGAAGCGGCGCATCTTGGGATTCCAGCGGCGCGTCTGGTGGCCGAAATGGACGCCGGCCTCCAGCAGCTCCTTGATTCCGACTTGAGCCACGGTTCCTACTCCCTTGATTATGTGTCGAACGCCACCCGCTCACCGGTATTCGCGAACCCCGTTGAGCCGGGGCAGGGCGCGATCCACGCGAACGGGGTTGAGGAAAGGACTGTGTGCAGTGTACGCATGTCTCAAGCCTCCAAGGCGGCCTGCTCGAGCGCGGCCGCCAAATCTCCCGGCAGTGGCGAGCGCACGTCCACGGCCGCATGGGTGACCGGGTGCTCGAACGCCAGCCGCTGGGCATGCAGAAACTGCCGCTCCAAGCCATGGCTGCCGGGCGTCCCGTACTGGGGGTCGCCGCACACCGGATGGCCGATCGCCGCCAGGTGCACTCTGATCTGATGCGTCCGGCCCGTGTCGAGCAGCACGCGCAACAGCGTGCTGTCAGGCAGCATCCGCTCGACCTCGAACTGGGTCCGTGCTTCGCGCGGGGCATCGGTGTCGATCGACATCAGCAGCCGGTCGCGGCGATGACGTCCAATCGGTGCGTCGATGATCCCAGTGCGGGCCGTCGGGTGGCCTACGACGAGCGCGAGGTACTCCCGACGCAGCCGGCGTTCGGACAGCACCGCCTTGAGCGCCCGGTGGACAGAATCGCTCTTGGCCACCACCAACAGGCCGGAGGTGTCGCGGTCCAGCCGATGCACGATCCCCGCCCGCCAGGGGTCCTGCCCCCCGGCTCCCCGCCCGGCCAGCGCTTGAGCGAGAGTCCCGGTCCTGTGACCTCGCGCCGGGTGCACGACGACCCCGGCGGGCTTGTCGATGACCAGCAGGTGCTCGTCCTCGTAGGTCACGGTGAACCGCGCCGGAGCGTCCGGCGCGTCGGGGACCTGATCGCGGTCGTCGATCTCGATCAGCTCACCGGGACGGACGGCGTGGCGCTTGACTCGCGGTTGCCCGTCGACGCTCACGCGCCGGGCGTCGATCAGCGTCTGGGCCCGGGCCCGCGATCCGAGCGGCGCCGCGAGGAACCGGTCCAGGCGCATACCGGCCGCCTCGTCCGGGACCGTGAGCTCGATCCTTGCCGTCGCCCCATCCCGGCTGCCAGCATCAGCGGCACGCGGGCCACCGCCCCCGCTGGCACGTGGGCCACCTCCCTCACTGGCACGTGGGCCACCTCCCTCACTGGCACGCGGGCCACCTCCCTCACTGGCACGCGGGCCACCGACCTCACTGCTCATCCCTGCGTCTTCCCTCGAGCACGAACAGGAGCGCGAACACCCCGAACGTGATCGCGGTATCGGCGAGGTTGAACGCCGGCCACAGGGGGAGCTTGATGAAATCCGTCACCGCGCCGTTGACGAGCCGGTCGATCAGGTTGCCGATCGCGCCACCGATCAGTAGTCCGGTCGGGAGCCACAACCACGAGCGGGTGGGGTGCGCCACGAAGTAGGCAACCAACGCGCACAGCGCCAGCAGCGTCAGGACGAGCACGAGCGCGCCGCCGCCCGAGAAGAACCCGAACGCCACGCCGTTGTTGCGGACGTGGACCAGGTGCACTCCTGGCAGCACTTTGCGTTCCTGCCCGACGCCGATCCCGGTCCTGATGATGTGCTTGGTGACCAGGTCGAGGACCAGGACGATCGCCACGACGGCGCCGGTCCGCGCGAATGCGACCGAGCGGTCCCGGGCTCTCGGCGCGGCCTTTGGCTGTGCGCGGACGGACATCAAGGTTCGGTCGCCCTCAACCCGCGATGGCGTTCACGACGATCGTCCGCACGAAGTACAGGACGATGATCGCGATCATCGGGGTGAGGTCGAACATCCCGATCGGCGGAATGAAGCGGCGGAAGATCCGCAGATACGGCTCGGACACGTCGCGCAGGAAGCTCAGGATCGGATCCGACCAACGGGCGTAGGGCACTCTGACGCCGAACGAGAACATCAGGTTGAGCAGGATGTAGACGAAGATCAACAGGATGTAGACCTCGAACAGCGCGTTGACATAGTTCGCGATGTCGACCCGAGTTGCGGCCGCGATCAGCATCAGCGGTCCACCCCACAGACGGCGTCGATCGCGGCTTGGAACACACCACGCACCCCTCCGCGCTCCAGCGCATCGAGCCCACGCGCGGTGGAGCCTCCGGGCGAGGTCACCTCTCGCCGCACCGCAAGCGTGTCGTAGTCCCGCGCGGCGAGCAGCGCCGCGGTCCCCGACATCGTCTCCGCCACAAGGCGTCCGGCGAGGCTCGCGCCAAGCCCGTAGCGCACCGCAGCGTCGACCTGCGCCTCGGCGATCAGCGCCTGGTAGGCTGGGCCCACGCCCATCACCGCGCTCGCCGCGTCGATCAGCGACTCATCGATCTTCACGACGGCTCCGAGCCGCTCGAACAGCGCCACCACCTCTCCCTCCAGGCGTTCGTCCACGCCGGCGGCGGGTGCGTAGCAAACGACTCCCCGGCGCACCTCGACCGGCGTGTTCGGCATCAGCCGGAACACCGGCACGCCCGGATAGGCCTGTTGCAAGGCGGCGATCCAGGTCCCGCCGAGCACTGAAGCGACGGCCTTCACCCGCCCTGCGAGCTCAATGGCCACTCTCCTGAGCTGGCCCGGCTTGTGACACAGCACGACAAGGTCGACACTCTCGGCCACGGCGACATTGGATTCCGCCGCTTGCCCCCCTAGCTCTTCAGCCAGCGCTTTGGCCCGCCCGGATCCCGAGTCTGAGCACAGCACCGGCTCGCCCCAGCCCCGCGCCAGCGCGCGCGCCATATTGCCAGCTCCGATCAGCCCGACTCGCATCAGTTGAACGTTACCGGGGCGCGGAACGCCGGCGTTAGCTTTGGTTGAAGAACCCCTTCTCGACCAGTCTCGCCCGCTCTTCGGCGGACACCTCGACGTTACGCGGGGTGAGTAGGAACACCTTGTCGGCGATCCGCTGCATCCCGCCATCGAGGGCGTAGGTCAGGCCGCTGGAAAAGTCGATCAGCCGCTTGGACAGATCGGTGTCGGTCCCTTGGAGGTTGATGATCACCGGGATCGCGTCCTTGAACTTGTCGGCGACGTCCTGCACATCGTTGAAGCTCCTCGGCGCGACGAAGTGCACCCGGACGTCGCCCCCGCCGCGCCCGTTGCCGGCGCGAGGACTCGCCACCGGCCGCAGCGATGTGGTCCGTCGCTCGGCTCCCGGATCGTCGGCGAAGATGTCGTCGATCTCGTCGCGGCGGCGCCGCGAGCTGAGCCGTCGGACGTTCGGACGCTCGCGATAGGTGTCCTGAAGCTCCACCTCGGGCTCGCTGTAGTCCTCGCCCTCCTCGTCCTCGTAGGCTTCGTCCTCGGCAAGCCCGAAGTAGACCAGCGTGCGATGCCAAGTGTCTCGGAAGGCCATGGGCGTCTCAGGGTTCGCGCAGCGGAGTAGTTTCCCTGCACATGATTATGACGCGCCGGTGTACAGAATCATCCCCAGGCGCAAGATCGTAGCGCCCTCCTGCACCGCGACCACATAGTCCTGACTGGTTCCCATCGACAGGTGCCGGAGCCGATAGCGCTCGGCGAGCCCCCTCAGGGCGGCGAAATGCGGCCGGCTGTCCTCGGGCTTCGCGGCGAGCGGCGGCATCGTCATCAGGCCGACCACCGACACGGGGCAGCGCTCGAGGAACGCGGGCAGCTCCGAGGGCGAGATGCCGCTCTTGCCCGGCTCCTCGGCCACATTCACTTCGAGCATCACCTGAGTCGCCTCGGTTCCGTGGCGTCCCAGTTGGGCCAGCACCGAATCACTCGCCACCGAATGGATGAAGCGCACGTAAGGGAGGATCTGACGAACCTTCCGGCTCTGCAGGGCGCCGATGAAGTCCCACGTGAATCCGTGCGGGTCGCCGTCGGCTTTCGCCTGCAGATCCTGGGCGCGATTCTCGCCCAGCAACGCCACCCCCGCCTGCGCGAGCGCGCCGAGCTCGGCCGCGGGCACGTATTTGACCGCGGCCAGGATCTCCACCTCACTTGGGTCACGGCCCGCCGCGGAGATCTGCTCGCGCACCCGCTCCAGGTTCGCGAGCACCTGATCAGCCCGCAAGCCCCTGATCAGCTCAACCATACGATCCCCGCCTGGCGACCGGTGACGCCGCGATCGCGGCGGTGCGAGTAGAACAGCGACGCCGGATCGCCAGGCCGGTCCAGCGAGCAGATCGTGCACAGCTCGATGTCGTGGACCTCGGCGACGCCGGCCCATTGAAGCTGGCGACGGGCAATCCGCTTGAGGTCCAGGCGGTCGCCCCGGTGCAGGGCCTCGGGAAACGCCGTGAAGCGTTCCCGCACCTCCGCGCCGACTTCGTAGCAGCAACGCCCGGCGCCCGGTCCGATCGCGGCGCTCAGCGGCCCCGGCGCCGCGAGCGCGCGCAGCGCGCTCATCCCTTCCGCCACGATGCCGGCGGCAAGTCCCCGCCAACCGGCGTGGAGCATCGCCACCGCCCCGCCGCCGGCCACGGCGATCGGCAGGCAGTCGGCGGTCAGCACCGCCGGCGCCACCCCGCGCACAGCCGTGGCCTGTCCGTCGGCCTCGGGCAGCTCGGGTCGCGCCTCGGACCTGGTCGTGATGACCCGAATCCCTGCTCCGTGAACCTGGCGGACAAACCGCAGCCGGCCGCCGACCTGGCGTTGCAAGGCGGTGCGGTTGCGCTGCACGGCGCCCGGGTCATCGTCGGTCAGGAGTCCAAGGTTGAGGCTCGCATAAGCGGCGTTCGAGCATCCGCCCCGGCGCGTGGTGAACACGGCGCGCGCGCCCGGCAGGTCGATCGCGAGATGTTCGCCGTCGATGTAGAACGGCTCGTTCGGTCTCATCTGGTCAGTAGCTCGCAGTCGATCGAACACCCTGGCACGCTGCCTCCTGAAAGCGGTGCCCCGCCAGGCTATCCGGTACCGGCGGCGGCTTGCAGTGCCTCGGCGAGCTCCGCCTCACGCCCCGACACCCGGCCGTCGAGCTTCGCCGCCAGCGCGGCGCGGAGTCCCCGCCCGATCGCCGGTCCGGGCGTGATCCCGGCCGCCAGCAGATCTCGGCCGCTGATCTCCAACCGCACATGGCGAAGCGACTGCAGCCACTGGCGCGCCGGCTCCGCCGCCCCGAGTGCTCCCGCGATCGCGACCAGCTCCGGTCCTCCGCCGGCCACCGCGTCGGAGATCTGTGACGGGCGCTCGGCTGTTGCGAGCGCCTTGGCCATCGGCTCGGCGCGCTGCGCCGCGGCGAGAATCGCGTCGCGGTCCGCCGCGTCGAACGCGAGCGTGTCGAGCAGCTCCGCCAGCGCCGCGTCGGCCACGCCGAGAGAGGCCAGCGACAGGGCGAGTGTGCTCGGATCAGCGTCGCGCGGCAGCAGTTTCAGCGCGCGGCGCGCGAGTGCCGCGTCGCGCAAGCCAAAGCCGGGATGGATCGCTTCGTCGAGCCCGAGCCGACGCAGGCACTCCAGCGCGGCGATCGGATCAGGCTCCCGGCCGAGCAGGCGCAACTCAGCGCCGATCCGTGGACCGCTGACGGTCTGCAGCCCCCCGGCCGACGCGGCCGACCGTGCGAGCTCGAGGGTGTGGGGCTCGATCCCGAACCGCAGCCGGCTCGCGTACCGAGCGAGGCGCAGCAGCCGGGTCGGATCGTCGATGAAGCTCGCGTCGTGCAGCACTCGCAGACGCCGGGCCTGCATGTCCTCGAGCGCCGAGGGTGCGGCCGCGAGCGTCCCCCTCCCGGGTCCACCGAGCGCGATCGAAGCGGCATTGACGGTGAAGTCACGGCGCAGCAGGTCCTCGCGGAGGCGCGCGGGAACCACATCGGGCAGCGCCCCTGGGCGGGCATAGGTCTCGCGTCGCGCCCGCGCGATGTCATATCTGAATCCGCCCACGCGGACGCTCGAGGTTCCGAATCGGTCGTGCGCCAAAGCCGTGCCGCCCAGCGCAGCCGCCACTCCGTCTGGGTCGCTTTCGACCACCAGATCGAGATCGACCGGCTCGCCGCCGAGCAGCAGATCGCGCACCGCTCCTCCCACCAGATGGACCCCTTCGGCATCACCAAGCGCCGCCAGCAGCGGACCCGCTGCGGGCAGCGATGCAACGCGCGCCAGCAGCGCTTGGGCAGACCGAACGTCCACGTTCAGCATCTTCGCGCGCCGGGCGAAGCGACACGTGGTTGGGTGCTATTAGCATGCCAGGATGTCCAGTCCCGTTTCGCGGCGACTGCTGCTGCGCGGGCTGGTCGTGGTGGCAGTCGTGTTGCTGGCGGTCGGTGGCGCGGTGGCGTTCATCGTCGCGCACAAGCCCGGCAACGTCTCCCATCCCGACGTTGAATTCACGCACCCGACGATCACGCAGCCGCCGCCGCCGCCGCCGGTCCCGGTCGAGCATCGGCCCGCGGTCGACCGGTTTCAGTGGCCGTGGTACGGGTTCGACGCCGGCCGTACTCGGTTCTTCCCGGGCGCCAGTGGGCTGCACCCACCGCTGCACGTCGGCTGGCGTTTCAACGACGGCGGCCTGTTGGAGTTTCCGCCGGTGATCTACCAACGCACGCTGTACCTCGTCGACGACAACGGCTGGGCCAAGGCGCTCAACACCATCACCGGGCGCCTGCGCTGGGAGCGCCGGGTCGGAACGCTGGCCGCGGCCTCACCGGCCGTCGATGCTGAGCGCCGACTGGTGCTGATTCCGGTGCTGTCGACCCACCAGAGCCCTGGCTCCAAGCAGAGTCCCGGCGCCGGCCGGTTCGTCGCGCTCTCGATCAAGACCGGGCGCATCGTCTGGTCCCGCGCCGTGCCCGCGGGCACGGAGTCCTCGCCGATCGTTCACGGTAAGACCGTGTACTTCGGCGACCAGAGCGGGACGATGTACGCGGTGCGGAGCACTGACGGACACCTTGACTGGACCTATCACGCCAGCGGCGCGATCAAGGCTGGGCCCGCGCTGGTCGCGGGCGTCCTTTACTTCGGCGATTACGCCGGCCGCGCGTATGCGCTGGGCGCCCGCAACGGGCATGAGATCTGGGCGGTTGGAACCAACGGTGCCCACTTCGGTTTCGGCTCGGGTCAGTTCTATTCAAGCCCGGCGGTGGCGTTCGGACGGGTCTACCTGGGCAACACCGATGGCCGCGTGTACTCCTTCGGCGTGCACACCGGTGCATTGGCGTGGGCCATCGAGACGGGCAGTTACGTCTACGCCTCACCTGCGGTACAAGACACGCCGGGGCTCGGGCCGACTGTCTACATCGGCTCCTATGACGGCCGCTTCTACGCCTTCAACGCCCAGTCAGGCGCGATCCGGTGGACGCACGATGCCGGCGGCAAGATCTCTGGCTCGGCGACGATCATCGGCGATGTCATCTACTACTCAGACCTCGGCTCGCGGACGACGGCAGGACTGAACGCGCGGACCGGGTCGCCGGTGTTCTCGTTTCCAGACGGTGCCTTCAACGCCGCGATCGCCGATCCCAAGGCGATTTACCTGGACGGGTACCAGACCGTGTACCAAATGCTTCCAGGAGCGCACCCGCGGCGGGTGGCTGCGGCGGCGCACCATCAGGCGAAGCACCGCCAAGCACAGAGCCGACCCCCAAAGCACCGCCGAGCACCGAGGCGGAAGGCTGATCAGCGCGCGACCAAGCACAAAAAAGCATCACCCAATCGGTGACGGAACAGACGTTCGTGCGGCCCAGGCGGTCCTTGCTATGATTCTATACATATGCGTTGTCGAAGTGGAAGTCATTGTCAGCAGCCGGCCGAAAAGGGTCGTCGGTTTTGCCCGGAGCACGGAGCGGAGCTTGATCGCATGCGCGAAGAGCTCAAGGATGCCGCCGCTGCCCGGATCGGGCGAGGCCGGCCCAAGCGGTCGTCTACCTGCTGCCGCCCCGGTTGTTACGAGCCCCGCGTCCCGCCCGCCGCGTATTGCGATACGTGTTCTGCGGCCGGGTACGTGGAAGAGGCCGCGTAGCGGCCGCTCCAGCCGGGGACCAATCACAGACTTGTATTCTCGCCGGGTCAGGCCGGGATTTTCCCGGGTTATTGGGTGGTGGGCGAAAACGCGTAGCTTGCAACGCACCACTACACGGGTGCTCAGTCCGTGACGGGACTGCGAGCGCGCTATCCAGCACGCCTCACCGCGACGCCGTCCCGGGCTAGATGCTCCTTGACCTCGGCCACCGTGTGGTGGCCGTAGTGGAAGATCGAAGCACACAGCACCGCGTCCGCCCCGGCCTTGACCGCCTGGGTCAGGTGCTCAAGCTCCCCGGCTCCGCCTGAGGCGATCACCGGTACGCCGACCGCGCCGGCCACGGCGGCGGTCAGCTCCAGGTCATACCCCGCGGTCCTTCCGTCTCGGTCCATGCTCGTCAGCAGGATTTCCCCCGCCCCGCGCTCGGCGCCTTCCCGGGCCCATGCGACCGCGTCGCGTCCGGTGCGCTCGCGCCCCCCCGCCACGTAGGCCTCCCATCCGCTCGCGACCGGGCGGTGGCGGGCCTTGGCGTCGATCGCCAGCACGACGCACTGGGCGCCGAACGTGCCCGCCAACTCATCGAGGAGCTCGGGACGCGCCAGCGCCGCCGAATTGACCGACACCTTGTCGGCGCCGGCATCGAGCACCGCCTGGGCGTCTGAGACCGAGCGGATCCCGCCCCCGATGGTGAACGGGATGAACACATCATCAGCGGTGCGGCGAGCCAGCTCGACGACCGTCTCGCGCTTGTCGGAGGTGGCGGTGATGTCAAGGAACACCAGCTCGTCGGCGCCGGCGGCATCGTAGCGGCAGGCCAGCTCGACCGGATCACCGGCGTCGCGAAGATCGAGGAAGCCGATGCCCTTGACCACGCGGCCGGCATCGACATCGAGGCACGGGATCACTCGCTTGTAATGCACCTACCCGCCCTCGGCGAGCGCTTGCCGCGCCTCGCCCACCGTGAAGCGCCGCTCGTACAGCGCCTTGCCGACGATCACCCCGGCCAGATTCACCTGCCGGAGCGCCGCGAGCGCGCGCAGGTCCGCCAGCGAGGCAATCCCCCCCGAATATACGAACGTGCCGCGCACGATCTGGGCGATCTGAGCCACCTCGTCGAGATCCGGGCCGCTCAGCATCCCGTCGCGCTCGATGCTCGAATAGACGAATCGGCTGACCCCTCGCTGTCCGAGGCTCTCGATCACCGCCGCGACGGGGATCTCCGTCTGCTCGGTCCAACCCGAGGACGCCAGCTGACCGCCGCGGGCGTCGACCGAGACGACGACCCGGTCGCGGTGCTCGGCGAGCGACTCGTCGAGGAAGTCCACGTCGCAGTAGGCAGCGGTGCCGAGCACCACCCGGGAGGCCCCGGCATCGATCGCCGCGCGAACCGCGTCGGCGGTCCGCAGGCCCCCGCCGACCTGCACCGGGACGTCCACCTCAGCGGCGATGCGCTGGACGTGGGCCAGGTTGACGGGCGTGCCGCTGCGCGCGCCGTCCAGATCCACGACGTGCAGCGCGCGGGCACCGGACTGCACCCAGCGCCGGGCCGCGTCGAGCGGGTCGGCGTCGTAGACGGTGCTCGCTCCAAAGTCTCCCTGGGCGAGGCGCACCGCCTTCCCGTCGAGGATGTCTATCGCCGGCAGCAGGATCATGCCCGAGGCCCGGTGACTCGGGCGCCACCGGATCCCGCCAGGCGGCTCGCCGGAGCTGGCGCCGGCGCAACCTCGCCGCGGCACCGGCGCACGAAGTTGCGCAGCATCTGCAGACCATCGCCAGAGGACTTCTCTGGATGGAACTGGACGCCGTACACGGACCCTCGCGCGACGATCGTGGCAAACCGCTCGCCGTAGACGGTGCTTGCAACGACATCAGCCGGATCGCTCGGTCGCGCCGCCAACGAGTGCACGTGGTAGAACGGGCATCCCCGAGCCGGCAGACCGGCGGTCAGACGCGACTCGCGCTCGAACCAGACGTCATTCCATCCGATGTGCGGAATCCTCAGGCCCCGACCATCGAGCCACGTGACGTCTCCGGGGATCAGCCCAAGCCCCTCGGTGGGCTCGAGCTCGCCTGAACGATCGAGCAGCAACTGCATGCCGAGGCAGATCCCGAGCACCGGCGTGTCCTGACGAGCACGCCTGCGGATCAGGTCGTCGAGGCCGAGCTCGCGGAGGTTGCGCATCGCCAGCGGGAACGCGCCCACTCCAGGGACGACGAGCCCGTCGGCGGCATCGAGCTCGTCGTGATCGCGGCTGATCGCCGCCGCCACTCCGACGTGCTCGAGCGCCTTCTGGACGGAGCGCCGATTCCCCATCCCGTAATCGACCACGGCGATCCGGAGCCGATCGCTCAACCGATGATCCCTTTGGTGCTCGGCACTCCGTGCTCGGTCGGATCGAGCGCGACCGCCGCGCGCAGGGCTCTGGCCAGCGCCTTGAACGCGGCCTCGATCACGTGGTGCGAGTTGGTCCCCGCCTCGATCGTGATGTGCAGCGTCAGCCTCGCATTCGTGGCCAACGCGCGGAGGAACTCCTCGACCAGCTCGTGGTCGAAGTTCCCGATGCAGCCCGGCGGCAACGAGCTCTGCAGCGCGCACAGCCCCCGTCCGGAAATGTCGATTGCGCACGACGCTCGGGCCTCGTCCATCGGAACGGTCGCCTGACCATAGCGGCTGATCCCCGCCCGGTCCCCCAGCGCCTGATCCAGCGCCTGGCCGATGCAGATACCCACGTCCTCGACGGTGTGGTGAGCGCCTGTCTCCAGGTCGCCGCGCGCCCGAACGTCCAGGTTCAGGCGGCCGTGGCGAGCGAGCAGGTCCAGCATGTGGTCGAAGAACCCGACCCCCGTGTGACGGTCGCCCGTGCCATCTCCGTCGAGCGTGAGGCTGACGTGGATTTCGGTCTCGGCGGTGTTACGGTCGATCTCAGCCGCTCGGGTCATGCCTGTCATTGTCCCGAATGCGCGCCTCCATCGACCGGGCGTGGAGCTCGAAGCCCTCGGCGCGCGCCACCGGCGCCGCCTCTCGGGCGAGCTCGCCGACCCCGTCGCCGATCCTGACCTCGCTGAAGCTGCGCCGGAATTGCGCCGGCGAGAGCGCCGAGGCGAATCGAGCTGCGCCGTTGGTCGGCAGAACGTGGTTGGACCCGGCGATGTAGTCGCCGAACGCCGTGCCGCTGTCTGCGCCCACGAACACGCACCCCGCGCGAGATACCCGCCGGGCGAGCGCCTGTGGCCCCTCGCCCACGAGCTGTAGGTGCTCGGGCGCGAACGCCTCCGCCAGCGCCAGCGCATGCTCGAGCTCCGACACCTGTACCAGTCGCGCTACCGCACCGGTGTCGGGCGCGTCATCGATCCGCGCCCCCAGCGCTGCCAGCAGCTCGGGCGAGTCGGAGATCCCGATCACCAGCGTGCCGGGACCGTGCTCGGCCTGGGCCAGCAGGTCCAAGGCGAGGGGTTCGGGATCGGCGTCCGCCGCAGCGATCACGATCAGGTCGCTCGGTCCGGCGAAACCGTCGATCCCGACCACTCCGAACACCTGTCGCTTGGCTTCCTGGACGTACAGGTTGCCGGGTCCGACGATCACGTCGACGGCGCGGACCGTCTGCGTCCCGTAGGCGAGCGCGGCGATCGCGTGCGCCCCGCCCATTCGGTATACGACCGAAGCGCCCGACAGCCGGCAGGCGCCCAGCACCACCGGATCCAACTCGCCGTTGGGTCCCGGTGGCGCGCAGACCGCGACCTCCTGAACGCCCGCGACGCGGGCGCTGACGGTCCCCATCACCACCGTGCTGGGGTACGGGGCCCGACCGCCCGGGACGTACACGCCCGCGCGCCGAACCGGGGCCTCACGCAGGATCACCTCGTGTCCGGGGAACTGAACCGCCCGATCGGAGTGCAGTGCCGCTTGTGCCACGCGGCCGACATTCTCGATCGCGTGCTCCAGCCCGTCCCGAACCAACGGTTCCAGGCGCTCCAAGGCCGTATCCAGCTCGGCCTCGGGGACCTGTAGCGCCGCCGGCTGCGGGCCTCCGGTGTCGAATTGACGCGTGAAGTACCGCAGCACGTCATCGCCGCCGGCCCGCACGCGGGCAATGATCTCGGCGACGTCATCCTGGATTGACTCGGGGCCCGGCACGAGCGCCCGCAGCTCTGCCGCGAGGACGGCCGGATCACCGGCGAGCGTAAGGTGATCAGACTGCACTCAAGCGCTCGAGCAGTCCGTCGATCGTCCGGGCTCTGAGCTTGTGAGCTACGGGGTTCGCGATCAATCTCGCCGTGCAGACGGCGATCTCCTCGCGTACCACGAGCCCGTTCTCGCGCAGCGTCGTTCCCGTCGCTGTGAGGTCGACGATCCCTTCAACCAGACCCGTGAGCGGAGCGAGCTCAACCGAGCCCTTCACCTCGACGATCTCGGCCTGGCGCCCGGTGTGAAGAAAATGGCGCGCCGCGATCCGTGGATATTTGGTCGCGATTCGCACGACGCCCAGCCGACGCTGCGCCTCGGCGGCGCGGTCCTCGCCGGCGACGCTCGCCACCACCATCCGGCACTGGCCGTAGCCGAGGTCGACCAGTTCGTAGAGCTCGCGCTCGGACTGCTCCATCAGGACATCCTTACCCGTGATCCCTAAATCGGCTGCGCCCGCCTCGACGTAGGTGGGCACGTCGGACGGCCGCATCGTCACGATCCCCGACTGCTCGAACAGCAGCTTACGGTCGTTCTCGCGGACCTCGCCTGTCTCGATTCCGAGCCGGTCGAGCAGATCGAGCGTGTCGATGAACAGGGCGCCGCGGGGAACCGCGATCCGCAGCTCGCTCATCGCGCCCCCCTTGGCGCACGACCTCGCTCCTCCCCGGTGAGCGCGATGTGCAGGCGCTCCACATTGAGCGCGAAGCCGACCGCCGGCAGCGGACGACCGAAGGAGCCCAGCAGCTCGTCGTAGCGTCCCCCACTCCCGATCGGGACCCCGTAGGCCGGGTCGTAGACCTGGAACACGGCCCCGGTGTAGTAGCCCAGGCTGCGCACCAGCCCGAGGTCGAAGATCAGCCGTTGCGCCACCCGCGGCGACAGCCGGGCATGAACCTCGCGCATGCCGCCGACGGCATCGTGCAGCGCTCCCGAGAGCCCCTCCAGCACCTCGGGCCCGCCTCGGGTCCGCGGCACGCTCAGCAGCAGCCGCGATTCGTCCCCGGACAGCCCGAGCTCGTGCACCTCGCGCTCGACGCCGACGAAGTCTCCGTCCACCAGCTCGGTGAGAATCCGCTCGCGCGACGGTGGTGGAACTCCCACCGCCTCCAACAGCGACGGATACAGGGACGCGTCGCCCAGCCCGATCGAGTAACTGTCAAGCCCGGCAGCGTCCAGCGACGCGCACAGGACTCCGAGCGCCTCGGCGGTCCCCTCGGGGGCCGGGGAGCCGATCAGCTCGACTCCGGCCTGCAGGAACTCCCGAGCCTGGCCGCGCTGGGGCCTGACCCCGCGATAGGCGTGCGCCATATAGCAGAACCGCAGTGGCGGTTCAGCGTGGGGATAACGGGTCGCGACCAGGCGGGCGATCGGAATCGTCATGTCGGGTCGCAGCACCAGCACCTTGCCCTGTTCGTCGAACATCCGGTAAGCGGGCCGGGTGCCGGCGGTGTCTGCGCGCTCGAACGTTCCCTCGTACTCGAGCGCGGGCGTGTAGACCTCGCCGTAGCCGGCGTGCTCGAACACGGCTCGGATCCGATCGGTCATCGCGCGCAACTCCCGCATTTCGTCGGGCAGCACGTCGCGGGTCCCGTTGGGGATCCGATCGATGGCCCCGTTCGGATCGCCGGCGCGGTCGATTCCGCTCACAGCGTTAGCAATCCTCGCTCACCGAGCCGGAGACCGCGTGAGTCATCCGGCTGTGGCTACGGGTGCGTCTTCCAGCCGCGTGATCCTTGCTCCCAGATCCCGCAGCCGCTCGTCGATCCGCTCGTACCCTCGGTCGATCTGGCGGACGTTGCCGATCTCGGTCACTCCGTCCGCGCACAGCGCGGCGCTCAGAATGGCCATCCCCGCGCGAATGTCCGGTGACTCCACCCGGCCGCCGCGCAGCCGACGCGGGCCTACGACAATCGCCCGGTGAGGATCGCAGATCGTGATCGCCGCACCCATCATCACCAGCTTGTCGGTGAAGAACAGGCGGTTCTCGAACATCTTCTCGTGGATGATCACCGAGCCCTCGGCCTGCGTCGCGAGCGCCAGCGCGATGCTGGTCAGATCGGCCGGGAAGGCGGGCCACGGGCCATCCTCGACCTTCGGCAGGTAATCGCCGGCATCGTTGCGGATCACCAGCCGCTGGTTACCGGGGACGATCACGTCGGCGCCGCACCGCTCGGTGCGCAATCCGAGGCGCTCGAACACCAGGCGGATCATCCGCAGGTCCTCGGGCACCGTGTCCTTGACCACCAGCTCGCCACCGGTGACGCCGGCCAGCGCCATGAACGAACCGATCTCGATGTGGTCCGGGGCAATCGTGTGGGAGCAGCCCCGGAGGCTCGTGGTCCCGTGGACGGTCATCACGTTCGATCCGATCCCATCGATCGCGGCCCCCATCGCGACGAGCATCCGAGCCAGGTCCTGGACGTGCGGCTCGGAGGCCGCGTTGCGAATCACGGTCGGCCCGCGGGTCAAAGCCGCCGCCATCAGAGCATTCTCGGTCGCCATCACCGACGGCTCGTCCATCAAGAAGTCACATGGGCTGAGCCCGAGCGATGGCGCAGTCAGCACGATATCGCCTGTGTGCTCGACCCGCGCGCCGAGCGCCCGAAACGCATCAAGGTGCGGATCGAGCCGGCGGCGGCCGATCACGTCACCGCCGGGAGGCGGCATCCTGGCGTGGCCAAATCGGGCCAGCAGCGGGCCCGCGAGCAGGAACGAGGCCCGGATCCGCTCGGCCAGCCCACGGTCCACTGCGGCGCGCTCGACGGTCGAGGAGTCGATCAGGATCTCGCTTTGGCCGAGCCACTGCACCCGGGCGCCCAGCATCTCCAACAGCAGGACCATCGTCTCGACGTCGCTGATCCGTGGCACGTTGCGCAGGATCACCTCGTCCTCGGTGAGCAGGCACGCAGCCAGGATCGGCAGCGCGCCGTTCTTGTTGCCGGCGGGGACGATCGTGCCGGACAGCGGCACCCCGCCTTCAATGACGAACTTCTCCATAAGTGGTGGCCCCGCCGGCGTCGCTTGTCGCTGGGGGCCCTTCAGCCTAGCTGGTGTCTGCGGAACATCGTGTTCCGAGCGAACGTCGTGTTCCGAGCGAACGTCGCCTGTCGGGCGCGCGTCGCCTGCCGGGTGGCCCGGAGGCGCGACTCGGCCCGAGGGCTGAGCTAGGGTAACGGCCATGCAGGTGCAGATTTCGCGGGAGGAAGCGTGGACCCTTCTCTGTGAGTGGACGAAATCCGACTCGCTGCGGCGCCACATGCTCGCGGTCGAGGCGGCGATGCGGGCCTACGCGCCCCGATACGACGGCGACGTAGAGCTCTGGGGGCTCACGGGCCTGATGCACGACCTCGACTACGAGCGCTACCCGAACCTCCAGGACGGCCATCCGCGCTACGGGATCCGCGAGCTGGAGGCCCGCGGGTATCCGCCCGAATTGGTGCGTGCCGTGGCCTCGCACGCCGACTTCATGGGTGTCCCCCGGGATCAGCCGATGGAGAAGGCGCTCTACGCTGTCGATGAGCTGTCCGGATTCGTACTGGCCTGTGCGTACGTCCGACCCGACGGTCTGGTCGGGATGACGCCGAAATCAGTCAAGAAGAAGCTGAAGACGCCGAGCTTTGCGGCGGCGGTGAATCGCGATGAGCTTCACGCCGGCGCCGAGGCCCTGGGGGTCGGATTCGACGAGCATCTCGAACTGGTGATCGGGGCGCTGGCCGCGCGCCGCGAGGAGCTGATGCCCGCGAGCGAGGCCGGTGCGTCGCGTCCGCTGTGACCTGGTCCGCCGGCAGGTCGTAGGTCCTGGCGCGTGTCCGGACCGCTCACGGTGGTCGTTCTGGAGGGGGACCAGACCGGCCAGGAGCTACTGGAGCAATCGCTCCGCGTGCTCGATCCGGCGCTGCTGGGGCTCGAGCTCGAGCTGCAGCGCTTCGACCTGTCGCTGCAGAACCGCCGGCGTACCGGCAACCAGGTCGTCACCGACGCCGCTGAAGCGATGCGCTCGGCGGGATGGGGGCTGAAGGCCGCCACGATCACGCCAGAGGGAGCCGGGGACGTCGGATCGCCAAACCGGATCCTGCGCGAGGCGGTGGACGGGAAGGTGATCGTGCGCACGGGACGTCGGCTGCCCGGGGTGGCCACGATCGCCGGCGTGCACCACCCGATCTCGATCGTGCGGATGGCGGTCGAGGGTGCGTATGGGGCCGAGCAATGGCGCGAGGGCGAGCCGGGATCGTCATCCGAGGTCGCCTACCGCACCGAGCACGTAACTCGCTCGACCTGCCGGGCGGTTGCCGAATACGCATTCCGGACGGCCGCCAAGATCGGAGCCCGCGTGTACGGCGGCCCGAAGTGGACCGTGTCGCCGATCTACGAGGGGATGCTCAAGGAGGAGATGGACGCCGCGGCCGGCCGCCATCCGGAGATCAGCTACCAGCCGGTGCTGATCGACGCCACCTACGCGGGACTGCTGTCTGGGGCCACCGACGCACCGCTCGTGATCCCCGCCCTGAACCGGGACGGGGATTGCCTGTCAGATCTGGTGCTGCCGATGTTCGGCTCGATCGCCGGCGCCGAGTCCGTGCTGCTGGCGTTCGACGAGCGCTACGACCCGAAGGTCGTGATGGCCGAGGCGCCCCACGGAACGGCCCCGGCGCTGCAGGGCAAGGATCTCGCCAACCCACTGGCGATGATCCTCGCCTGCGGGGCGCTGCTGGATCACGTCGGCCGTCGTCACGGTGAGCTCGCGCAACGCGCCTCCCGCGCGATCTACGAGGCGGCCCTGGATACCGTCGCCGCCGGAATCAAGACGCCCGATCTCGGTGGCCACGCCGGGACGATCGAGTTCACAACCGCGGTGCTCGACCAGATGCGGGCCACGCTCCTCGGGGCCGCTGCGCCGGGCTCCGGGTGAGGTACTGAGCGCTGGGTCGATTCCGTCCGAGGGCTCCCCTACTCTTACGAACATATGTTCCAGTCTTCCGCTAACCGCCTGCGCGCCTGGTTGAGCGTCCTCGACGACGTTCTCGGCGATCCACAACCTGACCCAAGGCCCCACCCGCATCGCCGGCCGTTGACCTGGGAGCGCGAGCGCCGGGGCGGGTCGGTCCCGCCCCGACCCGCGAGCTGCATCTCCCCCATCCGCGCCGGCTCAGAGCGCGTCGAACACCTTCCGGCTCGATAATCGCGGTTTACGCTGCGTCGTGGCGCCCGAACGGCTCGCATCCCCAGGCGTTCAGCAATCTGACACCGCGCTGCGACCGGCCCGAGTGCGGTTGACCGGCTGGGTCGGGGTCATCGCCGCGGCGCAGGCTGCGGTGCTGCTGGCGACGAGCATGCGGTACGGATATCACCGCGACGAGATGTACTTCATCGTCGCCGGTTCGCATGCCGCATTCGGCTATCCCGACCAGCCGCCGCTGGTTCCCTTTCTGTGCTGGGCGATGAACGCGCTCGCCCCGGGGTCACTACTGCTGCTGCGAACCCCCTCGGCCTTGGTTGCCGCGGTGACGACGCTCCTCGCAGCGCTGATCGCGCGAGAGGTCGGCGGGGGCACGCGCGCGCAGATCATCGCGGCGGCCTGCACGGCGTGTTCGGGCTTCGCGCTTGCCGTCAGCCACCTCGTCAGCACCTCGACCTTCGACCTGTTGAGCACGACCGTCCTGGGGTGGTTGGCGATCCGGGCGGTGCTCCGCGGGAGCGGTGTGTGCGTCCTGGCCGCCGGCGTGGTCGTGGGCGTTGGCGTGGAGGCCAAGCCCCAAGTGGGCCTGGTAGCCGCGCCGACGACAAGGGAGTCGGTGTCAGCGGTGGGCGGCTCACCCGGTCAACAATCGCGTCGGCCTCGACAATGATGAACAAGGTCTCCCGGTCATGCTCTGCAAAGCGACCGCACCATGGCCGACACTCTGGCCGCGCCTGACG
>Ga0209839_10000355_pt1 | contig 23875 bp, 20 predicted proteins | sample OrgsoiDNA2013050_FD_185800 | JGI IMG/M metagenome (GOLD analysis project Ga0209839, IMG submission 185800) | Permafrost soil microbial communities from the Arctic, to analyse light accelerated degradation of dissolved organic matter (DOM) -... | ecosystem: Environmental > Terrestrial > Soil >... | reverse complement strand
AGAGGGAAGGCTGGCACGTTCCACGAGTTCTGGCAGGTCCAGTGGCGTCCCGAGTTCGCCGTCGCCGTGATCGAAGCGAACATCTGGGGCAACACCATCGAGGTCGCGGCAACCGCCTTTGTGCGCCACCAGGCCAGTTCCGTACAGGATCTGCCCCAACTCAGCAAGCTACTGGACAGCACTATTCTGGCGGAGCTACCGGAGGCCGTCGACACACTTTTGCAGGAGATCCAGAAGCGCGCCGCTGTCTCCTCCGATGTGCGGCACCTGATGGATGCGCTGCCGCCGCTGACCCGCGTTGCGCGCTATGGGGATGTGCGCCAGACGAGCGCCGAACGCATCCTGCCAGTGATTGATGGCCTCTTCGAGCGCGTCCTCATCGGCCTGCCCGGTGCCTGCGCCTCGCTCGACGATGACGCGGCCCAACAGATGCTCGGCAGCATCGACAACGTTCAGGAAAGTGTCAGCCTGCTTGATCGCACGAACCAGCGCACAGAGTGGCTGGCCTGCCTGCGCCAGTTGACGGAGACCGAGGCACTGCACGGCCTGATACGCGGGCGCTGCTGCCGCCTGCTCCTGGAACAACACATTCTGGACAACGCGGAGTTGCAGCGCCTCACCGGTCTCGCGCTCTCAACGGCGAATCCAGCTCCACAGGCGGCGGCGTGGATAGAGGGCGTCCTGCGCGGCAGCGCCCTGACCGTTCTCCATCAGGACGGCCTCTGGCACGCGCTGGATGCCTGGCTGAGCGATCTCAATGGAGAGACGTTCGAGGCGCTGCTGCCCATCCTGCGCCGCGCCTTCTCTGACTTCCAGCCAGCCGAGAGGCGCAAGATGGGCGAGAAGGTGAAGCATCTCACGGCAACGCCTGGAACGCAAAGTCACCTGGGCATAGCGGGCAAGGAGACGAGGCAGGTCAATCAAGAGCGTGCCGCGACGGTATTGCCCGTACTGGCGCAGATATTGGGGGTAACAAGCGATGGCAAGCGATGAGAAAGAACGTTTACGGCACTGGCGGCTCGTCCTGGGCAAAAACGCTGGCGAGGCGATGGGATCAGGCACAGCGGGAAGTGGCACGACAGGCGGAGGCATCGGACTCAACGCGCACGACCGGGGCATGGACAACGTTCTGGAAGCGCTCTACGATGCTGAGCGTTCGGGCGGACTCGGCAGTTCCGCACCCAACGTCGCGCGCTGGCTGGGCGATATCCGCACCTACTTCCCCTCGTCGACGGTGCGCGTCATGCAGCAGGACGCCCTGGAGCGCTTGCGGCTCACGCAGATGCTGCTGGAACCGGAGATGCTGGAGCACGTCGATCCCGATGTGCATCTGGTCGCCTCGCTGCTCACGCTCAGCAAGGTCATTCCCGAGAAGACGAAGGACACGGCACGCATGGTTGTGCGCAAGGTTGTAGACGAGCTGGAACGCAAGCTCGCCAACTCGCTGATTCAGGCGGTGCGCGGTAGCCTCAATCGGGCCACGCGCACGCAGCGGCCACGCGCCAACGAGATCAACTGGGACCGCACCATCCGCGCCAATTTAAAGAACTACCTGCCAGAGCACGGCACGATCATTGCCGAGCGCCTCATCGGACACGGACACAAACGCTCGTCCCTGCGCGACATTGTGCTCTGCGTCGATCAGAGCGGCTCCATGGCAACCTCGGTCGTCTACTCAGGAATATTCGGTGCCGTGCTGGCCTCGATCCAGGCCGTCAGCACGCGCATGGTCGTCTTCGATACCGCCGTCGTCGACCTGACCGACGACCTACAGGACCCGGTCGACCTGCTCTTCGGGACGCAGCTGGGCGGCGGCACCGATATCAACCGCGCCCTCGCCTACTGCCAGCAGATCATTGCGCGCCCGAACCAGACCATCCTCGTGCTCATCACCGACCTGTACGAAGGTGGCAGCCGCGACGATATGCTGCGCCGCGCCGCCGAGCTGGTCGCCAGCGGCGTCCAGGTCGTCTGCCTGCTCGCGCTCAGCGACAAAGGCACGCCCGGCTTCGACCAGCATAACGCCGCCGTGCTCGCCAGCATGGGCATCCCCGCGTTCGCCTGCACGCCCGAGCTGTTCCCCGATCTGATGGCCGCCGCCATTCAGAAGCAGGACCTGGCACTGTGGGCCGCAAAAAATGATATCGTCACCGTACGAGGCGAGGAGGAATCATAGGGGGGCGCGGTTCAGAAGCCCGTTGCCCACCATATCCCGTCATACCGATCATGTGATAGGGGCGCGATTTATAAGCCCGTTGCCCCCACGTCGACGCGTGCATCAGCCTGGGGAGCGCGTCGGGATGGGCAACAACGGGCTTATAAATCGCGCCCCTATCACATACATGACGAATATCATTATGATGGAACCGCATGAACCGTGCCCATATCACTTATGTGACGAATATCATTATGATGGAACCGCATGAACCGCGCCTTATAAATATTCCAAATTGTTAAGCGCCACGCGCTTAATCTCGGGTAACTTGACTTCCTCAAGGTACAATTCAGTGGCTTCCTTCAAATTCACAAGTGCCTCCTCAACAGTATGCCCCTGACTAACAGTACCTACCTCTGGACATTCAGCGACGTAGAGATCATCTTCCTGATGCAGAACAGCGCTAAAAGTTCGTGACGCCATATTTTCCCTCCTGAATCTTTTAGAACCCTTATTAATAGTATACCAGATGCTTCAAAGAACAACGCTACTTCCTCCCAATAACATATTTATCCCTATACGTGAGAAATCTCTTGACAGATAAACGCCCTATCCGTATAGTACCCTGGAAAGTGTTTTTCAATTTTAAATGCAAATTGCCAGCTAGCCTGCCAGGGTTTGTCGGCAACAGTGCTATTGACACGCGGCAAGCTGGCTCTATCTGCTTATATATCCATATTTACGATCATTATATGTTTTGTTAAGAAAGAAGCTCTATCCTTTCTATTTTATACAGGATGGTATGTATTTCAGGAGGCTTTATGCGTTGTCCTCGTTGTGCCTTTAAGGGAAAACCGTTTCAGGGAAGATGCGCCGTCTGTGGCTATCAGTTACAAGAAGAAGATACTCAAAATAGTACTTCTTTCACACACATAAATCAGCAACCTTTTCCGTATACCGACCAGCCCGCTCCGTTTATGGAGCAGTCGCCGCGCCTCGAACAGACTCCCGTTACCAACTGGCACACGGCTATGCAGACGCTGGGGCCGGGAAAATTGTTGCGCTCCGGACGTTACAGTATCATCGCATCCGTGGCGCTGCCGCAACAGAACCAGGGCGCGGCGTGGAATGCGCGTGACCTGCATATGTCTAACCGCCTTGTCCTTTTGCGCGAGATCAGGATACCAGCTGAGCTAGCATCTACGGCGCTGAAGAGGGAGCAGATGGTCACTATGCTCGCCCAGCGGCTGAATCGACTGGGCGAGCATCCAGGGCTACCAAATATCGTCGATCTGTTCAAGGAGAAGGACGCGTACTTTCTGGTATTTCTCTTGCCACAGGGAAGGAGCCTGGCGCAGATCCTCAAAGAACGCAGGGGCGGACTGCCGGAGCATACTGTAGCGGAATACGGGTGGCAACTGTGCGATATTTTGAGCCTGCTCGCCGAACAACAGCCACCGCTCGTGCATGGCGCGATCAGTCCCGAGACGATTCTTATCAGCGAGAACGGCAAACAGGCCGCGCTGCTACATCTGCCGGTACTACCACCTAAAGAAATTCCGGGCGGAGCATCTACACCGTCGAGCTATCGCGCACCCGAGCAGGTACATGGTACACTCACGCCCTCTTCGGACCTGTATGCATTGGCGGCGACACTGTATCACGCCGCTACAGGCTCCGATCCACAGGTGCGACCACCAGCCTTCTATCCGCCAGCACGGCGCATCAATCCGGAAGTCAGCGTGGCGCTAGAAAGGATTCTCGCGCGCCAGCTCCGTCTCAGCGCCACGCAGCGCTACGGCAGCGCCTACGAGATGCAGCAGGATCTCGCCGCGCTTATCGAATCGTACCCCACGCAGGCGAGCAAGTCGATTGTGCGCACGCGTGCCCTCGCCATACCCGCGCAGGTACAGCAGGATGAGAAGAGTCTGATGCTCCCCCACCGTGCCTGGCGACGACTGCTGAGTTTGTTTATGGGCGTGCTTATGCTGTTAGCATAGGCGAGTGTTCTGTTGCTTATTTAAGATTGTAGCAGGTGTTGCCCATATTCCTCCTATCTTTGCTTGCGTATGAACGATTATGCTATTATTGATATAGTTCAATATCGGTTTTACGATGATATATATGCTGAAGCGCTCGCCGCTTAAAGTGGAAGCACTTCGGTAGGTACGGGAACTCGTCTCTGTAAAACACCCTTTTGCCCATGCCAGGATGACAATGGCTCTACATGAGAGGTTTGTGGGGCATACAAGGAAGGTTTCATTCATCTACTCTGCACCAGGAGGAAGCATGAATCCCAATCAGCGCTTGAAACACGAACGCGAGCAGCGAGGGTGGTCACAATCGAAGTTGGCTGGACTGGTGGGAACCAATCCCGCTACCATCGGGCGCTGGGAGCGCGGCATCTCTTTGCCCTATCCTTTTCATCGCGAGCGCCTGTGCGAACTGTACGGCAAGGACGCACGCGAACTGGGCCTGGTCGAAGAGGCTACAGCGCAAAACAATGAGCCAGAGCAGAAGCCTCCTCTACACAACTCCGCAGTGCCGTTTATCTTCGACCCGGCGATTCCGCTGCCCTCCATGGAGACGAGCACGCTTGTCGGCAGAGACACACTATTGGAGCAACTCAAGCAGCAGTTGTACGCAGAGGGAACATTCGCGGTAAGCGCGCTTCATGGTCTGCCCGGCGTGGGCAAGACGGCGCTCGCATTGACGCTGGCCCATGATGGCGAGGTGCAGAAGCATTTCGCCGACGGCATCCTGTGGGTCGGGCTGGGCATCGAGCCGGAGATACAGGAACTGCTGGGTCGCTGGGGCGCGCTCATGGGCCTCCCGGCAAACGAAATAACAGACATCAAGCATACGGATGAGGGGGCGCGCACGCTCCAGGCGCTGATCGGACGGCGCAGGATGCTCCTGATCCTTGACGATGTCTGGAATATCGACGACGCGCTGGCCTTCCTGGTCGGCGGTCCCAACTGCGCGTATATCGTCACGACGCGCTTCCCCCAGGTCGGTATGCAGATCGCCGCCAACCAGTTCACTGTCGTCCCTGAACTGAGCGAGGAGGACGGTATTACCCTGCTGGCGCGCTTCGTGCCAACGCTGGCCGAACAGGACGCGGCTACGGCCCAGCGCCTGGTACAGTCGGTCGGCGCGCTGCCGCTGGCCCTCGTCCTGGTGGGGAAGTATCTGCGCTCGCAGGCCTACAACGAGCAGCCGCGTCGCCTGCGCAGCGCCATTTCCTACGTGAGCACCATCGAGCAGCGCTTCGGCCTGAGCGAGCCGCACAGGCCCGCGCAGCCTCATCCCAGCCTGCACGACGGAACGCCTCTCTCGCTGCGTTCGCTTATCTTGCTCAGCACTTCACGCCTCGACGAGCAGGCGCGCGCGATGTTACGCACCCTGGCCGTCTTTCCAGCGAAGCCAGATAGCTTTTCAGAGCAGGCGGCCACGGCGATCGGCACACAGCCAGTAGAGACGCTCGATCGCCTATGTGACGCGGGACTGCTGGAGAGCAGCGGACCAGAACGCTATATGCTGCATCAGACGATCGTTGATTACACTCGTATGCAGATGGGAGAGCACGAGACAATGCTGTATCGACGCCTGGTCGAGTACGTGGTGTCCTACGTGGAAGAGCACGTGCACGACTACAATGCGCTGGCACGCGAACACCATATCATCAGCATGGCGCTAGAAGAGGCGTACAGCCGCGTGATGCTGGTCGAGTACGTGCGCGGCGTCTGCGCATTTGCACCTTTCCTCAGCATGCGAGGACTCTACGATCAGGCAAGACGGCTCCTGCAACAGGCCGAGCAGGCCATGCAATGCGCACAAGCACCGCGAGATCCGGACAGGATAGCGAAAATCTTATTTCATCTGGGGCACCTGGCTACATTACAGAGCGAATACGCATTGGCGGAAACCTATCTTCAGAGAAGCCTCCAATATACGAATCAGGCGCAACAGGGCTATCTTTTTCTCACCTGTCTGGGCGCACTTGTAGCAAAACGTGGTGACTACGCGAGGGCTGAAAACTACTTACAGGAGGCGATCCGCCTCGCTCGTGGCCTGGAAGAACCGGAAGTCATCTGCCAGGCGCTTACCGAGCTTGGACATGTTATGATACGCAAGGGGAACTACGAGCGGGCGGCGATCCTTTTGCAGGAGGGGCTTGACCTGGCAAACCAGCTCGAGTACAAGAAACAGAGAAGCCACCTGCTTACCGAGCTGGGCATGATAGCCGAGAGCAAAGAGAACCACGCCCAGGCTTATAGCTATTTTAGAGAAACCGACCAGGTTTAATTATGCGTTTGATAAAGCGTCTTATTAGGTGACAGAGATATTGCAACTGAGAAAATGGGCGACACAGGGGCGATATCTCTGTTACTCTATTTTACAAGCGCGGCTAGCACCTGGCCTGCTCAAGATGAAGCGCACTAGAAAGAGGCACTACTCTTTCAGCTCGTTGGCACGCTTCCGATCCTCCGGGTTGCCGGTAATCTCGTAGCGCGCCAGCAGGGCACTACTCAGGCTCTTCACAACATCGGCACGATCGGGAAAATCGGGCGGCGACTGTTGCAGAGCCTGTTCCAGCAAATGGATGGCACGCTCCAAATCGGCGAAGTCGGCGCTATGGGCAAAGCGCGTTCTGAGCACGTTCGACAGATTATTCAGGCTTTGCAGGTGGTCACGAGAGCCAGGTAGAGTAAGGCGCAAAGCCTCCTCCTGCAGCTCAATGGCACGGTCAAGGTCGGCTATCTGTCGCGAATGTTCGTAGCGCAGGCTCAGGCCATAGGCAAGGAAATTCAGGCGTACCGGGCGATCGGCTGAGTCGGGCGCGGCCAGCTCGACATCATTCTCCCACGTCTGGATAGCACTTTCCAGGTCGGCGGCTTTGCTGGTATGGGCGTAGAGCATCAAGAGGGCATGGCTGCGCCGATTCAGATAGTCCGGGCGCTCGGGCGCGTCAAACGGAGACTCTTGCACCAGGATCTGTAGCACCTCGATGGCACGCTCAAGGTCGGCGATATCTTCAGTCAGCGTGTAGCGCATGCGTAATCCATTATCCAGATTGCCCAGATACATCGAGCGGTATGGCGAAGTCGTGGTCGTGATGGAGAGAATCTCCTCCCAGGCGCGGATAGCACGGTTCAGGTCGGCGATATTCTTCAAGCGTACGAAGCGGCCCAACAGGCACGAACAGAGGTTGTGCAGATGCTGCGGCAGATCGGGCGAGGTCGAAGGGGTATGTTCCGCCGCCTGACCATATAATTGGATCGCCCGGTCCTGATCGGATGCATCTGCCGTATGCTCGTAGCGCATGCTCAACACATTGCCCAGATTATTCAACGTCTGCACATAGATAGACGAGCCCACCTCCGATAGGGAGATGCTGCGCTCTAAAAGGCGCGCGGCCTCATCCAGATCGGAGAGGTTATGCTTGCGCTCGTAGCGAGCACTCAAGCCATAGCTCAACAGGTTCAAGCATACCGGCAACTCCTCAGAATCGCTCGCCATCTCGCCGATTGCTCCTTGCCAGACCTCCAGCGCGTGATTGAGATGGGACAGATCCCCAGAAGTTTGATACAGGTGAAAGTAGATACCACCGCCAGCAAAACCTAATTCCTGCTCCATATCAGTAAACAGATCACTCATACTTTACCTCCCAATAATCAACTTGCACACATTCCAGTATAGCATAACCTGCAATATTTGCAAATATGAACACAAGATGCATTTTATTCGATATAATGACGCCCGGAAGAATGGCTCCATTCTTCCGGGCGTCAAAAGGATCTAACCGATGAGGTTTCTCTCTAACTAACCAGCCCTGCTCTGGGCAGTCGGCACGGCTGAATGAGCAAACAAGGGGAGGGTGATAGAGAAAACGCTGCCATTATCGGGCGTGCTCTGCACCTCGATGCGTCCGCCGTGATGTTCAATGATCTGCTTCGAGATGTACAGGCCCAGGCCCAGGCCGATGCTCGATCCCGTCTGCACCTCAATGCCAGGTACGCGATAGAAGCGGTCGAAGATGTGCGGCAGGAGTTGTGGAGGGATGCCAACACCGCTATCGTGTACGGAGATAACACACTGCTCGCCCGTGCGCAGCAATGAGAGGTGGATAGAGGAGCTGGCCGCTGAATATTTGCGCGCATTCGACAGGAGATTAATAATCACCTGCCCGATGCGATCCACATCCACCTCAACCTCCAGCGGCGCGTCGGGCAGATCCAGGGTAACGGTCGGGGAAGGATTCGTCCCGGTCACATACTCATTGACCAGGCGGCGACACAGCTCGCCAGCATCGCAGTGCTGACGATGCAAGGCGAACATACCCATCTCGATAAATGCAGTATTGAGCAGATCGTTCACCAGCAGTTCCATGCGGCGAATCGAGTTCTCCATATTCCCCAGGTACGAGACCTCGGGGGAGCCTGAGCGCTCAAGGCGGCGGCGCAGCAACTGCGTCATTCCCTTCAGGCTCGACAGCGGCGTCTTGAGTTCGTGCGAGGCCACGCTGAGGAATTCGTCCTTCGCGGCATTCACCTCGACCAGTTCGCGTGTGCGCTCCTGAACCGTCTGCTCCAGGGATTTCGCATGCGTCTCCAGAGTACGTTGTTGCTCAGCGACCTGCTGGCGCAACTGGTAGGTCTGCACGGCCCTACGCAAGGCGGCTACGAAGTAGTCGCGGTCGATGGGCTTCTGAATAAAGTCGTATGCACCACCGCGTAGAGCCTGGATAGCAAGGCTGTGATCGCCGTGGCCCGTGATGAGCAACGTAGGCGTCTCTGGATGTAGCTCCTGGATCATCGCCAGCAATGCCAGGCCATCCATGTCGGGCATCTTGATATCGCTCACAATAGCAGCATACTCGTGCTCGCGGATCAGGTCGAGCGCGTGCAGTGCCGAATCGGAAGTCTGCACCTCTACATCGCGCAGGCGCAGGCTGATGGCCTGGGGAAGCGCCTGGAGCAATGCAGTATCATCATCAACAACCAGAATGTGTGCCTGTTTCATTATCTCTGTATCCCCTTATTCCTCATCCATGTGGAGTGGGAGCTGAATCGAAAAGCTTGCACCTGCGTCGGGTCGGTTCTCTACCGTAATCGTCCCCTGGTGCTCCTTAATGATGCCATATGTAATCGACAGACCAAGCCCCGTCCCTGCACCCACTTCTTTCGTCGTAAAAAACGGGTCGAAGATGCGCTGTTCCAGTCCGGCAGCGATACCGGGGCCGCTATCATAGAAAGTAACCTGTACCATGCCCTCCTCCAATGTGCCAGTGATGGTAATGACCTTGTGCGGCGCGTCGACCAGAGCATCCCTTGCGTTGGCCAAAAGATTGATAAACACCTGTTCCAATTGAATAGCGTTACCGATCACCACTATATCCTGCGCGGGAAACTGGAGGTCGACCGCGATCTGGCGTAGGCGCAACTGTTCCCGCATCAGCGAGATCGCCCGCGTCACAACCTGATTGATCACTACAACTTCGCGACTGACAGAGGTGGCGCGCCCAAAGGTACGCAGGTGCGAAATAATCTCGGTTGCTTTGCGCACCTGCTGCATCGCACTGTGTAGTTCCTGCAAGATGCGCTCGCTATCGGTATCCGCCATGCCTAGCTCGATCAGATCGATAGCGTTACCCACGAACAGGCCGATATTGTTCAGCGGGTTATTCAGTTCATGGGCAACGCCGGTCGTCAGTTCACCCAGTGTCGCCAGCTTGCCCGCCTGGACCAGTTGCTCCTGCTTCTCACGCAGCTCCTGTTCGCGGCGCTGGACCGCCTCTGTCGTCTCCTTCAGATCGCTCATGATATGAATCATCGCTTTGCGACTATTCTCCAGGCGCAGATTAGACTGCTGCGAGTCCTGCAAGATATGCATCAAGGCGCGGCGCGAATTATCCAGGCGCTCGGTTTGTTTTGCCAGACGGCTACGATCCTGCTCGTAGTCGGCCAGGATATGAATCATTGCCTTGCGCTGATCGTTCAGCTTGTGATTGACGGTATTCAGATCGCTGAAGATATGCATAAAAGCGCGCCGCCGCTCCTCACTTCTTAGTATACGCGTCTCCAGAACGTTTTTCTCTGCCAGCAATTGCGCGTATGCCTGTTGGAGCTGCTCAAACGGCATCTCCTTGTATGCTTCCTGAGCCTCTGGATGGGCTACGTTCATCTCCCGCGTCCTTGATTGAGCTTATCCACTTCGCGCTTGAGATTCTCAACCTCTTTCTCTAGAGCAATCATCTTCAACTCGCGCCCGACCACTACCTCCTCGAACTTCTCCAGGTCCAGAATCTTCTCCTGCAATTCGAGCTTCGACTCCTGCAGGTCGCGCAACACCTTTTCGTAGGCGCGCATATCGCGCAGAATGCCGATCGCGCCAATCACCCGGCCCTCGGCGTCGCGCAAGGCTGAAGCATTGAGCGTGGTCGGGATCACCTCGCCCGACGCGCTACGGGGATTGAGGCGCGCATTACGGGTGGCACCGCGCTCGATCACTTCGCGCAGGGCCGCCAGAAACTCGCGCGTCTCCTCCGCGCTAATGAAGCGCGAGAGCGACTGCTCCAGCACCTCGTCTGGACGAAAGCCGAGCAGTTCGTAGACGGCGTCGTTAGCCTGCAGGATCTTGCCTTCCAGGTCCGAGACGAACACCGGGTCCGGCGCGTTCTTAATCAAGCTATCCGAATAGGCCAGCGCCTTGTCCAGTTCGCGCATGTCGCGCAGAATGCCAATCGCGCCGATGACCTTGCCATCCGTATCGCGCAAGGCCGAGGCGTTGAGCGTCGTTGGTATCACCTCGCCTGATGCGCTACGCGGATTGAGGCGCGTATTGCGAATGACGCCGCGCTCGATCACCTCGCTCAGGGCTGCGGTGAACTCGCGCGTCTCCTCGGGGCTGATGAAGCGCGAGAGCGATTGCTCCAATACCTCGTCGGTTCGGAAACCCAGCAGTTCGTAGACCGCGTCGTTGGCCGAGAGGATCTTGCCTTCCAGGTCCGAGACGAACACCGGGTCCGGCGCGTTCTTAATCAGGCTATCGGCGTAGGCGCGGGCCTTGTCCAGTTCGCGCATATCGCGCAGAATGCCGATCGCGCCGATCACCTTCCCATCCGTATCGCGCAAAGCGGAAGCGTTGAGCGTTGTCGGAATCACCTCGCCCGATACGCTGCGCGGATTCAACCTGGCGTTACGCGTCGCGCCGCGCTCGATCACCTCGCGCAGGGCCGCGGTGAACTCGCGCGTTTCTTCGGGACTGATGAAGCGCGAGAGCGACTGCTCCAATACCTCGTCGGTTCGAAAACCCAGCAGTTCGTAGACCGCGTCGTTGGCCGAGAGGATCTTGCCTTCCAGGTCCGAGACGAACACCGGGTCCGGCGCGTTCTTGATGATAATATCGGCGTCAAGCGAGCCATGCGACTTCGTACCATTGGGCTGCACGTATGTCGTGGAAGCCGGTACCACGTTCTCAAGCATGAAAAAACCTCCGCTTTTCTCTCTACCAGTACCTTGCAAATACCGCGCCCCAGTAACGTTATAACAATATCGCAGAACGACGCATGTAATGCATAAAATGCACCTTATTGTAACAATTAAGTTCAGGAGCCATTTTCAGACAGTATAACAGAAGGTTTTTCGATGATGCAAGTAAATGGCACTAATTTCGCAGGAGGGATTTTATGGGCGAGGTAATTTTCTTATTTCGCGTATTCGTTCGAGGAGTACCACAACGACATTTGGATGTATTCTTTGGCATTATTTACATGTTCGGGTATAATGGGACTCAGGTCGTAGTGGTTTAATGTAGTGGAGATCAAAACGGAAAAATATTATGACATCATCCATTGAACATCATTTTCCAGTGAAAGAACTCAGTGTACTAGCCGGATTAGAGAGTTGGCGCAAAGAAGTTAATCGTCCTACATATCATATGCACAAATGGTGGGCGACGCGCTTAGGATCTGTTTTTCGCGCTATTTTGATAGGCGCACTCAGCGAAGCAGACACCGATATATGGGACGCATTTTATAGTCCGGTGAGTTTTCCCGATAAGGTTGTTCTAGATCCATTTATGGGTTCAGGAACAACTATAGGAGAAGCCCTTAAATTGGGATGTAAAGTGATAGGTGCTGATATTAACCCTGTCAGTACCTTTCAAGTACGCAAAGCGCTGGAACCAGTTGATATCGAAGAACTACGAGAAGCTTTTGAGCGTGTCGAAAAATTAGTAAAGCCACAAATTCAAGCCCTCTACGAATCTCAAGATCCTGATACAGGGAAGAGCGCACATATTCTTTATAGCTTCTGGGTTATGAACGTTTCTTGCCCAAATTGTAAGCAAAGTATAGATCTATTTGATACGTCAATCTTTGCCAAAAACGCTTATCCGAAAGAAGTCCCCGTTGCGCAATCGATATGTTTTAGTTGTGGAAACATCAATACAACAAGATATGATGCAACGGAACTCACTTGCTCTGAATGCAGAAAACACTACAATCCACAAGCAGGTATTGCCGATCACGATAAGGCAGTTTGCCCTCATTGTAAGCTATGCTTCAAAATCGTCAAAGCCATTACTGACTCAAAACAAATTCCTACATACAGGATATATGCATTGCTTCTTTTCACCTCTGAAGGACTGAAGAAGTATATCCGCCCAACAGAAGCGGATCAAGCAAAATATGAACAGGCGAGCGATCTTCTTCAAGGGAAAAACATGCTATTGCCTACTACTACGATAAAATCTGGTCATAACACTGATCAGATTCTTCGCTATAATTACAATGAGTGGCGACAGCTTTTCAATTATCGGCAGCAATATTGTCTTTCCTTGCTTCTGGACGCAATTCTTAAAGAATCGAATGAGGCTTGCCGTGAACTGCTTCTACTGCTCTTCTCCGGCACGTTGGAATTTAATAATATGCTCTGCTCCTATAAGGGAGAAGGTACAGGTGCGGTAAGGCCAATTTTTAATCATCACATTTTAAAGCCAGGCAGAATGGTTTTAGAAAACTCGGTATGGGGAAATGCAAAAAGCTCTGGTTGTTTTTCGACACTTTTTGAGTCCAGATTGATACCAGCACTTGAGTATCGCCAGGAGCCTTTTGAACTGAGCGCTATACAGGATAAAGAAAAGTACAAGGGGAAAAAGGTATTTGGTCTATCCTTTCCAAGTACCACATCTCTTGCTACTAACTTCGACGAGTTAGATAGTAATCATAGGGCGTTAATTTTCTGCGCCAGTTCTTCTCGACTTGATCTACCTGACAAATCAGTTGACGTAGTAGTGACGGACCCACCATACTTCGATTTTGTCCACTATTCTGAACTGGCAGATTTCTTTTACGCGTGGTTACGCCTGGGCCTACAAGACAAGTATCCAGAATTCCTCGCGACAACCACGCGTCACCATGAAGAGGTTCAACAAAGAGATGCAGAAGCGTTTTCGCAAGCGCTGCTTTATGTATTTGATGAGTGTAACCGTGTTTTGAAGTCTGAAGGGTTGCTTGTTTTCAGTTTTCATCATTCTCGTAACGAAGGATGGGAAGCGGTAGGGCAAGCCATTTTCAATGCGGGTCTAGGGGTTGCAGCAGCACACCCAATTAAAGCGGAGATGGCTGGTGCTTCTCCCAAATCTCAATCTAGTTCACCAATCAACTATGATGCGATCCTTGTATGCAAGCATCGAGGGCTTTCTACACCAATCACCCTGGCAGCGGCGCTTCAGACAACACTACAAAAGGTTCGGCAAAAACTCTACCATATTTCACAAAATAATATGATTTTCGTCCCTGCAGCCGGAGATATATTTGTCATACTGCAATCCGAAGCTCTCTGCACTTTTTCTCAACACTTCGGCCAGATCAGAGATACTTCCAATCTGACCGTCACGCTCCATGATTTTCTTAAGACAACCAATAACTATCTGGGCATTGTTACCAGCTACACTTCGGAAAATGTAGAAGCAGCAAGAACTATAGCTTAAGCTGGCTCAAGTCGGCTCACCTGGCTCTAAAGCGATATCATCTGATTGCTCCGGAGGCAGTTCGGTGATGATAGAAATGCCCAGTTCTAGACGACCACGCATCCCTTGTCTCTCATTCTGTACTGTGGCAAATGGATCCTGTACGGTAAACTCCTGGTCTTGAGAAACATCGGTAGCAAGTCTATAAGCATAAAATGTTCGTGCGAATGCGCTAGCGCCCTTTCTTTGTATAGTCATAATCCTCTTTAAGTTTGGACACCTGGACTCTAAATCTGGTCGTGTATGAATCAGGGTGGCGTGATGAAAAAGCGCATCAAAGCTCAGAGGGTTGGGAAAGACAACCATAGGTCTACGGCGGATTCCTCCATCTCCGTAGCTTCCTTTGTTTCTCTCCATTGGACGTGGCTTAATGGTATCAAGGTAAAACCTGAAATTATCATTTAATAGTCCACCATCACAGAGGGCTAGAGAAGTTACCTGTACCTGCTTCTTTTCTAGAACTGTCTTATCGGGCTCCTCCGAAACGAAGAGATAATAGGCATGGATGTCTAAGGGCCTTGCCGTTTTATCATATACCCGAACTGTATCACTAGGAGGCGTTGAATTGTAGTCAAGACCAGTTGCTCTAGCAATTCCACTTTTGGTAACACCGAGTTTTTTTACTTCAATCCCAATAATACGATCTAATGCAAAGCGTAACACTTCTTGCTTCTCTCCCTGGCATAATGCAGGGCGCATAAGAACCAGATCTGGTGTCGTCAGTGAAGAAGCCTTAATACATTCCACATCTGGCCCTATTCTTTTCAACGACTGAGCGATGTATTCGTCAAAGGGGTCATCTTGCGTTATTCCTTTATCCCGTAGATTAAAAGAATGTGGTATCGCATTGACATCAAAGAAAAGCTCTCTCAGCGTTAAAAACGCCTCTACAGCTAGATCCTGATCATTATTCATAAATCATTCCTTACACTTGCAAAGTAAGTAATCCACTTTTTTATCCTACTTGTATGTAGTTAAAAAAGCTTAATAGCAGCGATAGTATAACTTGTTTTATACTCTTTTTCAAATACGCGCTTGTTAGATAGGATGTTATACAATGGCTATCCTCATAAAGCCGATTGAAAGGATTGTTCCTCTCGATATCTCCACCTTCCTGATTCCAAAAGAGGAAGATCCACGCACTTGTACTCAACAATGCGGTATGCTAATAGATTATAATATTGGGACAGAGAAGATATAAGCCGTAATCTATTCAGAAAGGTAAAGCACAATGGAAGAGAGAGTTTATCGCACCGACCTGACGCCGGTGAGTTTTCTGCAACGCAGCGCCTCAGTGTTTCCCGAGAAGATAGCGGTAGTGCATGGTGAACGACAATATACGTACCGCGAACTGTCTGAGCGCGTCTACCGCCTGGCATCGCACCTGCGCGCTACGGGCATGCAAAAACACGATCGCGTCGCCTTCTTGTGTCCAAATACACCGGCGCTACTGGAGGCTCACTACGCCGTACCCGCCGCCGGTGGTATCCTCGTCGCGATCAATACGCGCCTGAACACGTCCGAGATCGACTTTATCCTGCATCACTCCGGCGTGAAGTATCTCTTCGTCGATAGAGAACTGTACCCTCTGGTAGAGCCGCTGCCATTGGAAGGCATACAGGTCATGCACATCGACGACTCGGGTGCTCCCGAAGATCCCTACGAAGTATTTCTTGCCCAGGGTTCGCCCGAGCCGCTCGCGAGTTGGCTGGAGGACGAGGAAGAGACAATCTCTATCAACTACACCTCGGGTACCACGGGTAATCCAAAGGGAGTGATGTACACCTATCGCGGCGCGTATATGAACGCGCTCGCCGAGGTGATGACGACCGGCATGAATAGCCACAGCGTCTATTTGTGGACGCTCCCTATGTTTCACTGCAATGGCTGGTGCTTTACCTGGGCCGTAACCGCAGTGGGAGGAACGCACGTCTGCCTGCGCAGAATCGATCCCGCCGCGATCTGGCAGATGCTGGAGAGCGAGGGCGTGACGCACTTCAACGGCGCGCCTACTGTGCATATCTTCCTGGTGAACCATGCCAGCGCGCACCGTCTCGCCAAACAGGTCACGGTCACGGTCGCGGGCGCGCCACCCTCGCCGACGCTGCTGGGCCAGATGAAGCAGCTCAACATGCGCACCGTCCACGTCTATGGACTCACCGAGACATACGGCCCCTATACCGTCAACGAGTGGCGCAGCGAATGGGACGCGCTGCCCGAGGCGGAACAGGCTCGTCTGCTCGCTCGCCAGGGACAGGGGAACATCACAGCCGAGCGGGCGCGCATCGTCGACACCAATATGAACGATGTACCACGCGACGGCGAAACGATGGGCGAGGTCATCATGCACGGCAACAACGTCGCTAAGGGCTACTATAATAATCCAGAGGCGACGGCAAAGTCGTTCGAGGGCGGCTGGTTCCACTCCGGCGACATTGGCGTCTGGCACGCTGACGGCTATATTGAGCTGCGCGATCGCGCAAAGGATGTGATTATCTCGGGCGGCGAGAATATCTCAACCATTGAGGTCGAGCAGGTCGTTGCCCAGCATCCCGCCGTCCTGGAATGCGCGGTGGTAGCCGTTCCCGACGAGCTCTGGGGCGAACGTCCCAAAGCCTTTGTCACGCTCAAATCCGACCAGAATCCTACAGAGCAAGAGATTATCGCCTATTGCCGCCAGCACCTGGCCGCCTTCAAATGTCCCGTCGCCGTGACGTTTGGAGAACTGCCGAAAACGTCGACCGGCAAGATCCAGAAGTACGTCCTACGCGACAGGGAATGGAGCGGGCGCGCCAAACGAATTAATTAACGCGATGTGCAACTTTTTGAAGCTTGCCATAGTTTTTGAACGTCTCTAGAGGAGATGCAGCGCCACAGAGAGAGGGGCTGTAGAAGCGATGTGCATGAGAGAACGTGGCACATCGCGTTAGCTAGTCGCAGAGGAGGAAACCGCCGATGCTACTTGCGAGGAACAAAGCTATGCTATATGATGTTGCTTATGGGAACGATAGACAAGAGTTGAATCGAGGAAACGCGCTGTCAATGACCTCCGGTCTCATACTGGAGGCTTGTGAGAGCCTGGCTCTTGCAAGCCGATTGACCAGATTTGGTTCTTGAGGACCAGTTGCCGAGCTTCTCTGCGTCAACTGGTCTGCGGAGAGAACTCCGATGCTTCTGAGCGTTTACGTTCGTACCGGCAGGTGCTGCCCCAGCCTGCCGCTCTACAACTGCTCATTTAAAGGTGATGAGGTCAGTCACGGTGATGAGCGGCGAATACCGGGAAGCATCTTTATCGAGGGGAAGAGAGGACTCCTTGCGAAAGGAAGGCTTATGGAGCAATCCATCATCTATGTGGTCGCTGCATCAGGCAAACCCCTGATGCCGACGAAAAATCAGAAGAAGGTGTGGTACTGGCTGCGCAAAGGACTGGCTGAAGTCGTCCATCGGGAGCCCTTGACGATCCGCTTGCGGTTTGACACAACGCAGTATACTCAGCCGGTCACGGTGGGCATCGATACTGGCTCGCACACCGTGGGGATCGCAGCTACGAGCACCAGCGAAGTGCTGTACCAAGCAGAAGTGCATCTGCGCGACGACATCACCAGCAAAGTGACCCAACGTCGCCAGTACCGGCGCACACGCAGAAGTCGGAAGACGCGCTACCGACGGGCACGATGGGCCAATCGCCGTCGTCCTGATGGATGGTTACCACCCTCCGTGCGCTCCAAATGTGATGCGACGCTCAAAGCGGTTCGCCTGGTTGCCTCCTTCTTACCAGTGAGTCAGGTCAAAGTCGAGATAGCGAGCTTTGACACGCAAAAAATGCAGAACGCAGACATTCATGGTCTAGAGTATCAGCAAGGCGAACTACACGGATACTTGATCCGTGAGTATGTGCTTGCGAAGTGGAACTGGCGCTGTTCGTATTGCGGAGCGAGCCAGGTGCCGCTACAACTTGAGCATATTGTACCGCGTAGCAGAGGAGGGAGCAATCGGCCAAGCAATCTCGCGCTAGCCTGCGAGCCGTGTAATGCCCGCAAAGGCACCCGAACAGCTCAAGAGTTCGGGTATCCGGAGGTACAGGCCCAGGCACGTCTCCCACTGCGCGATGCAGCCCATGTTGCTAGTCTCAAAACGGCGTTGCTTGCACAACTTATTCACGGCTTTAGCACAGATCGTGTTCATACCACATTCGGTTACGAAACCACATACAAGCGCATCCAGGTGTTAGACTTGCCCAAGTCGCATGCCAATGACGCCATCGCCATTGCCTGCGCCATGAGAGAAGTCGTGAAGCCGCTTGCTGTGGTATACCATCTTCGCTGTCTCCCACGCGGCAATTACCAATTGTTTAATGGCAAGCACGGCGAGCACAAAGTGTGGGCACCACGCCGGGTCAGAGGCTGGAAATTGTATGAACTGGTTGAGGCCAAAGGGCAGATCGGGTACATCGGTGGTCGACGGCTCAAGGGATCCTTTGTGCTCAAAGATCTCTTGACTGGCAAGCCCATCCTGGAAGTGACTCCGCGCAAACTGCGACGCCTGGCCCGTCCGGTGCAGGGGTGGATCATCTATCGAGAGGAAGCGCGCAATGGATGGATCAATTCAAGAACTCGCGCCGCGCATCAGTGATTGTCTGAAGGTCATCTATACAATGCAGGAACGCGGGCTGAAGGTGTCGACCTCCGCCGTAAGCGAGCGACTGAGAGTGAGTGATGCCACGGTCACGATGCTATTCAAAGACTTCGCGGCGGTGGGCTGGGTGGAGCACGTTCCCTATCGCGGCGTGCGGCTGACGGAACTGGGCACGCGCAAGGCAATGGAGGTGATTCGGCATCATCGCTTGCTTGAACTCTACCTGGCGCGCCAGCTCGGTTATAGCTGGGACAAGGTGCACGAGGAGGCCGATAAGCTGGAGCACGTCATCTCGGAAGAGTTCGAGGACAAAATCGATAGCCTGCTCGGCTATCCAACCGTCGATCCGCACGGCGATCCCATTCCCAGCAAGGATGGTATCATCTCCACGCGCAATGGACGCTCGCTGCTAGAGCTGCAGGATGGACAGCACGCGCGCGTGCTGCGCGTCAACGACCAGGACGCCGACAAGCTGCGCTACCTGGGCCAGCTCGGACTGTATCCAGAGGTCCATGTCCAGGTCATCGAGCACGCACCCTTTGATGGACCGTTGCGCATCCTCGTGGGCGACGCTCCCAACCAGGCGGAGCACCAGTTGGGGGCTGGCCTGGCCGAACACATTATCGTGACGCCGTAGAATCAGTCACGTCCTTCGTTGCAGCAGCTTTAGCGCGCACCAGATAGAGAGGACGCGACACACGTCCTGCAATGCGCGGTGCCACGCTCCCCGCCAGACGTGCATCCAGCCCCACGCGACCATGACTCGCCATCACAATCAGATCCACCTGCAGCCGTTCGGCCAACCCAAGCACCAGAGGCACCGTATCGCCGCGTAGCACCTCGATCGTCGTATTGACACCCGCCGTTCGGCACTGCTCGGCAGCCCGTTCCAGATATTCTCCCGCCTCCTGCTCAGAAAGATCGAGGAGCGCCCGCATCGTCGTCGGCAGGAGCATGCCAGAGAGCGCCCGACCGCCCGAAAGCGTCTCCAGCGTAGGAATGACCAGGGCCAGGTGCAGCGTGGAAGCGAAAGCCTGGGCCAGCGAGATGGCAGAGGTCAGCGCAGGTTCGTGAACAACGGTACCGTCAAGCGGGACCAGAATATGCTGCAGATCGAAAATGGGCGCGCTCCCATCATCGTGCGGGAAGATCAGGAGAATCGACTGCGCGCCACGTTGGAGCGTCTGCTGCGCGATGGAGCCAAAGAGAAAACCGCGCAGGCCGCTATTGCCGTGGGTACACATAATCACAAGATCAATGCTCAGCTCCTGCGCGTGCTCGAAGATGCTCTGCGCGACACTCACCTCTCTATCTTCGTGTACGTGACCCTCCACCTTTACACCGGCGGCGCGCAGATCGGCTGCAATGCCGTCGAGATACTGCTTCGCATCCGCGATATTCGTCAGGTGCCGCTCGCCATGAATAGTGGACGGCGCATGCTGCTCCACGATATGCAACAGCGTGACATGCGCGGAAAAGCGACTGGCAAGCGCCGTAACCGCCGGGAGCGCCACCTCGGCCAGCCGGGAGCCATCAAGAGGGACCAGGAAACTCATCTTTTGGGTTGGCATTGTACCTGCGCCTCCTACTAACTAACCGCCAAAGAACGTCTGATAGAGCAAGAAGAGATTAAGCCCGATAATCAACGCGGCTACAATGCTGGCAATAATCGTCGTCAGGCGATGATTCACCAGCACTCCCATTATATCCCGTCGAATGGTGAACATAATCAACGGGACAAGCGCAAACGGAATGCCGAAGCTCAATACTACCTGGCTGAGCACAAGCACACGCGTCGGCTCGAAACCGAGCGCGATCACAATCAACGATGGCAGCATCGTAACAACGCGACGTATCCAGGCCGGGATCTGGCGCTCCAGAAAGCCCTGCATAATCACCTGGCCCGCCATGGTACCGACCGTCGAGGACGAAAGTCCCGAAGCCAATAGCGAGATCGCAAAGACCCAACTCGACGCGGGACCGAGCAGCGGAACCAGCGTCTTGTATGCCTGTTCGATCGTCCCGACGCTACTGATGCCAGCGCTGAAAAAGGTTGAGGCCGCCATAATGAGCATAGCCGCGTTGACAAAGCCAGCCAATCCCATAGCGATCAGTACGTCGATAATCTCGAAGCGCAGCAGACGTTTGAGCATCTGCGGATTGCGCGTCACCACGCGTCCCTGCGTCAGCGCCGAGTGCAGGAAGATCACGTGCGGCATTACCGTCGCCCCCAGGATGCCGGAGGCCAGCAGAATGCTCTCGGTCCCACTGAACTGCGGCACGACGGCGTGGAAAGCAATCAAGTTCCAGTCGGGACGGTCCAGAAACGTCTCAACCACGTAGCAGGCGGCGATGATACCGACCAGGCCCGTGATGACCGCCTCCATAGGACGAAAGCCGTAGCGTTCCAGGCCCAGGATTCCAAACGTCACGATGGCAGTCAGGATACCACCCAGGAGCAGAGGAATGTGAAACAGCAACTGAAAACCAATGGCTGCGCCCAGAAACTCCGCCAGGTCGGTCGCCATCGCCACAATTTCGGTCAGAATCCACATGCCCCAGACGACCGGTTGAGGAAAGCGTTCGCGACACATCTCCGCGAGATTGCGACCGGTCGCGATACCCAGCTTGGCCGAAAGGGTCTGTATGAGCATCGCCATCGCGTTGCTGACCACAACAACCCAGATGAGCAGGTAGCCAAAGCTCGCACCACCCTGGATGTTGGTCGCGAAGTTCCCAGGATCTATATAGGCCACGCAGGCGATAAATGCGGGACCCAGGAACGGCAGAATACGGCCCAGGAAGCCCTTCTTCGTCTTCCCGCTGAGCACATCCGACGCCGCCTGGAGCGTTCCCACATTGCTGCGCCCCGTCTGCGCGGCTGTCTTTGGAGTTTCAGAATGCATGATACTATATCCTTTTACAACAGGAACGCGCCACCCGAATACCACGGGATCAGGCTGGCAGACGGACACATTTTTAAACTCATAAAAAATTATTTTAGTACTCTTAAACCAGAGTATACGCAGGATGTCTCTCACTGTCAAGGGCCGTAAGTATATGTATATGGAAGGAATGCCTGTCACGAAAATATGCAGCCAACCGTATACGTATCTGTAGAGTCTACTGTGCGAGAACAGACCATACAAATGCCCAGGCTGGAAAAAACGTCAAAGGGAAACATGTATAGAGAAAAGTAGGAGGATTTATGCAGCAGAACGAAAACCAGTTGACGCCTCAACAACAGGCGCAAAACGTCGCGCACCTCATTCAGCAGGCGCAGGAGGCATGCCAGACAAACATTCAGCAGGTGAACGACGCGCAGGCAAGGGTTATCTTCGAGGGGGTCTCTGAGATGCTGAACCGGGCGATCAAAGTGCTGAATGAGTACAGCAGCGGCAAGGAGCATACGTTGTTTGTACCCTCATATGAGAAAAGGTCCCATGCAGAAGAGGCGGGCACAACGTCGCCCACCGTGACGGAGTTCGCGGTCGACGTTGATAGCAGCGAACCACCTCCCAGATTACATACAGAGATTCCAAAAGAATAATCAAAACAAGCATCTTCTTCCCTGTTCAGGTCTTCTCTCCGGCACTTCTCAGGGAAGAGGGTGGATGGTTGCTAAAGCTACTTGAATGGCTTCAGCAACCATCCACCCTCTTCCCTTTTTAGCGAACCACGCAACGGCGCGGATGGTTTTGCATTTGCATATCTTTTGTGCGAAGTTATACAATAAATGAGCTAACCAGAGATGCCGTGAGGCTTACCTGACAGAGCGCTAAACCACTCCTGGCAATCAGCCCGCCTTATACTTTAGAAGTCCAGCAGAGGGGACTCTATTTCCCTGCAGCACATTAAATTTTGAAGGAGTCAGCCATGCCTGTATCCACTGAACGGAAGACAGAGGTCGATGCAAAACTTATACGCCTGCGCCGGAGGATGGCTGAGCGCCATATCGATGCGGTCAGGCTCACGACAATCGCTAGCGCTGCCTGGATTACCGCCGGAGCAGGCATGTACGTGAACGAGTCCACCGACCTCGCTGCCTCCTCCATCCTGGTCACGGAGGATCGGGCATACGTGGTAACGGACAGTGTCGAAGCTCCGCGCCTGCAGCACGAAGAGGAACTGGGCGAGCTGGGCTTCGAGTTCCTGATCAAGCCCTGGTACGCCGATGGCGATCCAGCCGCCGCTCTTAGCGCGGGCAAGCAGATAGGTCACGAGGGTTCAGGCGATGGAGTAGACTTCAGCGCGGAGCTGCGGCATCTGCGCACAACGCTGCTGGATGAGGAGATTCTGCGCCTGCGCCGCGTGAGCGCGCTGGCAGCCGAGGCGATGTACGAGGCGATTCAAGCCGTGCGTCCCGGCATGTCCGAATACGAGGCGGCGGCAAAACTGGCGCAGGCGGCACGAGAGCGAGGCGGAACAGCGGTCGTCAACCTCGTTGCCAGCGATGACCGCATCTACCAGTACCGTCATCCTCTGCCGACAGCGAAACCCATCAAACGCTACGCCATGCTGGTCCTCTCACTACGCAAAGAAGGATTCGTGCCCTCGATTACGCGCCTGCTGCATTTCGGACCTCAGCCCGAAGATCTGCGCAAGCGAGCCCTGGCGGTGGCACGCGTGGATGCCAGGATGATTCTCGGCACGCGACCGGGCCACACGCTGGGTTCTTTGTTCGAGCTGGCACGCCACGCCTACCGCGAGGAGGGCTATCCAGAGGCAATCGAGGAGCATCACCAGGGGGGCAGTATGGGGTATCAGTCACGCGAGATCATCGCCCATCCTGGAGATAAGACGCCTATTGAACACCATCAAGCCTTTGCCTGGAACCCTTCCATTCGCGGCGTCAAATCCGAGGATACCATGCTTGTAGGGCAGCATGGGCCGGAGATCCTTACCAGCCTCATCAACTGGCCCATGTGGGATATCGAGATTGATGGTAAGACGCTGGCCCGACCCGCTATTCTCGAACGCTAATGCAATCGCTCCGGCGCAGAAATGAATACCTGCTTTTCCTGAGAGAACTCTCATCCATTCCTTACA
>Ga0209839_10000354_pt1 | contig 23895 bp, 22 predicted proteins | sample OrgsoiDNA2013050_FD_185800 | JGI IMG/M metagenome (GOLD analysis project Ga0209839, IMG submission 185800) | Permafrost soil microbial communities from the Arctic, to analyse light accelerated degradation of dissolved organic matter (DOM) -... | ecosystem: Environmental > Terrestrial > Soil >... | reverse complement strand
CTGGCGGATTTCTGTGCCGCACTGAAAAGCAACGTATCGGTGTCGCAGGATCTGACCGAGATTGAGTTGCAATTGCGCCAGCTCGCTGAGCGCCTGGCTCCCTATACTGGCAAGGGGTCGCAGACTGCAGCGCTCCCGTCATAAGATACGCCGCTTCATGAACTCCCTGCTGTGTTCTGAAAGGTGACACTACGTCAGTTCGGCAGGGAGTCTGCGTCTATCCAATCTAAGCGTGCCTTGAGCGCTAGAAATGGCGATCCAGGCCATGATAGCGCATCTCGCTCTGGATTTGATGCTCCCGAAGGACATGCTGAAAAGAGACATCGTTAAGATCGTACTAACCTCTTTCCTTCTATTTGAAGGTGTGATATCATTCCTTCCCAGAAATGCATGTTTTTGTTGCCCGATATAAAGGCCGACAGGGAAGGAGTTACATTATGGAGAGCGCTCATACCAGCTACGCACCACCAGTTGAACAGTTGCTCACATATGGTGTGGGGCAGGCCGTCGCGTCAGATAAGTGGCCAGACTACCTGGAACTGGGGCTTGGCCCCGAACAGATACCCGAGCTAATCCGCATGGCGAGTGATGAAGAACTGAACCAGTCCTACTCGGACACCCTGGAGGTCTGGGCACCGCTCCATGCCTGGCGCGCACTTGGACAACTGCGTGCCGAGGTGGCGATTGAGCCTCTTATCGCGCTCTTCGCACCATTGGAAGAGAACGAGTGGGCTTTCGATGAACTGCCAGAGGTGCTGGGCATGATCGGCCCCACCGCCCTACCTACCCTCGCGAATAGCCTTGCCGACACCTCACAGGATGAAAGTACCCGTAAGAGCGCGACTATGAGCATTCAGAAGATTGGGGAGCACTGGCCCGAGGCTCGTTCAGCCTGTGTGGAGCTCCTGATGAAGCAATTAGAACTATTCGACGAAAATGATTCCGAGATCAATGAGTACCTTGTCGCATCCCTGGTGGAACTCCACGCTACGGAGGCGGCCCCGTTGATGGAGCAAGCGTTTGCAGCGGGCAGCGTCGCAGAAGACCTGATGGGCGATTGGGAGGACGTGCAGGTCGAATTGGGCCTATTGCTGCCTGATGCGATTAATCGACCACTGATATTACCTAAGACGCCTTATCCGCCATTCAGGCCGTCTCCACAGACCTCCAACGGTGAAGGCCGCCAGCGCGCGGCTGTGCAGCAGAAGAAAAACAAAAACAAGATGGCAAAGCTGTCGCGCAAGAAGAACCGCAAACGGTAGGCGATTTTCCTCACCATCCGAAGCTCTATTGATGTATGAACGAAGGAATTAGAGCAACCGGCACACATAATCCCTGCCACCACTCCCTCACGATCGCGGCCTTGTGGTGCCCAAGGGAGGCGAAATGCGCCTCGCTTTCCTGGGCGAGCTGCATGGCTTCGCCTATCTCTCCCCGCAGGGCAGCAACACGCCCCATGCCATATTTGGCGCTGGCGATCAGCTCAGGTTCGCCGGTGGGGCTTTTCTCCTGTGAGAGTACTGCGCGGAAGGCGGCGGCGGCGGCGGACAGCTGCTGATATTTAAGATGGATCTCGCCCCAGTCCATGAGGACGCTATAGATGTACCAGGGGGAGCCGATGGTGTGGGCCAGAGCGAGGCTTTCTTGAAAATACCTATTCGCCCGCTCGTAGTCTCCCTGCTGCCCAAGCGCGCTGCCGAGATTGGAGAGTAGGAGCGTCAGGCGATTGCGGTTTTCCAGCTGCTGAGCCAGTTCGATGCCTTCGCGCAGGTAGTCTTCCGCCTGGACGTAGTTGCCCTGCTCAATGGCGATGGCACCCAGATTCGAGAGCAGCAGGCAGCAATCGGCACCCTGCCCGATCTGGCGCGCCAGGGCGAGTCCTTCCTGAAAATACGCCACCGTCTGCTCAAGATCGCCGCTGTTATATGCCATTATCCCCATATCGTTGAGCAGGGCCTCCAGGTGCTCGCGATGCCCCTGTGAACGGGCCAGAAGAAGCCCTTCCTGGTAGTAACTCTGCGCCCGGCGGTTGTCGCCCTGTTGCAGGCAGACGCCTCCCAGGTAGAAGAGCAAGAGGTTCAAAAGTTCGTGTAGCTCGCTGGCTCGGGCCAGAACAAGTCCTTCCTGGTAGAGCGTCTCCGCCTGAAGGTAGTTTCCCTGGTAGTGGAGCACGCGCCCGAGATTGCTATGAGTACGTTCACACTTTTGAGTAAGCCGGGACATTTTGTGGGGCATTTCACAGGGTCATAGTTGTTTCTATAGGAAATTGCAAGTTGAAGCAAACAACGGCCCCACTGCGACTCTGCAGTGGGGCCGTTGTTTGCTGTAGACCAGAAGGTGGGCGCTATCAGCAAAAAAGGCTACAACATAATTCTGTCCACTCAAGAGGTAACGGTAATAGTGCCCTTCATATAAGTATGGATGGCGCAATGATAGGCAAAGGTACCCGTCGTATTGAACACCATCATAAAGGTCTGGTGCTCCATCAGGTTGGATGGTGTCTTGAAGGTATTATCATTGCTCGTCACCGTATGGGGCGCATCCGACGCGTTGGTCCAGACCACCTGCGCCCCTTTCGGGACGGTGATGGAGGCCGGGTCAAACGAGTACTGATTGTTCTTCTCTACAATTTTTACCTGCACTACCTTCGTTGGAGCGGTCGAGGCCGCCTGAGTAGGTGTACTTGCCGACGTTGCTGGCGTGGGCGCAGTGGTGGCGGCAGTAGTGGCGGCGGCAGTGGGCGCTGGAGTAGTTGCCGCCTGGCTCGTACTACTCCCACTGCTTCCCCCACAGGCAGCGACCAGCAAGGTTGTCACCAGAGCAAGGAGCACGACTCCAAAAGCGGCAGTATGTCGTCGAGACAACAGCATAGTAGGTTTTCCTTTCTTCCTCTTGTTCGCTTTATGGATAAATTCTTCTAGAGAGAACTACGAAGATGAGTTACAAAAAATGAGAGGTCTCTGGTGCAAGAATGTCGTTTCACGTAACGTTTCTACGCGTGGAAAGAGCCCCTTCCCAGATGCATGATGCGGTACATTACAAAATGCAGTCTATACCTGTGTGGTGGCAGGCACTTTCACATACACCTGACCATGCTCTATTTTTGTTTCCAGGCGTGGCAGCGGATCGAGGTAGCGCAGGCTGCCAGCATGCGCCGAAGGGGTACCGTATTCGGTAAAGACGCCTCCGTGGCATGGGCAATGGAACTGCCGATCGGTATCCTGCCACTGCACAATACACCCTCTATGCGTGCAGGCGGCGGACATCGCGATAACGCCGTTCGGATCTGCATACTTATCATCGCCATCGCTGCGTATAACATACCCGACCAGCGTGGAGGTTACGAAGCGGGCCGCGCCCGCGCCCAGCGCCTCCAGCGTCGTTACGGGCTGCCAGGTTGTAGACACATTCGCGTCTAAAGCTATGGACGCGGGATAATTTGTTGCGCTACTCGTGACTGGCGTAGTGCTCGCAATGGGAGCGGCGCTATTTTTCGACACGGCGGCCCTCTCGCTAGCAGCCCCAATAGCGATTCCACCCGCACCGGCAGCCAGGGTAACGGCAGCCACTGCACCGCCGCGCATGAGGTTGCGCCGCGAGAAGAAGAGCGCCCTCTTGCGCTCGCCGCTCCGTTCAGTTGGCACGGTGGGCACCTCCGCTACTCGTGGCTGAGGCGCAGACTGTTCTTCCTGATCGCCTAAAGATGGCCCATCCAGATCTGCAGTTTGCTTCTTCACGCGTGGAAGTTTCAGCGTCTCTTCAACCGATTCTTCTGCATCCAACGCCAGAAGACGTTCACGCAGCGAGCTGGCAAATTCGGGTCGAGGCTCGGCGGCAGCGGGAGTTGCGGCACGAAAGAGAGCAACCATGCGATAAATACGTACCTGCTCAGGAGTCAGATTCTGGGGAGGATGAGCAGGTCGCCCCGCCTGAATCTCCTCTATATAGCGTTCTAGCTCCAGATAGTCTTCGAATTTTCCCTGATCTTCGCCTGCCATGGTTTCTCTCCCCGGAAAGTTAATCCTTGCTCGCTCTTAACTACTCTTGATGTCCACGCCCCGTCGCGCATCTCATCGCGTCTCGGTGATCACCTGCTCGATGTCGGCAGCGCTTTTGAGGGCGCGGAACTGTATGACCTTAACATTAGCCTCAGTCAGCCCCATGCGCAGAGCTGTCTCTTTGATTGAAAGATTGAGCAAGAAGCGGCACGTCAATACCTCTCGATAGCGCTCGGGAAGCACGTGCAGAATGTGTTCGACCTTTTTTGTAGGTGTTGTGCTGATGGGCACAGGCTCTTCTTCTGTGGGACCTTCCCAACCGGCATCGAGCAACTCCTCTAGCGAGCTAATGGAGGCGCGATAATAGCTCCTCCAGTAGTCGGCGACGGTAGTACGCGCGATCTGAAATAACCATTTCTGCATGCTCTGCGGGCCGCGCTGGTAGTCGACGCCGCGCACTGCCTTGACAAACGTCTGCGAGGTCAGATCCTCCGCCTCCTCGCGATTGCCTACTTTACTGTAAATATAACGATAAATCAAGGTGAGATTTTCTTGATAGAATGATTGCATCTCTTGCACATTCTGGCTCCGCTGTCGCTGCATTTCTCCTTGATCAGACGACAGCTGCCGTGCCATAGCAAGATATGAAGTATTTTGCGTTCCATGCGGCTCGCGTGCTTCGTCTGGCGTACTCACAATTCGTCTCCCGTTATAACCGGCGTTTCGCTGATAAAAGCGTGCAAGTAGTATTCAAGTTGCGTATGGAAGCAGCATCCCTGCTTCTCTCCGTATATATGAAAGATGCTTAAATGAATGTATTAGTCTGCTAGCTATTACTACGTGGGTGGGTTACGCCTGTCACCCATCGTCGTGGATGAGAAGGCTGAAAGATATCTTGCGTGACACGCCCGCGTACCAACAGATATTAGAAGAGGGACTAGAGGAAGGGATGGAGAAGGGACGGCAGCAAGGACTGGAGAAGGGATTGCAGCAGGGCATAGAAAAGGAGCGCCAGGAGCGCCTTCAATCCTTACGCCAAACGATTATAGATCTTGTCCAGGCGCGCTACCCCAAATTACTGAAGCTGGCAAAAGGGCAAACGCTCATCATTGAGCAGCCAAAGACGCTCGAGCTTCTGCTGGTGCGCGTGGCGCAGGCCGCAACGCTGGAAGACACACAGGACGCGCTCCTCACATGGGAAGAGCAGTGATGACCCACTGACGCGCTTAAATAGTAGTGATATCCACCGTCGCCAGTTGTTGGATGCGCAGATAGACCCATTGCGCTCCGCTCTGGCTCCCCTGCCCACTGTACGCGAGCGTAGCATTCGTGGCCATGTCGTTCAGCAGGTTGTCCGCAGCAGACTGCTGCAACTGCTGATCGGTCATAGCTGTCAGTTGCCTTACATCCTGGCGAACCTTTTCGAGCCATGTGTTGATATGGTTGATTGCTCCTATGATTTGCGCAGCTAGCACGCGCTGCGAACTACTGGCACCTGGAGAGGAGGCTACGCCATTTACGTGCAGGGCAACGTGTTTGAGATAAGGTGCCGGATTTTGCTGCGGCTCGAACTCAAGCAGCCCGATATTTCCCGCTGGATAGACCTGGGTCGAAATGGCTGTTCCGGCTGGCAGGTCTCTCGCCACGTAAGAGGTGCCGTCGAGATATGCCAGGGCCTGTAGCAGGTGGGATCGTACTGAGGCGCTATCCGTTGTACCGACATGCCAGCTCGTGCGCGCAATCGTTGAAGCTGCGTAGACCACGTCTATATTGCGATACAACCAGGGAGCGAGTCCAGCGCTCAGTCCGTGCTGCTTGAGCGTCGGATCGCTGGCAAGCAGATGGCGCAAGTGGTCAAGCAGACTATACTGTTGGCCGGGTCCAGAGGGCAGCGTTTGCGAGATCTGAGCGAGGTAGCGCCAATCGCTCCTATCTGATGATGGGAGGTGTGGTAAAGGAGACGACGCCTGTTCGGTAATGAGCAGGCGGCTATTGTTTGCGAGGAGATTGGAGTGCCGCGGATCAGTGTAGGCCAGGTGGGCGACCCCTCCACGGAGAGCGATGGTACCCAGCAGCACGGCCTGCTCACTGGTCCGGTCCGCCAGCAACCACGCGTAGTAGCCCTTGCTAGCGGCGGGAGCTTGCGTGATGCGTAGATCGACCTGAACCTGGTCCGCTACACCCAGGCCCCCTGTGAGAGGTTGACCAGAACTGACGAAGGCGAGTTGGCCCACAATCGGTCCTGTCGCGGTGGAGCGCGCAAACACAAACCATGTGCTGATGCCAAGCACTAACAAGGCCAGGGCGACCAGTGTTACCAGTACGATGCGTCCACGCGGAAGCCAGCGCCGCTTCTTCGTGAAACGAGAAGAGGATAGTGTAAATAAGAGATCGGGTGCCGACATGGATCACACCTCCGTTTTCTACACGCTGCTTGCCAGGAGTAACCTGATGGATGTATGGTTGGTCAAGCCCTCCTATCAGCTGCACGCATCCACACTTTGTACTCATAAGTACGAATAGTAGCGATTTACGACGCGGAATACGGCTTGACGGCAAAATCGGCCAGGTGCTGAATATTGCCGTAGATGCCGATAGCTCCCCCTTTTGATTGCCCCGTGGATTGGTCGAAAAGGCCGGCGTAAGCGTACTGCGTCTGGGTTGCCAGATCGTTTAGAAGCGAGAGCGAAGAGGGTTGTACGAACTGGGCGCTATTGAACGAAAGTAGTTGTTTCGCATCACTCCGCGCTTGTGTTAGCCAGTGGTCGACATTGTTCAGATCTGTAGTAATTTGCGCTGCCAACTTGCGCTGGCTCTGCGTTGTGGCTGGTGCCTGGATCGCTCCCGAAAGATGGATGCCGATCAGATAGACATAGCCCGGCGGCGTCGCCTGGTTGTTGGTATAGCCAGCATCCTGCGGGTCCAGACCGAGGAGGGGGATCTGATCGTAGTGTGCGTCGGTCAGCAGGCGTGTACCTGGTGGTAGATCCTTGAGCGCCAGCGTTCTACCATCGAGATAGTCTACTATGTGTATGATCTGATTGCGCGCCGTTGTATAATCGCTGGACTGCCAGGCCCCTCTTGCACTGGTGGAGGCGGCGAAGACCTTCTGCGAGTTCTGTAGAAGCCAGGTCGCGAGTCCGCCGTGCAGCGCGTGGGCCTGTATTTCTGGCGACTCAACGAGTAGATGGCGGAAGTGGTCAAGCATACTCACAGGCGTCGAATTGCCTGGAATCGCCGTCTGGGGGAGTTCGGCATAGTAGCGCCAGAGGCTGAAGTCGGGCGAAGGAACGGTTGGCGTGATCGAGGCATCTTCTTCAGTAATGAGGAAACGGCTGGTGTTAGCCAGGAGATCGGCATGATTCGGCTCGCCCTTGAACAGGAAGTGGATGCTCCCGTTGTTTATATTCATGCGGCCCAGGAATACAGGAGGTGCCTCTTCTTGATTTTTGTCGGGCAGGAGCCAGCCGTAGTAGTTGTGCCCGGCAGCGGGAGAAGAGATGCCAGAGAGATCGATCTGCAACTCATCGTTGATGCCCTGGTCGCTGATACTCTCATTCAGTTGCCCGCTATTGGCAAAGAACGCGTGTCCAACGACCGTTGTTGACGCGGCGCTGCCATGCAGGAAGGACAGGATACCGAGTCCCGAAACGACGAGCGCCAGGACAAGGAGCGCGCTGAGCACTGCAAATACAATCCTTCGCCGACTCCGAACCATCGTGTGCATGGGATAAGCCAGAGCATCATCCACCCGTACATGCCCATTCTGGGCGGGAGCATCTTGTATCTTCTTTGCATACGCTGTACTGATCGGCTGCACGACAGCGGGCGTCGCTGGCGGAGTAGCAACGGGCATTGAAACGTTGTTTTCCAGCGAATAGGCCAGCGTATTGAGCTGCTCAGGCAGGCGGACATTGAGCGCCTGTGCCAACGCCAGTGTCATAGCGGAGGCGCTACTGAAGCGCTCCAACGGATCTTTTGCCAGGCTGCGCATAATCACCCTGGCCAGCGCGGGATGGATATTGGGATTGATCAGAGCGGGCGATGGAGGAGCTGCGTTCGCGTGCTGCATCAGCAGTGCAACCGGTCTGTTTCCTTGAAAAGGAAGCACGCCGGTACAAAGCTCATAGAGCATCACGCCCATTGAGTAGATATCGCTGGATTTGCCTTCCGGATATCCGCGCGCCTGTTCGGGGGAGATATAGAGCAAGGCATCGAGGTTACGCTTCATCGAAGTGTTCGGCGCATTGTCATTTAGTAGCCTTGTAAGCGCGATATCGGTGAGTACTGGCGCAATCTCCCTGCTGGATGAGCCAGGAGCACGCCTTAGAATAATATTTGACGGCTTGAGTTCTCCGTGAACGATGCCATGCTGATGCGCGTAGTCGATCGCCATCCCCAGAAGTGCGAAGATCTGCACGATTTCGTGGCTGGGTGGAAGCTTGCCCGAATGAGAGAGCGTGTGAATATAGTCGGCAAGCGTCTGTCCCTCCACGTACTCCGTGACCAGATAGGCTAACATAGTATTGGCATCGTTTGTGGGGAGTAGTCTCGCGTCGAAGATCTGCGCGATATTGGGATGATGGAGCGAGGCGATAGCTTCGACTTCGTTCATAAAGCGCGCAGGATAGTCGGGATTACTGCGCGTTTGAGCGAGATTGAGCTTGATCGCCACAGAGCGCCGCCTCTGCGAGTCGTATGCTTTCCATAATTCCGATCGGTTACTGCGCCCCAGGCGTTGCTGTAGCTCGTATGCACCTATCTGTCGAAGATCTGCGGCCATAAGTAGATCAATCTCTTTCTGCTCTTCACGAAAAAAGCTATCCTAAGCATTGTATAAACAGGCGTCCAGGCTGTCCAATTTATAGGAAAAAAGGGCTATCGAAAACAGGAGCTCCGCCCCTGAGCAGGTCTGCGGCTCAACCCGGCGCGTCGGCTATACGAGTTCCCAGCCGGACGCCCTGGCGCTCTATCGCCTGCGCGTCATCTATCGCTATCGCAGCGTCATGCTGCCCGGCCTGTTCGTGTTCCAGGATGGCGCGTTTGCCGTGTATGGCAATGCTGTGGATGAGGGCGAAGAATTGGTCTAGCTATTTGCTCAACTACTACCCTCTTTCATCCTCTTTCCTATGTGGTAATGATCTAGCTTGCATAGGCTCTGGAAGCGCTCCTAGAGCCTATGCAAGCTAGATCACTACACGTATATCTTCCCTAACAAAACCTCGCGCAAATTACCATCTTTAAGCTGCATGCAAAGAATAAGACAGTGTCCACGACTTGACAGAATAATCAGTCCTGTTCTATAATGTTAGAACAAATTTTCGAAAAGGAGAAGCAGATGAGCGACCAGAGTAACGGGCAGGTGCAACAAGAAGGACAGCCGCAAGCCCGCTCTTTTAATCCGAATGAACATGTAATGCAGCTGAAGAGTAGAGAGGGTTCCAAGGATTATCTGCCCGTGCAGTGGCGGCTCGTCTGGTTCCGCGAGCGCTGTCCACAGGGCACGATTGATACCGAGGAGATGGAAGTGGACCTTGACCGCGAGGTCGAAGAGGAGGTCTACGTCTGGAACAACGAGAAGCGGCGCAGCGAGAAGGTTGTGAAGCGTGCTAAAGGCTACGCGCGCTACAAAGCAATCGTCACCGATGGTAAGGGCGGTAGAGCAACAGGAACAAAGTCTGAGAATGCTGCCAGCTTCCCAGATTTTGCCGAGAAAGCCGAGACCGGAGCTATCGGACGGGCACTGGCGGGATTGGGCTATGGTACTCAGTTCGCGCCCGAGCTGAGCGAGGCGCATCGCATCGTTGATAGTCCGGTGGAACGTTCTACTTCAGCGTTTAGTGGAGGGAGCTATAATGGCGGCAATGCCAGCGTACCCTTCGCTGCCGTACGTCCCAATATGCTAGCAACTGGGAGTTCGAATGGGGCACATAGCAATGGCACAGCGCCTGCCGCCAGCGAGGATACCTCCGCTTCGCTGGTTACGGAACAGCAACTGAACAGCATTCGCAAGCTGTGCGAGCACCTGGGCAAAGCTGAGCCTGACAACGTGACGGCGATCAGCTATCTGAATGCCAAGAAGCTGATTCAGCAACTGACCACTGAATATAGGGAGTATAAGCAGAGCAATAAGGCTTCCTGAGAAAGAGACGCTATGACTACGCAAGAGCTCGAGCATGCCGAAAAGCGTGTGCAGCAGAAATGGTATGACCTGGTGATGGCCGAACAAAAAGGTACGGCCACGCCAGCGCTTGAACGTATGTATAACGCGTATATGCTGGCGGTGGAGGAGTACAATCGCTGCTCCTCCGACTACCAACGCGAACACCAGGAGCAGCCGATCTCCGTACCTATCCAGGAAAAAACGGCTATGGACCGCAAGAAAAAAGCCTCGTAAGGCAGCTTGCAGGGCGACCGCGAGGGTCGCCCTATATTTTCTACAGCCCGCTGATGAAATCGACAACCGCGTTGGCCACGGCGTCGGGCGCGTCGAAGAGAAGCATATGGCCCGCGTCCGGCACGATCACCAGGTGCGAACCCGCGATCTCGCGGTGCAGGCGTTCAGCGTATTTCACCGGCGTCACCTGATCCTCAACGCCCCACAGGATCAGCATAGGCTTGCCCACAGTCTGCAGGTCCGATGAGACCGAATTGACATAGCTGGGAATGAGCAGGCGGATGTGCTGATAGAGCACCTCCTTGCCCAGCTCGCTATCCCACTGCTTGACGTACTCGTCGATAACATCGTTGAAGCGATCGGTGTTATGGACGGCATTGGGAAGCGTCGCGAGCAGGTCGCGCATCATATCTTCGTAGCTCGTTTGTTTCGGCGCGTCGAAGTCCTGACGCTTCTCCATATCGGGCAGGGGCCAGTTTGCGGCAAACGAGTGCAGATAGCTGATAGTATTGATAAGCACGACCGCGGCCACGTTCTCGCGATACAGTCGCGTAGCGAGGATCTGCGCCACACCGCCGCCAAGGCCAATACCCACGAGAATGACGTTAGTGAGATGAAGATCGCGCAGCAGGTAGGAGAGCATATCGGCCTGGCCCCAGACTGACGTGTCGGCGGGCCAGGGATGATCGGACTGCCCAAAACCGAGCATGTCGACGGCGTAGACGGCTCGCTTTAAGCCGCCCAACTGCGGAATAATACCCTCCCAGGTGAAGGCACCAGCCGGAATATCGTGCAGCAGAATAATGGCTCCGTCGGTCCCATATTCTGCGCCGGAAACGATATAACTGATGGTGTAATGAATAGAGCGCGCCGCGCGCCGCTCTAAGGTACCAGCTACATCTGATGTATTACTAGACATATATCCTCTCTTGTCACCCTGTACGTGGTGTTCTATCAACCGTCAATGAACCATCAGCATCAACAAAATACGCGCGATTATCTCCGTAGGGACCGCATTTATGCCATCCAGCGATTCATCGCCCGTTAGAGATTGAACCCAGGCCACAAGCCTATCGAGACGTACACGGCGATGAATCGCCGGACGCGATAAATCGGGTCCCTACGGAGAAAAATAGTGCGTCTTACGCCTTTCTGTACAGAGATGGGACATTGTAGAAGGCGCTGAAGCCCGCGTAGCGCGCCGTCTCGTCGCCAAGTTCGTCCTCGATAACGAGCAGGCGATTGTACTTCGATATGCGTTCGCTGCGCGCTGGCGCGCCCGTCTTGATCTGCCCGGCGTTGGTCGCCACCACCAGATCGGCGATCGTCGTATCCTCGGTCTCGCCGGAGCGGTGAGAGACAACGGCGCTGAAGCTAGCGCGCTTCGCCATTTCGATCGCATCCAGCGTCTCGGTCAGCGAGCCGATCTGATTGAGCTTGATCAGAATCGAGTTCGCCGAGCGCTCAACGATGCCGCGTTTCAGGCGTTCCGTATTGGTCACGAACAGGTCATCGCCTACGAGCTGAACGCGGTTGCCCAGGCGCTCACGCAGGTGCGACCAGCCCTCCCAGTCGTCCTCGGCCAGACCGTCCTCAAGAGTGATGATCGGATACTCATTGATCCACTGTTCGTACAGGTCAACCATCTCTTTTGAGCTGAGCGTGCGACCCTCGCGTGCCAGCACATACTTCCCATTTTCATAGAACTCGGTCGAGGCAGGGTCCATACCCAGAAAAACGTCAACGCCGGGCTTGTAGCCAGCTTTCCCAATAGCGTCAACGATGACCTCTAAAGCCTCGCGGTTAGAACCGAGAGAGGGCGCAAAACCGCCTTCGTCGCCAACGTTCGTATTGAGTTTCTTGTCATGGAGCACCTTTTTCAAGCCCTGGTAGATTTCGGCACACCAGCGCAGCGCCTCGCGAAACGAAGGAGCACCTACCGGCAGGATCATGTATTCCTGCATATCAGTTGAGTTGTCAGCGTGCTTACCTCCGTTCAAAATATTCATCATTGGGACGGGGAGGGTGCGAGCCGAGACGCCACCTAAATAGCGATACAGTGGCTGATCCAGAGCGTTCGCCGCCGCCTTCGCCACCGCGAGCGAGACGCCGAGAATAGCGTTTGCCCCCAGCTTTGCCTTGTTGGGCGTGCCGTCCAGAGCGATCATCACTTCGTCCAGCGTCGTCTGATCGGTTGCATCCAGACCAATAATGGCGTCGCTGATAGCATCGTGGACATTGGCAACGGCGTTGAGCACGCCTTTGCCGCCGTAGCGGCTCTTATCGCCGTCGCGCAGCTCTACGGCCTCGTGCGCGCCCGTCGATGCGCCGGACGGAACCGACGCGACGCCGCGCGCGCCACCAATCAAGAGCACCTCGACCTGAACGGTGGGATTGCCACGCGAATCGAGGATCTCACGCGCGGTGACATCTTCGATGGTCGTCAAATCACTTGTGTTGTTAGACATAAATAAAATCCTCCGCGAAAGCCATGCTGTGCATGGCATGCGTCGTTCTGCTAATCGCTCATTTCACGTAAATGGAATGTTGGCTACAACATCCTTGCGGGCCTATTGTACATCGTAGAAGGGGACTTGAGCAAGCTAGAAAACTGTGCAGCAAATTTTACTAAGGCTCCATCTCTGTTGTAGAAGTAGATTACCAGGCTTCAATCTTTGAGAGCGCGTGCTGCAAAACATCAGTATGTTCGGGGAGCCCGACGGTGATACGCACGAAATTGCTCAGGTAGGGATGATTGAAGTAACGCAGCAACAGACCGTGAGCCTCGATAGTAGCGCGCAGGCGCTCCATCTTAACATCTTCGTCGTGCACGCGGCAGAGAATGAAATTGCCCTGCGAGGGCATGGGTTCCAGATACGGATAGCTGGCAAGCACATCGAACAGGCGCGCGCGCTCCTCCACGAGGCGGCGCACCTTGTCCAGTGTGTAGTCCAGGTGTTTCAACGTCTCAATCGCCGCGATATGACCGGCCAGGTTCACCTCGAAGGGACACTGTGCCCTGCGTAGATAGGTAACAATCCATTCAGGAAAGATACCATAGCCGATGCGCAACCCCGCCAGGCCCGCCCACTTGCTGAAAGTGCGCATCACGATCAGATTCTGGTGCTCTTTCACCAGGTGAGCCAGCCCTGCAGGCCGATCCGAGAACTCCACGTACGCCTCATCGACGACAACGATGCGCCCGGTCTCTAGAAGCGCCAGCACATCCTCTTCGCAGATAGCATTACCCGTCGGATTATTGGGCGAGCACAGCACAATCATTTTCGTCTCGGGGGTCAGCGTCGCCAGAGTGCCCTCGACATCGATCTCGTACTCTGCTGTGCGCGGAACTTCCAGTACATAGGCACCGCAGAACGTCGTAATAAACGTATAGAGCGTGAAGGTAGGGGGGCAGCAGATCACATTATCCCCGACCGAAAGAAAGATGTGCCAGAGCAGATTGATCAGCTCGTTGCTCCCGTGGCTAACGACGATAGAGCGACTGCCGGCACCAGTGTATTCGGCGAGAGCGTTGCGCAGAGCCGTTGAATCGGTATCGGGATAGTTATTATAATTTTCGTGCTCACCCAGGGCCCGGATCACCTCTGGCGCGGGACCATAGGGACTTTCATTACTATTTAATTTGATAACTTGGTGGATTGGAATGCCTGTACGCGCGCTAAAAGTTTCCAGTGACTCGCCAGGTAGGTATTCAGCCATACGCTCAATCTCTGGACGCACATGAACGAGGCGAGGAGAGTCCATATACATTTTTTGTCCTATTTCTCCGAGTCAGCGTCCACAAAAATTTGTGCTGGTCGCCGGATAAGCGAATTGCGCGGAGTGATACCGCCGGTTGACCCGTTGAGCAAGGACCCGCTGTTCCTGCTGCCATAGCGCTTCGCGAAGCTAGCCGTCTGCGGATCTATCGCAGCTTGCTTGTTGGTTGACTCCATGCTATTATCGGTCTGCTGTTGCAGCATCTCGATACTTCGGCGCAGCGTCATCATATCGCGCATGAAGCAGGCGACGGCGGAGGCGGCGGAGCCTTTCTCTTTCGAGGTCTCGTAGCGGCGTCCGGTGGCGTCACCGGCGGCCTGAGCGGCTCTTGCCATAGGATCGGACGTTTTCGCGGCATAGGCATCCTGGAAGATGTCGTCCCAACTGTTCCAGCGACCGCGCAGGGGTTTCCAGCCGAGTTGACTATCGCTGACCGTGCGCCACTTCTCTTCCGTGAACTGTATCCAGTCGTCGCAGAGGCGCGTGAAGGCGGCTACCTGCTGGCGCAGACGCTCTTCCTCTTCGGAAGGCCGCTGCGGGAAGCTCTGTGGCAGGCCATCGGTGCTTTGAGGGCTGATGTAGCTGTTGGTGTGTGGAAAGCCCTGTTGAGCGGCGTATCCATTTGTCCCTGGAAACGTATTGCTGACGCCGGGGAAGAAGCCCGAACCAGTCAGCGAGGAGAGGTCGGCTGTCATCTGCCCATTTGGCATACCCAGGACCGGGAGTTCCGTGCCTGCGGGCAGTTCGCCTATGATGTGAATGCCGCTGGCGCTGAGCGCCGGGCTCATCAGCGCGTTGCCATCTTGTAGCAGAACGCCCTCGCCCAATGCAGGCAGACCACCGATAACGATCTCCTCGTGCCCGACCGCGTCAAGGATGCGCCAGGCGAGCCGTGGGTGTTGCGTGGCCCACCATAGGCGGCGTCCGATGAAAGTAGAGGCGAAGGTAAAATTGACGATCAGCCACACGACTCCGCGTACAGCCAGCCAGTTGACAAGCGCAATGACAATAATCCAATACCAGGGGTCATGCTGCCCTGCCTCTTCGATAAAAGTCAGTACAGCAGCCACAGTAAGGCTGGGGTCGCGTAGTGGATTGATAAAATCTAAAATACGCCAGAGCCACTTCCTGCCTGTCTTCTCTTCCAATTTGCGCTCCTCCTCTGCCGCTGGTCCGGCAGAACATTCTATTTTATCCGGTTCTCGTTGGGCATTCTAGCATGTGTCCTTCCTGTTCGCAAGTTTTAGCAAGGGAACAGGGAGTTATTGGTGATAGCAAGGTATGGTCTGCCTATGCCTGAATCAGCTCAATTATCGCGTGTCTTACTAGTAAAACGCGCCAGGATTTTATCAATGGAGGAATCAGTACTAATGTACCGCTCTGGCTCAAGGAGCGTGCCAGGACATAAGCAGCTCTCGCCTGCTTACAACTTCAGGCGGCGGTGTTGAAGTATCAGCAGTTGCCAGCGGACGGGGGCGCGCATCTGAGTTGAAACGCTGAGCGCCCGTCAATCCGTGCAGTCATAGAGGGAAACCTTTCAGTGTTTTCAGGCATTGTAGTAGATAGAGTAGAGTACACTGCATCGCAAGTATGCTACATATGGACTCCCTGAGTGCAAGCAAGGAACAAACGTAGATTTCTCGATCCGCTGGAGGGTACTGAAACTAGGAATGGTAGCCCATTGTATGGTAACATTAATAATAGGGGGCTTGCGTAGTTATACTCTATGGTTCGGTGTGTTCTAGATCGAGCGTACAGCGCGCCGGGAAACGCGCGCGTGTGTACGATGGTGCTTCTATAGGGATCTTGTGGAGTCTCTTGATCCTGTAGAAACGACAATAGGCACCTAATTAGAAAGGAAAAACACATGCCTTCGCGGATGACGACGGATGTTCATCCTCCGCAGTTGATGCATGCTCGCCGCCTCATCATTGCATCCAATCGTGGTCCCGTTGAATACCAATTGAGCAAGGATAAGAAGCTCAAGCCTCGTCGTGGGGCTGGTGGTATGGTGACGGCACTGATCGACGCCGGGAACAGTATGAACGTGACCTGGGTTGCAATGACGATGACGGAAGGCGACCGCATCGCTGTTAAGGAGGCGTCTGGAGGTTTGCTTCAGTCACCCTTACGCGGGCAAGATATGCAACTGCGCTATGTGTCCATTCCAAAGGCCGCGTATCGCAAGCATTACGAGAAGATTAGTAACGAGTTACTCTGGTTCCTGCAACATTACCTGTATGATCCTACCCAGGATCAGGAGTCCGCGCGTCAGTTGCAGGATGCCTGGAACAATGGCTATTGTGTAGCGAACCAGGCAATCGCCGACGCAGTGAATGCTGAGGTCGATCGTGAAGAGACCATGCCTGTGGTGATGTTGCATGACTATCACCTGTACCTGGTCTCCTCGATGATTCGCAAGCAACATCCCTCGATCGTTATGCAGCAGTTCATTCACATCCCCTGGCCGGATGTCCGTTGCTGGCACTTTTTGCCTAGCAATATTGCGCACGCCATTTATAGCGGCCTGGTTGGCAACGATATTATCGGCTTCCAGACCGAGCGCGATGCCCGCAATTTTCTGGAGGGAGCCCGCACGCTCCTGGATGGCGCGGTCGTCGATTTCGAGGAAGGTGCCGTCTGGTGGCAGGGTCACTGCACACGCGCACGTGCCTATCCGATCTCCATCTCTGTTACTGAGGAGCGCCGCATTGTCAATAGCGCTGCTGGAAAGCGCGCCGCTGAGAAGATCAAGCCCTTGCTGCGCGAACATACGATTATGCGTGTCGATCGTCTTGAGCCGACGAAGAACATTATTCGCGGCTTTCAGGCATACGACTATATACTCGAAAAACGTCCTGATCTCCACGATAAGGTCACGTTCCTGGCCTTCCTCGTCCCGTCTCGCCAGACACTGCCCGCCTACCGGCGTTATGCTGCCGACGTGTTTGCGCTCATTGAAGAGATTAATAATAAGTACGGGTCGGAAGATTGGACGCCAATACATGTGTTCGCTGATAATGATAGAACACGCGCGTTGGCGGCTATGCAGTATTACGATGTGCTGTTGGTGAATCCGATTATTGATGGCATGAACCTGGTCGCCAAGGAGGGACCGGTTGTCAATCAAAGCAATGGGGTGCTTGTGCTTTCACGCACCGCTGGCGCGTTCCAACAATTAGCAAAGGGATCTATTCCTACCTCACCGACAGACGTTCTGGAAACTGCCAATAGCCTCAATAAAGCGCTCATGTTGTCACCTGATGAACGCCGTATGAAAGCACAGATGGCTCGGCAGGCCGTGGAGCGCAGCGATCTCAATATGTGGCTATCGCGCCAGATATCCGATATTAACGATTTGCTCGACCGCGCCTTCCCGTTACCCCGTCTTGTAAAATCACAGCCTGAGTCCACCGATGATGAGGTGGCTGTTGCTAGTGTTAGCTAGCTGTGATTGTTCACGCGTTCTCCTGGTTATGCTCAAGGCCCCCCATCAGCGCCGCGTCGCGGCTCACGGAGTCCTGGTGTGGATAGCAAGGTGACGATCTTGCTATCCACACCAAACCCTTTGCGAAGCGCCACAGGCACTGAGGAGTCAGTGGGTGCTGAAGCGTTACAGGGCTAACTCATGACCGAACTAGCTTTGACGGTCGCCCCTCCTCTGAAGCTCATCAACGATCTCGCGGAGCAGTTCGACCATGCCTGCGACGTGCTGGACGCGGATGTCAGCGTGTTCCAGTAACTCCGGGATGGTGTCGCTGTACTGCACGGCGACGGAGAGCGCGGCCAATCCTGTGCTGCGCAGGCGCTCTACCTCCAGGACCGCGTCCAGGTCGGTGCGATCGTCTCCGGCGAAGAGGACGCCGCGCAGCCCGTAGCGCTCGACGAAGCGGCGCAGCGCGTGCCCCTTGTTTACGCTGAGAGGCGCGAGGATCTCGACGGCCAGCTTTCCCTCGCGCAGGCGCATGCCGACGCGGCGCGCTGGCTCTTCCATTACGGCGAAGATCCGCGCGCGCGCCTGCTGCGGATCGGGAGCGAGACGGTAGTGCAATGTGCCGCCGACGTGCTTGCGCTGCACAATCAGCCCTTGCAGCGTCGCGAGTTCCTTCTCCGCGTAGTCGAGCAAGTATGCTCCTGGTTCCGCATAGGGCCGCGCCTCTGGAATGAGTTGGACCGGATGTTGCGGAGGCAGCCCATCCGACCATTCCAGGCCGTGCGTGCCGATATAGGTCAGGCCGTCGATGTTGACAATTTTCGCGCCATCCTCTAATCCGCGCCCTGTGATGATGGCAACGTGGGCATACTGCCTGGCCTGTTCCAATAGTTCGGCGACGCCCGCGTCGAGGCGCGCCTCGTCTGGTGTGCGTGCAAGCGTGCTGAGCGTGCCGTCGATGTCGAATACAAGGCCGAGAGGACGCTGCTCCAGCAGGGTGGATAGATCTGGAGAAGAGGTCATGTCTGTAAAAACCTCCGTTTGTCATGTTTACTTTTAAAGTAGCATTATATACGCTCTATCGAATAGTACTTCATGCATACGCATTCGCAATTTCTATGCGTCCACATGTATACTTTCCTTTAGAGGAGGCGTTAGAAGCTTGCGTTCTTTTACAACCCACGTAGGGATTGAAACAACTACCAGCGCTTCTGCACCTCCGCGCGGATATACTGATCGTAGATTGCGCGTACGCGCTGCATGGTCTCCTCGCTCAACGGCGGGAGATCGGCGGCGCGCGTGTTATCTTCGGCCTGCTGCGGATTCTTCGCGCCTGCTATGACGGTGCTTACCTCTGGATACATCAATATCCAGCGCAGGGCGAACTGGGCCATCGTCGCACCCTGGGGGACCAGTGCGCGCAGCTCCTCGACCGCCTGCAAGCCGGTATCGTAGTCTACGCCGGAGAAGGTCTCGCCCTGGTCGAAGGACTCGCCGTGCCGGTTATAGTTGCGATGATCGCTCTCGGCAAATTGTGTATCCCGCCGGAACTTTCCACTGAGCATGCCGCTGGCGAGCGGAACGCGTACTATGATGCCAACCTGGCGCTCGCGGGCGGCGGCGAAGAACTCCTCGGCAGGCTTGAGCCGGAACATGTTGAAGATAATCTGCACGCTCTGCAGGTTGGGATATCTGATGGCCTTGAGGGCTTCCTCGACCTTTTCAACGCTGACACCGTAGTTGCGGATCTTGCCCTGGCGCACGAGGTCGTCGAGGATGCCGAAGACCTTCGGATCGTCGTAAACCTCGCTCGGCGGACAGTGGAGTTGCAGGAGGTCCAGTGCCTCCATGTCCAGGTTGCGCAGGCTGCGCTCCACGAAGCTGGTCAGGTTCTCGCGATTGTAGCCTGCCGCTTCGTGTGGATTGAGCCGACGACCCGCTTTGGTGGCGATGAAAATCCGCTCGCTGTGGGACTTGCGCACCTGGGCAACGAGCTGCTCGGAGTGGCCGTCGCCGTAGACATCGGCGGTATCGATAAAATTGACGCCCAGCTCGATCGCCCTGTGGAGCGCCGCGATGGCCTCCCTATCATCAGTTGATCCCCAGGCATCACCGCCGATAGCCCAGGACCCAAACCCCATCTCGGAGACGTTCCAGCCGGTGCGTCCCAATGCACGATATTCCATGCGCTTTGCTCCTTCTTTTCTCTATCTGATCGCTAGTATAAACCATCGGCCAGTTAGCTGTTAGTCAACTAGCCAGGCAGGTTAAACATACCTCTTTTCACGTTTGAGCGTCCAGAGAAGTATACGCTGTGCTGGCAGGTCGTTCAACTCGCCGCATCGGGAGATGGTGTGGCATCGCGGGCCAGCGACTGGGCGACTACGCGCAGACGCCGGATCTCCGCGACGGTCCCATACACCGTTTCGAACAGCGCCTTGTTGGCATCGATGCCCGCGGAAATGAGCCACGCGGCAGCCTCGCTGCGTGTACTGCGCACGCCAGCTTCGACCAGAGCATCGATGGCATCGATATCGCGATCGCCGATGCGGCAGGTGATAACATTGCCCTTGGGAGAACTGACGATTTTCTCTCTGCCGACAAGGGAAGCGTAGATCTGGGCGCGCACCTTCTCCAGATCTACACCTAGCGAGCGCAGAATGCCAGCGCCCAGCCCCTCACCTTCGCGCAGAATGCCGATCAGCAATAGCTCCGGCGTGATAAGGGTCTGGCGAATACTGGCGGTTTCGCTAGCGGCAAGGGTGACAGCGGCCTTCGCGCGCGGCGTCAGCCCGATAGGCTGCTCGGTCGGCGGATCGTTTTGTTGGCCCCTTTGACCATTGATATAGTCAAGTGCCTTGCACACACGCTCGGCTGTAACGCCAAATGTGTGGAGAACCTGGGTGCCGATGTTCTCAGGACCGGCCAGCAGCGCGAGTAGCAAATGCTCGGTGCCAATATAGTTGTGTTCTAGCGTCCTGGCCTCGACTTCGGCCTGGGTAAAAACGGCCTGCGTCTCCGGTGCTAATTGATCGGGCGAGTAGGCGGGAATGGCACCGCTCATAACAATCTCCTGGATGTAACTATGATTTGATGTAAATTATTTACAAATTACGCTCCCAAACACAGTATAGCACGATGATGAGAGGTGGTCAAGGATTTTTGATCGCACGCAACTTTGCTGATCCAAAAACGGAAAGCGCTCATATGTAGTGTAGATGACACTTCTTTTTTCTGAGAGACTAGTGTCGTATGTAGTGAGTTGATTCCCACGCGCTCAAGGTAGCGTTGTCTATCGCATGTTGGTTGATTCCGCCGTTGTCCTGGTGCTGCTGGCTCAGGGAATACGAGGTAGGGAGTTGGCTCTTTCTATGACCGGGGCCATAGGTGAGGAAAAGGTACGAGAACGCTATCCCCAGCACGAAGCCGATGAGAATTCCGCTGCCTGTTCCAAAGGGAACAAAGCTTCCCAACGCAGTACACAGCGGAATGAGTGCCAGACCAGAGATTATTCTGAGATGTTTCATGATATTTACTCTCTTTCTAAAGAGGATACCTGCTGATTTGTTCCCCTCTCACTCAGATAGACGCAGGAAGAACAGAAATATCGCAAGTGAGATTTGAATCGTTCTCTGATTATGTTAGAATAACGGCATGCTGAGAACAATAACTGCAACGCGCTACGTAACGCCGCTGCGCGAGGGTGGCTCGCTTCCTGCCATCATGGAGGCGGACGATGATGGGCTCTATGTGGTCAAGTTTCGTGGAGCCGGTCAGGGAGCGAAGGCGTTGATTGCCGAACTGGTCGCTGGCGAGATCGCGCGCGCCCTGGGACTATCCGTACCGGAGATCGTTTTTGTGGAACTGGACCCGGTGCTTGGTCGCTCCGAACCGGACTTCGAGGTTCAGGCTCTGCTCAAGGCGAGCGCGGGCCTGAACCTGGCGCTCGATTTCCTGCCCGGAGCACTGATGTTCGATGCCCTGGACGCGCGTTTGTTGGAGCCAATGACCGCCTCTTCTATCGTCTGGTTCGACGCCTACATCACGAACGTCGATCGCACGGCGCGCAATACCAATATGCTCTGGTGGCATCGGCGTCTGATGCTGATCGATCACGGCGCGTCGCTCTACTTTCAGCATATCAGCTCGAATTATATGGAGCGCAGTCGCATACCCTTTTCGCCGATCGGAAAACATGTCTTGCTGCCCTTTGCAAGCTTGCTTACGGAGGCCGATCAGTATCTGAAGGCGCGCTTAACGCCCACGCTTTTGCAGGGCATCATCGACCAGATTCCAGATTCCTGGTTAGAGGGAAATGAAAATTTCGTGGATGCCGCCGCGCAGCGCGCAGCCTATCTTGACTACCTGTTGGATCGCCTGGGGCATTCAGAAGTTTTTGTAGAGGAGGCTATGCGTGCCCGCGACCAGCTCGTATGATTATGCCATCATCCGTCTCGTCCCCTCGGTCGAGCGCGGTGAGTGCATCAATATAGGCGTCATCCTCTTCTGCCGCACGCGGCGCTTCCTCGGCGCGCTCATACACGCGGACCCGCAGCGCCTGGGCGTGCTTGTCCTGCAAACAGACTTCCCCGCCGTACAGGAACAGCTCGATCACCTGCTACAGGTCTGTCACGGCAAGAGCGAGAGCGGTCCGATTGGTCAGCTCTCGCAGGCCGAACGTTTTCACTGGCTGGTCTCGCCCCGCAGCACAATCATCCAGACATCGCCCGTCCACTCCGGCCTCTGCAGCGACCCGGCAGCGACTTTGCAACTCTTGATGAAGAAGCTGGTGCTTTTGTAAGTATTTATTCAGGTCCTCCTCCACTCAGTAGGGATGGGGCTGGCCTCCATAGGCGTTCACTTAAGGTGACGAAAAAAGGTGATGGCGCGGTCTGCAGGGCGACCGCCAGGGTCGCCCGTACAAGGAGACGCGAAGGAGTTGAACGGGACCGTGTTCTGGTACGGGCGACCCTGGCGGTCGCCCTGGGAGCCAGTTCCCGCGATATCCATTCTACACTCATCCATACCTTAAGTGAACGCCTATGGGGCTGGCCTCCATCCGGCTCGGGGAGCGGTATTCCAGGGAAGCGGATGGAAGCCAGCCCCATCCCTACTGAGTGGAAGTCAGTGGCAAGCACAACATGGTATAATGTGGGACCGATGAAGAGTAGGTTGCTTACTGGAAACGGAGGTCAGCGATGAGCGAAGTGGAACACATTCTGGCAGCGCGTAATCAGCTCGGCGAGGGCGCGCTCTGGAGCGTAGACGAACAGGCATTGTACTGGGTTGATATCGAGCGCAACACCTTTAGTCGCTTCCTGCCCACGACGGGCGTCTACGAGACGGTGGATGTCGGTGTGCCCATCGGCGTACTCGCGCTGCGCACCTCTGGCGGCCTGGTTATGGCAACAAAAAAGGGCTTCGCTCTCTGGGATAAGGATGCAGCTAAACTGCGTTACATCCTGAATCCCGAATTCGATAAGCCACACCTGCGCTTCAACGACGGCGCAGTCGATAGTCGCGGACGCTTCTGGGCTGGCTCGATGGGCGGACCAGGCGAGGGAACACTCTACCGCCTCGATCCCGATGGCTCGGTCCACATCATCATTCCCGGCGTGACCACGCCCAACGGCATCGGCTGGAGTCCAGACGATACCCTTATGTATTTCACCGATTCGGGAACGCGCACCATCTACGCCTTCGACTACGATGCTGTTGGCGGCAATGTCATCAACCGCCGCACCTTCGTTGAAGCTTCCGAGGAGATTGGCACGCCCGATGGCCTGGTCGTCGATCGCGAGGGGTACATCTGGAGCGCCTGCTGGGATGGCGCGAAGATCGTGCGCTACACGCCCTCCGGCGCGGTCGATCGCATCATCCCCATGCCCGCCCTGCGCCCGACCAGCTGCGTCTTCGGCGGTCCCAACCTGGACGAACTCTACATCACCTCCGCCTCCACCGGTCTGAGCGAAGAGCAACTCAAGCAGTACCCCCTCTCCGGCGACGTGTTCCGCTTGAAAGTTGACGTAACGGGGAGAGAGAAGTTCAAGTTCGCAGGGTAGGAGACCGTATTTTGTTGATTGACAAATAAACATTCTCACAAAAATACGATGTAGAGCAATCCAATTTACACTGAGAGGCTGCTCAAACAGAGGAGAATCCCTTCATCGGGAGAGAATGCTGCTCTTTTGTCCTCTACGCGAGAGGGAGCACTGCTCCCATTGATGGGGATGTTTGCTGTGGGAGTCCTTTCCCCTCCTTGTGCACTGCTGGCTGTTCGGGTCCAT
>Ga0209839_10000353_pt1 | contig 23909 bp, 22 predicted proteins | sample OrgsoiDNA2013050_FD_185800 | JGI IMG/M metagenome (GOLD analysis project Ga0209839, IMG submission 185800) | Permafrost soil microbial communities from the Arctic, to analyse light accelerated degradation of dissolved organic matter (DOM) -... | ecosystem: Environmental > Terrestrial > Soil >... | reverse complement strand
AGCGCGCCCTGCAGTTGGGCGGCGGTCGGGTGCAGCTCATCGAGCTTGAAGTCCGTGTCTACGGCGGCCGACCCGACGCCGGGAAAGTGCTTGGCGGTGGCGGCAACGTGCTGCGCCTGAAGGCCCAGCGCGAATGCCGATGCGTATCGCGCCACATCGCCGGGGCGGAACGAGAACGCGCGACCCTGCTGCCAGATGAACGCTCCCTGGAACGTGGGCACGTCGGACACCGGCGCCAGGTCCATGGTGATGCCCAGGCCCTTGAGATACCGCCCGGTGGCCCGTCCCTCGCGCGCGGCGACGGTCGTGCTGCCAGTCGCCGCGATCTGCGGCGGCGAGAGATCGGGAGGCCCGCCGGGCAGTCGCTTGACCTGACCGCCCTCCTGGTCGACCGCGATCAGTAGCGGGTTGCCGCCCTGGCGCGCCGCCCGCTGCAGCGACCCGATGAGCTCGGTCAGCTGGCGACGCGAGGTGATGTTGGCGCCGAACAGGATCACGGATCCGACCTGGCCTCGGCGAACCTGGGCCAGCAGCCTGCTCCCGGCGCTGGTCCCGGGAAAGCCGACCATGATTCGTTGCCCGAGCAGTTTCGCGTCCGAAGGGGAGACCGGGATGGCGATCGCCGGGTGCCTGACCTCTGCAGCGGGGGCGACGGGAGGACGGCTCGCGGTGTCACGGGGGGCGGGAGCCGCGTGGGCACCGAGCATGAGCGCCAGCAGGGCGACGAGGCCGGCCACGATCTCAGCCTCCTAGCCCGAGACGCCGATGGCGAGGCAGTCCTCGACCATCTTCAGCTCGCCGTCGGAGGACTGGTTGGGATACAGGAGCGCGCTGCCGATCACCTCGGCGGCCTGCACCTGACCGGAGATCTGGGCCTGCTGCGCGGCGCCGGGGGTGGGGAGGAACTGGACGCTCGGGCCGTCCGGCGGGACCCCGATCTGCAGGCCCGTCTGCCCGAACTTGACGGCCGGCAGCTTGTCGTCCGTGAGACAGGTCAGGTGACTGTTGCGCTGATCGTCGATCCTGCCGCGGGCCTGGGCCCGATTGACGATGGTGCCGGCACCGGCAACGGGCTTTGCGGAGCTCCCGCACCCGGACAGCGCCACCGCGACCAGCCCGCAGGCCGCTGCGAACTTGACAGAGGACATCTCGCGAGAGGGTAGAGGATCGGCGCCCGTTATCCCGGCAGGTCCTCGTCTAGACTGCTCGCCCGATGATCGCGTTCGCCGCCCTCAGCGGGCCGCTTCCGAAGGCGGGCGTGATCGTGGCCGCAGTCCTGTCCGCGCTCTCGTTGATCGCCTCGGCCCCGAAGCTCCGCGCCGCGGCGATGGCCGGCGCGCTGGTCCTGGCGCCGGCCCTGCTGCTGGCCGACATCTGGAGCTCTCCGCAGCTGCGTGTGATCCACCGCCATCCGCTGATGGCAGCGGTCGGGGCGGCGGCGGCGCTGGTGCTGATCGCCGCCCTCGCCGTGGTGATCGCCCGGCGCCCCGCGGTGCTGGCGGTGCTGACCGTTGCCGCGCTCCCGTTCCGGATCCCGATCCAGGCCGGCGGAACGACGTCGAATCTGCTGGTCCCTCTCTACCTGGTGGTCGCCGCCGGGTCCTTCGCGTACATCGTGAAGGCGGTTCACTCCAGTGATGACGAGAACGACGAATGGACACCGGGCTGGGTGCCGCGGCTGCTGGCGCTGTACGTCGTCGTGTACGCGGTGCAATCCATCTATTCGGCGGACTTCGAGCGGGCGCTGCAGCAGGTGGTGTTCTTCTATGTCCCGTTCGCGCTGCTGTTCGTGCTGCTCACTCAGCTTCGTTGGACGCCCGGCCTGATCCGCGTGTGCTTCACGCTCGTGGTCGTGCTCGCGGTCCTATTCGCGGCGATTGGGTTCGTCGAGTACTCGACCAAGACCATCTTCCTGAACCCGAAGCTGGTTGTCGCCAACGACCTGCACACGTACTTCACTGTCAACTCGGTCTTCTTCGACCCCGACATCTTCGGCCGCTTTCTGGCGCTGGTGATGATCGGGCTCGCGGCCATCCTGCTGTTCGACCGCAGCTCAGACTCGACCGCTCGGATCAGGCAGGTCCTCGGCGTGAGCGTGATCCTGGCCGTCCTGTGGGGAGGGCTGGTGCTGACGCTGTCGCGCTCGAGCCTGGGGGCGCTGCTGGTGGGGCTCGCGACGCTGGCGGCGCTGCGCTGGCGGGTCTCACGGACGCTCTGGGTGGTGGTTGTGGTGGTCGCGGTCGGCGCTGCGGCGGTGGCCATCTCGCCCAAGACCTTTGGTCTCAACCAGGGGCTGAACGGCGCTTCCAGTGGCCGGGCCGATCTCGTCAGCGGAGGATCGAACCTGTTTGCTGATCGGCCGGTATGGGGATACGGATCGGGCTCCTTCGTGACCGAATACCGCCGGCAGAATCCGGGTAGCTCGCAGACGTTGTCGGCCTCGCACACGATCCCGATCACGATCGCCGCGGAGCAGGGCGTGATCGGCGAACTGGTCTACCTGACGCTGGTGATCGTCGCGATCGTGGTCCTGCTGCGAGGCTCGCGCTCACATGCCGCCCGCGCCGCGATTGCCGCCGCCTTTCTGGCCCTGGTCCTGCACACGCTCCTGTATGCCGACTTCCTCGAGGATCCGGTGACCTGGGCGCTGCTGGCGATCGGGGTGGCGTTGGCCGCTCGGGCGTCCAAGCCGGAGCCGGATGCCGGCGCCGCATCCGCGGCGACGGCCGTCGCGGCCTGAGCTGCCGGCGCCCCGTCTTTGCGGCCCCGGCTCAGCCGAGCGCCGGCGGCGTGCGCAGATCGATGTCGATCTCCCAGCCGTCGATCGCGGCCTCGGTGGCCGGCATCCGAGCTCGGGCCTCCTCCAGCAACGGCTCCGTGCCGGCCTTGAAGGGGGGGAGATGGATCAGCAGCAGCTGCCCGGCGCCGGCGTCGGCGGCGACCACGGCAGCGTCGGCCGCCGCGGTGTGGATGTCTGGATTGCGGGGATGGGAGCTCGGGAACCAGGCTTCATGGGCCAGCGTCGCGCAGCCCCTGGCGAAGGCGGCCGACTCCGGGTCATGGGCCGTGTCGGTGATCCAGGCCAGGTCATCGCCGAAGCGCAGGCCCAGCGTCGGCGCGGAGTGACGGGTCTGAGCGCGGGTGGCGATCCTGATCCCCGACAGCTCGAGCTCACCGACCGGGAGGTCGCGCACCTCGATCCGTTGCGCCTCGAGCGGAACGGGATGAAACGGCTCGTGCGAGAGCCGGTCAAGGACGTCCCGCGTGCGAGTTCCGTACAGCGCCGCCCCCGGGCCCCAGATCGTGGTCTCGGGGCATTCGTCCAGTGACGGCAGATACGCCAGCCCGCAGACGTGGTCGAGGTGGAAGTGAGTCAGCACGAGGTCGAGCCGGTGCACGCCGTGGAGCAGCTCGGGGCGCTCGGCCAGTCGCCCGACGCCGGTCCCGGCGTCGATCATCATCGCGTGATCCCCTTGCCTCAGCAGCGCGCACGCGGTCTGCCGGCCGTGAGCAGGGAACCAGCCCCCTGCACCGAGAATCGTGAGCGGGCTGGCCATCCAGGAACGAGATTAGTGTCGCTCGAGCCGGCGCGAGAGGGATCTCGTCACACATCGCACGTGAGCTGGGGGCGCTCGGTGCCGGGGAGTCAGGGGCGCGTGGGACGGGTGGCGGTCGTCAGCGCCCCTCCCGCGGTGGCTCGGCGGACCAGCGCCGGCGCGAGGATTCGCAGCGCCGCGGCAAGTCCGTAAGGGCGTGGCACATAGCGCTCAGCCTTTCCCCCGGGCCCGGCCTCGACGATCGCGCCGGCCACGACCTCGGGTCGCGACACGATCCAGCGCGTGGCCGCCTTGGCCCTCAGCTCGGTGGCGGGGAAGCCCTCGGTGAGGACGAAGCCGGGGAGCACGAGACCGACGTGGACCCCGTGGGGGCGCTCCTCGGCATACAGCGCGTCGCTCCACCCGGCGAGCGCGAACTTGCTCGCCGAGTAGGCCCCGGAGGCCGGTCGCGCCACGCGCGCCGCCGTGCTCGCCACGTTGACGATTGAGATGCGCGGGCTTACGCCCGCGTGTTTGCCGGCGGCGGCGGTCTCCCGCAACAGCGGCAGCAGGGCCTCGGTCATGCGCACCGGCGCGTCGAAGTTCAGCTCCATGTGCCGGCGCACGTTCTCCCAGCCGGTGTCGGCGAAGGTCCCGCGCCAGGCCGCGCCGGCGTTGTTGACCAGCAGATGCAGCGCTCCGTGTTCGCCGCGCACCGCGTCCGCGACCCGCCGCGGGGCGTGGCCGGCGGTCACGTCGAGCGCCACCACCGTGGCGCCCCCGAGCTCCGACGCGAGCGCCGTGAGCCGATCCTCACGGCGAGCCACCAGCACCAGCCGCCATCCGTCACGGGCCAGCCGCCGCGCGGTGGCCTCGCCGATGCCGGCCGACGCCCCGGTCACGACGGCCACCCGGGAATCTGTCGAGCCGGTCTCCATCAGGTCGGCAAGCCTACTCAACCGGCTCGCGCCGGATACCGTTGCTGACCCTGTGAGCAAGAGCACGATCGCCCTGATCACGATCCCGTTCTTCACGGGCGTGATCGGCTACGTCACCAACTGGACGGGCGTGCTGATGCTGTTCTATCCCGTGCATTTCCGGGGCTTTCGCTCAAGCGGGCTCGAGCAGCTCGCGCGGGTGCTTCCGCGCCGCATCCAGCAGATCCCCGGCGTGATGATCGGCGGGATCGGATGGCAGGGGATCGTGCCCTCGCGCGCGGCCAAGATGGGCAGCCTCGCCGTCGACAGCGGGATCGCCAAGCTCGGGACCCCGAACGAGTTCTGGCACCAGTTCGAGCCCGACAAGATGGCCGACCAGATCGTTGCGACCAGCCGTGACGACATGCGCGCCACCGTCGACCGGATCATGGCTCGCGAGCATCCGCGTCTGTGGGCCGAGCTGCCGCCCGCGGTCAAGGAGATGGTGCATGCCCGCGTGCAGCAGCAGCTCCCCGGGATCGTGCACGAGCTGACCGAGCAGATCGGGACCAACATCGATCAGCTCGTGGACGTCAAGCTGATGGTAATCCGCCGCTTCGAGGCCCAGCCCGACCTGGCCAACCGGATCTTTCTCGACATGGGTCAGAAGGAGCTCACCTTCATCCAGAACTTCGGCTTCTTCTTCGGCTTCGCGCTGGGGATACCGGTGGCGGCGATCACCCATTTCCTTCCCTACTGGTGGCTGCTGCCGATCCTCGGCGTGACCGTCGGCTGGGTCACCAACTGGCTGGCGCTGTGGATGATCTACGAGCCGCCCGACCCGCGAAAGGTCGGGCCGTTCCTGCTCCAGGGGCTGTTCGTCCGCCGTCAGGCCGAGGTGGCGGAGGTCTATGCGCGGATCGTCTCCGACGAGATCCTGACGATGAAGAACTTCGGCGAGGAGCTGCTCAACGGGCCGAGCGCGGATCGCACTCGCCAGATGATCGAGGTGGCAATGGCTCCGGCGATCGATCGCGCGACGGGACCCGCTCGCGGCGCCGTCCGTGTGGCGCTCGGGACCGATCAGTACGACCGCATCTCGAGGTCGTTCGCCGCCGAGCCGGTCGATCAGATGATGACCCCGCTCGGGGACCCGGAGTTCAACCGCGACCGCAGCGCTTCGATGCGTAAGCTGATCACAGATCGTATGCGCGAGATGAAGCACCGGGACTTCTCGGACCTCCTGCACGACGCCACCAAGCAGGACGAATGGCTGCTGCTCCTGCACGGCGCCGTGCTGGGCTTCGCCGCCGGCCTGATCCATCTGGCGATCTTCGGATGAGCGAGAACGAACACGAGCCGACCGGCACGGAGCTCGAGCGCTCGAGCGGCGTCGTCGAGGCGCTGCCCGACCTCGTTCGCGCGGCCGCCGGCGCCTGGGTGCGCACCGCTGCCTGGGGCGTGGGCAAGTCTCTGTCCCTCGGCGTCAGGGTGGCCCGGGCCGCCGTCTCCTCCGACCAGGCGGTCGGCCTGGCCGCAGGGATGCGCGACTACGCCCGCGAGCTGCTGGGCATCTCCGATCTCGACGAGCGCGTGCAGCAGCTGGGTGGCTCGTCGGCGTCGGCCCCTCACCCACGGGCGTTCGGGCGCAACGGAAGCCGGCAGCTGCCGATCTCGCTGCGCGAGCAGGGCGCGGAGCTGCTGCGCCAGTCGGCCGACGTGACGGTGCCGGACGGGGCGCATCCTGCCTATGCCCGCATCCTCTCCGAGCTGGCCCCCGACGAGGGCCGGGTCCTGCGCCTGTTAGCCACCGAGGGGCCGCAACCGTCGGTCGACGTCCGCTCGGCGAACCTGATCGGCGTCGGCTCGCAGCTCGTGGCCCAGGGCCTGAACATGGTCGGCGCCCAGGCCGGCTGTCGCTACGCCGATCGCGTTCCCGCCTACCTCAACAACCTGTTCCGGCTCGGGCTGATCTGGTTCTCCCACGACCCCGTGGCCGACCCGCAGCGCTACCAGGTGATCGAGGCGCAGCCGGAGGCCATGAAGGCGATCAAGAGCGCCGGGCGGGCCAAGACCGCCCATCGCTCGGTCCACCTGACGCCGTTCGGCCAGGACTTCTGCGACGTGTGCCTGCCCCGGGACACGGCGGAGATCGAGGCGCTGACGGAGCCCTAGCGACGCGACCCGCCGGCCAGACCGGCCAGCAGGCTGGCGGCGAAGGAAGACAGGCGCTGGGGCGTGAATCGCTCGGGGTCGGAGAGGACGAGACGGCCGCCCTCCTCGCCTGCGATCAGCATCGTCCGAGCCAGCAGCTCGGGATCCACACCGGGCGGCCCGCCCCGTCGCTCGAGCGCCCAGGCGGCGATGGACTGCACCCGGGCGAGGACGACCATGCGGTTGCGGGCAACGCGCGCGCGGACGACTCGCGGCGTGCCCTCGGGTGGCAGCAGGATCGGTCGCCAGGTGTCGGGATCGGCCGCAACCGCGCCGAGGAAGGCCCGGATCCCGTCCACGACCACACGGTCGGGATCGACGCCGTCGCCGAGCTCGCCCGGCACCGCTTCCGCGAGCTGGCGGAGCGCGCGCTGCTCCTGGCGCCCCAGCAGCTCTCCGAGCAGCGCGGCCAGGCCGTCGAACAGGTTGTAGACGACGGGCCGGGTGACGCCCGCCTGCTGCGCGATCGCCTCGATGGTGACGCCCCGGTAGCCCTGCTCGCCGATCACGGTCATGGCGGCGTCGAGCAACTGTTCGCGTCGCTGCTCGCGCGGGAGCCTGGGCGCATACGGTCGGCGGCGGCCGGCGGGGGTCATCGAGCCGGCCGCGACCCGTTACGGCGCAGGCTTGAGCGCGAAGTACAGCGCCGGGAAGAAGCTCCGCCCCGGGACCTTGACCAGCATCTTGCCCAGGTTGGCGCCGGGGACGATCTGCACCAGCTCGTCGCGGATCTGGCGGATCAGCAGTTTCGGATTGCTGCCGACGCTCTCGTAGTCGATCACCAGCACGTCGATCCCGGGATCGAGCTTGCCCGGCTCGACGTAGGTGGTGAAGTCGAACGCGGCGTGCCCGCGCGGATCCTCGCGCATCGAGTAGAGCGGCCACAGGACCTTCGCCGGCCACCGGGCGCTCCCGGTGAGCGTGTTGACCCCCCTGCCCAGCTCGGGATCGAACGTCTTGCCCCGCCAGGGCATCCATGCGCTCGTGATCGTGCCGATGACCTTGTCGGCGATCGAGTGCATGGTCCAGGTGACGAGGATGCCGTCGGTCTGACCGCTCACTCCCTCCGCGGGCCGCCCGCACAGGAACAGCTCCTGCAGCTCCGCGAGCGCGCCGGCGCGCTCGCTCCCGGCCCGCTCGCCCAGCTCGGCGATCCAGCTCCAGGCCTGTTCGCGGGCTCCGGCAGGGTCGGTCTTGGCCCGCGCGCGCAGCTTGGCGACGCCCTCGGCGACGGGACCGCTGCGCAGCCCCGCCTGACCGTTGGGACTCCTCCGGGGGGCCTTCGTCGCCTCTGCCATCACGCTCCCTTGCCTGGTTGCCAGTCGGCGGCGATCCTACTCCCGCAAGGCTCCTCGCGCGCGCCCCGCGAGCCCCAGCTCGAGCCGGCCGTCGGCGGACTCGAGCCGGTCGCCGAGCACGTGCTGACGCGAGGATAGCTATCCGGTCCCCTGCGAGAACACATCGTTCGACTCGTAGCCAGCGAACGAGACGCTGCGCTCAAACGGAAGCCTCGTCTCGACAATCACGCAGTAGGTGTGATGCCGGTCAACGCTCAGCACGCAGGTCCGGTAGATCCGCCCCGGCTCGATCGCCACGGTGCTCACGTACTCGAGGTTGGCGCGGAACTCGGCCGGCGCGCGGTCGCCGATCCAGGCCTGGGCGCGGGCGATCGCGTCCTGCATCGCGCGCCGGTGCGCGAGCACCGTGGGATGGTGGATGAGCCCGGCCGTCAGCAGGACGGCGGAGACGATGAGCACCAGCGCGGTGCCGGCGTAGTCGCGGGCCACGACCGTCGGCAGGTCTCCGCGCACGCGGCGCACGATCGCGCCCAGCGGCCGCGACAGCAGCACCACCACCAGCAGGTTGAGCACGATCGCCACGATCGCCGCGCCCAGTAGTCGCTGCCCTTCGCCGGACACCGGCAGCGCATGCCCGATGAACGCGTCGACGATGGTCAGGGCCGCGAACGCAGGCCACATCCAGGCGCCCCGGCGACGCCAGCGCAAGCGGTTCAGCCAGGCTCCCTCCATCGCCTCAAAAGGGTAGGACGGGACGGCGCTGCTCGTCGACGCCGTTGGGTGGAGTAATCTCGCCAGGTGCCGCATCGGCGGGGCCCGGCCGGAGATCCCGGGAGGGCCCGAGAAGCGGGTCCGGGCGGAGATCCCGAACGGCCCACGGAGGAAGGGGAAGCGCACAATGGCGACCCAGACGGCGCAGCAGGCGCAGGCCGGCAGCCATCTGCTGCCAGAGGATCGGGCTGCTCTGCTGCGAGCGATGCTGCTGATGCGAGGGCTCGAGGAGCGGGCGATGAGCCTGTATCGCCAGGGCAAGGTTCCCGGGTCCTTCTACGACGGCTACGGCCAGGAGGCGGTGTCGGCCGGCGCCGCGTTCGCGATGGCGCCCGCGGATCGGCTGTGCGTGCTGCACCGCGATCTCGCCGCGCACGTGATCCGAGGTGTGCCCCCGGCGCGGATCCTGGCCCAGTACCTGGGTCGCGCGACGGGAGTGACCCGCGGCCGCGACGGGAACGTTCACTTCGGGGACCGGCATCTCGGCTGCGTCGGGATGGTCTCGATGCTGCCCGACATGATGCTCGTCGCCACGGGTATGGCGATGGCCTTCAAGCTGCGCGGCGAGCGCCGCTGCGCGATCACCTGGTTTGGCGACGGCTCCACCTCGCGCGGCGACTTTCACGAGGCGATGAACTGGGCCGGCGTACAGAAGCTGCCGGTCGTGTTCGTGCTCGAGAACAACCAGTACGCGTACTCCACCCCGCTGGACAAGCAGTTCGCCGTCGATCCCGTGGAGCGGGCCGCGGCCTACGGGTTCTCCGGCGTGACCGTCGACGGCAACGACGCGGAGGCGATGTTCGAGGCGACCAGGGCGGCGCGAGAGCGTGCGATCTCCGGCCAGGGGCCGACCCTGATCGAAGCTGTGACGATGCGGATGCACGGGCACGCCGCCCACGACGACATGAAGTACGTGCCCAAGGAACAGGTCGAGGAGTGGCGCAAGCGCGACCCGATCGACCGCCAGGAGGCGCGCGTGACGGGCGCCGGGGGCGACGTCGAGGCGATCCGCGGATCGGTCCGGGCGGAGATCGACGCGGCCGCCGAGGAGGCGCTCGCGGCACCGATGCCCGATCCCGCCGGCGCCGCCGAGGGAGTCTTCGGTGTCGGCGAGGCGGAGCCGCTCGGCGACGGCCTGGCGCCCTGGAGCGGGTTCGCCACCGGAGCCCCAGAGGGGGTCTCCTGATGGCCACCTTGACCTACCTACAGGCGATCTCCGCCGCGTTGCGCGACGAGCTGCGCGACGACGAGCGCGTGCTCATGATGGGTGAGGACATCGGCGTCTTCGGCGGGGCATTCAAGGTGACCGACGGATTCATCGAGGAGTTCGGGGCCGACCGCGTCATGGACACCCCGCTGGCCGAGTCGGCGATCATCGGCACGGCGATCGGCGCTGCCGTGGTCGGCATGAGGCCGGTGTGCGAGATGCAGTTCTCCGACTTCATCGCCTGCGGCTTCGACCAGCTCGTCAACGTGGCCGGCAAGATGCATTACCGCCAGGGGCTCGCCGTTCCGATCACGGTGCGGCTGCCCTCGGGAGGGGGCTTCTCCGGCGGGCCGTTCCATTCCCAGAATCCCGAGGCGTGGTTCATGCACTCACCCGGGATCAAGGTGGTCGCTCCGGCGACCGCGGAGGACGCCAAGGGATTGCTGCATGCGGCGATCCGCGACCCCAACCCGGTCTGCTTCATGGAGCACAAGCATCTCTACCGCCGGATCAAGGGTGAGGTGCCCGACGGTATCCACGAGACCCCGATGACGGCGCGGATCGCGCGCGAGGGCAGCGACCTGGTCGTGATCGCCTACGGCGCGATGGTGCACGTGGCGCTGGAGGCGACCGAGGACCTGGACGGCGCCTCGGTTGAGGTGCTCGATCTGCGCTCGCTGGTGCCGCTCGACACCGAGGCGATCCTGGCCTCGGTCGCGAAGTGCTCGAAGGTCGTGATCCTCGACGAGGCCAACGCCACCTGCGCGGCGGGGGCCCAGGTTGCCGCGCTGATCGCCGAGCACGCCTTCGAGGACCTGGACGGACCCGTGACCCGGGTCTCCACCCCGGACGTGCCGATTCCCTTCTCTCCGCCGCTCGAGCAGGCCGTGCTCCCCGGCGTCGAGCGCGTGAAGGAGGCCTGCCGTGAGCTCCTCGCGTACTGAGTCCCTGGTCGACGTGACGATGCCCCAGATGGGGGTGTCCGTGGCCGAGGGCACCGTCGTGCAGTGGCGCAAGGAGGTCGGCGAGCAGATCCAGGCCGATGAGACGATCTGCGAGATCTCGACCGACAAGATCGACACCGAGGTGCCGGCGCCGGTCGGCGGGATCGTGGCCGAGATCCTCGTCCCGCTCGAGGCGACGGTCCCCGTCGGGGTGGTGCTGGCCCGGATCGCCCCGGCCGGAGCCCCCGGGGCACCGTCGCCGGCGCCGCCCGCTCCGAGCGGCGCAGCCACCCGCGCCGGCGACGACCCGGCCACCCCGTCCGGCGACGACCCGAGCGCCGCCCCGAGCAACGGTGCGGGAGGCCCGCCGCGCCGCTACTCGCCCGTGGTGCAGCGGATCGCCGCCACGCATGGAGTCGACCTCGGCCTGATCAAGGGGACCGGCCGTGACGGCCGGGTCCGCAAGCAGGACGTGCTGGCGTTCGTCGAAGCCGGCAACGGCTCCCGGGCCGCCGCAACCGAGGATCCGCCGCTGCACATCGAGAGTCCCTACCGGCCGGATCCCGCTCCGGCGCCGGCGGTGGGCGCCGAGCGGCTCTCACGCATGCGGCGCCAGATCGGCGAGCACATGAAACGCTCGCTCGAGACCGCGGCGCACTGCACGACCTGGATCGAGGTCGACATGAGCGCGATCGAGACCGCGCGCGCCGCGCTCGGTCTGACGGCGCTGCCGTTCGTGGCCCGCGCAATCACGGTCGCATTGCGCGAGCACCCGGCCCTCAACGCCTGGCTGGAGGACGAGCGCTACACCCGCCACGAGGCCGTGAACCTGGGGATTGCGGTCTCGCGCGGTGAGGACGGCCTGATCGTCCCGGTCGTGCGCGAAGCCCAAGAGCTGTCGGTCGAGGGGCTTGGCGCCCGGATCAGGGACCTCGCCCGCCGCGGGCGCGCCGGTGAGCTCTCACCCGATGAGGTCAGGGACGGCACCTTTACGATCACCAATCCCGGGCAGTACGGCTCGATCATGGCGACGCCGATCATCAACCAGCCGCAGGTGGGGATCCTCGACCTCGAGGCGGTGGTCAAGCGTCCCGTCGTGATCACCGACGCCGCCGGAAACGACTCGATCGCGATCCGGCCGATGACGATCCTCGGGCTCAGCTGGGACCATCGCGCGCTCGACGGGGCGATCGCCGCCCAGTTCCTGGCGACCGTGAAGCGTCATCTCGAGGGCTGGACCGGGATCTGACCCGGCTGCCGCCTAGGCAGGCTACGATCAGACGATGCGCAGCGAGCGCAAGGAGCTGTGGGTCTGTCATCTCAGGACACTCGAGTACCGAGATGCCCTGGCGCTGCAGGAACGCCTCCGTGACGCTCGCCAGGCCGGCCTGATCCCGGACGTGCTGCTGACGCTGGAGCACTGGCCGGTGTACACGCGCGGCAGGCGCTCATCGCCGGGCGAGCTGCCGATGGGCGAGGACTGGTACCGGATGCAGGGGATCGAGATCTTCGACACCGATCGCGGCGGCAAGGTGACCTACCACGGGCCGGGCCAGCTCGTCGGCTATCCGATCGTCGGAGTGGAAGATGTCGTCGCGTACGTGCGCGAGCTCGAGCGGGCGCTCGTCGCGGCGCTCGAGGACGAGGGCATCCGAGCTCGAGCGCGGCCCGATGAGGGCCCGGATTTCACCGGGGTGTGGGTGGGCGAGCGCAAGATCGCCTCGATCGGGGTCCACGTGGCTCGCGGCGTGACCACGCATGGGTTCGCGGTCAACGTCGATAACGACCTGCAGCCGTTCAGCTGGATCGTCCCGTGCGGGCTCGACGGGGTGCAGATGACCTCGATCATCAAGGAGAGCCGTCGCTTGCAGGGTCAGCTGCGGTGCTTCCGCCGCCGCGCGGCGTGGCGGCTCGCCGAGGCGCTCGACCGGCGCCAGCGGCTGGTCAGCCTGGCCCGCCTCGAGGCCGCTGCCGGGGTGCGCCAGCCGGTCTGAGCGGCGAACCGTGCCGGCGCGAGCGACGACCGCGGTAGCCTTGGGTACATGAGCGTCGAACCGATTCGTGAGCATGTGACCCGGTCGCGCTCGAATCCGGGCGGTATGGACGTGCTCAGAGTCCTCGGGTCCGACGTGCAGCCGCACCGCGGGCGCAAGCCGCCGTGGTTCAAGGTTCGGGCCCCGGGCGGACCCCGATATCGCGAGCTGAGCGCGATGATCTCGTCCGAGAACCTGCACACGGTGTGCCAGGAGGCCGCGTGCCCCAACATCGGTGAGTGCTGGCAGCGCGGCACGGCGACGTTCATGATCCTGGGCGACACGTGCACCCGACGCTGCGGGTTCTGCACCGTCAAGACGGGTAAGCCGACCTGGAACGACCCGCTCGAGCCGGCCCGCGTGGCGCGGTCGGTGGCCAAGATGGGACTTCGCCATGCCGTGGTCACGAGCGTCGACCGCGACGACCTGCCCGACTACGGAGCGTCGGCGTTCGTCGGCGTGATCCGCCAGATCCGCCGTCAGGCCCCGCTGTGCAAGGTCGAGGTCCTGACCCCGGACTTCCGGGGCGCCGAGATGCCGCTGGCCAAGGTGATCGCCGAGCGCCCCGATGTGTTCAACCACAACGTCGAGGTGGTGCCCCGGCTCTATCCGGTAGCGCGCCGCGGGTCGCAGTTCCTGCGCTCGTGCCGGGTGCTGCGCAATGCCAAGGAGATGGGCGGCGACGAGGTGGTGACCAAGTCGGGCCTGATGGTCGGCCTCGGCGAGAGCTTCGAGGAGATGGTCGATGCGCTGGGCATCCTCCGCGAGCACCACGTTCAGGTGCTCACGGTCGGCCAGTATCTCCGGCCCACCGAGCAGCACCTGCCGATCGTCCGCTACTGGCATCCCAACGAGTTCTCCGAGCTCAAGCGGGCAGCGTACGGCCTCGGCTTCGAGCATGTCGCCGCCGGTCCGCTGGTGCGCTCGAGCTATCACGCCGATCAGCACGTGGCCCAGCACGAACCGGGGACGGGGCCGCTGGCGGCTTCCGCTCAGCGATGATCCGCCGGCTGCTCAGACCAGGGCGCGGGCGGCGCGCGATCGTCGCCCTGGCGATCGTGATCCTCGCGGTCCTGATCATCACCCCGGTGGCCCTGGCGGCCGCGGGCGGCGGCTCATCGGGGTTCAGCGGCGGCGGGGACGGCGGAGGCGGCGGCGGGGGGGGCGGTGGCCACGGCGCCGGGCTCTACATCATCATCCAGCTCTTCATCCGCCTGCTGCTGTTCACGCACGGTGTCACGCGGATCATCGTGATCGCGCTGATCGTCGGCGCGGTCCTGTACTTCTATCTCGCCCCCCGGCTCAGGAACTACTGGCAGGGCCAGCGGAACTCCGGTCAGGCATCGCGCCGCCAGGTGGCCCGACGCCAGCGCCGAGTCGAGCTCGCGGCGGCCGAGGCCTCCGACGAGGACCCGGCCTACGCACCCGACATCGTGCGCCCAGCCGCCGCGAAGCTGTTCACGGACGTGCAGGCCGCGTGGGACGCGGCCGACCGGATCCATCTTCGCGGGCTCGTGGCCTCCGACCTGCTCGCGGAGTGGGAGCGCCGGCTGGATGACTTCGAGCGCCGGGGATGGCGCAACCGGGCCCAGCTGCTCGAGGAGCCCAAGGTCCACTACGTGGGCCTGGCGCGACGCGGGCGCGACCGCGAGGACCGCGTGGTGGTCCGGATCGAGGCTCGGCTGCGCGACTATGTCGAGGACGCCCAGGGGCGTCACATCAAGCGCTCGGATCGCATCACCGAGACCGTTCGCGTGCGCGAGTACTGGACCCTGGGCCTGCGCGACGGACATTGGATCCTGGTCTCGATCGAGCAGGGCGCGGAGGGCGCGCATGCATTGCGCGAGGACGTCATCGCCACGCCGTGGGCGGACGAGAGCGGTCTCCGCGATGAGGCGCTGATCGAAGGCGCGGTGGCCTCCTCGGTCCCGGCCGGAACCAGCATCTCCGAGGTGGCCGACCTCGACTTCGCCGGCGACGGGCGGGCCGCCGCCCTCGACCTGTCGCTGGCCGACGGCCGCTTCGCCCCCGATGTGCTGGAGGTCGCCGCCCGCCGGGCCGTGTCGGCCTGGGCCGAGGCCGTCGACGGCGACGACGGTGCGCTGTTGGCGATCTCCCATCTCGACGCTGCCCGCGAATTGCTGCACCGCGGGGATTCGAGCGCCCGGACGCGGCTCGTGGTCAGGGGCCTCGAGGTCCGTCACATCTCGATCGACTCCCTCGACGCTGCGGCCGGGCCACCGACGATGACGATCGACGTCGAGCTGAAGGGCCGCCGGTACCTCGAGGACCGTGACACCGCGGCGGTCGTGGCCGGGAGCAAGGCACGCGCGGTCACGTTCACCGAGCGGTGGACCCTCGCCCTCGACGGGCCGGCCGAGGAGCCCTGGCGGATTGCCGCCGTCGGCACCCCCGCCGGGCGGTCTCAGTAGCGCCTGGAGGACGGCGCTCGGCGCCCACCCAACCAGGGTGGCGGAGCCACCCTCCTCAACCCATAAGCTCCCGCGCCGGTGATCCCGATCAAGGACAACATCCCCAGCGATCGCATGCCGGTGGTCACGTTGGGGCTGATCGCGATCAACGTGGTCGCCTACCTGCTCACGGTCGTGCACGGGGGATCGCTGCTGGGTGGCCCCAGCGCAGCGGAGCTGGCCAAGTACGGGGCGATCCCCTATCAGCTCACCAACGCAGGGGCTCACACCGGCCTGCGCGAGACGATCCCGGCCTGGGAGACCGTGTTCACCTCGATGTTCGTGCACGCATCGATCATCCAGCTCGCCGGCAACATGCTGTTCCTGTGGATCTTCGGCAACACGATCGAGGATTCGCTCGGCCACCTGCGCTTCATCGGCTTCTACCTGCTCAGCGGGATCGTCGCGATGGGGCTCCAGGTCGCTGCGGAGCCGAATTCGATCTCGCCGACGATCGGCGCCGCCGGGGCGATCGGCGGTGTGCTGGGCGGCTATACGCTGCTGTATCTCCGCGCGCGCGTATTGACATTCACGTTCATCATCCTGTTCTTCACCGTGATCGAGGTCCCGGTCGCTTGGATGCTCGGAATCTGGTTCGGCCTGCAGGCACTGTTCGTTGCGGCAGGGCTCACGAACCCGGCTCCGGGCAGCGCCTGGATCGCCTATTTCGCCGGGCTGGGCTCGTTCGCGTTCGGCGCCGCGACCGTCCGGCTGGTGGCCACGAGCCGCAAGCCGATCCCCCCGCCCCGGCCGGTGTACTGATCATGCGCCTTGTCGTGCTCTCGATCACGCTGGCCTTCATCGGGGTGCTGGGCGCGCTGACCGTGTCCGACTTCGTGCACAACGGAGTCACGGTCGTCGGGGTCCTCGCGGTGCTGATCCTGATGCTGTTCACGATCGGGATCGTCGGAGCGCTGCGGCACCCGCCCCAGGAGTGAGAACGGCTCGCCGTGGCGGACCTCGCCGAACAGTTCTGCGTGGTAATCCGGCGGCTGAACCTCGCCGGCGATTAATTCCGTCGCCGACCTTCGTATATTGGGGCTTATGAGACGGACTCCCCGGGTAATCCGTGCCGGCATGGGATGGGAAGCCAGCAGCGCACCGGACGGACCGATTCGGCTCTCCCCGATCCTCCACGACGTCCGCATCAGACCGATCCGCCACAGCCTCGCGTGACGGGCCGACTCGCTAGCCGCTGGGCCGCCTGCGCGGCGGTGGTGGCTGTCGCGCTGGTGTGCGCCGGCGCCGCTCATGCCGCGCTGACCCTGGGATTCATGGATCAAGAGGCCCTCGTCCAGGGAACCCCGTCCGCCAACGGCGTCTGGTACGACCGCGCCCGCAGCGTCGGGGCTCGAGTCGTACGCCTCAACGTGATCTGGCCGGTGATCGCTCCCTTCGCGCCGCCGGACCCGACGCAGGCCCAGAACCCGTCGTGGTCTCGTTACTACTTCACGGAGATGGATGCCGCCGTGCGCGCGGCTCGCGCTCGCGGCCTCCGGGTGCTGATAACCGTCACCTACGCGCCCACCTGGGCCGAGGGCTCCGATGCCCCGCCGGGGGCTCCCTATGGAGCCTGGAAGCCCGACCCAACGCAGCTCGGGTACTTCGCCACGGCGCTGGCCAGACGCTACAGCGGCGCGTTCCGGGATCCGCTGGACCGACGCCGCATGCTCCCCCAGGTGGATTCGTTCCAGGGCTGGAACGAGCCGAATTTGACCCACTACCTGGCGCCGCAGTGGAGCACGCAGAACGGGCAGCTGGTCAACGTCGCAGCACCGTGGTATCGCCGGATGCTGAACGCGTTCTACGCGGGGATCAAGCAGGTTCAGCCGGCGGCCACGATCGTGGCCGCCGGCATGTCGCCCTACGGCGACTACCCGCTGGGCGGCTCGCGGACGCCGCCGGCCGTGTTCTGGCGCGACGTCCTGTGCCTGCAGGGCGATCTCAGCGCGACCGCATGCCCCGACCCCGCCCACTTCGACGTCGTCGACAGCCACCCGTATGACATCAAGGGCCCGCTGCACGCGGCCGTGCTCTGGGGCGACCTGACGCTGCCGGACATCGGCAAGCTCCGCAGGATCGTCCTCGCCGCCCAGCGCCAGCAGACCGTGGTTCCGGCCGCGAACAAGCAGTACTGGGTGACGGAGTTCTCCTGGGACAGCAATCCGCCCGATCCCGGCGGCGTGTCGGTCCAGCTTCAGGCCCATTGGCTCGAGGAGGCATTCGAGGTGCTGTGGAGCCAGGGCGTGAACATGATCGCCTGGTACAAGGTCGGCGACGCGCCACCGATTCCGAGCTACTCGACCACGTATCAATCCGGGGTGTTCCTGCTCAACGGCGCGGCGAAGCCGGCGGCGACCGCGTTCCGGTTCCCGTTCGTCGTGCGCTGTCCGAAGCCCGGAAACCGCAACGCCATCGTCAGCTGCCTGGCCTGGGGCAAATCGCCGGCGCGGAAGGTGCTGATCGAGCGCCTCGTGGGCGGTCGCTGGCGCCACCTGCTGATGCCTCGGGAGAGCCCGGACGGCGTCTTCGCGGCTCGGCTGCGCCTGTCTCAGGGAGCCATCCTGCGCGCCGTCGCGCTGAGCAGCGCGCGGTCGGCGGCACCGAGCGAGCTGAGCCTCAACTGGCGGGTCAACCCGCTCGGCGACGGGCTGTAGGGCCGGTCGCTCCGCCGATCCCGTCCCCGACCGCGCCCCGGTATCGTGACGGGGTGGGATTTCTCAGCCGACGCGCCGCCGGCCTCGCCCAGGGCAACCGGGCCGCTCCGCCATCCGGGCCGGCGCCCCCACCAGGCGAGCCCAATCCACCGGCCGAGCCCACCCCACCCGCAGCGGCTCCGTCGCTTGTCGAGCCCCTCGCCGAGGTCGCGGAGCTCGATCCGCTGAGCGCGCTGTCGCTGCCGGAGCTGGCGGAGCTGATGCTGCACAGCACGTTCCAGGAACGCCAGCCGCAGGACGACGCCGAGTTCCTCACGCGAGACGAGATCATCGCCAGGCTCGGCGACCTCGACCGCGACCTCGACCTCGACCTCGACCTCGACCTCGAGGACTCTCCCTACCCGGAGCTGCCGTTCGACGAGGCGCTCGCCGCGCTTCACATCTGCGGCCTGCTGATCGCGGCCGAGACACGCGAGGGTGACACCGGCTATCACCTCACTCGCGCCGGGCGGGTCGCGCTTGATGCGGGGAGCGTCGCGGTCACCGTGTCGCGGCGCTTTGGCTGACCGCCAACCGGGCTCAGTCGACCCGCGACGGGTGGCCCACCCCCGGCCACGGCGAGAGCACCAGTACCAGCCGCGCGTCGCTTACGGCGCGGACCGTCCTGCGCTCGCCCGGGTCGAAGTGCGAGACGAGACCGGCGCCACCGCGGACGATGTCGCCGTTCTGGGCGATCTCGATCTCGCCCTCGGCCACCAGCAGATAGGTGCGCTCATGGACCTGGTGCTCCTGGAGCTCCTCGCCCCCCGGAAGGCTGACCGCGATCACGCGGGTCTCGTCGTCGGAGCGCAGCACCTGCGGGTGGTGCGGCTCGATCTCCAGTGAGCGCATGTCCCAACTCTGCATGTCGGTCTCCTCTCGTCGGTAGTCAGGGCCTGAACGTGTCGACGGTCCCGGGCCCGCCCATCGCGGCGCCGCGGCGCCGGGCGATCCGCTGCTGAACGTGGAGTGTGGTCGTTCCCGAGCTCAGCAGCATGGCCACGTTGGCGCCGAGAACGGCCAGCGCGCCCCAGGCCTTGGGCAGCCGGCCGAGCCCGGCCCCGTGGCGGGATCGGGCCGGCCCACCGCGACCTCACGCGGTCGCGGTGGGCAAACGGATCACGATGCCTGGGCGGGCGTTCCGGGTGCTCGGTCGCCCACGATCGTCTCTTGCACCACGCCGTTGTCGTCCCAGTCGATGCGAGCCGCATCCGCGCGGTCGAGCACCTGAGGGCCGCGGGTCTTCGAGAAGTAGTCCCACGCCCAGTTGACGAACGCGTTGATCCGATTGCGTACCCCGAGCAGCAGCATCGCGTGCACGCCCAGCCAGGACAGGAAGGCGATGACCCCGTGCACTTCCCACCGCCGGGGCCCGACTTCGGCAATGGCCGATCCGCGGCCGATCATGGCCATGATGCCCTTGTCCCGGTAGCGGAACGGGCGCCGCGGCTGGCCCGCGAAATCGGCCAGGATGTTGCCGGCCGCCCAGGCGCCGCTCTGCATGGCCACCGAACCGAGCTGCGGATGCGGATCCTCGCCCGGCCCCGGGATGTTGGCTACATCGCCGATCGCGTAGACGCCGGTGAAGCCGTCAACCGAGAGGTCAGGCTGCACGTCGATGCGCCCGTCCCGTCCCTGCGGGAGGCCGGCGGCATCCGCGAGCGAAGGCGCCTTGATGCCACCGCCCCAGACCGTGCAGCGCGTCTTCAGCGTTCTGCCGTCACCCAGGGTCACATGGTCGGGCGCCACCTCGGTGACCGCCGTGCCGAGGTGCACACGGACGCCCTTGCGCCGCATGACCTCGGCCACGTACGCGTGAGCGCGCTCGGAGAACGGCCCGAGCAGGGCGTGCCCGAGGTCGACGAGGTGGACCTCGGCCGCCGCCACGTCGAGATCTCGGAACTCCACCGTCATCGTCTCGTGGATCAGATCGGCGAGCGCTCCCGCGAGCTCGACTCCGGTCGGCCCGCCGCCGACGATCACGAACCGCACCGCGCCCTGCTCCACTCGCGACGGATCGCGGTCAGCGTCCTCGAACACGCCGATCACGCGCGAGCGCAGATGCTCGGCGTCGGTCAGCGAGTACAGCGGAAAGGCATGGGCGTCGGCCCCGGGTGTGCCGAAGAAGTTCGGTTGCGAGCCGGCGGCGAGCACGATCACGTCGGCTGACCAGGTCTCAGCGTCGGTCGAGGTCAGGGTCCGGGCGACCGGGTCGATGGTGGCGATCTCGGCCATCTTGACGTCGACGTTCGGATAGCGGTGGAAGAGCTTGCGGAGCGGGTAGGCGATGTCGCTCCCCGACAGCGCGGACGTCGCCACCTGGTAGAGCAGCGGCTGGAACTGGTGGTAGTTGTTGCGGTCGATCAGGGTCAGCCGGATGTCCTCCTGCTCGGCCAGCTTCTGGGCGCAGCCGAGGCCCGCGAAGCCGCCGCCGACGATCACGACGTGTCGCTGTCCGCCGGGCGCACTCACGTGGTCGCCCCGGAGGTGGAACCAACGCCCAGTCGCTGCTCGAGGTGCTCGCCCACGCGGATCGCGTTGGCCATCGCCGTCAGCGCCGGGTTGACCGCCCCGATGCTGGGGAAGAAGCTCGTGTCCACCACGTACAGGTTGTCGACCTCGTGCGCGCGGCAGTCGACGTTCAGGACCGCGGTAGCCGGATCGGTCCCGAACCGGCACGTTCCGGCCTGATGCGCGCAGCCCGCGATCGGGATCTCGTTCTTCAGGTAGGCGTGCCGGGGTGAGAGGTCGTCGTGCATCCCGAGGTGCTTCAGCATCGACTTCAGCTGCTTGAACAGCTGCCGCTTGGGCTCCTCGTTGGAGGGTGCGTAGTTGATCCGGATCCGCCCGTCGGACCCCACGGTGACCCGGTTCTCGGGCCGCGGCAGATCCTCGGTGGAGAGCCAGAAGTCGACAGCATGTTGGGCGATCTTCTCCAGGCTCCAGGTCGGGGCCAGCGCGGTCGCGACCGGCTTCTCGCCCCGGAACATCGGCGCCTGGGACTTGCCGATCATCTGGATGTTCCCCATCGGGTACGGGAAGTCGTCGGTGCCGAAGTAGAAGTCGTTGATCCCCAGCGTCTTCTGGAAGATGGTCGGATTCTCATCACGTGAGAGCGCCAGCACGGCGACGCTGTTGTGGAAGACGTAGTTGCGACCCACGAGATCCGAGCCGTTGGCGAGGCCATTGGGGTGCTGGTCGTTGGCCGAGGACAGGAGCAGCTGAGCGGAGTTGGCGGCGCCGCAGGAGACGACCACCAGGTCGGCGGCGAATGTCTCCTGATGATCCTCGCGCAGCGTGACCACGCCGGTCACCTCGGTACCGGCCGGGTTGGTCTCGAGGCGCACGACCTGCGTGTTCGTGAGCAGGGTCACGTTCGGATGCTCGAGCGCGGGCCTGACTCCGAGCACCTCGGCATCGGACTTCGCGTGCACCAGGCAGGGGAAGCCGTCACAGTCCTGGCAGCGCACACAGGCGCTGTAGGCCATGTTGGCCTCGTTGAGCATGACCCCGCAGGGCGCATGGAAGGGGTGCAGCCCGGCGGCGGCGAAGTCGTCGTGAAGCTGCTGCATCCGGGGCTCGTGCGAGACCGCCGGAAACGGATACTCGGCGCTGGCCGGCGGGTCGGTGGGATCCTCTCCGCGCGCGCCGTGGACGTGGTAGTACTGCTCCGCGCGAGTATAGAACGGCTCCATCTCGTCGTAGCTGATCGGCCACGCCGGCGAGATGCCGTCGTGGTGTCGCAGCTCGCCGAAATCCCGCTCGCGCAGGCGGTAGAGAGCTGCCCCGTAAAGTTTGGTGGCTCCCCCGACGAAGTAGTGCACCTGCGGCTGGAAGGGCTTCTCGTCGCCGTCGTACCACGTCTCCGGGGAGATGTAGCGATTCTCCACGAACACCTCCTCGGCGAGCCAGTTCTCGGGCTCGCGGGGCAGCCAGCTGCCGCGCTCGAGCACCAGGATGCGCTTGCCGGACGGCGCGAGGTGCCTGGCCAGGGTCCCTCCGCCGGCGCCGCTTCCGATGATGATCACGTCGTAGCGGTCCATCAGATGAACTCCTCCAGTCGCTCCGCCAGGATGATGCGCGCGCCTGCCTCGATCAGGGCCAGATGGGAGAAGGCCTGCGGGAAGTTCCCCAGATGCCGGCCCGTCTCGGTGTCGAACTCCTCTGCGAACAGGCCCAGGGGCGAGGCCACGCGGAGCAGGCGCTCCATCAGATCCACCGCGCGCTGCATCTCCCCGATCACCGCCAGCGCCGACACCAGCCAGAACGAGCAGATCAGGAACGTCCCCTCCTTGCCCGACAGTCCATCGTCGGTCTCCTCGGTCCGGTAGCGCAGCACGAAGCCGTCCTCGGTCAGCTCGTCGGCGATTGCCAGCACGCTCGCCCGGAGTCGCTTGTCGCCGGCGGGCAGGAACCCGAACAGCGCCGCCAGCAGCGTCGATGCGTCCAGCGAGTCGGTCCCGTAGTGCTGGCGCAGGACCCCGCGCTTATCGACCCCATGCTCGAGGATGTCGGCCTTGATCTCCTCCGCCGTCTCGTGCCACTTGGCCTGGCGTTCGTCGTCGCCTCGGATCGCCGCCAGCTGGGCCGCGCGATCGAGCGCCACCCAGCACATCAGCTTCGAGGACACGTAGTCCTGGGGCTCGCCGCGAGCCTCCCAGATCCCCTGGTCGGGATTGCGCCACACGGCCGTGGCGCACTCGGCCTGGGCGATCACGATCGGCCACAGGGCCCTCGGCAGCCGCTGGCTGCGCCGGGTGTGCAGCAGGATCGAGTCGAGCGCGGCGCCGAAGACGTCGTTCTGGCGCTGGTTGAAGGCGCCGTTGCCCACGCGGACCGGCCGGGCGCCGGCGTAGCCGGAGAGCTCGTCGACGGTCCATTCGCTCAGGTCGCGGCGGCCGTCGATCCCGTACATGATCTGCAGCGCGCCGTCCTTATCGGTCTCGAGGTCGGCGACGAACTGCATGAACTCGTCCGCCTCCCAGTCGAGGTTCATCCAGTGCAGCGCCTGCAGCGTGAAGGTGGCGTCGCGGATCCAGGTGTAGCGGTAGTCCCAGTTGCGCTCTCCGCCCGGCGTCTCGGGCAGGGAGGTCGTGGCCGCCGCGACCGTGGCGCCGGTCGGCATGTAGGTCAGTCCCTTGATGGTCAGGATCGAGCGCTCGATGACGTGGCGCCAGCGGTGGTCGGGGGCGCGCGCTCCTGACAGCCAGCCGCGCCAGAAGTGGGTCGTCCTGTCCAGTCGCATCTCGGCCTCCGCCACGCTGGCCGGGGCGTCGAACTGCTCGGCCCAGGAGAGCGCGCAGTAGAGCTTCTCGCCCTCGTGCAGCTGGTGGCGCGCGCGCACTCGGCCGCCCTCGATCCCCAGCGCCATGTCGGTCCGCAGCCGCATCGTCAGTTCGGCTCCGGTCGCGTCGGCGGTGTGGCGGTCGTCGCCGACCAGCGTCCATTCGGCGGCCGCCCGTCCGTAGTCGAACACGGGCTCGCAGACGAGCTCGATCTCGACGAAGCCGCCGACGCACTCCACCGTCCTCACGAGCAGATGATCGCCGTCGATGTCGGCCGGGGGACGCGTGTGCGGCGTCACCTCATCCTCCCCGCGCCGCGGTCCCATCGTCAGCGAGTCGCGCACCCGGACCCAACCGCTCGGGGTGTGCCACATCGTGATCAGCGTGTTCGTCCCGGCCTCGTAGTAACGCGTGGTCGGGACGTTGATACCGAACGGGCCGATCCGGAACGATCCCGCCTCGCGATCGAGCAGGGTCGCGAACACGCTCGGCGCATCGAACGAGGGAACGGACATCCAGCCGACGCTTCCATCGGGG
>Ga0209839_10000352_pt1 | contig 23939 bp, 23 predicted proteins | sample OrgsoiDNA2013050_FD_185800 | JGI IMG/M metagenome (GOLD analysis project Ga0209839, IMG submission 185800) | Permafrost soil microbial communities from the Arctic, to analyse light accelerated degradation of dissolved organic matter (DOM) -... | ecosystem: Environmental > Terrestrial > Soil >... | reverse complement strand
GCGATTCTTGCGATCGATCATTGAAATGCTCGCTTGCTCAAGGTGACAGTTCGGGGTTCGACGATAGATTGAGGCGACTACGACTTGCCCTTGCGCTGGGTCCAGCGGGTCGAAACCGTGGTTGCGTCGGCATCGCCAAGGCCCGCAGCTTCGGCTTCCTCATAGCAGGCGAGCGCGCTTGCCGTGACGGGAAGCTCGGCATGAATGGAGGCGCCGAACTGAATTGCGGTGGCGAGATCCTTTTTCGCGGCGTTGAGGCCGAAAGCAGTTTCGCCGAGCGGCGCTCCGCCCAAGACCTTGGCGATGACGGCGCCGCGCCCTTTCATGGCGGTTGGCGTGCCGGCGGTGTCGGACAAGATGTCGATCAGCCGGTCGGCGGGAAGATTGAGCGGCTTGCAGATGGTCAAAGCCTCGCCGAGCGCCTGCCAGTAGACCAGCAGCGGCAAATTGACCGCAAGTTTGAGCATCGAGCCCGAGCCGAGTTCTCCGACATGTTCGATGCGACGGCACATTTGCTCGAGCAGCGGCATGGCCCGGGTGACATCCGACTTCGTGCCTCCGACAAGGCCGAACAGCTTGCCTTCCTTCGCCGGAACGGTGCTGCCACCCACCGGAGCCTCGACAAAGGCAGCGCCTTGCTGCAACACCGCAGCACCGTTCGATTTCATCGTATCGGGACGGATCGTGCTCATATCGATCACGAGCTTGCCGGCGAGTTTGGATTTCAGGATCCCGTTCGGCCCGCGATAAACCGCCTCGGTTGCCGCGTCATTCAGCAGCATCACGATGACGACTTCGCAATCGTCAACCAGCTCCGCGGGGGATGCAGATAGCTTTGCCCCGGCATCGGTCAGGGGTTTTGTCTTTGCTGAATTGCGATTCCAGACACCGACTTCGTGTTCGACCGACATCAGCCGCTGAGCGATCGATGATCCCATTCGTCCAGTTCCGCATACGCCGATTTTCATTTTCCTGACCTCATTTAGAGAGTGGATTGATGACATTTGTTACCCGATCGTCTCTTTTTTTCCTTGCCTAATGAGCGTGGACGACGCCGAGATTCTGCGCGATCAGCTCTTCATTGTTCAGAATGTCGCTGGCATTGCCGACGAACACACAGCGTCCGGTGTTGAGGATGACCGCCTGGTCCGCAACATCGAGCGCCAGCTGGATATTTTGTTCGACGAGAACGATGGATTGCCCTTCCTCCTTCAATCGTCTGATGGTGCGGCCGACTTCGGCGACGATCAGGGGCGCAAGGCCTTCCGACGGCTCATCGAGCAGAAGCACCCGCGGATTGCCCATCAGCGCGCGCCCGATCGCAAGCATCTGCTGTTCGCCTCCGGAGAGCGTGCCGGCATATTGCGCGTGGCGTTCGCGCAGCCGTGGAAACAGGGTGTAAATCCGGTCGACGTTCCACGGTGTGCCGGCTGCACTTTCGCGCTGCTGCGCCACGATAAGGTTTTCCCGGACCGTAAGCGACGGAAACACACGGCGTCCCTGCGGTACGAGACCGATCCCGAGATGCGAGATGCGTTCGGGGCTGAGCCCTTCGATTGGTTCGCCAAACAGCCTGATTTCGCCGTCCCGGGGTTTCAGAAAACCGATGATCGCCGAGATGCAGGTGGTTTTCCCCGCACCATTGCGTCCCAGCAGCGCCAGCACGCCGCCCGGCTGCAGCGAAAAGCTCACGCCATGCAAGATGTGGCTGTCGCCATAAAATGCATGTACATTGGCCAAACTGAGTGCGTCAGACGCCAAGATACACCTCACGCGTTCGCTCGTCCGCGATCACGGCATCACGGCCGCCATCGACGATCACGCGGCCGTAGTTCAGCAGCGTTACAGTCTCTGCGAGGTCGAGGGCGGTATCCATGTCGTGTTCGATCATGATCACGGTGGTCTCCCGCGGGATCGATGCGATCAGTGCCTTCACGGTCGATCGCTCGGTGTTTGAAAGGCCCGCCAGCGGTTCGTCCAGCAACAGCACCCGCGGCTTTTGCGCAAGCGCCATCGCAAGCTCAACCCGACGCTTTTCGCCATAGGCAATATCGGACACCGGATGCGCTGCCAAATGCAAAAGTCCGACCGTATCGAGGACGCGGCGGGCCTCGGTTGCGAGGTCGCCGTAAGACGACAACGGCCGCCACATCTGCCAGCGCGACGGCAGCAAACCGAGCAGGCCGAGCGTGACGTTGTGTTCGAGGGTGTCGCCGGTGAACAGGGTGATGATCTGGTAGGTTCGCGACAGCCCGAAATGCGCGCGCTTGTAAGGCGCGAAATACGTGACGTCGGTGCCGAACAGCTTGATCTGTCCCGAACTCGGCCGCATGTCGCCGTTGATCTGATTGAACAGCGTGGTCTTGCCGGCGCCATTCGGACCGATGATCAGGCGGCGTTCGCCCGGCCGTATCGCCAGCGATACGCCTTGGGTTACGACAAGACCGCCAAACGCCTTCGTCAGGTCGGTCACTTCGAGAGCGTACTCGGATGTCAGCGGGGTCATCGCGATCCCCTGCGCAGTCCCGTCAGCAGTCTGCTCAGGCCAGGGACGATTCCTGTTGGCATCACCAGAACGATGAACAGGAACACCACACCCAGCAGCATGTTCCATCGCTCGATATAGGCCGAGGCGTAGTTCTTCAGCAGCAGCACAAGTGCCGCGCCGACAACCGGACCGCCGAGCGTTCCCGAGCCCCCCGCTATTACGCCGAGCAAGGCTTCTGCCGAACCGGTGGTGGAAAGCGAGGTCGGGTGGATATATTTATTGTAATAGACGTAAAGCAAGCCGGATACGCCGCCCCAAAAGCCGGCATAGACGAAGGTGATCCATCGGATCATCCAGGGATTGAAGCCCAGCGCCGCCATCCGGCGCGGCTGGTCGCGCACCCCTTTCAGTGACGATCCGAACGACGACGACACAAAAGTCGCCATCATGAGGAAGGCAAGCGTCGCCACGACCAGCGCGAACCAGTAAAACGATGCGGCGCTGTCGAGCGAAATGCCAAACGGCATCGGCCGGGTCAGTCCGGCTATTCCATTGTCGCCGTTGGTCACGTTGGACATCCGATAGGCGAGCCCCCACAGCACCTGCGATAAAGCCAGCGTGATCATGAGAAAGCCCAAGCCCGTCGCCCGAAGCGCGATGACGCCGAAGCAGGCCGCCATCGCGGTCGTGCCTGTTATCGAGACGATGGCGCTCGTCCCATGCCCCAATCCGTACCGGCTTGTCAGCAGTGCGGAGATGTAAGCGGCGACGCCGAGATATGACGCGTGCCCGAGTGACGTCATTCCGCCAAAACCTACCAGCAGGTTCAGGCTGAGTGCAAAGATCGCGGCGATCAGGATCTGGCTTGCGAGGTTGATGTAGAAGTCGCCCGCCAAAAAGGGCGGGAGCAGAAACGATGCGGCAAGCAACGCAGCGCCGATCCACTTCATGCGCCGACGCGCCCAAACAGGCCTTGCGGCCGAAACGCAATGACGAAGATCATCGGCAGGAACAGGATGACGTAGGCCAACTCCGGAAAGAGCGCCGTGCCAAACGTATAGATGAACCCGATGATGAAGCTGCCGATGAACGCGCCGAGCAGGCTTCCAATCCCCCCCAGGATGACGACGATCAGCGCCAACGGAAGCATGTCGGCATCCAGCCCGGGATAGGCGGACAGGATCGGTCCGCCCAGCACGCCGCCCGCGCCGGCGATCCCCGCACCCAGGCAAAACACCACCGTAAACAAATTTGAGACGGGTATTCCGACCGCGCGCGCCATCTGTCTGTCGTCGACGCCGGCGCGGATCATGGCGCCAAGGCGCGTCCGCTCCAGCAGGAAATAAAGTACGATCCCAGCCCCAATGGCGCATCCCACCAGCACCAGCCGATAGGTTGGAAACACGAAGCCAAAGACCCGGGTCGGCGACTGCAGGTTCTGCGGCGTCGGCACTGGTATCGGATCGCCGCCCCACAGCATCAGGCAGGCATCGGAAATGATGAAGGACATGCCGAGGGTGACCAGCACCTGCCCGAGCGGGTTGGTCTTCAGCCGGGTCAGAACCAGCCGCTCGAAAAGGCCGCCGATCGCCGCAACGGCAATTCCGGCGCCGAGCGCGGCCGCCCAGATATTCAGGCCATCCCAGGAACGCAGCGCCGTCGCCCCGAAATACGTACCGAGCATGAAGAAGGCGCCGTGCGTCAGATTCGCCAGTCTCATCAGGCCGAAGATCAGGGAGAATCCCGACGACAGCAGAAACAATAGACCACCAAGCGACAGGCTGTTAAGCCCCTGAATGATCCAAAACTGCATCTTCTGCCGATCTTGTTCGGAAAGTCGCGCGGTCCTCGCGCCACAACGCAAGCAGTTTATTGCTCCAGGTTCTTTGCTGGCGGATAGTCGCGGGAATAGACCGGATTCTTCAGGAACGCGGTCTTGTCATAGGTCCAGAACTGGCTGACATCCGGATAGGTCTTGATGACGGAATTGACCAGCCGTCCGTCGCTTCTTGTCACCTTGCGGATATAGACGTCGCCGATCGCATTGCCGAATTCGTCGATTTTGACGACGCCGCGCACGGTCTCCACGTTGCCGCCGCGGATCGCCGTCATCAGCGCCTTCTTGTCTTCCACATTTCCTTTCGTGGTCTTTAACGCGGCTTCCAGCACTTCGGCCGTGACGTAAGCGCCGCCGGCGTAATAGCCCGGATCGTACTTGAATCGCTTGCGAAAGGCCGGCGCGAATACCTTGTTGAGCGGGTTGTCGAGCTCAGCGGAATACCAGCTGGTTGTGAGAATCCCTAGCGCCTCATCGCCCATATTGCGAAGCACGGATTCATCGAGCGCGGTCATGCCTCCTATGACCGCCATCTTGTCCTTCAGGCCATATTCGATGAATTGACGGAGGAAACGGAATCCATTGGAACCGGCGGTGCCGAGGAAGATAGCATCCGCGCTCTTCACCTGGGCGACGTAGCTGCCGTAGTCCGGTGTAGCCAACGGCGTGAAGATCTTTTGAATAATCTTGCCGCCATTGTCCTCGAACGCGCGTTGGAAGCCGGCGCACATCTCATGTCCGTAGGCAAAATCGTCGGCGATAGTGACGATTTTCTTGTATTTCAATTCCTTGGCAGAATAGTCGGCGAGTGGGTAGGCGCATTGCGCTGAGGTCGACGTCAGGCGGACAAACCAAGGGCTCGGGTGTCGCTGCGTCATGTCCTCTGCCGCGGCGACTCCAAGCGTAGGCATTTCCTTTTCTTTGAGGTAGTCGGCGATCGCAAGGGCCTCGAAGGCGGCGAGCGGGCCAATGATGCAGTGGACGTCATTCTTTTCAATCAGCTCCTGCGCTTTGGCGCGCGCGGTGGCAGGAGCGCCGGTGGTGTCAGCGACGATCAGTTCGACCTTGCGGCCCGCGAGTGTGTTGTCGCGCTCCTTCAGGAACATCGTCATGCCAAGTTCCATGTCGATCCCGCCGGAGGCGAGGGGTCCGGTCTTGACCGCCAGCATACCGATGCGGATCGGTCCACTATTCTGGGCAAAGACGAGATGGGGCGCCGTCATGCCGGCGATTCCTGCTCCGGCAACGCTTGAGACAAATTGTCGTCGCGATATTGTCACTGAATCCTCCCCGGAACGCGGCAACCGAATTTCAGGTCATTTTATTGATTGAGTGATTTATCGGACGGAAGTCATAAATGATCAAGTGATAACCATGCCATCAATCCGGCTTGCTGGACATTTTGGCGGCGCCCGGGACAAGGGATAGACTGAAATCCGAAGCTGCCTTTGATGCAGTGCGGCATTCCGAGGCGCGCCTTCGGTCACCTCTTTGTTGCCACCCCCGCGGTTCGGTGACCGCCCGAATTGATGCGAGACTGCTAATCCCGCTTCCGAACGCCAGGCTTGGGATCGCTGGTGCTGGTCTTCTTCAACACCTCGAAAACGGCGGCCGTGTCCTGGTCACCTAACCCCATGGCCATCGCTTCAGTGTAGACGGGCTGGGTCAGCGCAAACAGCGGGATCGAGCAGCCAAGATCGTCGGCGAACTCGGCAATGATTGCCATGTCTTTTTTCCAGGTCGAGACCTTCATGGTCGCAGGCTCATAGACGCCTTCGACCATCATTGGCGCGCGCATCTGAAACATTCGCGAGCCGCCGGCGCCCGGACCGACCATCTCGACGACCATTTTCGGATCGAGCCCGGCGCGCTCTGCCAAAATCATCGCCTCGGCGGTGGCGACATTGTGTATGGCAACCAGATGATTGGCGACAAATTTCATCCGGCTGCCATTGCCATACCTTCCAAGATCGGCGCTTTGCTTGGCGAAGTCAGAGAACAGTCCCGCGCACCGGGCGATGGCATCGCTGTCGCCGCTGGCATAGACAATAAGATCGCGATTTTTTGCCTGTGCGCCGGTTCCGCTCAGCGGACAGTCCAGCGCGATGTGACCGGCTTTTCGCAAGGTAGCTTCGAAGCGAAGCTTGTCGGCGATAGCAAGCGTGCTCAGTTCGACCACAATCCGTGAAGACTGGCCGGACGCGGCGATTGACTGTGCGACATCCTCAACCGCTACGGGGCCGGGAAGGCTCGTCATGATGATCGGCGCATCGCGCGCGACCTGACCGACGTTATCGGCGATCGTGACGTTGGCCAACGCGAGTTCGGCTCGTCGTGCGGCGTCGATATCGAAGCCGATGACGCGCCACCCGCGATCGACGAGATTGCGGGCGATCGCGCTTCCCATAATACCAAGCCCGACGATTCCAACGATCTTGTCCATGCGTTCGCTCCTATCGAATTCGACCTTGCGGGCAACGTCGGCCGCGCCTTGGATAATGGGTGATCGGACAGCAAGCAATCATCAAAGTGGCTTCGAACGGTCAAGCAGTTTTGCCGCCGATCATTTCAACGAACGGCCATCGCAAAGTCACCTGCTGGTCGAATAGGTAGAGGCGTCTCCTAACGCGGCTGGTTTGCGGTATAGATGATGGCATCATTGTCGTGCATTTATTGGGGAGGACTTCAACGAATATCAGGATTCTTATGCAGATATTGTGCAGGTGCTCCGATGCACTGGCATTGGACGAACAAGTTTGATACGGGCGACTGATCCGCTCGTCACGCAAGCAATCTTGGTCGTTCAATCAGATGATGAGATCCCTTGGTACCATATCGATTTGGCTTTTTGGATTGGTTTTCCTTTTCGCCGGCGTGAACATTAACGAACCCTATCTGATTTCGCTGCGTGGTTTGGGAACCGCTGCTCTCTTCATTTCAAGCATTGTTGTTTTGATTTTCATCATCAAGCGAGGATCCCGGAACGGGCGCGGTATCGCGGGCAGATTGCTGATCTTGCTGTGGTGCCTGCCATCATTGTCTGTGTTGTACGCTGATACTTTGTTTGAAATGCGCAAGCGGAATGTCCTGCAAACTGACGTCGTGCGCGCGCGTACCCTGGGGCAGCATTTCATTGTGGGCTATTCATCGCTCGCTGAGGTTGTGCCGCTTGCCGAAAAAGGCCTGATCGCAGGTGTCTATATTGCCCGGCACAATATCGCAGGGCGGACGGCGGAGGCGCTGAAGTCCGAGATTGCCGAGCTTCAGGAAAGGCGGCGTATTGCCGGCCTGCCGCCTTTGATCGTCGCTGCCGATCAGGAGGGTGGCATCGTGTCACATCTGTCGCCGCCATTGACGGCAATCCCCTCGCTGTCCACCTTGGCGGATCTACCGCCAGACATTCGGGCGAAGAAGGCGGAAGACTTCGGGCATACTCACGGGCAGGAATTGGCGACACTTGGTGTGAATCAAGATTTTGCACCGGTCCTGGACCTGCGGCCCGAGGCGAACCGCTACCGGTTTGATTTCAACACCCTGATTGATCAGCGCGCGATATCGGGCGACCCAGCCACGGTGGCCGATATTGCTCTGGCTTACGTGCGCGGCCTCGAGGCGTTCAACGTCGGTGCGACCGTAAAGCATTTTCCGGGATTGGGTCGCGTGCGCGCCGATACGCACCATTTCAGCGCCGATTTAGACACTCCGTTGGCGGTGCTTGAGGCGTCCGACTGGCGTCCCTTCAGAGATGTTTTGGCGGGCTCGAAAGCACGACTGATGATAGGGCATGTCACGCTGACCGCGGTCGACCCGGATCGCCCGGCATCGCATTCCAAGCGTGTCATCAGCGGAATCATTCGCCAGAAATGGAACTACCAGGGCGTGATCATTACCGACGATCTGGTGATGGGCGCGATTTACAACCACGACGTTTGCACAGCCGTCGTTGAGGCACTTAACGCTGGCGTGGATCTGCTGCTTGTCGCTTATGACGGTTCGCAATTCTATCGCATCTTTGCGTGTGCATCTGGCGCATTCAGCCAAGGGAGGCTTGATATGGCGACGCTGCGCGACAGCAAGACGCGGCTCCAGCGGACTCTCCCGCCAGATTGAGGGGGGAGCGAGCTCAAGGATCTCGAACGATCTTTCCGGTCCGGTCGATGCGGCCAGTCAAAAGAACTTTCTCGCCCACGGGGAGCAGCCGGCGAGGCTGCCTGCGGTCTTGGGCGACATCGTTGTCGGAGCGAGGCCATGCGACCGCAATGGCTGCGGCGGTTCGCCCACTTTACCGTGCCCAGGGTATCCCAAGATTCGAGCTGTGTCTTGAACAATTAGTGATCAAGCGATAAACACCGAAGGCTGTCTCGTCCGCATTATGACCCGACAAGGGACGAGCGAGGAAACGCCATGGCGGGTGCTGGCCAGAAGCCAAACGCGAACCTGTCCGCGGGACCGGACGGGGACGGCCGTGCCTATGCGGCGATGATTGCCCGCGCCAAAGCGCTCATTCCGCAGCTGCGCGAACGGGCTTCCCGGACCGAGGAATTGCGGCGTCTGCCGCCGGAGACCGAACGCGATTTGCATGATTCCGGCCTGTTCAGGATCGTGCAGCCGAAGCGAGTGGGGGGCTCCGAACTCGATTATGTCGCGTTGGTCGATTGCGCCGACGCGCTCGGGCAGGCGGATGCATCGGTGGCCTGGAATTTTGCCAATCTCGCGAGCCACCACTGGATGCTGGGGATGTTCGACAAGCGCGCCCAGGACCTGGTCTGGAACAAGGACCCCAACGCTCTGATCGCATCCTCTTTCATTTTTCCGGCCGGTCGCGCCAGGAAAGTCGATGGTGGATATGTGCTGCGAGGCAATTGGCCGTTCTCGTCCGGCGTGGATGCCAGCGAATGGAATATGCTGGCCAGCGTTGTTTCGTCCGACGACGAAGCGGACGGGATCGAATATCGGATCTTTTTGCTCAATAAGAGCGATTACAAGATCAACGACACCTGGAACGCGACCGGATTACGCGGAACAGGATCGAACGATGTTGAAGTCAACGATGCGTTTGTTGCGCAACCGATGACGCTGGCCGTGAGCGACCTCGATGGTGGCCCGACGCCGGGCAGCGCTTCCAATCCGAATGCACTCTATGCGCTGCCGGTGTTCTCGTTGTTTCCCTATGTGCTTTCCGGAGTGGCTCTCGGAAACGCGCAAGCCTGTCTGGATGACTATGTTGATCTCGCGCGGCATCGCGCATCGACCTATAATCGCGCCAAATTAGGCGACCTTCAGAGCACGCAGATCAAGATTGCCGAAGCTTCCGCGAAGATCGATGCAGCCCGTCTGATCATGCGCTCGACATGCGTCGAGGCAATGGCCGATGCCAGGCGCGGCCACGTTCCGAACATGGCCGCCAAGACCAAGGTGCGGCGCGATGGAGCTTATTCCGTCAATCTCTGTACGGAAGCCGTATCTTTGCTGTTCGCGGCCAGCGGCGCGCGGGGATTGTTCACCACAGGGGCTCTGCAACGGCAGTTTCGCGATGCCCACGCCATCAATTCGCACATCGCGTTCAATTTCGATGCGGCTGCCACCAATTACGGCCGCGTTGCGCTTGGTCTGCCGTCCGAAAACCTGACCCTTTGAGGCCGGCGAATGAACGACGCGCCAAAGCATCCAACCGACCCGGATCCAGCCAATGAGTTGGCCAGCGACAGTTCGCCGATTGATCCCCGCGATTTTCGGACTGCGCTCGGAACTTTCGCCACGGGCGTCACGATCATCACAGCCGTCGCGGCTGACGGGAAGCCCTATGGGTTGACCTGCAATTCGTTCGCGTCGGTGTCGCTGAACCCACCGCTTGTGCTCTGGAGCTTGGGAATGTTTTCGCAGGCGTTGAGCATCTTCCAGAACGCCAGCCACTTCGCGGTCAATGTGCTTGGTGCATCGCAGCAAGCGCTTGCGACCAAATTCGCAAAATCTTCGCAAGACAAGTTCGCTGGGGTCGAGTGGACCCCAGGTCTTGGCAAGGCGCCCCTTCTTGCAGACAGCGTCGCGAATTTTCAATGCCGCGCGGCCAATCGATATTATGGCGGCGACCACATCATTTTCCTGGGGGCGGTCGAGGCCTATGCGTACAATCGGCAAGAGCCCCTGCTGTTTGCTCGCGGCGGTTACGGAGCGTTTCTCGCTAACGACATTCCTGGGCCCAAAGGGTCCAAATGATAAAGAAAACATTCCCCACGCGCGCGCGTACCAAGCAGAAGCGGCTATCGCCGGACGATCGCCGCAAGGAGTTCGTTGCCAAGGCGACCGAATTCTTCTCGGAGGAAGGATTTGGGGGAGGGACCCGCGATCTGGCGCGGCGGCTCGGCGTCACTCAGCCGCTGCTGTATCGTTACTTTCCGAGCAAGGACGACCTGATCAAGGAGGTCTATCGGACTGTTTATCTCGAGCCGCTCGATACAGGCTGGGAGAAGCTGCTGGCCGACCGCTCCCGGCCGATTCGCGATCGGCTGCAGGAATTCTACAACGCGTATACCAATATGATCTTCACCCGCAAATGGCTTCGTATCTATCTCTATTCGGGTCTGAAAGGCCTCGACATCAACCGGTGGTACGTCGGCGTGGTGCAGGACGAGATTCTAACGCGCGTCATCGGGGAATGCCGACATGAAGCGGGGCTACCGTCGCACAATAAGCCGACTGCGGCCGAGCTCGAAATGGCGTGGGTATTTCACAGCGGAATCTTTTACTACGGGGTTCGCAAGTACATCTACGAATCTCCGGTGCTCGAGGACAAGGAACAGATGATCAGTGACGCGCTGGACGCCTTCCTGGCCGGTTACGAGAAGGTTTTTGGGTCCGCGGTGAATCTCCCGCGCGCGCCGGTCAAGGCCGTTGGATAAAGTTGAGTGTTGATTATGATTTCGACATTTCGGTTCGGTACCAGTCGCCGATCTCGCTCGCGGTCATCAGGGCAACGCCGTCATGGCCGACGATATAGTCGAGCAGCGCTTCCAGATATTTGATGCGATGGGGAACACCCGTAATGTAAGGATGAATCGAGATCGCCATGATCCGTGCATTGGTGCCGCCTTCAAGGTACAGGCGGTCGAATTGATCGGTGCAGCGCTCCAGAAATTGCTCGGAAGGAAGATGTTGCAGTGCATGAATAACGATATCGTTAGTTTCGACTGAGTATGGGATTGTTGTCATGATACCGTGAGGCGTCGCGATATCCTGCGGGAGATCGTCGATGACCCAGTCCGCCAAGTATTCAATGCCATTGAGTCGCAAGAGGTCGATGGTGTCGTCGGTTTCCGTCAGGCCCGGGCTTTCCCAGGATCTCGGTGACTTGCCTGTGAATTCCGCGATGGTGTCGACAGCCCGCTTGATCGCGTCGGCCTGGTTGGCAAGCTTGTGCATCGGGCCTTGAACGAATCCGTGGCCCATGAATTCAAAGCCTGCCTCAAGCGCTGCCGAAGCGACGCGAGGATAGGAGCCGCATACGCTGGCGTTCAGCGCCAGCGTTCCCGGAATGTTGCGGTCGGTCAGCGCCTTGAGCTGCCGCCAGAAGCCGGCACGCATGCCGTATTCGTGCCATGACCAGTTGGGCACATCCGGCAACAGCGGCTGTCCCATCGGCGGGCTCAATACGGTTCGCGGCATCGCATTCTCGATCCTCCACTCCTCGACGTTGAGGATGACCCATACCGCAAGTTTCTTGCCGTCCGGCAGCCTCAGTCTTGGCCGGTCGACTTGCGCCTGATAGGGAATGCGATCGGTAAGAGCCACGGCCCACCTTCTCGAGTTGGCTGCGGACTACTCCGCGGCGTTGGATTGTTTCGAAGTGCCTGCGCTGACCCGGGGCATGACTTTTTCAGCCATCAGAATCATGGACTCGCGGCCAAGCTCGCGGTCCCTCCAGTCCTTGCCGGCGTATAACAGCGTGCCGAACGTGCCGACTTCTTCCTGGAAAGCCAGCAATTGATCTGCCACGCTGTTCGGCGTTCCATAGATGATCAGTTTGTCGCAGATCATTTCGAGCGTCACCTCATCGTCCGGTTGATCGCGCCGGGTTTTGAACAGCTCGATGCGTCCGTTTATTTTCAGCTTTGTGAACAACGAACGGTAGTAATAGACGTAGGGTCCGTCAGGATCGGTTGCGTAGGCTTTTGCAGTCGCGGGATCCTTGGCGACAAACACGCTCTTGGCGACGCGCCAGTTCGCAGGCTCGGCCGCGCGACCGCCGCGCTCGCAGCCCTCGACATATTTTGGCCAGTGGCTTTTTACCCAGGCGGGCATCAGGAAGTTGGCCGAAATCGGATCCCATCCGCGCGCGGCGGCCTCGGTGACACCCTTTGAGAATGGGGCTACGGCTGTCACGACGATGGGCGGATGCGGCCGCTGCAGCGGTTTCGCGATAAGTCCCTGGCCGATATCCTCGATCAGGGTTTTTTGCGTCGAGATGTTCCAGTATTTTCCGGAGAAATTGTACGGCGGCTCGCCGGCCCAGATATCCAGCACCTGATTGATGGCTTCGAGAAACATCTCGTTGCGGTCGGCATCGAGATTGCCGAACAACTCGGCGTCCGACATAAGTCCGCCGGGGCTTATTCCGAAAATCAAGCGCCCGTCGAGCATGTGATCGAGCATCGCCATGCCGGCGGCAACGGCGGCCGGATGGGTGTTCGGCATATTGATGGTGCCCGTGCCGAGCTTGATTTGCTTGGTGGCGGCTGCGATCCAGGCCAGGAACGCAATGCAGGACGTGATGTTCTCGGCCTTGTCGGTGACGTGCTCGCCGACATATGCTTCGGTAAACCCCAGCTCATCGGCGAGCAGGAAGGCTTCGCGATCTTCCTTCAGGGACAGCCGCCAATCCTTGTCGAGAGGATGGATCGGCATTGTAAAGAATCCCAGATTCATTGTCTGCTCCTCCCTGGGGGCCGATTTTGTGATGGGCACCAAACCCCGCGTCTCCGGTGCTATTATGACTAGTCCGAAAGTCGAGTCACCCGAAATAATCGCTCGATAAACAAACTTGACCTTTGTCAGTCATCGCCGTCTAATCCCGGGAAATTCGCCAAAATCCGACCGGGGAAGGTCACGCCAATGAAAGCTTCGGCTTTCAGTTATACACGTGCAACCAGCGTTGTTAACGCTTTGGAGTTGCTCGGTGCGCACGGGGACAAGGCGAAGGTGCTCTCGGGCGGCCAGAGCCTGATGCCCGCGATGAATCTGCGTTTGATTTCTCCGGAACTGATCGTCGATATCGGCGAGATCGCCGAATTGCGGGGAATCGCGGTGAGCGGCGATGTTGTTACCATCGGCGCGCTGACGCGCCATGTCGATCTCACAAGATCGCCCGAAATTGCCGCGCACGCCCCTCTGCTGACGGAAGCAATTGCCCATGTCGCGCACCCGGCGATCCGCAACAGGGGAACTCTTGGCGGCAGCCTCGCGCATGCTGATCCCGCCTCCGAACTGCCGGCCTGCATGGTGGCGTTGAATGCGACCATTGTCGTTCGCGGGCAGAGCGGCGAACGACGAATAGCGGCCGAGGATTTCTTCAGGGGAATCTATGAGACGGCGTTGTCGCCGCAGGAACTATTGGTCGCCGTCGAGCTGCCGGTCGGGCAAAATAACGCCGCGCATTTCTTCCGCGAATTCGCACGACGGCACGGTGACTACGCTATCGCCGGTCTGGCGGCGCAGGCAATCGTTGAACGCGATGTCTTCGCGGACCTTCGCCTGGCGTTTTTTGCCGTCGGCGATCGACCGGTATTAGCCAAGGCGGCAAGGAAACTCGTCAACGTCGCCATCACGCTGGCAGTATTGTCGGATGCATCGACAGCGCTCGCTCAAGAGCTCGCCCCCCACGATGATCAGCAGGCCTCTGCTTCCATGCGCCGTCATCTTGCGAAGGTGTTGCTCGCCCGTTGCGCATCTGCGCTTCTTGGCCGCTCCGACCTTATTGCCGGGAGATCTGTGTGACCGCTGCCATGTCAATCTCGCTCGATGTCAACGGCGAGCGTGTCGATGCGCAGGTGCTGCCGCGTCTCAATCTGGCGGACTTTCTGCGAGAGCATCTGCAGCTGACCGGAACGCATGTCGGTTGCGAGCATGGGGTCTGCGGAGCCTGCACGGTGCGCGTGAACGGGGAGATCGTTCGATCCTGCCTCATGCTGGCGGTGCAGACGCACGGCGCATCTGTCGAAACCATCGAGGGATTGTCCGACAGCGGCGAGATCGCCGATCTGCAGGCAGCCTTTCGCAATCGCAATGCGTTGCAATGTGGTTTCTGCACGCCTGGAATGCTGATGGCCGCGCAGGATCTGCTGAAACAGGATGCCGAGCCGGATCGGAAGCGGATCCGCGAGCACCTTTCCGGCAATTACTGCCGCTGCACCGGCTACCAGGCCATCATCGATGCGGTAGAGACCGCGGCGCGGGCGCGCCTCGGACGCAGGTCATGATCATCGCATCGGCAACTCCCGAAATTCTCTCGGTGCTGGATCGGCCGAACTCCTATATCGGCAAGGTGGTCCCACGGCCGAACCTTGAGCGGCTGATGCAGGGACGCGGGCTTTATGTCAGCGACATGGAGCTGCCACGCATGGGACATGTCGTGTTCCTGCGCTCGCCTCACGCACACGCGAAAATCATCGGGATCGACGCCAGCGCGGCAAAGCGCTTGCCGGGGGTCATCGCCATCGTGACAGGCAAGGAGCTGGCGGCCGTTATCACACCATGGGTTGGCGTGTTGTCGCACCTGAAGGGTCTTAAATCTGCCGCCCAGCACGCGATCGCGATCGACCATGTGTGCTGGCAGGGTGAAGCCGTAGCGGCTGTGGTCGCAACCAGCCGTGCCCTCGCAGAGGATGCGGCGGATATCGTCTCGGTTGAATATGAGGAACTGGACCCGGTGACGGACATGCGCACCGCGCTCGATCCCGAGACCCCCGTCATTCACGCCTCGCTTGTCGACAACCTCGCTTTCGAGCGTAACCTCGACGCTGGCGCCGTCGATGCGGCGTTTGCCGACTCCGACGAAGTGGTCGAAGCGGACTTCGTCTTCGGACGGCACACCGGCGTGACCTTGGAGCCGCGCGCCGTGCTGGCGGACTGGAATGCCGCCGAGGCCAGGCTGACGATCTACCAGGGCACGCAGGCGCCGCACATGGTGCAGAATATCGCCGCGCTCCATCTTGGCCTTGAGGAATCGCAGGTTCGTGTGGTCTGCAAGGACGTCGGCGGCTCCTTCGGCATCAAAGTCCACATCTACGCCGACGAAATGGCGACCTATGCGCTGTCGAAGCTGTTGCGCCGGCCAATAAAATTCGTCGCCGACCGGGTCGAAAGTTTCAATACCGATATTCACGCGCGCGACCATCGCTGCAAAGGCCGGATTGGCGTGATGCGAGACGGAAGGATCATGGCGTTCGAGATCGACGATCTCACCGGCATCGGCCCCTATTCGATGTATCCGCGAACCAGTGCCATCGAAGCCAACCAGGTCGTCAACCTGGTTGGTGGTCCCTATGTGACAAAAAATTATCGCGCGCGCACCCGCGTCGTGTTCCAGAACAAGAATGTGACGTGCCAGTATCGCGCCGTCGGCCACCCCATTGCATGCTCAGTGACGGAAGGCCTGGTCGATCTGGCGGCTGCGAGGATCGAGATGGATCCGGTCGAAATCCGCCGCCGCAATCTCATTGCCGACGACGCCTATCCCTGTGCGTCGCCCTCAGGCTTGAGGTTCGAGCAGCTGTCGCATCACGCCGCGATGAACAAGCTGATGACGATGATGGATTACGAAAGCTTGCGCGCCGAGCAGGCGGCGTTGCGTGTCAAGAACGTTCATCGTGGTATCGGCATCGCCAGTTTCATTGAGCTCACCAATCCGAGTGCTGCGTTCTACGGCGTCGGTGGCGCCCGCATTTCGTCGCAGGATGGCGTTGCCGTACGGCTGGACGCCACGGGTTCGGTGATCTGCCAGACCAGCATCACCGAGCAGGGACAGGGCTCGGAATCGCTCACGGCGCAGATCGTCGGCAGCGTGTTGGGCGTCTCGATGGAGCGGGTCCGCGTCATTCTGGGCGACACCGACAACACCCCTTATGGCGGCGGCACCTGGGCCTCGCGCGGCGCCGGGATCGGAGGCGAGGCGGCATTGCAGGCGGCCAAGATACTGCGCAAGAACATCCTGGATGTCGCAGCCGCCATCCTGCAATCCTCACCTGCCGAACTCGACATCGCCAACAATGCGATCGTCAGCGCGAGCGACGGGTCGTCGCGCATCGACTTGAACGAGTTGGCGCGGATCGTCTATTTCCGACCCGACACGCTGCCGCCGGGCATTCAGCCTGAGTTGATGGCGACGCGCCACTTCGTGCCTCGTCAATATCCGTTTGCCTTTACCAATGGCGTTCAGGCCTCCTGGCTTGAAGTCGATACCGACACCGGCTTCGTCAAGCTGCTCAGGCATTGGGTGGTCGAGGATTGCGGCACCATCATCAATCCGCAGCTGGTCGACGAGCAAATTCGGGGCGGCGTGGTGCAGGGCCTCGGTGCCGCGCTGTTCGAAAAGTGCATCTACGATGAGCGCGGCCAGCTGACCAACGCCAACATGGCCGACTACCTGGTTCCGATGTCCGGCGAAATGCCCGACATCGATGTCGGGCACGTGGTGTCGCCGACGCTTGAGACGGAGTTGGGCGCCAAGGGCGCCGGCGAGGCCGGTACGGCGGGGGCCGCCGCGGCGGTGGCGAACGCGGTGAATGATGCGCTTAAGCCGTTCGGCGCGGTTATCACCGAGATTCCGTTGACGCCGCAGGTCATCCTGACGGCGCTGGGACGAATATGAACGAGGACGAGGCAGGAAAACCTGCATATAGTGAATTCAACAGTATAAAACCCAGGGAAGAAAGCATGACCAAGAAGATCGCCAAATCCGGACTGATTTCCCGCCGCCGCTTGCTTGCGACGGTGAGCGCAGGCGCGGCACTTGCCGTCTCGCCATTTCGCATCAATTGCCGCAAAAGCGGACGTGACGCTTTTTCATTGTGATGTCCGCTTTGTTCATCCAATATACGACTAAAAAGCGAGACATCTGGGGAGGATTAATGAAACGCAGGACACTTCTCGGCGGAACGATCGCCGTCGCCATGCTTGGGCTGACCTCAAGCGTTGGCGCTCAACAGCCGCCGATCAAAATCGGCATGAGCATGCCGCAGACCGGTGGTCTGGCGGGCGGCGGCAAGGCCTCGCTGCTTGGCATCGAGATCTGGCGGGACAATGTCAATGCCAAAGGCGGCCTGCTCGGCCGCAAGGTCGAACTTGTCGTCTATGACGACAAATCGAGCGCTTCAGAGACCCCGGCGATCTATTCAAAGCTGCTGGATGTCGACAAGGTCGATCTCCTGTTCGCGCCCTATGCGACCGTGCCGACGGCGCCGATCATGCCGCTCGTCAAACAGCGCGGCCTGCTGTTGATCGGCAACTTCTCGTTCCAGGTGAACAGCAAGGTCGGCCATGACATGTGGTTCAACAATGCGCCGTGGGGGCCGCCCGACAGCTGGGCGGCATCGTTCCTCGATCTTGGCCAGAAGGCCGGCGGCAAGACCGTTGCGCTTCTCGCGGCAGACCAGGAATTCGCCCAGAATTTGGCAAAAACCGCGAGGGAGGTCGCATCCAAGCGCAATATGCAGGTCGTCTTCGACCAGGCCTATCCGCCAAACACGGTGGAGTTCTCCAGCATCATCCGCGCGCTCAAGGCCGCCAAGCCCGACATCGTCTATGTGGCGTCCTATCCGCCGGATTCGGCGGGAATTTTGCGCGCCGTGAATGAGATCGGAATCGGAGACAACGTCAAGATTTTCGGCGGCGGCATGGTCGGCCTGCAATTCGGCACCGTTATGGAGAACCTGGGCTCGCTGCTCAACGGCGTCGTCAACTACAATTCATGGCTCCCGGAACAGAGCATGTATTACGACGGGACCAAGGAGTTCTTCGAAACCTATTCGAAGCGCGCCGTGGAAGCCAAGGTCGATCCGCTGGGCTACTATCTTGCGCCGTTCGGCTACGCCAGCGGTCAGCTGGTCGAGCAGGCCATCAAGGCGGTGGGGTCGCTCGACCAGAAGGCGCTGGCAAAATATCTGCGGGAGAACACGCACAAAACCATCGTTGGGCCGATCACGTTTGCGGCGGACGGCGAGTGGAAGGAAACCGGGACGCTGCAGGCCCAGTTCCGCGGTGTCGTGGACAAGAACATCGAGCAATTCCGCACCCCGGGCAAGCAGGTGATCCTGTTCCCGGAGAAATTGAAATCGGGCGATCTGATCACTCCCTTTGAGGCCGCCCGGAAGTAGACCTCGCGGGTTTTTCTGGACCATGGTGTGGCTGCCCGGGATCAGGCTAAATGATCCCGGGCAAGGAATCGGATAACCCTGCGTCTCGCGAACGGGGAAAGCGGCGGCTAAGGGCGGTCAAGGGGGCCTCAGTTGTTTTCAATGGACCTGCTGCTCGATGCGGTGGTGATCGGCGTGCTGCTCGGCTGCTTCTACGCGGCCGTAAGCCTGGGGCTGTCGGTCGCGTTCGGCCTGCTCGACGTTCCCCATGTCGCGCATCCGGCCTTTCTGGTACTGGCGGCCTATGCCGTGCATTTCCTCAATGAAAATTACGGGATCGACCCGCTGGTCGCCGGGCTGCTGATCACACCGTTATTCTTTCTGTTCGGTCTCGCCGCCTATCGCATATATTACGAAACATTCGAGAAGCGCGGCAGTGACGCGGGCGTGCGCGGCATCGCGTTCTTCTTCGGCATCGCGTTCATCGTCGAAGTACTGATCATTCTGCAATTCGGTGTGGACCAGCGCTCGGTCACCGCGCCCTATGTCGGCCAGGCCTGGCGGATCGGCGATATGCGGATTCCGTTCCGGCTGCTGGTTGCGTTCGCGGTGGCCGGGGCGCTGACGATCCTGCTGACGCTGTACCTGTCGCGAACGTTCATGGGACGCGCGATCCGCGCGGTCGCGCAGGACCAGGAGGCGCTGCGGCTGATGGGCGCCAATCCGGTCTGGATCAAGCAATGGGCGTTCGGCATTGCAACGGCCGTGCTCGGGATCGCCGGTGCCTTGCTCATTATCGTCGCTCCCGTCGAGCCGACACTCGACCGCACCTATATCGGGCGGACATTCTGCGTCGTGGTCATGGCAGGGCTCGGCAGCATGACCGGCACGCTGGTCGCCGCCATCATCCTCGGCGTCGCCGAAACGATCGTTCTGACCCTGTTCGGCGCCTCCTGGGCGCCGGCCATTTCGTTCGCGATGCTGCTCGGCGTTCTCGCCGTCCGGCCGCAAGGCCTTTTCGGCAGGCTATCATGAATCGCAGCGGCATCCGCTTCTGGATCGGGGCGACTCTGTTTCTCGCCGCCGCCCTGCTGATGACGCAGGTCATCGGCAACCAATATCCCTTCTTTGCATGCTACGTGATCCTGCAGTTCATCGTACTCGCCGTCGCATGGAGTATTCTCGGCGGCTACGCCGGCTACGTGAATTTCGGCACCAGCGCTTTTTTCGGCGTTGGCGTCTACACGGCCGTATTCCTGTTCAAGGCGGTTGGCGCGCCGCTCGCCGTGCAGATCGCAGCCGCAGCCGTCGTCGGCGCCCTCATGGGGTTCGCCCTGGGCCTCCTGACCTTGCGCATGCAGGGCATCTTCTTCTCGATCGCGACGATTGCGCTGACGATTGTTATCGAGACGTCGATAACGAATTGGCGATACGTCGGCGGCGCGGCCGGCATTCAGATGCAGCGGCCGGTGGTGATGGAGCCATTCAACCACTATGTGCAGATGCTGTTTTTCGTCCAGGCGCTCCTCGTGGTGCTGGCGGTTGCGATCTCGCGCTACATTCAAAATTCATGGATTGGCCGCGGCTTGCAGGCGCTTAAGGACGACGAGCTCGCGGCGGAATGCACGGGCGTGCCGACCCTGCGGCTGAAGCTGCTGGCGTGCGTCATCTCCGGGGCGCTGATGTGCGCGGCCGGCGCGCCCGCCGCGATGTACCTGCAATACGCGGACCCCTCGTCCGCGTTCAATCTCAATTACTCCGTCTCGGTGCTCGCGATGTCGCTGATCGGCGGGACCGCGCATTGGGCGGGCCCGGTCGTCGGGGCGATCCTGTTGGGCACGACGCAACAGTTGCTGACCGTTACCATCTCATCGGAAGTGAACGTGCTGGTGCTCGGCGTGATGCTGGTGTTGTTCGTGGTGGCGGCGCCAGAGGGCATCATTGGCCTGATCCGCAGGGTTCGCCGCAACCGCAACGAGGGCGAAGGATGATGCCCCCCGAAACCGAGACACCCTTGCTGCGGATATCCGCGCTTACCAAACGTTTCGGCGGCTTCACCGCGCTCGACAATGTCAGCGTCGACATTCGTCCGGGAGAGCGCTTGGGCCTCATCGGCCCGAACGGCTCGGGAAAGACGACGCTGATCAACTGTATTTCCGGCGCGTTTCGCACCGAGGCCGGCACCGTGGTGTTCCGTGACGAGGACATCACGCGGTTGCAGCCGCATATGCGCACGCGCCGCGGCATTGCGCGCAGCTTCCAGATCCCGCGGCCGTTCAAGAGCATGACAGTCGCCGAAAACCTCATGGTGGCGCTCGACTTCGCGGCGGTCACAGACGAACACGTCTCGGCTGCGCAACGACGCGACACCATGATGTCAATCCTGACGCGGATGGGCCTCGCGTCAAAGGCGGACGTGTCGGCCACGAAGCTTAGCCAGGTGGAATTGCGCAAGATGGAGCTCGCCCGCGCGATGGCGACGCACCCGAAACTCCTGATTTCCGACGAGGCCATGGCCGGCCTTTCCAGCTCGGAAGTCGACGAGGTGCTTGATCTGCTCATGAGCCTTGCGGGTCAGGACATCACCGTCATCATGATCGAGCACATCATGCAGGCGGTGATGCGTTTTTCGGAGCGCGTGATGTGTCTCGATGCCGGCAGGATCATCGCGATCGGGACGCCTGCCGAAGTGATGGCTAACCAGCGGGTGCAGGAGGCCTATCTTGGCACTTAGCCTCGCGATCAATGACCTCGATGCGGGTTACGGCGCCGTGAAGGCGCTGCGCGGTGTCACGCTGCATGTCGAGGCTGGCGAGACCGTCGCATTGCTGGGCACCAACGGCAACGGCAAGAGCACGCTGATGAAGTGCGTCGCCGGCCTGATTCGGCCACAGCGCGGAAGCGTGTCGCTGACGATCGACGGAATGGAGCACGATCTGACCAGGCTGTCGACCGAGGCCATCGTCGATCTCGGTGTGGCGCTGGTTCCCGAGGGGCGGCGGCTGTTTCCCAAGCTGACCGTGTTGGAAAATCTGATGCTCGGTGCCTTCCGCAAGGCCGCCCGACGCAATATCGATCGCAATCTTGCGCTTGCCTTCGAAACATTTCCGGCCCTCAAGGGGCTACAGAGCCAACTCGCCGGCACCATGTCAGGCGGGCAGCAACAGATGCTGGCCATCGCGCGCGCGCTGATGTCGTCGCCACGCCTGTTGTTGATCGATGAGCCTTCGGTAGGCCTGTCGCCGCTCCTGGTCTCGCAAACCATCGCCAAGATCGGCGAACTCAATCAGCATCTCGGTCTGACCGTGCTCATGGCGGAGCAAAACTTCAATCAGGCGATCCGGATCGCCGATCGCGGTTACATCATCGTCCATGGTGAAATCGTCGTCGCGGCCGATTCGGTCGACGAATTGAGAGGCAATGACATCGTCAAGCGGCTCTATCTCGGCGGGATCGCATGATTGCCCGCCAAGGGTTTCAGGCGCGCTACGGTCTGGCCGCAGGTAGTTCCTGCCGGACCCGCCAATCTTCGCCTGCAGCGCAAGCTACGGCACCGCAGGCCATCCTGTTTCGCGTGCTGAATATCGCCGATTGCGCTTATGTGCTGGATCAGGGCGGGGTGGTTTATCACGCTGCCGCACGCGAGCTGCTGGCCGACAATGATATCGAGGAACGTTACTGCTCAGTGTGATCCGGAGCACAGACTCGTCAACCATAACCATGAGCGGGTTTTGAGGCTTTCTCGACGATTTTCCGGCGGCGGCTCGGTCATTCATGCCAACAGAAGGGTTATCGGCGACGCCGCCGTCTGCTATTGTCAAATCCGCTTGAGCGAGAATGATAGAGTTGAGGTCTTTGGAATGAAAAATTTGTTTGCCGCGATTGTCGTCTTCGTTGGTTTCACCGGGCTGGCCGCGGCGCAAGCACCGGTTGCCGTTGTTGAGGACGTGCAAGGCAAAGTTACTGGCGCCGAATTCATGGACTATGTCGCTCCCGGAGCAGTCATCAAGCTCGGGCCGGGCAGCACCGTCGTGCTTGGCTACATGAAATCTTGCTGGCGCGAAACGATTACGGGCGTAGGAACCGTGATTGTGGGCTCGGAGGAGAGCATGGTTCATCTCAGCGAGGTCAAAGCCGGCAAGGTACAATGCGACTCGAGCCGTTCGAGGCTGGTTGATCGGGAAGTCAGAGAAAGTGCCGCGACGATCGTGCGCAGTATCGACGATAGCGTTTCAGCGACGCCGCAGGTTACGCTTTACGGTCTTTCGCCGGTTGTGGAGACCGCGGGCCGCGGCAAGCTCGTCGTCGAAAGGCTCGATGTGACGGGCGAGCGATATGACATCAATCTCACTCCGGCATCCGTGGTGCGGGGCAAGTTCTACGATTTTGCCAAGACCAAAACCATCCTGAAGCCGGGCGGTACCTATGCCGTCAGCCTGGGATCGCAGAGGACTGTTTTCTTGGTCGATTCCCATGCCGAATCCGGCCCGACCCCAATCATCGGCCGATTGGTGCGTCTGAAATAGTCGAGCGAGCTCGATAGCCCGGACACCACTATGGGCCGCATCACCAAACGAGATGCAGCGGCGATCATTCTGGTCGCCCTGGTGTGCGGCATTGTTTCTGGCCTTCCCCCGTTCAGCCTGATACATGGCTGGTCGATCGACGCCCTTACCGCGCTACGCTGGGAGGCATTCGGCGTACGCCGTGACCCGGGCGCCACGCCCGTGGTCGTTATTGCGATCGACGACGAAACTTACCAGACTCCGCCCTTCAAGGGCTCACCGACCGTGACCTGGACCACAGAAGTTGGCCGGGTTCTGAATGCGGTCATCGATGGCGGAGCCAAGGTCGTGGGCTTCGATATCGTGTTTTCCGCGTCAATCGAACAATCCGAGCTTCCTTTTGGCGACGATTTGCTCGGAGCGCGAATGCGGGGCTTCGATCGGGCCTTCCTTTTATCTCTTAGAGCGGGATCTGCAGCTGGCAAGGTGCTGTTAGGCGAGGTTCTGGGCGGTGAGGGGCCTTCCCCCGGACAACGGATCGCGGTCGGTCGGCAAAAGAACATCCGGGCACTGAATGTAGTTTCAGATCCCGACGAAGTGGTACGGAAGGTACCGCTGATGTTCCCGGCGGACGAGAAGCAAGTACCCGCGATGGCGCTCGAGCTGGCTTCACGCGCACTCAGCGCCGAACCGACGCTGGCGGAAGATGGAAGCGTGACGCTTGCCGGCTACCGCATTCCAGGTGTGGTGCCGAATACGCTCAC
>Ga0209839_10000351_pt1 | contig 24016 bp, 31 predicted proteins | sample OrgsoiDNA2013050_FD_185800 | JGI IMG/M metagenome (GOLD analysis project Ga0209839, IMG submission 185800) | Permafrost soil microbial communities from the Arctic, to analyse light accelerated degradation of dissolved organic matter (DOM) -... | ecosystem: Environmental > Terrestrial > Soil >... | reverse complement strand
ATTTTAAGTCCCTTGCGTCTACCAGTTCCGCCACGTCCGCTTTGGTCGTTAGATCAGATACTTAGCGCGATTTCCGGCGAAGTGGAATGAGCCTCGCCAGAAAGAACGCGCTCCTTTCCATAGTGGAGCGCGTTGCTGAAGGCAAAGCCTCAATGCCGACACCTGCCGGTGGTTTACGCAACCTCAATGTTGTCCACTTACGAAGGTCGCATGATCGTTCGCATTTCTCTTTTCCGGTCATTTTCGCAGAGCGCCGCCGCGCTGGCGGTGCTCGCGCTTGGCCTTGGACTTGGCGGCTGTGCCGATATGGGCGACAACGTATCCACCGCCTTCGCCGATCCCGCCAAATACGATCTGTACGAGTGCAAGCAACTGGAGGCGGAGCGCAAGAGCCTCGCCGCCCGCGCGGCGGAGTTGCAGGGCCTGATGGCGAAGGCCCAGACCGGGGTTGCCGGTCCTGTCGTGGCCGAACTCGCCTATCGCAACGACTACATCGCCGTGCGCGGGCAGGCCAAATTCGCCGAGGAAGCCTGGCAACGCAACAAATGCGTCGCCACCCCGGCGCCAGCGCCTGCGGCCGCGTCAACCCCGCCCGCAAAAAAGACCAAACGTGCGAAATCGCCGGTACTGCCGGGCACCGCGATCGATTAAGCGCGGCACAAGGCCGCTCTACGCCCGCCAGTCATAGATCCAGTCCTGTCGCGCCAGCATGCGCCGCGCGCCCATCGCCTTGATTGCAAGGTCGCGCGCGTAAGCCGCCGGACCCCGAAGATGATAGATTCGCCCCGATTGCCGCGCGGCGCGCTGGACCCGCGCCACGCGTGAGCGGCGCAGCTGCGCGTAGTTTTTTAGCGCGGCCGGGATGCCGGGGGCGTTTTCCCCAATTCTTTCACCCAGGCACCTTGCCAGCACCGCGGCATCCTCGATCGCCATGCCGGCGCCTTGCGCGGCAAACGGCAGCATGGCGTGGGCGGCGTCCCCCAACAAGGCGATGGCACCGGCGGTCCATTCGCCGCCATCGGGGATCGTGAACAGCGCCCATTTCCGCCAGTCATCGACAGCACCAACGATCATCCGCGCGTTGCCCGGCCACCGTGCCGATGCGAACGCGTTCTTGATCTCGCAAACCTCGCCCGGGGCGCTCCAGCCCGGCCTGTTCCAGGTTCCCGGCACGACCGCGACGACGTTGATCTTTCGCGCGGCCGATATCGGATAAGCGACCAGATGCGCGTCCGGTCCCATCCAGATCTGGACCCGGCAGGAAGCATATTCGCGCGGCAATTGCGTGGTATCGAGCGTTCCGCGCCAGGCGATCAGCCCGGAGAATTGCGGTTGCACCTCGGGAAACAAATGATGCCGGACCGTGGACCAGATTCCGTCGGCGCCCACCAGCGCCACCGCCAGCTCCTGCTGGCGCGTCATGCCGCTGCGCTGGACCACGGTCAGTCCCTTGGCGTGGGGCACGACGTCTTCGAACTGGCAGCCGAGCCGCAACTCGATATCGGGATGATCGTTGACCTGCGCCTGCAGCGCCGCCTGCAGGTCGGCGCGATGCATAACCCAATAGGGCGCGCCGGCGCGCGACGTGGCGGTTTCGCCGAGCGGCAGGCGGATGATCTCGCCGCCGCGTTGCGCGCTCATGATGCTGATGGCCTCGGGCGTGACCGCGCGCGCGGCGAGCCGGGGTTTCAGGCCCAGGTCGATCAGCACGCGGCTGGCATTGGGTGAGAGCTGCAGGCCGGCACCGGCTTCTTCGAGGCGCTCGGCTTTTTCGAGAACGACGACGCGAAAGCCTCGCGCCGCCAGCGCCAGCGCCGCCGACAATCCTCCGATCCCGGCACCAGCGACGACGATGGTGCGCGAGGCGGCCACCGGCCGCTCAGGCGACCTTATCCTTCAGCACGCATTCGGGCGGCCGGGCCTCGCCGGCCTTGAGGTCGGCGGCGTAACGATACAGGGTCGAGCAATAGGGGCAGATGATCTCGTTGTCGTTGCCAAGATCGAGGAAAACATGCGGGTGGTCGAACGGCGGATTGGCGCCCACACACATGAATTCCTGCGAGCCGATCTCGATGACCGAAACGCCGGCATCGTTGTGAAAGTGTGGAACGACATGATCGGACATTGGATTCACCGTGGATAGCGATGGAGGCAGGCGCAGGGGCTCGAAACGCAGCGCACCATACTGGCGGGTGCCATTGATTCCTAGTGTCGCTCGTCCGCAGTTGCTGCACCCTCGCAGCACTCTTTTCGAGCGAACCAGCGGATTCGAAAGGAGACCAGATTTCTGTTCTGGTGTGGGCGTGGTTCAGAATTCTCTGTGGCGAACGCGACCGGCGCTGACGGTAAGGAACCAGTGAGCCCACCACAGGGAGCCCCGATCGCTCATTCGCCCATACAAATTCGACACAATATTGTCGTCCCCGAAAGCCCTTCTTTCGTCGTGGCCGTTGTGTCTTAAAAGCGGCACACCATCTCAAGGGAAGCGATAACATCGGGTTTTTGGGATGAAGCGGGCGCGGATCGGATCGGCTCTGGTTGGTACCACGGTGTGTGCGGTGGCGTGCGCGCTGCTGTGGCCGCATGCGCGCGACGCCGGCGCCATTCTGGCGGCACAGGACGATCCCGCTGCGCTCTCCGACATCCAGCTCAATTCCGCTCTGCGGGACAACCAGCCCGTCGTCGCAGCGAATATCGAGGCGGCACTTGCTGCAAAAGATGCCGATCTTGCCAACAGCTTTGTCGAACTCGCCCGGGAAAAGGGCATTCCCGTTACCGATGAGTTGTCGCGACGCGTATCCGAGGCGGTCACGGAAGAAAATTCGTCGTCGCATTTTGCAAAACGCTTCGCCACCGGGCTGGTGACCGGAAACGCCGACGATGTCGCCAGCCTGTCGGGCACGGTCGCCGGCGACCTGTTCGTGTTCGGCGACATCAGGGACGTGGTGCGCGAAGGCAAGCATCTGGCGATGGGCGAGGACACCGACCGGCTGGTGCTGGGCCTGGCCACGGCGGGCCTTGCGGTGACGGCGGTGACCTATGTATCGGTCGGTGGCGCGGCGCCGGTGCGCGCCGGTCTCACTCTGGTCAAGGATGCCCGCAAGGTCGGGCGGCTGGGTGAGGGACTCACGCGATGGGCCAGCCGCTCCGCACGCGAGGTGGTTGACGCGCCGATGCTGCAACATGCGGTCGCGTCCGGCTCGGTGATGCGGCCGAGGGAGACCATGACAGCGATCAGGGCGGCGTTTCGCGCCGAGAAGGCCGGCGGGCTCGTCCGTCTTGCCAAGGACGTCGGCCGCGTCAGTGAGAAGGCCGGCACCCGCGGCGCGCTCGAGACGCTGAAAATCGCCGAGGGCCCGAAGGATGTCGCTCGCGCCGCACGGCTGGCGGAATCCAAGGGCGGCCAGACCCGCGCGATCCTGAAGCTGCTCGGCCGCGGCGCGTTGCTGCTGGCGGTCGGCGCATTCAATCTCTCGCTGTGGGTGCTCGGCGCGCTGCTGGCGCTGTTCGGCTTTCTGTCGTCGATCAAGGCCACCACCGAACGCCTGACCATGTCGTGGCTGCTCCGCAAGAAGGCGCGGCGGCTGCGCAAGCAGGTGACGGCGATGTCTGCGCACCAGGCTCTGGCGGCCAGCGCCGCGCACGGTTAAAACCCCATCGTTGGTTCCGATCACCCAAATCCTCGCAAAAATATGGGAATGACCGATGCCGAGTTTTCACAACGGCGCTGTTGAGATTGCCTACCTCGACGAAGGCGAGGGCGATCCGATCCTGCTCGTGCATGGCTTTGCGTCGACCAAGAATGTGAACTGGGTGTATCCGGCCTGGGTTTCGGAGCTGAAGAAAAACGGCCGCCGCGTCATCGCACTCGACAATCGCGGCCATGGCGATTCAGCCAAGCTCTACGATGCCAGGGAGTATGAGGTCGCCACCATGGCCGGGGACGTCAGCGCGCTGATGGATCACCTGAACATCGAGCGCGCGGACATCATGGGCTATTCGCTGGGATCACGGATGACGGCCGTGCTGGCACAAAGTCAGCCGCAGCGGCTGCGTTCGGCGATTTTGGGCGGCATCGGAATAGGCCTGATCGAAGGCGGCGGCCCCGGCGAGAACGTCGCCGAAGCACTGGAGGCGCCGTCGCTCGACGACGTCACCGATCCGGTGGGGCGGACGTTCCGGGCGTTTGCCGACCAGACCCGCTCCGATCGCCTGGCGCTGGCGGCCTGCCTGCGCGGTTCGCGGCGCTTGATGACAAAAGACGAAGCCGCCGGGATCACCGTGCCGGTGCTGATCGCGGTCGGCACCTCGGACGAAATCGCGGGCTCGGCGCAAGCGCTTGGCAAAATCATCCCCGGTGCGCGGGTGCTCGACATTCCCAACCGTGACCACATGAGGGCGGTTGGCGATAAGGTCTACAAGACCGGGGTGCTGGAATTTTTGTCGGATCGCCCCTGATCGTCGGCTTGAATTCCCGGGATTGCCGACCACTTTGAACCCACGCTTTCAGCCCAAGCAGACTCCGGCCGGAGTGAATAAATCTTGTTATATCAATGCTTTATATCGAGCTCGACGCCAGGGTTGGGATTCGCTTTTGCTGAAGTGGCTTAAGGACAGCGGTCCGCTCGCCGTGCTATAATGCCCGTCGAGATCAAACGAACTTGCGAGAGCAGCACATGGCCATGCATCAGATCAATCCACAGGGTGCGAAGCTGGCGGCGCTCGATCCGATCTGGGATCGCGTGCGCAAGGAGGCGGAGGACATCGTCCGCCGCGAGCCCGAGCTCGCCTCCTTTATCTATTCCACCGTGCTGCATCACGAACGGCTGGAGGATTCGGTGGTGCATCGCATCTCCGAGCGCCTCGATCATTCGGCGCTGTCGGGCGACTTGATCCGCCAGGCCTTTGACGAGGCGCTGCGCGACGAGCCCGATCTCGGCAACATCTTCCGCGCCGACATGGTGGCGGTATTTGACCGCGATCCCGCGACATCGCGCTTCATCGATCCGCTGCTTTACTTCAAGGGCTTCCACGCGCTGCAGACCCACCGTCTGGCGCACTGGCTCTATCACAAGGGCCGCAAGGATTTTGCGTCCTATCTGCAGAGCCGCTCCTCGGCGGTGTTCCAGACCGACATCAATCCCGCAGCCAAGATCGGCCGCGGCATCTTCCTCGATCACGCCACCGGTTTCGTGGTCGGCGAGACCGCCGTGATCGAAGACGACGTCTCGATCCTGCACGGCGTCACGCTGGGCGGCACCGGCAAGGAGAACGAGGATCGCCATCCCAAGATCCGCCACGGCGTAATGATCGGGGCCGGCGCGAAAATTCTCGGCAATATCGAGGTCGGCCATTGTGCCCGCATCGCCGCCGGCTCCGTGGTGGTGAAGGCCGTGCCTCACAATGTCACGGTGGCAGGGGTTCCCGCCAAGATCGTCGGTGAGGCCGGCTGCGCCGAACCTTCACGCACCATGGACCAAATGATCAACGCGATCGGACTTTGATTTCATAGGCGCGTATTCTTGAAAGAAAGCATGCCTTCGGACCTGGTCGGAAGGGTGGATGCCGGTTTTGCGATCAAAACATGCGAAAGTTATCGTGATAAAGCCGCTTGAATCACCTGTACGATTCTGCAAGTTAGGCCAGCAGTTCGTCTCGTTCTAAAAACTTCCCGAAACCTAAAATCGTATTGGAGACTGTCGTGGACGTTCAGGAAGTCAGAAAACTCGACGCCTACCTCAAGCGCCTGTTCGGCAATCAGAAAATTCGCGTGGTGCCGCGGCCGAAAAAAGATGATTCCGCTGAAGTCTATATCGGCGAGGAATTTATCGGCGTGCTGTTCGTCGACGATGAAGACGACGACCGCTCGTTTCAGTTCCAGATGGCGATCCTCGAGGACGATCTGGTCGAGCAGGGCTGAGGTTTTGGCCCGCTCACGCTGACGTCATCCCTTCGCCCCATGCAACTGCAGCGTCAATCGCTCCATCGCATCGGCCACGTCGCGCCATTGCGCGAGCCAGCTCCGCGGAAAGCGAAATGTCAGATCGGCCCCGTCGATGCGGCGCTCGCTCAGGCACATCCCCGGGGTCGCGGCGTCGCGCGTGCAGCGCGCGCTGAGGGGCGGCGTGCGGGCAAGGAACAGGTCTTCATTGCTGTAAGGCGTGCCGTCCCGAAATGCGCGCATCGTCAATCCGTCCTGCCCGGGCTGCAAGGTCTGCTCGAGATAGCGCGGATAGATGGTGCTGACACGCAGATCCGGCGCCAGCGTGTCGTGATGCGCCGATATCGACAGGAAGATCCGGTCGATCGGCTGCATCGCCTGTTCCACGGTATCGGCGCTGACGTGCCTTGGTCCGTCGGCAGCCTCCAGCGAAGGAAACGCGAAGCTGAGATCGATGCGTTCCTGCGGTCCGGAGTGACGCTGGATTTTCATGCGGACGGCGGCGGTCGGCACGTTGAAAAGTGTCGCGCCAATGCTGACCGGCAACCGCGCCGGACTGCCTGCAGGATCCGGCACCCAGGTCGGCCACAGCAAATAGGCGACGAGGGCAATGGCGCCGGCGGTCGCCGCGCCCGCCAGCATGATCGCCATCATGTGGCCGCGCAGATCCCGGCGCGAGCCGCGCACCATCTGCTGGGCGGTTGAAAACAACGTCATGAGCGAAGCATCGTGAGGGGCGTCCAACGGGCGGCCGAATCACTTTCGAATATGCCACGGGCCATCGAATTCCCGCACGATTTCACGTAATCGATGTCGCGCGGGCCATGCGCCAGCAGCGGTTCCGGCCGCCGCCGTTAACCCTTCCTTAAGGATAGTGTGGCGGCGGGCGTTCAATTTTGCGAAGCAGGGCAGGTTCCTCAAAATTGCGGAAGACCTTCCCGATGTCGCCTGATGCATTCAATTCGCTGTTCTCCCTCTGCATCGGTTTCGCTTTGGCCGGCGCGCTCGCCAGCGGATATCAGGCCTTGGTGCAGCGCCCTGCCGGTTTCGGGCTGCTGCAGGACGGGGTGGCGCCGAAGACGTTTGCAGCGGTGCCGTTCCTGGTTTTTGCCGCACCCTTCATCATCATGCGCAATACGCTGCGCGGCAAGCGGATCGAACGCCGCCGCGCTGAATTCGTCATGATGGCGACCGTATTGGCGGGGTTCTGGAGCCTGATGTCCGGCACGTTTTTCGTGATGACGTTGCGCGCCGCCGGAGTGCTGGCCTGATCCATACGGCTATGCCAAAGTCTCCGCGAACAGGAGACAGGCATGGCGATCTACGAACTGGACGGGCAGGCGCCCGAACTCCCTGCGGACGGAAACTACTTTATCGCCGACACCGCCACGGTGATCGGCAAGGTCCGTTTGCACAATTCGGCGAGCGTGTGGTTCGGCGCGGTGTTGCGCGGCGATAACGAGTGGATCGACATCGGCGAAAACGCCAATGTGCAGGACAACTCGACCTGTCACACCGACCTCGGCTTTCCGCTGACGATCGGAAAGAATTGCACCGTCGGTCACAATGTCATCCTGCACGGCTGCACGCTGGAGGAGGGCGCGCTGGTCGGAATGGGCTCGATCGTCATGAACGGCGCCCGGATCGGCCGCGGCAGCATTGTCGGCGCAGGGTCGGTCATTACCGAAGGCAAAGAGTTTCCCGAGCATTCGCTGATCATCGGATCGCCGGCGCGGGTGATCCGCACCCTCGATCCCGAACAGGTTGCCAGGATGGGAAGCGCCGCGAGATTCTACGTCGGCAACGGGCCGCGATTCAAAAAGGGCTTAAAGAAAATCGGCTGATGCCCAAGGCAATTTGTCGCCGGCGCATGCGTTCATCGATCGCGCAAGAACAGCGAATCTCACGCAGCGGCCGATCCTCCACGACGCCCTGAATGGGAGGCGCGCCGAAATTCGGACAGGCCTGGCGGAATGGTGTCGGTCAGAATCTCCTTCAGACGCACGGCTGCCGGCATCAGCGGCCGGCCGAAGTCGTAAAGCGACAGATCGATCGAAGGCAGTTTCGGAAGCTTGTAGGCTTTGCCGAGGACCTTGAGCCAATCGGGCAAATGCGCGGTGGTTCGCGGGCTTATCCCAAGGCCCGCCTCGACCGCCGCCCAAAGACCCGCCAGGCTTGGACTGGTAAATGCGATACGCCAGGGAATCCCCGCCGCATCAAGCGCTGCGATACCTGCTTTCCGGAAAACACAGGGCGCCTCGAACAGCACCAGGGGAACGGGCTCGGCCGGATCCCAGGCATGTTCCGCGCTCCCGATCCAAACCATCGGCAGGGTCGCCAGCCGTTCTGCTCCCGGATGCCGACCATCGCTGAAGAACATCGCCAGATCGAGCCGGCCTTTTTCCAGACGCTCGATCAGCACGGTGTTGCGGTCGACACTGGCTTCGACGCGGATCAGCGGGTGCGCCCGCTTGAACTGTCCCAACGCCGCCGGCAGCCAGGTTTCGGCAAAGTCGCTCGGCAAGCCGAACCGCACCACGCCTTCGAGACCGGAACCGCGCAATGCGGCAATCGCTTCGTCGTTGAGCGCCAATATCCGTCGGGCATATTTGAGAAGCAGTTCCCCGGGCTCGGTGAGCATCAAGCCGCGACCCTGCTTCCGGAACAGGCGCTGTCCGATCTTTTCTTCCAGCTTGCGCATTTGCTGGCTGACAGCCGATTGCGACCGTCCGACCTGTTCGGCCGCGCGATTCATCCCGCCGAGATCTTCGGCGCTCACCAGGGTGCGGAGAAAGCCGATATCCAGGTTGGTCGTTACAACAGTTCTGTTTTTCTGAACCATAACAGTAGATATATTCGTTTTTCTAATTCATGGGAAGCGCCCATATTGGCGGGAGCAGACTGCCGCCGCAGATGATGGAGCGCCCCATGCCTTTTATTCGGATTACCGTCTCAGGACTGACGCTCGCGTCGAACCAGGTATCGCGTCTCCAAATGGAGATGACGGAGTTGATGGCCGCCGTTCTCGGCAAGCGGGCCGATCTTGCCAGTGTACTGGTGGAGCAGGCGGCAGGTGCCGGCTGGGCCATCGGGGGCACGCCGGTGAAGATTGCGGTTCATGTCGATGCCACGATCACCGCCGGCACCAATTCAGCCGAGGAGAAGGCGCGCTTCATCGAGAAAACCATGAGACTGCTCAAGAGCGTCCTTGGTTCCGAACTCCATCCTGCGACTTATGTCGTCGTGACCGAAGTGCCGGCAAACGCCTGGGGGTATGATGGCAGAACACAGCAAAGCCGGCAGCTGGCCGCCTGATATTGCCACAGCACCCGGCGACCGCCCGCCGCTGCCGCACTGACGCGCCGTGTCGCAGCATTTATGATTTGAAAGGAGATTCCCAATGCCGCTCGCCCGCATCGACCTCGCCAAGGGCAAATCGCCGGACTACCGCAAGACGACCGGAGAGGTCGTCTATGACGCCATGGTCGAGACCTTGAAGGTTCCAAAGGATGATCGTTTCCAGATCATCACCGAGCATGCCAGTGACGATTTCATCGTCGATCCCAATTATCTGGGCATCCAGAGGTCAAAGGACTGCGTGATTGTTCAGTTGACGCTTAACGAAGGTCGAACGGTCGATCAAAAGCGCGCCTTCTACAAGGCCGTTGCGACGGGATTGCATCAACGCCTGAATCTCCGCCTTCAGGACGTGTTCATCAGTCTGGTCGAGGTGAAAAAGGAAAACTGGTCGTTCGGCAACGGAGAGGCGCAATACGCCTCGTAGGTCCGCGGAGCATCGCATCCGCGCAAGGAAGCCAGCGCAACTTGCGCGCCGCAGCGATCGTTTCGAGCGAGCTAACGAATGAAGTTCTGCCCGCGAATTTGCGCGCCGTTGATGGCGCGCGCTTCAATCGCCTTCCGATTCGCCGGCCTCAATCTCGCCGGCAGCTTCCTCATGGCCGGCCGCCCAGAGCGCATGTTCCTGGCTGCCATCCTGATACGGATTGCCCTCGGCGGGAATCTTCTCCCGCGCGGCGCGCTGGCCTTGCTCGAACGGATCTGGATCGGTCGTCATGATCTCGGTTTCCTCGATGAACTCGGTTTTGCGTTGCTTTCCGCCGGTGTCTTGGCGGGCGTCTTGGCGGGTGTCTTGGCCGGTGTCTTGGCGAGCGATGCGCTCTTGCGAAGCGCATCCTTCAGGTCGACCGGGATGCCGTGCTTCCTGAGCAGGTCGGCGAACGCTTCGTCGGCCAGTTCCTGAACGGTCGCCATCCGGTCGCGCCCGAGCTGCTTCAGCTTGTCGAAGGTCTCGTCGTCGAAGGCGATCAACTTGCGCACGCGTTGTCTGCTCCTGCGCCAAACTCTTTGCCTTAAGCGGACCGGATAGGAATAGTTCCTTGGGTCGGCGCACCGGCTCGCTCCGAAGTAACACAGGTAGCGGAATTAGGGCCACAATAGCGTTGCGCGGCCTAAGACAAACAAACCCTCCTGCGAACGAATTCGATGATGGACGCGATCCCGAATGCCGGACCCAGATGCGGTGACCGGAGGCGGAAGCCCCGCGGCGTAAATACGCCGCGGCTGCCAGACGAGCCGGTTTTGACGTCCCGCCTCGTGCTTGTGCGTTGCGGCGCTTGCGCGGAGGTCGGTGTGGTTGTCCGCCGCCTTCAGTGCGGGCGATGACATATTTTCACCGCGTTCCCGAACCCGCCCTGTCTAAATCGGAATTTATAGAAAGTTCTGCGACGGCCTATCAACTTCCCCTGAGGCTGAAACTATCTCCTGCTGGACGAGTCTAGTTGTTGGAAGAGTCAATCTAGGGAGTACAGTTATGTTGCGCAAAACGATGATAGCTTTGTTGGCAACCGCCTCGGTTGCCATCCTGGCGCCGGGTGCAGCCTCGGCTCGTGGCGGCGGCGGTGGTTTTGGCGGAGGTGGCGGAGGCCACGGTGGCGGTGGTTTTGGCGGCGGCGGTGGTTTCCACGGCGGCGGCGTTGGCGGAGGCGGCTTTCATGGCGGCGCGATGGCCTTTCATGGCGGCGGGATGGGTGCCGGCATGGGAGGCGGTGGTTTCCGCTCAGCCGCTATCGGAGGCGGTGGATTTCAAGGCCGAGCTTTCGAGGGCCACGGTTTCCATGGCGGCGGCTTCCACCACGGGTTTCACCACGGCCGCGGATTTGTTGGGGTATTTGGCTTCGGGCCCTACGCCTATTACGGCGACGACTATTATGATTATCCCGACTATGCCTACGACAATCCCTACTACGTCAATGGCGATTCCTACACCGACAATGGCGACTGCTACGTGGTGCAGCGGCGCATCCATACGCGCTACGGTTGGCGGCTCCGTCCTGTCCAGGTGTGCAACTGATCCCGCTGCCGCTCTTGGCGGCTAAGGGGATGTCCGGGCCGGTCAAATAAAGTTGAGCGCCGGCTCGGCTCCAGTGATATTTTCGGCCTTGGTGTAATTTCCCACCAAGGTCGTTTTTTTGACGCCACTCGCTGGTACGCCGCTTGCATTCATCTACGGATGTTGACCATGCTCACAGCCCCGGGCCTGACGTTGGTATTTTTGGGCGTCGTCGTCGGTCTGGGCATTGCCTTCGTGTGGATGCTCTGGGAGGTCGAACAAACCTCCAAACCGCGTCGCAACAGCGATCGGTTCGGATAGGCTGACCGGCAGTTTTTGGTCCTGGGAAAGAGCGAGAGCACTCGGCGCGAGGCCGAGCGATCTCGGGGCGCTTGCGTGCTTAGCCCAGCACCTTGTACTTCTTGAGCCAGGTTTGCATCTGGCTCCAGGCATCCTCGGCGGCTTCCTTGCGATAGCTTGCGCGATAATCGGCATGGAAGCCGTGTGGCGCGCCCGGATAGATCTTGAATTCGGCGGGCTTCTCGGCCGCCGCGAGCGCGGCCTTCAAGGCCTCGACCGCCGCGACGGGAATGCCGGTATCCGCCTCGCCGTACAAGCCCAGCACCGGGGCCTTCATGTCAGGGGCAAGTTGGGTCGGGCTCTTCGGCCAAAGCGGGTTCGGTGAATCGACCGGCGGGCCATAAAAGGCGACCCCCGCCTTCAGGGCGCCGGAGTGGGCGGCATATTCCCAGACCGTGCGTCCGCCGCGGCAGAATCCGATGATGCCGAGCCGGCCGGTGTCGCCACCTTGCGACTTGGCCCAGGCGACCGTGGCGTCGAGATCGGAGAACAGCTCGGCATCCGGCTTGGAATTCACCACCGGCAACAGTTGTTGGATGTCGGTAATCTTGGTGAGATCGGTGCCCTTGCGGAAATAATAATCCGGCGCGACGGCGAACGCGCCGAGCTTGGCAAGGCGCCGTGTCACGTCCTTGATGTATTCGTGCAGGCCGAAAATCTCCATCGCCACCAGCACGACCGGCGGATTGCTGGCCCCATTCGGCCGTGCGAAATAGCCGGGCATTTCGCCGTCGGCCACTTTTATCTTCGCATCGCCCGCGGTGAGGCCATCGGTGTCGGTCTTGATGACGTCGGCGCGTACGGGTCCTGCAGCCAAGGTATAGCCGGCCGTCACGGCGGCGGTGGCAGTCATGAAGCCGCGGCGCGAGAACGGCGCGACTTTAGTCAGCCCGATGACATCGGACGTCTGTATGGGTTCGGCACTCATGATGGATTTCCTCTGGCGCGTGTGGTGGTTGAGAAGTTCTCCTGATCCGTGCAGCAAGCCCGCTCGAGAAAGCTTCCGACCGAGCGTCCGGACCAAAGCCGCACTGGAATCATCGATTTCCAGGCTTCTCTTGAATCCGTATCTCGCAAAAGAAGGCGGCGCCGCAAGACGGGTATCCGAGAACCGCATTCAGCAGGCAATCGCTGCGGAACGCAAATCACCAGCCTGCGAGGATGCGGCTGGTACCGGAACAGAAGCGAGGAGGGGGGCGGGCTGTCCTGCCCGTAAAAGGCAATTCTGCCGCCAGGAAAAGAACAAGGCCGTCAGCGCAGTATACCGCAAACGGCCTTGCCAGCCCCGGACATTGAAATCGGCTTGCGCCGCCCGGTAGATGCCATCATGCCCCGGTTCCAGTCCAGCCATATGTGATCCAGTTCACAATCGGCATAAAAAAGTTGTGGCCAGCCCTTGGCACACGGATAGCCGCCGCTCGGGCATCATCGCGCTTCATGTTCTTCACGGGCCCCGCCCGCGGACAAGCCCTGCAAATCCGCTTCCGCCATTGCACCGTGCCGCGCGCGCAAGCGAGCCGTCGACGCTACGCATTGACAACCGCAGCCGCTCGGACGCGGTAACCTTGATCGGTTACGTTAAAACCGAAGACACGTTGATCTGCGGCCGGTTTCTGCTCTGCTGCGGCGATGATCGACGACGATGAAAAGTTCATGCTGGACGCCGACGGCAATCGCGTCTTGATCGGCCTGACCGTGGAGGAGACGCTGGAATTCGATCGTCTCGAACGGCATATCAACAAGACAGGTCCATTTCCGCATATCTCGCGAGACGAGTGGCATCGCTCGGAAGAAAAGCGCTGGCTTGAACTTTGGGACCAGCATCAGGCCGCAATGGTAGAGTTCTTGCGAACCAAGACGCGCCATTGAACGCCTTGCACACTGGCTTCGACAGGCGTTGGCGAAAGGTGTAAGTCAGGTCAACCTATGCGAGGGCGTTCCCATGAAAATCTCGCTTGCACTTGTCACCGCGGCGCTCCTGATTTCTCACGTGCCTTCAGGCGCCGGAACGATCTACCCGAGACCGCCCTGTCGCGTGTACGTTGACACCGACTACACGCAGATTGCGGAGCAATGCGGAACAATAGGGCGTTTCTATCACCGTAAATTATTCTTGCGGGTTGCAAGGCAGTCGCCGCCCTATTAATGCGGTCCTTATTATTGATCGGCGAAACCCGCTTCATAACAATGGGGACCGCGATGCCATTGGACGAAGAAGAGCTTATCTCCCGGGTCTCTATCCGCCATTCAGTTTCTGCAGATGCAGTTCGCACCATCCTGCGAGCGCTTCGTTCCGGCGGTGGCAGCATGGCGCAATTCAGCCATCCAGACTTCGGCGGGATGTCGCAATGGTCGCCGGGCATGGCGATGGTGGGCGACATGTTCAATAGCAGCCTGAAATCCAAATTGGATGCCGTGTGCACGGAATTGGCGGGCTACGTTGCTCAATCGGCCTCGACTGATCCGGGTCGCAGCCGCGACGACCCCGAAGTCAGCTATCGCGCGATGAGGCAGCCTTCGGATTGGTGGCCCGCTGATCTCGGAACACCCAGTGCAGTTGGCGCCCAAAATGACCTTCGGTACGCAGTTTTTCCGGGAAGATTGGTCATTAAAGACCGCGGGCATGTCGAAATCTACGACACCGGCGATCATCGCATCTCGGGCGTGGCGCAAGCGCAAAGCGCCGACCAAACGCTGACATTCACGAGCCAAAATGGATTGGTGCGGGTGATGGATTTGCCGAGGATACGAGCGTAGCAATCCGCGTGTTGCCAAATGGGGCAGCCGATAGACGCTTTCCGCGTCTGGAACTCACTGTCGTCCCGCTTATTATTTTCGAAATCGCGATTACATTTTATCAGATCATTGCAGCTCGCCACCGTGGTTCTACGGGGTTTATCCATTCAATCTTGGCACGCCCTATGCTTCACAATGACGTTGGGGGTTTTATTGTTCGGCGCATAAGTCAGCGCGGCCCGGCTATACTCCGCCGGGCGGCATTGAGCATGAGGTAAGCGCCGTTCAGTCTCGATGGGTTGATATCGAATGGTGGGACGTTCTTCGCTCGTATTGTTGGCGGCTCTTGCAATCGTATTGCCGCATGGCGGCGCCGGCGCGCGCACCAGGATCCCTTCCAAGGCCGGTACACCGGTCGTTGAATCCGGTCCGACACTTGCTCCATTCCAACACATTCGATTTTGCCTGCAATATCCAGACGATTGCCGGTCAAATTCCGCAGAAAGTGAACGCATTGACCTGACTTCCCGGAGTTTGGAACTGCTCAAACGTGTCAATCACAGCGTCAACGCGTCGATTGTCTCGAAATCAAAGGCCTACGGCAGTAGTCTGGAAGACACCTGGACCATTGCGCCAGACCGGGGAGACTGCAACGACTACGCGGTCACGAAGCGACATGAACTCCTGAGGCGCGGCTTCCCATCGAGTGCTCTGCGACTGTCGGTGACCAAGACTGCCGCGGGGATCGGGCATCTTGTCCTTGTCGTTGTGACGACGAAGGGTGACCTCGTGATGGACAGCCTGGCCGATGCAATCCAGCCGTGGCAGACCACTGACTACCAGTGGCTCAAAATTCAATCAGCGCGCGATCCCCACTATTGGGTTGCGATGAGATCGCCAGCCGCCACGCGCCCGCTGGCTCACTCTTGAGCCTGGCTTCGTCGGGTGGGCGCGAAATGATGCGCGCGCTCCTGCGAGATGGGAGGAACTAGCTAGCGGCTGGGCCCTTTTTTCTCAAAACAGCCCGTGAACAAATTCCGCGGATCCACAGGTGGGACCTGCGCGGTTCGCGCCCTGTTCTGCAATTTTAAGGGCTTCCCAAAAAAGTTGCGGCCAGCTCTTGGGGGAGAGCTGGCCGCGCGCGATCCGGTCTGGGACGGGGAGGGGTGGGGATGTGACCGGATCGCGTGTCCTGTTATTTCTTGTTATCGATCGTGGGCGCTGGCGGTAGCGACCGCGGGGCGGCCGTCGCCAAGCGAGACCCAGACGTTGGGATCGCTCTGCGACTGACGCTTGACAAAGCGGTAGCCGGTCTCGGTCCAGGCCACGACGTTTTCATTCTGATTGTCCATGATGAACTCGCCCTTGTCGGTTTTGACGGTCAGCACCGCGTGGCCTTCGCCCTTCTTGTCGCGCACCACCGTGATCAGCAGCGCTTCACGCGGCCAGCCGGCGTCGATCAGCATCTTGCGCTTCATCAATACGTAGTCCTCGCAGTCGCCGTAGCCGTCAGTCGGCAACGACCATTTCTCGATCACGCCCCAATGATCCATGTCGGTCATCGGCTTGACGGTTTCATTGACCCAGCGGTTGACCTGCAGCAGGTCTCGCCAAGCCGTCTGCGACATCACGATATCGCGCGGCTGCGTCGTGCCGCCGCGGCAATCGCCGGGATTGTCGGCGCAGAATTCGACCCAGCCGATCGGCGAGCGCGCGGTGTCGCCAAGGCTCGCATAAAGAGTTCGCTCCTCGCCGGCACTCGCCGGCGCGTTGATTCCGATCAGGATGGCGACAACCGCCAACCCTTTCCCCTGTCCCCTGAACCCAAACATCGCGGCCCCCGTTTCTTGTTGGGACCATATTTCGCACAAAGGTTTTGCGCCGCCGCTAAGCAAGCCAAGTACATTTAAAACGAATACGAGTAAAATCTTCGGATAATTAGATCTATACTTGAGACAAATTCGATTAAAACTTGAAACAACTGCAATTGATTCAAATTTTACGTATTAACGCGTCAAAGCCCGCCAATGCGGGACTTGCGGCGGCTAAAGCCCGACGCGTTAACTTAAAGTGAAGCGGGCGCCGAACGGCGAACGGGCGGCATCCGCAACGCGGAGACCGCCGGCGGGCACCAGAATGTGGGGAATGGCGGGGCGGGGCGCTTTACCGCGCGGTAACGCTGTCTTTGGCGATGCGCGGAAAACCCGACAAAGCGCGGGGTCCGTGCTCCCGCTGGTCAGGTTTAATGGGATCCCGGGAACAACGGTTCTGAGGCAATAGCGGGGTGCAATCGCTGGAATGCTTGTCCGGGCCGGCACAGCGCGGCGAATGAGCCACGGCGGTGCGGCGCTTTACCGGGCGCTAACGCTGTCTTCGAGCGTCTCGGCCAGCTGCTCGTGGATGAATTCAAGGGCAAAACCTTCTTCGAGGTTTCGCACTACCCGCGACTGGACCTTGCCGAGCAAGACCAGCGATTTCAGCGGCGGCCGGTTTTCCGCGGCGATGGCGGCGCCGGACAGCGACATGTCGATCACCCGGCAGGTCATCTTGGTGCCGTCCTCAAGCGTCATGAGCGCGATCGGGTTGCGCGGGATGATGCGGTCGTGGCGGCGGTCTTCCGGCAGATTGAGGATATCGCGGTTGGCAAGCCAGGTCAGCTGGGCGGCGAGTTTGTCGCGCTTGCGCGCGGTGGCGCCCACGGTCATGGCGAAACCGTTGTCGATAATGCGGGTGATCTTGCCCTCGACCCGGCCGATATGGTCGAGATAGGCGATGACGCGATCGCCGACACTGCCGATGCCGGGCGCCAGCAGGGCGAGCCCCCCCGGCGACATATTGATGATCTGGCATGGAAATTCGCGGCGGTCCGGCAGCATATAGCGGCCGAGCAGATGAACCCTCACCCGCTGGAAACGGCGGCGCTCTTCGGCGGCCGGAAGTATCGATCTTTTGTGCGCCAACGCCATCTTCGCCACCCGACAACCGGCTGCTCGGTGTCGCCAGACCCTACGGCCGTAGGGTTAATGAGGCGTTAGCAAGGTTTCTGCGAAGCCGGGCAAATGAGGCAGGAAGCGGTTTTGAGTGTTGCGGCGATAGAAACGTTGGCGGGGCCGTACGCTGGCCAGTTCGAGGCGACGCCGCGGGAAGAATAATCCGCGACACTTCGCGCCTCGACATCTGGTTGCAAATTGCCATTTTTGGAGTGACAATCTAAGGATGTGTCCGGTTCCTGTATCATTCATTCAGGATATCGCGCCCTTGTTCAACGCGCGGGACGTCACGTGCATGGCGCATTTCGGCGTGCACCTGAAAGATCCCGATTACATGCGTGACGCAGCGGGGAACGACAGGTTCCCCGACCATGGCAATGCCCGGGACGTCTACGCGCGTCTGACGGGAAATGCGACGCCACGGATGCCGATGGGCGGGCCATTTTGGGACGACGCTCAACTGCAATTATTTAATCAATGGGTGATCGACGGATTCATGGCCTGAGTCATTTTTAATTTTGAAATAATGGGAGGTAGTTATGAAGCCTGCGCTGAAAGCATTTCTGATCAGCATCGCCTTTGTCAGCTCCGCCAGTGCCCAGACCCCCGACCCCGATCCTGCGCTGAACAACCCCGACAAGGTCTCATGGGAGTTGTTCGCGCTCATCAACAAATCGGTGCCGAGCATAAACAACAATGTGCTGTTCGAGACCTGGGCGTCGAACGAAGATACGTTCCAGCAAAATCCAAAATTTCCCGGCTCCTCGGCGCCGCCAAACTGCGCACCGACCCTGGTAGCCGCGCTCTCCGCGCCGCTTCCCCAGCAACCCGCGGTCACACCGGTCGCAACCCCCAAAATCCTGAATGTGCCGGCGTTGATCGCGCTGGCGCCGCGTCCGTCCGGATTGCAGCCCCACGTCGTTCCGGTTCGGCCTGGCGAAGAGGTCAGCGAAGAAGTCCGGCGCAACCGCGCGACGTTCGACTTTATCGTCTGCAACAAACTCCACACGAAGGCGGGATTGAGGGTTGCTTTCGCCGCGGGTCAGCCGATCTCGTTCCCGCTCGAGTCGATGGAGGCGAAGGCCAATTGGGTGCCGGTCGGCAATCGCAGCGCGTCGGATTATCACATCAATACGGCCTCGGATAACAAGCGCTATGCGCTGGTTTCGATGCACATCATTTCGAAGCAGGTGCCGAACTGGACCTGGGCGACATTCGAACACAAGGATAATCCGGGTCGCTGCGATATCATTGGCTGTCACGACAATTTCGGCGCGGTGGTGCAGGATGTCGCCCCCCACGATGCGCCCGGCGGGAAGTATGATCCGTGCGTCAAGACGCCGGCACTCAAGAAGTTATTGGCGGATGCCGGCCTCCCGCCGCTTTGGGAGAACTATTGTCTCAAGGGAAGCCAGGTTGATTTCGTGACTGCGACTGGCGTCCCGACGCGGCTAGGAAATTCAGTGACAGAAGATGGTTTTGTCGACACGTCGTCATGTTTGAGCTGTCATGGCCGATCGGCAGTGAATTCAAGGGGGCAAGACGTCTTCGGCGCCGGCTTTCTCGACCCGCCGCCGGCGGCGGTGTGTCCCGGTGGGTCGCCTTGTAGTCCAAACGGTGCTCCCAACCCGGCCTGGTTCTGGAGTAACCTCGGTCAGCCGAACCAGTCGATGACTGCGCTCCAGACCGACTTCATTTGGTCGATTGCGCTGCGCTCGATCGGTCCTTGACGCCGGACGCATGTCATGATGCGGACGGACCGAAAAAGCAAACGGCCGCAAAAGAAGCTGCCATCCGGCGGCGCCAATTTCCTGCCGCCGGACGAGCCGCTGATCCTGACTGTCTATCTGCGCCATCGCCGGCCGGTACGGCGCCGGCCGGGCAGCGCGATCGATTTCGCCGAATTGACCAAACGTGTCACCCTGAGCGAACTGAAAGCGGAGCGTCGCAGGATACTGAAGGGCTCCGTCGAGCAGGTGCGGCGTTTTGCGAAGCGACAGCACATGACAGTCAAGGCTGTCGATTTTCTGGCTCGCAGTGTGACGCTGCGGGCCAAGGCCGCCGACGCCGAACGCGCGTTCTCGACCAGGCTGCTCTGGATCGATGACAGCGGCGACCGGCGGTATTACCCTCGTCGCGAGCCTCGCCTGCCGCCGGCATTGAAGCGCATCGCTCACGCCGTTCTTGGGTTGGATACTCGCAAGCCACGCCTGAGCAGGTTGCACGAAAATACCATCGCAGACGACGGCAACGGGTTGCTTCCTTCGGAGATTGCAAGGCTCTATGGACTTGCCGCCGCTAGCCGTGGTGCCGGCCAGCTAGTCGCCATCGTAGAGCCCGCCGGCGGTTATAAGCCAGACGACATCGCCAAAGCCTGCGCGGCGATGAAAATTCCGGTACCGCAGATTGTCGACATTGATGTCGGTAATGGCCGCAACAGTCCTGGAATAAATCCCAAGGCCGACGCGGAAGTCGCGCTGGATATCCAGGTTGTCGCCGGCGTGGCTCCCGAAGCCCGCATCATCATCTATTTCACCGAGTTGAGCGAGCCGGGCCTTGTTGCCGGCGTCAGCAGGGCGGTGCACTGTCCGCAACGTCCGAATATCATCATCATCACGTGGGGCGAACCCGAGGCGTCCTGGCCTGCTGAATCGAGGCTCGGCCTCGATCCTGTGCTGCAGGATGCCGTTCGCCTCGGTATCACCGTGTTGGCGACGGCCGGGGATGATCTGGCATGGGAGCACGTAAGCGTCGGCAAGGTGTGCGTCAACTATCCAGCCTCGAGCCCTTACGTGCTCGGCTGCGGCGGAACGCAGATATCACTCAATCCCGACCGTTCCGCTATTGTGGACGAAGTGGTTTGGAACGAAAGAAGGCTGCGCGGCACCGGCGGCGGAATCAGCGAGCAATATGTTGTGCCTGCGTTTCAGACCGGCATGACCCTTCCCGGTTCGCTCAACGACGGCAAACCAGGGCGCGGCGTGCCTGATGTCGCCGCCGCCGCGGCGTCGACAAATGGTTATCGCATCTTCGTCAACGGGGCAGAGCTGGTGGCAAGCGGCACCAGCGCAGTCGCGCCATTGTGGGGGGCGTTCATCGCACTTCTCAACGCCGAGCGAGGCGAAGCCCTGGGGTTCGTCAACGACCGGTTCTACCAGGCGTCGAACCTGCTTAGGCCTATCATCTCCGGCGATAACAAAGACGCCGTATCGGGCCTCGGTTACAGCGCGGCACCGGGCTGGAATGCCTGCACGGGTCTCGGTTCGCCAAATGGTGCCGCCATCATCGCGGCCCTGACGGCCATGAGCTGACGCCGTCGGGCAAGCCGGTCCGATCCGCCAGCAGCCGTCCTGCAACCTGCATGGTCCAGGAACCGGACAATGCCATCGCATGGCCGCTGATCAGCATCAGCGGCAGGGCGCCGAGTACCGTCCTCTTTGTCGCCGAACCTTTGCCCCATGGCGCCGCCCGGCATTCCGATGTCGGCCAATCCAACGTCGAAGTCGCGGCCGAGCAGGGGTGCTACGGCGGCGACGTTTTGAAACTGAAAGCCCATGGTGACGCGAACCGCGAACAAAGGTGATGCGCGTCACGTACCTTCAGATCGGACCGGCGTACTCCTGTCGCCACCAGTTGAGAAACGGTCTTCATCGAGAGCCACACAGCGGAATGACGTGGCCGATGACATGACCAGGTTGAACGAGTTTCAGGCTTTGAATGATGAAGAGTTGGATTCTGTCAGCGGGGACAGCGCGGCTCTTCTGGGTGCGACACGCTTTCACAACGCAAATTCGATCACTCATGTGAGGAGAAAAAAATGCAGGAGGCAGCAAGCTATCTAAAAAGTTTTCAATTACCGAGCTCGAGCCGGGCCAAACCGGTGGGCTCAAGTGGAAAAAGGCTGATCGACATCGCTCTGGCGGGCTTTGGTATCGTTCTTCTTTGTCCTTTGTTGCTGTTATGCTTTGCGGCGTGCCTGCTCGCGTCGCCTGGACCTGCGCTCTTCGGCCATCGGCGCGTTGGATTTCAGGGCAAACACTTCCGGTGTTTTAAGTTCCGAACCATGGTCATCAACGGAGAAGAGGTTCTTCGCGAGTATTTGGCATCACATCCAGAGGCCAACGCGGAGTGGGAAGCAACCCGGAAATTACGATTCGACCCCAGAGTCACAGCGATTGGTTCAGTACTCCGCAAAACAAGCCTTGATGAATTACCCCAACTCTTCAACGTGCTCAGGGGCGAGATGAGCATCGTCGGACCGCGCCCGGTAACCGAAGAAGAGCTGGCAAGGTACTCCACGAGCGTTGGTAACTACCTGGCATGTCGTCCCGGAATAACAGGGCTTTGGCAGGTCAGCGGCCGTAGCGGGACGACCTACAGCAAGCGTGTGGCATGCGACACCTATTATGCCCGCCACTGGTCGATGATTCTGGACGCCAGAATTATTGTTGCGACGATTTCAGTGTTGCTGGATTCGGACAACGCCTACTAGGTCGTGGATTTTTTTCAGGATCCCGTGCCAAGGAAATGAGCCGTCCTGTCACCGGTAAGATCAAGGCGCTCGTGCCTCCGAACGCAAATCGGCTAGCGAGCCCCAGGTGATCGCTTGGTAGGTCGGCGCATCGACATTGAACTTGATGTGCGGGCGCATCGTGGTCGCGCTATCGTTCTCTCCCGTTGGATCACGCAATAGCTGCCGTGAAGTGACATTGGCATTGCCGTTCAGTTCGCTTAAGTTCCGCGGCGGCTGAACAGCGCGACCAACGAATGCCAGGGGCCGACGATAGGTTGTTTAGGGGCCGGATGGTGACACGACAAGCACCGATTGGCAAAGAGGAAATTCCATGGAACAGATCCGCGTCTGCACCTATGACGGGCCAGGTGCGCAGCCGGTCATTCGCTCCGTGCCGTGGCCGAAGATTCCGAGGAAGGCGGCGCTGATCAAAGTCGGCGCCTGCGGCGTGTGCGGTACCGATCTGCATATCCTCAAAGGCCACTGGCCGAAGCAGCTGCCATGGCCGTTCACGCTCGGCCATGAAATCGGCGGCGTGCTGGTCGAGGTCGGCTCGGACTTCAAGGAAGATTTCATGAGCAAGCCGCTCACGGTGGGGTCGAAGGTGATGATCCCGCCCTTGATGCCGTGCGGCCATTGCTATTACTGCATTCATTACCCCGAAAGCGCCAACAAGTGCCTGACGCCGGTGTATTACGGCCGCTATCTCGGCTTCGACAAGGCGCCGCATCTGTGGGGCGGCTGGGCCGAATATGTCTATGTCGATATCGAGATGCTGCCGGGCACCAAGATCTACCGGCTGCCCGACGATATGTCGCTGCGGCTCGGGGCATTGTCGGAGCCTTTGACCTCATGCATCCGCGCCTTCAATCGTGCCACGCGATCGGGCGGGTTCAAATGGGGCGACACCGTCGTGATCCAGGGCTCCGGCCCGATCGGCATTTTGGCCGTCGCCGCGGCACAGGAGATGGGAGCAGGGCGCGTGATCTGCGTCGGCGCACCGGAAGCGCCGCGGCTTGCGCTGGCGCGCAAGTTCGGCGCGGAAGCGACGGTCAACATTGATGAGGTTACGACGCCGGAAGCGCGCATCAAGGCCGTGCGCGACATCGTCGGCGGTTTCGGGGCCGACCTGGTGATGGATTGTTCGGGCCATCCGAGCGCCGGCCCGGAAGGCATCGAAATGCTGCGCGACGGCGGCACCTATGTCGAGATGGGCCAGTTCACCGATGCCGGTTCGATCGAGACCTCATGGCATCGCATCTGCACCAAGGACCTCAACGTCCTGGGCTCATGGGGCTTTACCGGCAACGACCTGCCGCTCGGCGTCGACATGCTCTATCGCAGTCGCGACAAATATCCCTGGCTCGAGATGCAGACGATCTATCCCTTCACCGAGGAAGGCATCGGCCGCGCGGTGGCGGATGCGATGGCGATGAAGACGGTGAAATCGACCATCGTGCCGTGGCCGGAACTGGCGGAATGATTTTGGGGCGTAAACGAATGCCAATTGCCGAAGGGCAGCCTCACGCCAGTTCGGCATCCCGAATCTCGCGCGCCAGCCGCGCGCGCAACGGCGCGAGCCGTTTCTGCTTCAGGGACAAATTGCGACACTGCGTCCCGGCATTGTCATGATTTACTTTTGGCAGCGCCGAGCGGGCCTCAACGCGGTGGCCACCCATCTCTCTGATGGTGCGCCGCTTTTGTTCACTTGGGTTTGTGCCAGTGACGCCTGAACAATTCTGTCGCGAGAAGCATCGCGATCGACGCGGTGGCGATCAAGGCGAATGGCGGATTTCCATTCGAGACAGACCAACGTCGTAGTGCGCCACGTATCCGAGCGTGAAGCCAACCAGTGCCGGGGAACCCGCCACGGCGGCAAACGCAATTACAAAGCCGAGCCGGTTTTCCATGAATCCTGTAACCCTGTTCAAGCGGCCGTCTTCCGGCAGCCCGGTTAACCCGCCAATTCTGAATACGGTGTTGTCGGCACCTGGGCCTCAATGGCCTTTTCCTCGGCAAGTATTTTCGGCTTGCGCAACCAGACATAAATCTGGGCCGCGATCAGCAGGACGCAGATCGCGAGAAAGAACGCACTGATCGGACGCTGGATAAAGGTCGTGAGATCG
>Ga0209839_10000350_pt1 | contig 24018 bp, 23 predicted proteins | sample OrgsoiDNA2013050_FD_185800 | JGI IMG/M metagenome (GOLD analysis project Ga0209839, IMG submission 185800) | Permafrost soil microbial communities from the Arctic, to analyse light accelerated degradation of dissolved organic matter (DOM) -... | ecosystem: Environmental > Terrestrial > Soil >... | reverse complement strand
ATGGGCGCGGAGTCCGATTTCACCTCGGCGATCAAGCCGATCGAGAAGGCGGCGGGTGTCGTGGTGGGCGGAGGAACCGGCGCTCACGCCGCCAAGTAGAGGACGCGTACCCGGATGCTGCGTAGCGCCATCGCCGGGCGCGCTGCACCGCGTCCGGGACACGAAGTCATCACAGCCACGGCGCCGGCTTGTCCAATGCGATCAGCGCATCGACCTCGATGCGGGGCCGCACCACCGCGTATTGATCGGCCTTGACCAGAACTTCCGGCACCAGCGCGCGGGTGTTGTAGCTCGAGGCTTGCACCGCGCCGTAGGCGCCGGCGGTCATGATGGCCAGGAGATCGCCGGATCTGGGCTCCGGCAGGGTGCGCCCGAGCGCGAGATAATCGCCGCTTTCGCACACCGGTCCGACCACGTCGGCGACGATGTTGGCGGCTGCCGGCCCCGCCAGCCGCACCGGCAGCAGGTCGTGATAGGCCTCGTACAGAGTGGGGCGGATCAGGTCGTTCATCGCCGCGTCGACGATCACGAAATTCTTCGCGTCGCCATGCTTCACATAGATCACGCGCGTCACCAGGATGCCGGCATTGCCGACGATCATCCGCCCGGGCTCGAACATCAGCATGCAATCGAGGCCGCGCATCGCCCGCTTGACGACGGTGGCATAGGCGGCCGGCTCGGGCGGCGTCGCCGTATCCGGATGATAGGGGATACCCAACCCGCCGCCGAAATCGATATGCGAAATGGTGTGGCCGTCGGCGCGCAACACCTGTGCGAACTCCACCAGCAGCTTGAAGGCGGCTTCCAGCGGACCGAGATCGGTGATCTGGCTGCCGATATGCATGTCGACGCCGGTGACCTTGATTCCCGGCAGTTTTGCCGCGCGGGCATACACCGCACGGGCGCGGTCGAGCGGCACGCCGAACTTGTTCTCGGACTTTCCGGTGGAAATCTTCGCATGCGACCCCGAATCGACATCGGGATTGACCCGAACCGAGATCCGCGCCGTCCGCCCGGTTTCCCCGGCCAGCCGCGAGAGCAGCTCGAGTTCGGGCTCGGATTCGACGTTGATGCAGAGAATGTCTTCGGCCAGCGCCGCGCGCAGCTCGGCCTCGGTCTTGCCGATCCCTGAGAACAGGATCTTGCCCGGCGGAATGCCGGCCGCCAGCGCGCGCTTCAGCTCGCCGCCCGACACCACGTCGGCGCCGGCGCCGAGTTTCGCCAGGGTTCGCAGCACCGATTGATTGGAGTTGGCCTTCATGGCGTAGCACACCAGCGCCTTCTGATCGGCAAAGGCCTCGCTGAACACCCGGTAATGCCGCTCCAGGGTCGCGGTCGAATAGCAATAGAACGGCGTGCCGACCGCATCCGCCAGCTCGGACAGATCAACCGCTTCGGCGTGAAGCACGCCGTTACGATAGTCGAAGTGATTCATGGCAGACTCAGTCGTTCAGGAGCGGATCGAGAACGAACGGTTTCTTGCGGCCCTTGGGGGCGACCGGTCCCGTATTCATTCCGTAGGTCGGATTGAACACGCTCGGTTTGCTCGCGGCCCGATCGGCCTCGGCATCGGCCTGTTCGGCCGCAGTTGCCTGCGCCGATGCGGCGTTCGGCGGCAGGTCGAGCCCGCCTTTGCGTCCGCAGCCGCCAAGCGCGAGCACCGCCGCGCTGAGCAGGATGATGGCCCATCGCGAAGATGTCGAACAGTCAGTACGATTCACGGCAAAATCCCCAATGCGGCGGCACCATACAAAGATTGCCCTGTTCTGGCGAGACCCAGGCCAGCATGAATCGCAGCGAATTTCGTGAGCTCAGCCCAATTTTCGCTCTTTTTCCAGTCGTTTGAGCCACGCCTTCGCCTGCGCAAGGACATTCTTCGGCGCGGTCCCGCCATAGCTCGTCCGGCTTTTCACGGACGCCTCTACCGAGAGAACGCTCAGGGCCTCCGCCGTGATCTTCGGCTCGATCGCCTGCATGTCCTTCAAGGGCAGTTCGTGCAAGGGCACACCCGCGTTCGATGCCTCGGCGACGATGCGCCCGGTGACATGGTGGGCGTCGCGGAACGGCATCTTCAGCGTCCGCACCAGCCAGTCGGCCAGATCCGTGGCGGTGGCGTAGCCCTCCCCGGCGGCGGCTTTCATCCGCGCCTCGTCCGGCACGATGTCGGCGACCATGCCGGTCATCGCCCGGATCGCCAGCGAGAGCGCGCCGAACGCCTCCATCGCGCCCTGCTTGTCTTCTTGCATGTCCTTTTGATAGGCCAGCGGAAGGCCCTTCATCACGATCAGCAAGCCGGTCAGCGCGCCGATCACCCGGCCGGTCTTGGCGCGAACCAGTTCGGCGGCGTCGGGATTGCGCTTCTGCGGCATGATCGAGGAGCCGGAAGTGAATTTGTCGGATAGTCGCACCAGCCCGACCAGCGGCGAGGTCCAGATCACGATTTCCTCGGCGAAACGCGACAGGTGCACCGAGGCGATCGCCGCCGCCGACAAGGTTTCGAGCACGAAGTCGCGGTCCGACACCGCGTCGAGCGAATTGGCCATCGGCCGGTCGAAGCCGAGCGTCCTGGCGGTCAAGTCGCGATCGATCGGGAACGAGGTGCCGGCCAGCGCCGCGGCACCGAGCGGGGATTCATTGAGGCGTTTGCGCGCGTCGGCAAAACGGCCGCGGTCGCGTGCCGCCATCTCGACATAGGCCAGGAGATGGTGCCCGAACGTCACCGGCTGCGCGGTCTGCAGATGGGTGAAACCGGGCATGACCGTGCCGGCATGTTCCAGCGCCCGCTGCACCAGCGCGTGCTGAAAAGCCGAAAGCGCCGCATCGGTCTCGTCGATCGTGTCGCGGACATAGAGCCGGAAATCGGTTGCGACCTGATCGTTGCGCGACCGCGCGGTGTGCAGCCGCCCCGCCGCAGGCCCGATCAGTTCGCCAAGCCTGCTCTCGACATTCATGTGAATGTCCTCGAGCGCGCGCTTGAATTCGAACGATCCATTGCCGATTTCTGACAAAATCGTGTCTAGACCTTTGCCGATATTTTTCGCATCGGTTGCGGTAATGATGCCTTGCGCCGATAGCATCGCGGCGTGGGCCTTGGACGCGGCGATGTCCTGGGCGTACATGTGACGATCGACGTCGATGGAGACGTTGATTTCCTCCATGATCGCATCGGGACGCTCGGTGAACCGGCCGCCCCACATCTTGTTGCTCATGACTTGTTGCTCACGACTTATTTATTCATGACCTGCCACTCATGGTCACGCCCGCGAAGCGAGCGCTCGGTGCCGTTGCCGGCGCCGCCAAAACTCTGCATAGCCGTATCTGATACAGGATGACAAACGATATGCCTGAACGACCCACACCTCATCCGGCTGCCACGCGCCGGATACCCTTGGCGATCGGGGCGGTGCTGATCGGGGCGGTGATCGGATTTGCCGCCGTATACGGGATCGGCGGGCTGAAACGCAATGCAGCGGGCGATTCGGCCTGCCGCGGGGCGGTCGAACTTGCCGGCAGGATCGCGCCGCTGGCGCATGGCGAGGTCGCCGCGCTGACGATGGCGACAACCCCCTTGCTGCTGCCCGACCTCGCTTTCGAGGACGCCGACGGCAAGCCGAAAAAGCTCTCCGACTGGCGTGGACGGACCGTGCTGGTGAACCTGTGGGCCACCTGGTGCGTGCCCTGCCGCAGGGAGATGCCGGCGCTGGAGGGCCTGCAAACCAGGCTCGGAGGACCCGACTTCGAGGTGGTCGCCGTCAACATCGACACCCGCGATCCCGAAAAACCGAAGAATTTCCTCAAAGACGCCAATTTGACCCGGCTCAACTATTTCAGCGACCAAAAAGCCAAGGTTTTTCAGGATCTTAAGGCAATCGGCCGGGCGCTGGGAATGCCGACCTCGGTGCTGGTGGATGGCAGGGGTTGCGAGATCGCCACCATCGCCGGACCCGCGGAATGGGCCAGCGACGACGCCGTCAAGCTGATCACGGCAGCGATGAAACCGGCTGCAGCCGGGTTTTAAGCTGAAATATCGAGATTGCCGCCGACGCCGGCGCCGACATTGGCCAGTGATGAGCCGCCCGCGCCCAGCAGGGTCAGAACCGTGGATTTCTCCGCATCCGCATTCGATTTCATGATCGTGGCTGCGATCTGCGACTGCGTGCCACTCGCCTTCATGGCGAGAAGGCTGCTGACCATACTCATCATATCCATACGCAACACTCCCAACGCCGGCACACTGCCCCGGCGGTAGTTAACGTTACGTGTCAATGGCGCCGATCGGCAGCGGACCGCTGACGCCTGCGCAGCATCCGGGGAACGCCGTCCATAATCAGCGCGTCGGGACCGGCTTGCTGCCGCGATAGTCGTAGAAGCCGCGCTGGGTCTTGCGGCCGAGCCAGCCGGCCTCGACGTACTTCACCAGCAGCGGGCACGGCCGATACTTCGAGTCTGCCAGCCCCTCATGCAGAACCTGCATGATCGAGAGGCACGTATCGAGGCCGATGAAATCGGCCAGTTCCAGCGGCCCCATCGGATGGTGGGCGCCGAGCTTCATCGCGGCATCGATCGCCTCGACGTTTCCGACCCCCTCATACAGCGTATAAATCGCCTCGTTGATCATCGGCAGCAGGATGCGGTTGACGATGAAGGCCGGAAAATCTTCCGAGACCGCGATGTGCTTGCCGAGCCTCGTCACGAATTCCTTCGACGCCTCGAAGGTCTGGTCATCGGTGGCAATGCCGCGGATCAGTTCGACCAGTTCCATCAGCGGCACCGGATTCATGAAGTGAATGCCGATGAAGCGCTCGGGCCGGTCGGTCGACGCGGCCAGCCGCGTGATCGAGATCGACGAGGTGTTGGAGGCGACGATGGCCTCCGGCTTCAGCACCGCGCAGACCTCGTGGAAAATCTTGCGCTTGACCTCTTCCTTCTCGACCGCGGTCTCGATCACGATATCGCAATCGGCGAGGCCCTCCATCGTCTCGGCGGAAACGATCCGATCCAGCGCCTGCTTGCGGGCGTCCTCGGTGATGATTTTCTTGGTGACCTGGCGTGACAGATTGCCGTTGATGGTCGCCATCGCCGACTTCAGGCGATCGAGCGACACATCGTTGAGCACGACGTCGAAACCGGCCAGCGCCGCCACATGCGCGATGCCGTTGCCCATCTGGCCCGAGCCGATCACGCCGACCTTCTTGATCATAGCCATCTTGTCATCTCACCGGAGCGACGCGCGCATCCCGCGCCTGCCCATCCCTTATAACACCGGCCGAAGTCGCCTCACCCGGTTGTTTAAATTATCGTTACTTTCCGAGCTTACCGAGCGCTTCGGTCAATTCGGGAACCGCCTGGTAGAGATCCGCGACCAGACCGTAATCGGCGACCTGGAAAATCGGCGCATCCTCGTCCTTGTTGATCGCGACGATCACCTTGGAATCCTTCATGCCTGCGAGATGCTGAATGGCGCCTGAAATGCCGATGGCGATATAAAGTTCCGGCGCCACCACCTTGCCGGTCTGGCCGACCTGCCAGTCGTTCGGCGCGTATCCGGCATCGACCGCGGCGCGCGAGGCGCCGACGCCGGCGCCGAGCTTGTCGGCGAGCGGCTCGATATATTTGGCGAAATTCTCGCGGCTCTGCATGGCGCGGCCGCCGGAGACGATGATCTTGGCCGATGTCAGTTCGGGGCGATCGCTCTTGGCGACTTCCTCGCCGACAAAACTGGACAGACCGGGGTCGGCCGCCGACGCTGTGTTTTCCACCGTCGCGCTGCCGCCTTCTCCGGCTGCGGCGAAGGTCGAGGTGCGGACGGTGATGACCTTCTTGGCGTCCTTGGATTTCACCGTCTGGATGGCGTTGCCGGCATAGATCGGCCGCTCGAAGGTGTCAGGCGAAACCACCTTGATGATTTCCGATACCTGCATCACGTCGAGCAACGCTGCGACCCGCGGCATGACATTCTTGAAGCGCGAGGTCGCGGGCGCGACGAAAGCGTCATAGGAAGGGGCCAGCGCCACGATCAGCGCAGCCAGCGGCTCGGCGAGGTCATGGGCATAGGCATCGCCTTCGGCGAGCAAAACCTTCGTGACGCCGGCGAGCTTGGCCGCGGCCTCGGCGGCCGCCCTGGTGCCCTCGCCGCCGCCGGCGACCAGCACGTGGACCTCGGCGCCCAATTGAGTGGCCGCGGTCAGCGCCTTGTTGGTGGAGTCCTTCAAGGTTGCGTGTTCGGTTTCGGCAATCAACAGCGTGGTCATCTAGAGAACCCCGGCTTCGTTCTTGAGCTTCGACACCAACTCAGTGACGTCCTTGACCTTGACGCCTCCCTTGCGGCCCGGCGGCTCGGTCGTCTTGAGGATCTCCAGATGGGCGGCGAGATCGACACCGTAGTCGGATGCACTCTTGTCGGCGATCGGCTTCTTCTTTGCCTTCATGATGTTGGGCAGACTGGCGTAGCGCGGCTCGTTCAGCCGCAGATCGGTAGTTACGATCGCCGGGCCCTTAAGTTTCAACGTCTGCAAGCCGCCGTCGACCTCGCGCGTCACCTTGAAATCGGTTCCATCGACTTCGAGCTTGGAGGCAAAGGTCGCCTGCGACCACCCGAGCAGGGCGGCCAGCATCTGGCCGGTCTGGTTGCTATCGTCGTCGATCGCCTGCTTGCCGAGAATGATCAGGCCCGGCTTCTCTTCGTCGGCGATGGCTTTGAGAATTTTCGCCACCGCCAAAGGTTCGACATTGCCCTCCGCCTTGACCAGAATACCGCGGTCGGCGCCCATCGCCAGACCGGTCCGGATGGTTTCCGCCGCCTGCGCCGGGCCGATCGATACCACCACCACCTCGGTCGCCTTGCCGGCCTCTCGCAGGCGCAAGGCTTCCTCGACGGCGATTTCATCGAACGGATTCATCGACATCTTGACGTTGGACAGCTCAACGCCCGATCCGTCGCTCTTGACGCGGACCTTGACGTTGTAATCGACCACCCGCTTTACCGGCACCAGAACCTTCATCGACCCTCTTTCGCTTGAATTTCAGGTTTTATCATGGGCGCGCGGAACCTAAAGGTCCCGCCAACCCCGGTCAACGCGCGAAGCCCAAAAATCGCCCCGACTGCCTCCCTTAAAGGCGTTAACGATTTTGGCCGGGCACCCACAGCACGTCCCCGGCGCCGTTATCGTTCACGGATCGGCTGGCGACGAACAGGAAGTCCGACAGCCTGTTTATATACTGGATCGCGGCGTCGCTGACCGGTTCATTTGGCTTGGCCGCGAGTTCCACCATCATGCGTTCCGCCCGGCGGCATATTGTGCGAGCCAGATGCAGATGCGCCGCGGCCGGCGTGCCACCGGGCAGCACAAAGGAGGTCAACGGCGCCAGCCGCGTGTTCAAGCTGTCGATGTCGTGCTCGAGGCGTTCGACCTGGGTCGAGAGCATCCGCAGGCGTTCCGCCTTGCCCTCGCGCTGGGGTACCGCGAGATCGGCGCCGAGGTCGAACAGATCGTTCTGGATCAGGCCCAGCATCGCATCGAGATCGCGCGCATCGGCGAGGTGCAGGCGCACGATGCCGATGGCCGCGTTGGTCTCGTCGACGGTTCCATAGGCGGCGACGCGCAGGTCGTATTTCGGGCGGCGTTCGCCGCTGCCGAGCGCCGTCGTGCCGTCGTCACCGGTCCGGGTATAGATTCGATTGAGGACGACCATTCTTTCGTCTCCTTCAGCGGCCCATCGCCCAGACCGCGAGCATGGTGATGACAATCGCGACGAATTGCAGCAATACCCGCAACCGCATCAGTTTCTGCGACCGGTCCGGCGATCCGCCCCGCATCATGTTGACAAGACCCAGCAGCAGCACCAGCGCAACGGCGGCGACCGCAATTGGAAGGAGGATCGAACTCAGAAATGATGCCATGACGGTACATAACACCGCGCAGGGCGGTCCGCCATCGCCCGCACCGGGGCGCAGCTCCGATGCAACGATCTGGCTTTTAGCTTAATAATATCAGAAGGTAGCGCGGTTCGCGGGATCGAGCGCATCTTCCATCGGTCAAGGTGAAATGTGAGGCAGCTTCGCTACATCTTTCATGTCGGCATGGACGCGTTCTACACGTTTCTCGCCGACGACGGCTGGGCGATCGCAAGCCATATCGCGCTGTCGACGCTGATGGCGCTGTTTCCGTTTCTGATCGTGCTGACCTCGCTGGCCGGCTTTTTCGGGTCGAAGGAACTCGCCGATCAGGCCGCGGAACTGATGCTGGAGACCTGGCCGAAGCAGGTCGCCGACTCGCTGTCGGGCCAGATTCACGATGTGCTGACGACGACCCGCGGCGACGCGCTGACCATCGGCGCCGTGCTCGCGGTGTATTTTGCATCGAACGGCGTCGAAAGTCTTCGCGTCGCGCTCAACCGCGCCTATTCGGTGATCGAACCGCGGCGCTGGTACTGGCTGCGGCTGGAATCGATCGGCTACACCTTGATCGCCGCCTTCACCGCCCTGGCGATGGCGTTCCTGATCGTGCTCGGCCCCCTGATGCTGGAGGCGGCCCGCCGCTACATTCCGCTGATCGTCGAAACCAACGAGAATTTCCTCAACCTCTCCCGCTACGGCATCGCCATCGCGGCGCTGGTCGTCGCGCTGTTTGTTCTCCACGCCTGGCTTCCGGCGGGCCGCCGCGGGTTTCTGCAGATCCTGCCCGGCATCATCTTCACCCTGGTGGCGTCGCTGCTGTCGGGCATCGTGTTCGGACAATATCTCGCGCGCTTCGCCAACAACTACGTCACGATGTATGCGGGCCTTGCGTCGGTCATCATCGCGCTGGTGTTCCTGTATTTCATCGCCGCGATCTTCGTGTATGGCGGCGAACTGAACGCGGCGATCATCAAGTCGCGGTTGCCGCACGGCGTGTCGCTTCAAGCAGCGCAGTCGCTAAAGCCCTTGGACTCACAGGCTTGACCAGAAAGGCATCGGCGCCGGCGGCGCGCGATGCGGCTTCATCGTCGCCGCGGCCGGACACCCCGATGATGGCAATGCCGCCGAGCGGCGCGTCCAGCTCGCGAATTTGCTTGATGGCCTCGATGCCGTTGATGCCCGGCAACACCATGTCCATCAGCACCGCGTCGAACGCGCCTTGCGCGATACGCTCGGCCGCGGCCTCGCCGCGCCCGATGAATTCAGCCTGATGACCGAGTTCGGTGAGGACCGCATTGAGCACGACGCGGCCGAACGGATTGTCCTCGACGCTGAGAACGCGCAGCGGCCGCTCCGGATCCGACAATGCAACATCTTCCCGATCCGCGCCGGCCACCTTCGATGCCTTTGCGCGGTTCAAGGTCACGGTCAGGGTGAACGTGGCGCCTCCGTTGCGCCGTTGCGAAACGACGATGTCGCCGCCCATGACGCGCGCGAGCTGCTTGACCGACGATAATCCGAGCCCCGCGCCGCCGAAGCGCGACGCGATGCTGACATTGGCCTGCGAGAACGGCCGGAACAGGCGTTTGATCTCATTGAGCGTCAGCCCGATGCCGCTGTCGGAAATCGCGAAGCTGACGCCGACTTTGCCTTTTGCGCCGCGCACCGGCTTCACCGCCAGCGCGACACCGCCGGTTTCGGTGAACTTCACCGCATTGTCGATCAGGTTTTCCAGCGCGGCGCGAAGCCGAACGGGATCGCCGACCACGGGCGCTGGAAGCTTCTCCGAAATATCGATCGAGCATTGCAGGCCCTTTGCCGCCGCCCGGCCGGCCAGCGAATCCCCGATGCTGCGCGCCAGCGCCCGCAGATCGAAGAAGTCCTGCCGCACCGCGGCCGCTGCGTTGCCGCTTCGCGCGGCATCGACGAACAAGGTCGCGAGGCTGGCAAGATGCTCGGCCCCCGCCTTGATGGTATCGACCCAGCGCCGCTCGCGCTCGTCGAGGTCCGAGGTCGCGAGCAGATTGCTGATGGCCAGAATTCCGGTCAGCGGCGTGCGGACCTCGTGCGCGAACGCCGCGAGCGCCGCTTCGACCATGCTTGGGACAGGAATCGTGGCGGCGCGCTTGCCGCGCGCGTTAGCCGCGGCAACGGCTGGAACGCGTTTTTTCAGCCGCCCTTTGGGCGGCCGTATCGGGCGCTTTAAGCGCGGTTTTGCCGCCATGAATCCCCACCGTGGCCGATGCCAGCATGCCACGGGCGGGCCGCGGGAGTCACGCGCGAGGAATTTTCAACTTTGGATAGTTCTTGGTATGGTTTCTTTGGATAGTTTTTGGGAAGTTCTGCCGCAATTAAGGCAGACCCACGCCGCGGCGGATGTCGGCTGGCGTCGCTCCCGCGGCGCGCAGTTCACGCAGGCCCGTGGCCATTGTCGACTTCGAGAGTTTTCGTCCCTCGCCGTCGCGGACGAGACGGTGGTGCCGGTAGACCGGCTGCGGCAGACCGAGCAATTGCTGCAGCAGCCGGTGGACGCTGGTCGACCAGAACAGATCCTCCCCGCGCACCACCTCCGTCACGCCCTGCCGGGCGTCGTCGATCACCACCGAGAGATGATAGCTGGTCGGCGCCTCCTTGCGCGCCAGGATAACGTCGCCCCAGGCCTGCGGCCGGGCGGCAACCCTGCCGGTCTCGCCATCGGGCCCTTTGCCGTGTTCCAGCCAGGCAAGATCGCCGGCACGCGCGCGCGCTGCCGCCATGTCCAGCCGCAGCGCATAAAGCGCGCCCGACTTAACCAATCGCGCGCGCTGATCGGCCGGGAGCGATTTCGCAGCACCAGGATAGAGCGGCGTGCCGTCCGGATCGCGCGGCCAGGGCGCCTCGACCTCACGCTGCGCCACCAGCCTTGCAATCTCGCCGCGGCTTTCGAAGCTCGGATAGACCAGGCCCTCGGCGGTGAGTTTTTCGACCGCGTCGCGGTATTCAGAAAGATGTTCCGACTGCCGCCGCACCGGCGTTTCCCAGATGATGCCGAGCCAGGCGAGGTCTTCATAGATCGCGGTCTCGAATTCCGGCCTGCAGCGGGTCAAGTCGATATCCTCGATGCGCAGCAAAAACCGGCCGCCGGCCCGGCGCGCGGAATCGAAATTCAGCAAGGCCGAAAGCGCGTGGCCAAGATGCAGGTAGCCGTTCGGGCTCGGCGCAAAGCGGAAGACGGGCGGCGGCATTGATCTCTTTCGCGGAACATGATGACTCTACGCAGCGATGACCCTCCACCTCAACACCCAGGCCGATCTCGAACAAGCCATCCACGCGCTGATAAAGCAGGACCCGCGGCTCAAGCCGATATTTGAGGTCGCGGGCATGCCGGCGCTGCGGCGGCGCGAACCCGGTTTTGCGGGCCTTGCGGCGATTGTCAGCGGCCAGCAACTCTCCACCGCCAGTGCCGCCGCGATCTGGGCCCGCGTCAGCGCCGCCTTCGATCCGTTCGATCACGACAGCCTGCGTCGCGCCCGGGCGGACCGTCTGGGCAGGCTCGGACTGTCGGCGGCGAAGATCAAGACCTTGAAGGGTGTCGCGCGCGAACTGGCCGCCGGGAGATTGAATTTCGACGTGCTGGCGAACGAAGACGCCGACGCCGCGCACAACACGCTGACGGCGCTGCACGGCATCGGCCCGTGGACCGCCGACGTCTATCTGTTGTTTTGCCTCGGCCATGGCGATGCATGGCCCGCCGGCGATCTCGCCGTGCAGGAAGCGGTGAAGATCGGATTGAGCCTCAAGACGCGGCCGACGGCGAAACAGATGGTGCCGCTGGCGGAGCCGTGGCGCCCGATGCGCGGCGCCGCGGCGCATCTGTGGTGGACCTATTACAGGGTGCTGAAAAAGCGCGAAGGCGTGATCGGCGGGCCGCAAAAAGCGAACGCCGTTTTAAACAAGATACCTGTTGCAAAACGGTCATCAGCACAAGCAAAGATCAAGGCAGCAAAACTGCCGGGATCGAACAAATGAAATCCACCGACTTCGTCGTTGCACGCCATGATCTGCAGCAATGCAAATTCATCGAGACATCGCTGCCTGGGGCTGCGGACCTACCCGATGAGGCGCTGCTGATCAAGATCGATCGCTTCGCCTTCACTGCCAACAACATCACCTACGCGGTGCTCGGCGATCAGCTAAAATACTGGCAGCTGTTTCCGGCACCGGAAAACTTCGGCAACATTCCGGTATGGGGATTTGGCGAGGTGATCGGCTCGCGCCATCCGGGCATCGCTATCGGCGAACGCCTGTTCGGCTATTTTCCAATGGCGACGCATCTGGTGATCGAGGCCGCCGACGTCAGCAAGCGGTCCTTGCGCGACGCCGCCGCGCATCGGCAAGGGGTGGCGCCGGTCTACAACGCCTATGCGCGGGTCGGTGGCGATCCGGCCTTTGCCGGACGGCAGGGCGATTATCAGGCGCTGCTGCGGCCGCTGTTCATGCTGTCGTTTCTGGTCGACGATTTCCTGAGCGAGAACGAGTTTTACGGCGCGCGCAGCGTGATGCTTTCCAGCGCCTCCAGCAAGACCGCGTTCGGCCTTGCGCATCTGCTGCATACGCAGCGCAGGGATATCAGGGTGATCGGGCTCACCTCGCCGGCCAATACCGATTTTGTCAGGTCGCTGGGCTGCTACGACGACGTGGTGACCTATGACCGCGTGACCTCGCTGCCGCTGGATTCACCCGTCGCGTTCGTCGACATGGCGGGGAACAGCGCGTTGCGCGCGAGCCTGCACCGGCATTTCGGCGACCAGATGAAATACTCGGGCCGCATCGGGCTCACGCACCGCGCCTCCTCAGCCGACGAAGCGGAATTGCCCGGCGCCAGGCCGTCCTGGTTCTTCGCGCCCGACCAGATCCGCAAACGTGCCAGGGAGTGGGGACCCGGCAGCGTCGACACGCGGTTCGGCGAAGCCTGGTCGGGCTTCGCGCCGAAGCTCGATCGGTGGATTACCGTCACCGAAGGTCGCGGTGAGGGGGCGGTGAAGCAGGTCTATCTCGATACCCTAGATGGCCGCGTGCCGCCGGATCGGGGCCACATCCTGTCGCTGGGAACATAGCAGGGCGTCTCGTCACGCCCTTTCTGCGCTAACCCAAACGATATAGGCTTTGCGTCCAGGCTAGCGCCGCGAAGACGGCAAATGGCGGGAAACGCGAATGCTCGACAGAACGGACGACGTGTCGATCGCCACGGAAAACTGGCTGACGCAGTTCGAAAGCGCGCTCGCGACATCAGACGAAACCCTGCTCAAAACCCTGTTCCATCCGGAAAGCCATTGGCGCGACGTGCTGGCGCTGAGCTGGAACATCCAGACCATCAACGGCGCGGAAGCCATCTTGAACGCGTTGAAAGCCGACGCCGGCCGCGCTGCGCCCAGCGGATTCAGGATCGATCCCGATCGTGCCGCGCCGCGCAAGGTGACGCGCGCCGGCACCAGCACGATCGAAGCGATCTTCAAATTTGAAACCGCGCAAGGCCGCGGCAACGGGATTCTGCGGCTGATCCCCGATGCCGGCGACGGCAACAGGCCGAAAGCCTGGACGCTGCTGACGGCGCTCGACGAGTTAAAGGGTTTTGAGGAACAACTCGGGACGTCTCGACCCCGCGGCCAATCCTATTCGCGCGATTTTCGCGGTCCCAACTGGCTCGACCTGCGCAAAGCCGCGGCCGAATATGCCGACCGCGATCCCGCCGTTCTGGTGATCGGCGGCGGACAGTCCGGGCTTTGCATCGCCGCCCGCCTGAAGCAATTGCAGGTCGATACCCTGATCGTCGACCGGGAGCTACGCATCGGCGACAACTGGCGCAATCGCTACCACGCGCTGACGCTGCATAATCAGGTACAGGTCAACCACCTGCCCTACATGCTGTTCCCGCCGAACTGGCCGACCTATATTCCGAAGGACAAGCTCGCCAACTGGTTCGAAGCCTATGTCGAGAGCATGGAGTTGAATTACTGGACCGGTACCGAGTTCGAGGGCGGCAGCTACGACGAGAATGAACAGCGCTGGTCGGTGGTGCTGCGCCGGACCGATGGCAGCAAGCGCATAATGCATCCGCGCCATGTCGTGATGGCCACCGGCGTCAGCGGCATTCCAAGTGTGCCCGACATTCCCAGCCTGAAAAACTTCACCGGCGCGGCCATCCATTCCAGCCAATACACCGACGGCGAGGAATGGCGCGGCAAGAAAGCGCTGGTGATCGGCACCGGCAACAGCGGCCACGATATCGCGCAGGACCTGCATTCCAGCGGCGCCGACGTCACGCTGGTTCAGCGCAGCTCCACGCTGATCGTCAGCATCGAACCGTCAGCACAGCTGGTCTATGCGCCGTATAATGAGGGGACGCTTGACGATAACGACCTGATCGCGACCTCGATGCCGCTTCTCGTGGCCAGGAAAAGCCACGCCATGGTGACGGAGCACTCAAAGCGACTGGACAAGGAATTGCTCGACGGCCTCGCGCGCGTTGGCTTCAAGCTCGATTTCGGCGACGGCGACACCGGCTGGCAGTTCAAATATCTCACCCGCGGCGGCGGCTATTATTTCAACGTCGGCTGCTCGGATCTCGTCGTCAGCGGCGAAATCGCGCTCAGGCAGTTTTCCGATATCGAGGATTTTGTCGCCGAGGGCGCGCGGATGAAGTGCGGCGAGACGCTGGCCGCCGATCTGATCGTGCTGGCGACCGGCTACAAGCGCCAGGAAGAACTGGTCCGCAAACTGTTCGGCGACGAGGTCGTCGATCGCATCGGCCCGATCTGGGGATTCGGTGAAGAGCAGGAACTGCGCAACATGTACACGCGCACCCGCCAACCCGGCCTCTGGTTCATCGCCGGCGGCCTCGCGCAATGCCGCATCAATTCGAAATATCTGGCGCTGCAGATCAAGGCGGTCGAGGAAGGGTTGTTGCCGCGAGGAGCGCGCGCGGCGGAGCCTGACGCGGCGCTTGCGTGAATAACACCCACGTCATTCCGGGGCGCGACGAAGTCGCGAACCTCAGATGTGCAGTTGCACATCGGGGAATCTCGAGATTCCGGGTCTGGTCCTTCAGACCATCCCGGAATGACAGCGGCGATATCTGGAGGAGAAAACACATGCCGACTATTCTCGGATCGGGCGAGCATCGCTACCGCGTGGTGGAAAACTGGGCCAAGCTTCCCGACGGTTGGAACCTCACCGACGTCGCCTCGGTTGCGGTCGACAGCAAGGACCGCATCTACGTCTTCAATCGCGGCGCCCACCCGATGGTCGTGCTCGACCGCGAGGGCAATTTCATCACCAGCTGGGGCGAAGGGCTGTTCCGCCGCGCCCACGGACTGCACATCGATGCCGACGACAATCTCTATTGCACCGATGACGGCGACCATACGGTGCGCAAATGCTCGGTTGACGGCAAGGTGCTGCTGACGATCGGCATCCCGAACAAGCCGGCACCATTCATGAGCGGCGAGCCGTTCCACCGCTGCACCCACACGGCGCTGTCGCCGAAGGGCGAAATCTACGTGTCGGATGGCTACGGCAACGCCTGCGTCCACAAATACACGCCTGATGGCAAACTGATAAAGACCTGGGGCGAGTCCGGCACCGATCCGGGCCAGTTCAACATCGTCCACAACATCGTCACCGACCAGGACGGCTGGGTCTATGTGGCCGACCGCGAGAACCACCGCGTGCAGGTATTCGACGGCAACGGCAAATTCGAGGCGCAGTGGAATAATCTGCACCGGCCCTGCGCACTGCATTGCTGCGGCGGCAGGCAGCCGAATTTCATTGTCGGCGAGTTGGGTCCGGGCATGCCGGTCAACCTGAAGGCGCCAAATCTGGGCCCCCGCCTGACCATCGTCGACTCCCAGGGAAAGCGCATCGCGCGGCTCGGCGGCGAGGATGGTCCTGGCCTTGCGACCGGCAAATTCCTCGCACCGCACGGCATCGCGCTGGATTCGAAGGGCGACATCTATCTCGGCGAAGTCGGCGTCACCAACTGGAAGACCAGCTTTCCGGATACGCCTATGCCGGCGATCGTTCGCTGCCTGCAGAAGCTGGAGAAAATCTAGCGGACGCCGCATATCCGGTTCCCGCTGACCTCCGGTTGGCCAGACGGTCGGCTGCCCCGGGATCGTGGGTCGGCAGATACACGGTCGGACGCGACTGGGCGAAGCGCCTGATGGCATCCAGCGTCGCAGTGGTGACCTGTTCGTCCGCGCAGACGCCATCGAGCTTGCCGGCCAGCATCAGCTCCTCATTGTATGAGGTATCGCCGGCCAGAAAATACGTAATCTCGCTGTCCTGGATAATGATGGAGATGTGATCCGCGGTGTGGCCGGGCGTCGCCACCGCGATGACGTCGCCGGCTTCCGTCAAGCGACGGCTCTTGGCGAAGGGGCCGGACGGTTCGGCCGCCAGATGCAGCGGTTTTGGGTCGAACCATGTCGGCCATCGCTGCGGAAGATAGCCGCGTATCCGGCCGAGCATTCCCCGCGCGGTTTGCAATTCGCCTGGGACGACCAGGATTTCGGTGTTGGGAAAATGCGCAAGGCCGCCGTCATGGTCCATATGCAAATGGGTGAGGACCACCCGCTTCACATCGCGCGGTCCGATGCCGAGCGTGCGCAGTTGCGGACCGATCTCCTGTTCGCGCTCGATGCGAAACACCACTTCCCAGCGGATAAAAGGGTGCAGCGACTTGCCGGATTCCAGCAGATGCGCGCCCTGCCCGGTGTCGACCACGATGACGCCTTCGGGATGATCGATGACCCATGCATAGGTCGGCAGCCAATCGGTCCAGTCCCGATCGGTAAAAATTGCGATCCGCCGCGGCAGGCCATGTCCCTGCCCCTCGACCTGCGCGGTCTTGATCCGGACGGATCCGGTCTGAATGGCGTGAATTTTCATGGCTGCAACCAAAACTCCAAATGCGCCGATTTCGCGGTGTCGTCTTCGTGGGGGCCTGGAAAAACGTTGCTACCTATTCCGCCCTGAGGTTTGACGCCTTGATGATCGGCCACCACCGTTCCGCCTCGGCCTTCTGGAACCCGCGCAGGGCTTCCGGCGATTGCCGGGCGAGCGGCGTGATCTGGATGCCGAGTTCGTCAAAGCGTTTTTGCACCGAGGGATCGGCGAGCACCTGTACCATGGTGGCATTGAGCTTGGCGATGATATCCTTCGGCGTGTCCTTGGGCACCCAGAGTCCGTACCAGAGCGAGGCAAAGAAACCCGGAACACCCGCCTCGTCCGCGGTCGGAATATCCGGCGACGAAGGCAGCCGCGTCCGGCCCGTGATGGCGTAAGGCTTGACGCTTCCGGCGCCGACCAGCGACTTGAAATTCGACGACGGCTCGATCATGAAATCGATCTGTTCCGCCAACAGATCCTGCATGGCCGGCGCATTGCCGCGATACGGCACGAATTGAAACCTGGTTCCGGTTTCCTTCTGGAACGAAATGCCGGTCAGATGACCTGTCGCGCCGACGCCGGCAATGCCGACCGATGCCTTGTCCGGATTGGCCTTGAGATAGGCAATCAGCCCTTTCAGATCATCCGCCGGCAGGCTCTTTCTGCCGACGATCAAAAGCGGTTCGCTGCCGATCTGAATGACCGGTTCCAGATCTTTCAATAGATCGAACTGAAGGGCGTAGAGGCCACCCGTCAGCATATGCGTGGTCGAGGTGCCGATGCTCAGGGTGTAGCCATCGGCGGCGGACCGGACGGCGCGGGCGACGCCGAGGCTGCCGGCCGCTCCCGCAACGTTCTCGATGATGACCGGCTGACCGAGAATGGCCCGCATTTTCTCGGCCAGGAATCGCGCCAGGGTATCGGTTGCTCCGCCGGCGGGGAACGGCACGATCATGGTCATCGCACGCGTCGGATAGTTTTGCGCGGCGGCCATGCCGGCCCATGCCAGGAAAACAAGGGCCGCAACCATCACCGTCAGCAATCTGCGCATGGGATTCCCCCGGGGATGTGCTTATGCGATGCACGTTGACCTGCTTGTCGCGCTTTTCCGCAGCGCTGACTAGACATCGCCGACGGCTTCGCGCCGCCGTTGTTCGGATTCTTCCGCATAGCGCCGCATCGCGTGGGCTTCGCTGAGAATTCCGATCGGCCGCTGTTCGCCGCCGGTTTCGACCACGACAAGCGACTCGGCTTCCGCGGCGTCAAAAACAGCGAAGGCTTCCTGGATGTTCATGACGGGATGCAGCACGACGTCCCGATAATGCAGGATGCCGGCAAGGCCGCCTGCCGCATCGATGTCCGGCGCGTGCGCTTCGGCCACCAGCGCCAGCCCGACGTAGCGGCCCGCGGCGTCGACCGCGACCACCCGGTTCTTTGAGCCGAGCGGAAATTTGCCGCGGAATTCTCCAATCGGCATGTCGGCGCTGACGGTGGTGAGATCCTGCCGCATCAGGCGACCGACCGTCAGATCGCGGATCCAGCCCACGTCGGCGGCGCTGCGGATGGTCTCGCCGCGCAGGTGCAATCGCCACGTCGCAAACGAGTAGCCGAACAGTTCGCGGGTGATCTGGGTCGAGATGATGACCGCGACCAGCACGGCCGTGGTGAGCCAGAGATTGCCGGTCGATTCCAGCGCGATGAACGACATCGTCAGCGGCCCGCCGATCACCGACGCCGACAGCGCGCTCATGCCGACGATCGCATAGACGTTCGGATCGAGGTTGAGCCCGGGCCAGATCGTGTCAGCGCTGGCGGCGAACAGGCGGCCGCCGAGCACGCCGAGAAGCAGCGTGGCGAAAAACAGTCCGCCGCGAAAGCCGCTGCCGAGCGATATCACCGACGCGATCGCCTTCAGCACGAACACGGCCGCGATGAAGGTCAATGGCATCGAGACGATGCCGGCAAAATGCAGCGCGCCGTGCCCCGACGACATCACCTGCGGGGTCAGCAATGCGAGCAGACCGACCGCAAGACCGCCGAGCGCCGGGCGCAGCGGCGGCCATAGACCGGTCTTCGACAGCAGCGTCTCGCACAGCGCCACGCCGCGCATGATGACGATGCCAAACAACGCCGCGAGGATCCCGAGCAGTGCGGCAATGGCAAGGTCGCGCCCGCGTATATCGCCGACCGGACCGACGCCGATGCCGAGCGACAGCGCCGCAAATCCATGGGTGACAAAATAGCCCGCCACCGCGGCGACACCGACCGGCGTCAGGCTGGCCGGCGTATAGCCGCCGATCACAAGCTCGAAAGCATAGAAGGCGCCGGCAAGCGGCGCCCCGAACGCGCCGGCGATCGCAGCGGCGGCGCCGCAGCCGACCATGACGCGCTGATCGGCGCGGCGCAGGTGAAATCCGCGGCCCAACGAGGCGGCAAGACCGCTGGCAAGCTGGGTATATCCTGCTTCAAGTCCGACCGAAGCGCCGACGCCGCTGGACCACACCGTCTGCAATGCCACGATCACGCTGCCGCGAAACGACATCCGCCCGCCATGTAGCGCGTTGGCCTCGATCGGATCGATCTCCCGCGCCGGCCGCCAGCGCAGCAACAGCAGGAAGGCCAGCCCCAGCACCAACCCGCCCAGGCTCGGAACCAACAGGGCGCGCAGCGGCTCGATGCTGGGCTGGCTCGAAAGCCGCTCCCTGATCGAAATGTCGAACAGCAGCGCATGCAGCCCGGCGACCGCCATACTCATCGCAACCACCACCAACCCGCCTGTTGTTCCGATCAGCCCCGCGAGGACGACCAGGCTGGTTTCATGGGCACGAACAAACGCGCGCAGCCGGCGCGGCGCCTCAAGATAACGTGACGTCGTGACCATTCTTGCTGCGCCCGTATGCGGCCGGAACCCGCCGCCAGCCCCGGTTTAGCGGGCTTTACGCCGATCGGGCAATCCGGTCGCACCAGGCCTTGGGCGGCGGATAAGCCTCTCGACGCTCTTCACAATCCCGTCACGCTGCCTGTAGTATGTCAGTTCATGCTGCTTCGCAGCTAAAACGGGGGTCAGGAGCGTTACTTGAACGCACATGTCTCGCAAGGCGGTTGGCCGGTACTGGTGCTGAATGCCGACTTCCGGCCGCTCAGTTATTATCCGCTGTCTCTCTGGTCGTGGCAGGACGCGATCAAGGCGGTGTTCCTCGACCGCGTCAATATCGTTGAGCACTACGACCGCGCGGTGCGCAGCCCTTCGTTCGAGATTCAGCTGCCGAGTGTGGTGTCGCTGAAATCCTTCGTCAAGCCGACCACGCATCCCGCCTTCACCCGGTTCAACGTGTTCCTGCGCGACCGCTTCGTGTGCCAGTATTGTTCGGCCAACGACGACCTCACCTTCGATCACATCATCCCGCGCAGCAAGGGCGGCCAGACCACGTGGGAGAACGTGGTCGCGGCATGTTCGCCGTGCAATCTGCGCAAGGGAAACCTGACGCCGCAGCAGGCGCGGATGTTTCCGCGGCAACTGCCGTTCGCACCCACGGTGCATCAGCTGCACCGCAACGGCCGGCTGTTCCCGCCGAACTATCTGCACGACAGCTGGCTGGATTATTTATACTGGGATACCGAGCTGGATCCGTAGGAAGCGGCCAACGGTTTCGCTCACTCTCTCCCTGATGGCTGACGAGGTCGGCGGCATCACGCTTTCGCCGGCCCGGTCGTCGTGCCCTGGCGGAAACATGCGAGCGCTGTAGCAGGTTACCGGGCCCGGGCGATGCACTCCTCGATCGTGTCGAACGGCGCCTGCTGGGAACGAATTCCGCCGCGCGCCAAGCATCATTGAGTCAAAATTCAGCCGAGTTTCACCGCATCGTGGGCTACCGACGCTCGCGAACTTGTTGAACAGAGGCCGCCATGCATGGAATCTTGCGCGCAGCCGTTTGCATTGTACTCGCTGTCCTGACAAGCGGCGTCAGGGCGCAGCAGGCGAAATCGATTCCAGGCGCGCAGCAGGCCAAATCGATTCAAGGCGTCGAGTTGCACGAACGCGACGCGCTGAATGCCGGCACCGTGACGGTGATTACAGCGCCGATCGGCGGTCCGATGTCGATCATGGGCTCCGATATGGCCGCCGTGCTCGACGACGGCGACAAACTCAGGGTGCTGCCGGTGCTCGGCAAGGGCTCGGCCCAGAATCTCATCGACATCATCCGGTTGAAGAATATCGACATGGGGTTTGTAACGACCGACGCGCTGGAGTTTGTGAAAACCGAATCCAACATTCCGGACATTGCCAAGCGCGTCCGTTATATCGCGCCGCTGTTCTACAACGACATTCACATCGTGGCGCGCCAGGAGATCAAGACCCTGGAGGATCTCAATGGAAAGCGGATTTTCGCCGAGCGGAGCATCGGACTGCCGGCGGCGCGGGCGATCTTCCGACGCATGGGCATCGAGGCGGACATCGATTCGCAGACCGATCCCGATGGCGGGTTGCAGAAGCTGCTTAGCGGCGAGAGGGACGCATGGGTCGCGAGCGTTTCGAAGAACGCTCCGGTCATCAAGAACATCAAGAACGAGGGGGGTAAATTCCATTTGCTGGAGATCCCCTACACGCGGCCACTGCAGGACATCTATCTGCCGTCGGACTTCTCGTCCGAGGAATATCCGAACCTCGTGCCGCAGGGCAGCAGGGTCGACACTGTCGCGGTCTCGACGATGCTGCTGGTGTACAACTGGCCGCTCGAAAGCGACCGCTACAGACGGGTCGCCCGCTTCGTCGATGCGTTGTTCGACAAACTCCCGCTGTTCCGGCAGCCTCCGCGTCATCCGAAATGGCGGGATACCGTGATATCGACCAACATCCCCGGACTGGAGCGTTTCAGGGCCGCGCAGGATTGGCTCGACAGATCGAAGGAGGCGATGCCGGCGAGCCCGCCCCCGGCAAGAACCGAGGAATTCGACAGGATCGTCGTTCAGCGAAACAGCGCCAGGAAGCCGGCGCCCGAAGACGCCGCCAAGGTTTACAGCGACTTTCTTCGATGGCGCGATGGACAGAGATAACGTCATCCGTTGTTCGCGCCGGCCGCGCGCACGGCGCATGTGAAAAATCGGTTCGCCAAATCAGCTCCAGGTTCAGCTCAAGGACATGTCCAGCGGCGGCGCGACATTGTCCGGCAGCGGGCTGACATAGGGCGTGCGGGCGGTGCGCTTCTTGAGGTCGGCCTTGGCGGCGGCGATCAGGTCCGGCTCGTTAAGCGCCTTGACGCCGAGCCCCGCCATGGCCTTGGCGGCCTGCACCATGGCCTTGTGGGCGGCCGGGCTCTTGCCCTGCGCCACCACCTGCCAGGTGTGGAACGGGGTGCCGATGGCAACCGTCGGGGCATGGACCTGAACGGTCGGGACGACCCAGCTCACATCGCCCACATCGGTCGAGCCGATCAGAGGGTTGCGCCTGGCGTCCAGCGGCACGATGAAATCGGCCAGCGGGCGGTCGGTGGGGTCCATGCCGATCGAATGATAGACCGAAGCGATGTCCTTCTCGGTCAGCGTGGACCGGATTTTCACGGCGAATTCCTCGTCCGCCTCATCGAAACGCGGCGGACCGAGATCCTCCATGATCCGGTGGAGGGTTTGCTCGAGCGGGGTGTTGGGCAAGACATTGGAGACCGCGGAAATGATCCGCATCTCCATCCTGGTCTCGGTCATCAGCGCCGCTCCCTGCGCGATCTTGTGGACACGCTCCACCAGTTCGTTCATGCCGGGCAGATCGCGGGCGCGGATGGAATAGCGCACGCGGGCATGGGCCTGCACCACATTGGGGGCAATGCCGCCGGTGTCGAGCAGGGCATAGTGGACGCGGGCGTCGCTCGGCATGTGCTCGCGCATGTAGTTCACGCCGACATTCATCAGTTCCACCGCGTCGAGCGCGCTGCGGCCCAGATGGGGCGAGGCCGCGGCATGCGAGGTGCGCCCGGTGAAGATGAAATCGGCGCGCGTGTTGGCCAGCGAAGGCGTTACCACCACCTCCCAGAAGCTGGACGGGTGCCAGGTGATGGCGATGTCGGCGTCATCGAAGGCGCCTGAGCGCACCATGAAGGTTTTCGCAGCACCCCCCTCCTCGGCGGGGCAGCCATAGTAACGCACGCGCCCCGGCACCTTGTGAGCGGCGAGCCAATCCTTCGCGGCGGTGGCGGCGAGCAGCGCGGCCGAGCCGAGCAGATTGTGGCCGCAGCCGTGGCCATGGCCTCCGACCTCGAGCGGGCGAGGCTCGGCCACGCCCGCCTCCTGGCTTAGACCGGGCAGTGCATCGTATTCACCGAGGAAGGCGATGACGGGTCCACCCTCACCCCACTCGCCCATCGCGGCGGTGGGAATGCCGGCGACATTCTCCGTGATGCGAAAACCCTGATGGCGCAGTTCGGCCAGATGTTCGCCCGCCGAGCGCGCCTCGGTGTAGCACACCTCGGGCATCGCCCAGACCTTGTCGCTCAAGGCGATGAAACGCGGCTTGATCGCGTCAACGCCACGCCAGATATCACTGCGGTTGTCCATGCTGCGGTCCCGGATTGCTGTGAGAGTGAAATCGTTATCAGCTTCGCCGGATCCCGCCTAGCGCCGGCCAGGAGCACCAGCCATGCGGCCGGCGCGAAGGATATGCGTCGACGATCTCGCGGCACGATGCGCCCGAGGCTTTGCTTCCATTTCTCGCCCGAAGAGGGCGTGGGGAATGCCGGATGCCCGTTGCACCCGCGGTCTCGTGTGCGCTTGGTATTGGTAAGAAGCACACGAGTAACAACGAGCACACCGGAATCACCCGGCATTCCCGCACGCAATGGTTTTACGGCTTATTTCGAGCTCTCCCCGGTGACCGGGCTTTTTGCCACCGTCGTTTGCGAACTAACGTTTTGTCTGCACCCGGTAGGGCCGACCCAACATCCGCAAACTTGACGCCAGCGTCGGGGCGTCAGGACCACACGACTTCGCCGTACGCTGCAGCGCCGTTCGTCAGCTCGCCGTTTGATTGCTCACAGATCTTTCGACCTGCCCTGCATCACGTTGCGCGCCTGACGCTGCCGCGTCCACCGCACCCCACCCCGCGTTTCGTGACGATCATGATACGCCCCTTGTGTCCGCAAAATCTGCCAGAATGTGCGAACGGGCGGTTCTCACAAAACCGCCCGTTGCTGGAACTGAGCCCG
>Ga0209839_10000349_pt1 | contig 24019 bp, 19 predicted proteins | sample OrgsoiDNA2013050_FD_185800 | JGI IMG/M metagenome (GOLD analysis project Ga0209839, IMG submission 185800) | Permafrost soil microbial communities from the Arctic, to analyse light accelerated degradation of dissolved organic matter (DOM) -... | ecosystem: Environmental > Terrestrial > Soil >... | reverse complement strand
CATTGCTAGCCGAAAGCTGTATTTCTATCTGGTCGCGGCGACGTGTCTTATACTAGCAGGAGGATGGCTACTTGCTGCTTTAGTGTAGTGGCTTCAGTCTTTCATACTATATGAGAAAGGTGCCTATAGTGTATGCCGTTACGTCTTACCCCTCTTGAATACCTGCTCTCTCGTCTGAGCATCCTGCCCGCGCCGCTCTTTGATGCTCCGTTGTCCGCGGGTATCGCGAAGGTGCTGGTTACGGCCTGTGAACTGGGTGTCTTCGACGCGCTGGGTAAGCGGAGCCTGACATTGCAGGCGCTGGCGGCGAAGCTGGAGTGTCAACCGCAGGGCTTGCAACTTTTGCTACAACTGCTGGTCTCGGCGGGCTATCTACGCTATGGCGGTGGAAAATACCGTAACACGCGCATGGCCCGGCGCTGGCTGACCAGTAGCTCTCCTGTGAGTATCGCGCCTTATGTCATCCACAGTCCAGATATCGTCGCCATCTGGGATCATTTGCCCGAGGTGATCCACACGAACGCCCAGGCCTTGCGTATGCCCTACGAGGAGGATGCCAGCGCTCCTGAGATGCAGAAGCTGCTCGTGCGCCACTATGCTGGCCTGGCTTCGTTGGCTACCGCGCTCGGCAGTGAGGTTATTAATCGTGTAACTGTACCGGCAGGGGCTACACGTTTGCTGGATGTTGGCGGCTCGCATGCTGGATATAGCGTCCTGTTTTGCCGCAAGTACCCACGCTTGCACGCGACGATTATGGATATTCAGCCAGGCATTGAGGCGGGCCAGCGTACGGCTAAGTTTACGAAGATGGAGGGGCGCATGGATTTCGTCTGTGCGGATATCGTGCAGGACGATTTCCCTCAGCTCTTCGCGGAGCCTTTCGATGTCGCGCTGTACTTCCATATCGCGCACCTCTTGCAGCCGGAGGTGAACGCGGCGCTGCTGGCGAAGGTCGTACAGACGCTCAAGCCCGGCGGTGTGCTTGTCTTCGTCGACCAGGTGACGGATCAGACGCACGGTTCGCGCCTCGCCTCGCTGATGGTCCAGTTTATGGCCCTGACCATGACGACTGTTGGTGGAACATGTTACCCCTTCCCGACCGTGAAGACCTGGCTGGAGGATGCTGGTATGGAGCAGGTGCGCAGCCATCGCCTGCTCACGCCGGGCGCTGCCCTGATTACGGCTGTCAAGAAGGCGTAAGTGGGGAAATGAGCGAGAGCGGGAGAATAAAAAAAGCGATGACAGCAACTACTGTCATCGCTGCTGGTCGGGGCGAGAGGATTTGAACCTCCTGGTGGGCCTTTTCAACCCTGATTTCGGGCCGATTGACGGGCCAGTTGAGCGGGGACAGTGCCATTTTTGCCTATTCTTGTCTAAGGATGGTGATGAGCGTAGAGTGGTTTTGCTCCCAGTTTTGCCCCCAATTTTTGGGATCGTGAACTATTTTATGGCAAGCTATTTGTGCTTAGCTCTATTTTCTCGTTTATCTTTATGATGAGATAAACAACCTGGAAAAAGATGGGTTTTAGACAATCTAAAGGGTTTAATATTGGATTAGGGCTATAGTGGTACTGAAACATTATGTTCAGAGAGGATACTCGCTATGGTTTTGAGTAGCATCTTGTTTAAATTGTTTTCACTGGTTGATATTTGGCATGATCAATATGCACTTACACTTATTAGTCTTGGTTCAGGTTTTGCTTTTGGCATTATGGGTCTTATAGTGGGTGTCTGGGGAGCAGTCTACCAGGTTAGAAAACAACGCGTGTATAGGGAACTAGCTTATACTGTAGTTTCTAACGGCCCTCTCGTTGGGGGTGAGAAATTTCCAGGTCGAGTCAAGATATTTCTCGATGGACAAATTGATAAGAATATGCAACTTATCATTCTCGAAGTGAAAAATACCGGTACTACTTCTGTGAAAAAAGATGATTATTTTGAGTCGCTTCATTTTGAATTTGATAAGGAAGTGGTGGCTGCCAGTGTTACGGATACAATACCACCAAGACTTATCTCACCATCACTGCTAGATAATTTTCCTATAGTTATGTTCAAAGCTATCGAACTTCCAGATTTTTCTCTTAATCCAGATGATATGATACGGCTTAGCGTTTTCCTGAAAGGTAAAAGCAGTGTGAGACATCGAGGGAGAATAGATCAAGGAAAGGTTAAAGAGTTTTTTCCTCAAGCTTCCGAACTTCGAAATTATCATCGCAGATTAATCTTGTATGGATTAGGATTTCTCATCTCGTTGATTCTTTTAGCTACCTTGGTTCTTGCCGCAGCTAATCTTTAGTGTCTCTGACATTAGTAAAAGCCTGGATACCATATCGAATGTTGTGGAATAATATATTGGCAGAAAGATCAGGAAATTAGGACTAGGCTAGCTTTAGCACCTTCTGCTGTAACATCTTCCACATCATTATTACGAGCTATTCTGCTCTAATATGTAAAATAACCGTTGTGTGCTCTGATTGTATTTGCCCCTTATTTAAGGAAGCATTTTAGTCATCAGGGAAATGACAGTCTAAGCGTGTTACGCTACTACGACGTATCATTTTAAGAGAGTATTTAGTATCTATGAGACTCGTTGCAATGAGCAATGAATATAGTGATATGGCGTGTTTTGGGACGAAAGCGAAGTGAGCAAGAAATCAAAAGATGGGAAAAGCGAGAAATAGGACTGATGCGGGTTTTGCTCCCAGTTTTGGAATGTGAGTGAGGAGGTCTTTTGTTAAAGGCAATAAAATAAGACAGGAAGCGCGTTTACAAAGCTGCTTTCTGTCTTATTCGTAGTCGGGGCGAGAGGATTTGAACCTCCGACCACTACAACCCCATTGTAGTGCGCTACCGGGCTGCGCTACGCCCCGTATTTTTGGAACGAGAAAAGTATATCAGAAAGTGAGAGTGTCGTCAAGAGATTTTTGGGTAATTTCGGAAGTCTTCCCACATAGGATGGTTCACATTATCCAACTTCTTCTTGCGGTGGATCATTTTCTAACTGTATCTTGTTTGCAACTTCGATAGCTTTTTCTGCATCAATGGATCGTGGTTGTACCAGTCCAAATATGTCTGATGTGAGCCATTGATCGACGCGGCCTCTTTTAACAAAAGGCATCTCATCTAGTTGAACAAGACCATTTTTCAGATAAAGATGAAATAAATTATCCATTTCATCATTAAAAAGAGGCTCTACCGAGGCAAGTACCAGTGGCGAATGTGTTGCAATGATCATCTGAACCTGAACTTTGCTTGTCAGCTTATGCACTACTCCCATTAATGCTGGTACTATGGTTCTTTGCCAGAAAGGATGGAGATGCGCTTCCATTTCATCAATCAGTAGAACGATGCTTTGTTCAGGGCTTTTTCTCATTGCCTCGGCTGTTTTAACATGACTTTGCCATGCCCATACCAATAAATAGGCCAGTGCCACTATACGCTGAATACCCGCTGAACACAGGAGAATAGGTACGTCTCCATATGGAAATTTCAACGTAGGTATGTCTCTATCATCACCTACTTCTGACAAACTAGCGGGCTTGCCAGGAATGAGGGGTTCTTTATCAGGATTAGGAGAAAGGCTGTACAGTGCGGCACTGAGTTCTTCAAAGCGTGTTTGATCTGCCGCCTCCTGCCACCGTATCCAGTCATTAATGAGTCCGTTACAGAGTACTCTTGGCAAACCGCTAGATTGATCCGTTTCGCGTACACCGTTCCATACATCAGCACGAGAGAAACGGGTGAGAGCCTCTCCTTCTCGCCCAGTAGAGTGATCCTCACCTGCTAGAATATGCTTAGCGGGGTCCCATACAACAAATGAGCCATTCGCCTGTGAAAATAGTGATAATCCAGGGAGCACATTACGTTTTGCTGGCGCGTCCCATCTTAACTGATCCCAATTGTATTTGACTGTTTGAGCCTTTCCCGGCTGGTGTTCTTTCCCAATTTGAAATGTGATACCTGCTACATCTTTGGCTGCATCATAACGGGGGCGTGCCGGATAACCTGCCCAGGTGCCAGTCAGTGCCCACCATGCGCACTCTAGGAGAAATGTTTTTCCTAGCCCATTATCCCCTGTTATTAAGTTAAGCCTTGTAGCAGGCTTAAATTCAACTTGCTTAGCAGGCCCTACACTGGTTAATTTTAGTGTTTTAAGTGTTGCGCCTTCTGTAACTCTGTCAGGAGGAGACCCAATTATGTTTAAAAGCTCTTCAGTATCTATGGGTTTTTCTTGAAGCCAGGGAGTTGTAAGAGGAGGAATATGTCTTTCAAATAATTTCAATTCATCATCAGCAATAGCAAACTCTTTAAAAAATGTAGCTGTTATATCTTCTACGTGTATGTTCTTGTCCCATTGCATCGCTCGAAAAAGCCATACCGACAGATCAAATACAGGAATAAGCTCTTTCTTGAGATGTTTTTTCTGTAGCGCATCGATATAATCTGTTTGCCAGCCCCAGGCGCTCCCTCCCGGATGAAAGAGAACATCTGAAAAAGTTCTGGTCGCTGTTACATGAAGTGTGTTAGCATACAATACGGAGTTCCAGCGCTTCTTTTTGTTATCCCATGTTTTGAAAGGAGTATAGAAACCATCATAATCGGCCAGAGGATGATAATATTTTTGCAAAAAATCTTCCAATATTTGGATAGAGTTTATTGATTTTGTAGTGCCCTTAGGAAGCCCGGCTTTTTTGAAGGCTAAAAATGTAATGCCCAAAAAAGGGTTAAACTTATTAAGACGCTTGATAGATTGCTCAATTTGCTCTTTGCTGAAATACACGTCTTCTGGCTCCTTCATAGTATTATTATACTTCTGCTTCCAATTGTGGTAGGTTTAGTATCTCTCAAAGTCCTCATCTTGGCAAGGTTTTATGTATATACATTGATTATCTCGGACTATTCCTACCATCCCTATGGTTGTTTCAAAGAAAATGCTCTCAATATATGGGCGTAACTGTGCTACAATATCTCTGAAATTCGGTGCTTCTGTAAGTTCTTGCGATGATGGCACCCCAAATACTACTGGTGGAGCAACTATGGACGCGTGTGAAGGGGTTGCAGGAGCCGTTACACTACTAATAAATAAAGGTAAGTGCAGATTTTATGCAAGATAATATTACAAATCCTGATAACGAAGCTGGCAAAGAGCGCATGCCGGGCGAGGCGCTTCCAGAAGGTGGAGGGCCGCCACCGCAGCCGGACTGGCGCAGCAGGCATAAAGGTCCGGGCAGGGGCTGGTATATAGCCGCGATCGTCATGGGCGTGATTATTGTGATACTGGCGAGCCTGTATGTGTATCTGCTGGTAACGAGAAGATCAGCCCACCCTGGCGCAACTCCCTCTAACAGCTCTCAGAGCGCGCTGGCGGCTGCGCCTGCCGCCTTTCACAATGCTGCCTGCCCTTTCAAGGTCGGAGCCGGTATCAAGGAGGGCCAGGGCGTCAGGTGTGGCTTTCTCAGCGTACCCGAGGACTATAGCCGCTCACAGGGGCCGACGATCCAGCTCGCGGTAGCCATCTTCAAGGCGTCATCACCGCCCGCAAGCTCGTTTCCCCTGCTCTATCTCCAGGGCGGTCCTGGCGGAGGGCTGCTGAACGACCTGGGAAGCCTGCTTACCTCGACGAATCTCTCTGAGTTCTCGCAGGGCCACGACCTCGTCTTGCTGGATCAGCGCGGGACGGGCTACTCCAAACCGTCGCTGGCCTGTAAAGAACTGAACGATCTACAATATACTACACTTGACGAAAATCTCAGCCGCAGCCAGAATGTAGCTGTCTACGTACAGGCGGCGCGAGCGTGTCATGATCGTCTGCAAAAGTCCGGTATCGACCTGAATGCGTATACCACCATTGCTAATGCTACCGATGTCCATAATCTTATTCATGCGCTGAATTATAAGCAGGCCGATCTGTATGGAGCTTCCTATGGTACGAGGCTGGAACTGACCATCATGCGCCTGTTTCCATCCGATATTCGCAGCGTCGTGCTCGACTCTACGGTTCCCACGACACAGATCCTCGATACCAGTGTGCCGGGTGATACGCAACGCGTCTTCAATGTACTTTTTCAGGGCTGTGCCTCCGATGCCAGCTGCAATAGCAGATATCCACACTTACAGAATGTCTTCTACAAGCTCGTCGATGACCTGAACGCGAAGCCTGTCACGTTTCAGGACCCCAAATATGGACCCGTCTTGTTGAACGGCGACAATTTTGCGAGCTGGCTGTTCTCCGCGTTCTATGCGACGAGCCTGATTCCCGCGCTCCCGGAGATTATTACGCAGACAAGTGTGGGTGATTACGCACCCCTGGCGCAGGTGTATACCCTGCTTATTCTTGACAATTCGGTGAGCTGGGGCATGTACTATTCGGTGCAGTGCGGAGAGGATATGGCCTTTACTACGCGGCAAGCTCTGATGACAGCTGCTAACGTGGTGCGGCCAGAGATCAGGCCGGAGGTGCTGGAGAGCACGCAGGCAGACTACGAGGTTTGCCAGTTCTGGGGCCAGAAGCCGGTTCCTTCCATACAGAAGCAGCCGGTGAAAAGTTCGCTTCCAACGCTTGTTCTGGCGGGTGAATATGATCCAATCACGCCGCCTGCCAATGGAAAAGAGGTTGCGCGGGACCTGAGCCATAGCTACTTCTTCCAGTTTTCCGGTACAGGCCACGGCGTACACTATACCAATACCTGCCCGGATGGTATCATCGCGGTCTTTCTGAAGCAGCCCTCCGTCAAGCCCGATGCCAGCTGTATCGCGACCATGGGCGAACCTGTGTTTCTGTAGTTTCAGTATCCTCAAGCGGATCGATATTCCGTCTCAGCTCAGGCCGCTCACGCCTTGAGGGATTATACATAGGAAAGCCGAAAAGGTCAAGTGTTTTTGCACTAGGGAAGATGTAATCCCAATCGTCTGAATGCTAGACTTTCTACGCGCAATCTGCTAGAATGTACGCTAATAGAAAACATGTATGTCACACAAAAGCGATGATGGGGAGAGTAAGCGCGGGCAGAACGCGCAGGGAGAAGGGGCCGCCGACTGCAAGCCCTTTCGCAGGAGCCTACGCCGAAGTTCACCCCAGAGCTGCCTGTTGAAATTCAGTAGAGTAGACAGTGCCGGACCGCCTCCGTTACCAGGCCAACCGAGTGGAATGCGGGCCTTGCTCGACCTTTCGCGCTGCTAGCCATGTTGCGCGGGTGGTTTTACGGGTCGGCTTCAATACGGGTGGTACCACGGAGCTTGCACGACCGACAACTTCGTCCCTGTTGACGAGATGTCGGTTTTTTGATTCTTTGGAGGTTTTTATGATAGATCAACTTGGTGACTTGCTCGGACAGCTCAACGCGTTGCGCGCGCGTGCCATCGCCGAACTGGAGCCGATCACAACGTCGAGCGAGCTAGACGAGTGGGATACGCGCTACCTGGGGCGCAATCGCGGCGAACTCAAGGCGCTCTCTTCGGTGATGCCTAAGCTGTCGAAAGAAGAGCGGCCCGTCGTCGGCCAGAAGATTAACGCGGTCAAGGCTGCGTTGGAACGCGAACTGGCGGCCAAACGCGAGGCGTTGCACCAGCGCGAATTGACGCAGGCTCTAGAGCAAGAGCGTATCGACGTAACGCTGCCAGGGCGCGCCCTGCCGGAGGGCCACATGCACCCCATTTCGCGCATCATTCAGGATGTAACGAAGATTTTTGTGGAGATGGGCTTCCACGCGGTGCAGGGGCTGGAGGTCGAGACCGATTACTATAACTTCCAGGCGCTCAACATTCCGGCGGACCATCCCGCGCGCGATATGCAGGATACGTTCTGGGTGAATCCCGGTCAGATTCTCCTGCGCACCCATACGTCGCCCATGCAGGTGCGCACCATGAAGCAGATGCGCCCGCCCGTGCGCGTTGTCGTCCCCGGCAAGGTCTACCGCAACGAGGCGGTCGACGCGACGCACGAGGCGATGTTCCATCAGATCGAGGGTTTGCTGGTCGATGAGTTCTGCACGATGGCCGATCTGAAGGGCTGCCTGGAGCGCTTCGCGCAGGAACTCTTCGGCGAGGGACGCCGCGTGCGCTTCCGTGGCAGCTACTTCCCCTTCACGGAACCGAGCGCCGAGGTCGATATCGACTGCCCGCTCTGCAATGGCGAGGGCTGCCGCATCTGCAAGTATACCGGCTGGTTGGAGATTCTTGGCTCAGGTATGGTGCATCCCAAACTGCTGCGCGAGGTCGGCTACGATCCCACGAAGTATCGCGGTTTCGCCTTTGGCATGGGCGTGGAGCGCATCGCTATGCTGAAGTACGGCATCGGAGAGATACGCCTCTTCTCAGGAAACGATCTGCGTTTCCTGCGCCAGTTCTAGTTTCAATCCCGCAAGCGGTTATAAAAGGAGAAGAGATAATGCGCGTACCTTTGAGCTGGCTCAGAGACTATGTAGAGATAGATATGTCGCCTGATGAGCTGGCAAACACATTGACGATGGCTGGACTTGAGGTCGAGGCCATCGAGTACATTGGGAGAGACTGGGGCGACAAGATCATCACGGCCCAGATCGATTACCTGGAGAAAGTATCGGGCTCGGACCACCTGAGCTATACACGCGTCAATACCGGCACGCAGGAGCTCAACGTGGTCTGTGGCGCTCCAAATATCAAGCAGGGAGACAAGGTGCCGCTGGCGCTACTGGGAGCGAAGGTGGGCGATCTCGTCATCGGCGAGAAGCGCACGCTGGGCTATCTCTCGCAGGGTATGCTCTGCTCCCCACGCGAACTGGGCATGGGCATCGATCACTCCGGCATCTACATCCTCGATCCCGCTACACCGCTCGGTCTAAAGCTGAGCGACGTGCTGGGTGATGTGGTGCTGGACTTCGCCATCAAGGCACATCGCGGCGATCTATCCTCGGTCATCGGCGTCGCGCGCGAGGTGGCCGCGCTGACGAAGCGGGAACTGCGCGTTCCGCAACCCGTGCTGCAAGAGCGAGGCACGCCCGCCTCTGAGCTGGTCAAGGTGACGATCGAGGACCCGGACCTGTGTCCGCGCTACACCGCGCGCGTGATTAGCAATGTAAAGATCGGTCCCTCGCCCGAATGGATGGGACGGCGACTGCTGGCGGCGGGAATGCGCCCGATCAGCAACGTTGTCGATGTGACGAATTATGTAATGCTGGAGTTCGGTCAGCCGCTGCACGGTTTCGACTACGAACTCGTTCCTGAGCATAGCATCATCGTGCGCCGCGCCCATGAGGGCGAGGAGATGACGACGCTTGATGACATAAAACGCAAACTCACGACCGATATGCTGCTGATCACCGATCCCACAGGCCCGACGGCGATCGCGGGCGTGATGGGCGGCGCGAAGAGCGAGGTCAACGCGCAGACCACGACGGTCCTGCTGGAGTCGGCGAACTTTCGCGCCGCGAATGTGCGCCACACCTCCGTAGCGTTGGGCCTGCGCACCGATGCGTCCAGTCGCTTTGAGAAGGGACTCGATCCCGAACTGACGATCGCGGGTGCCAATCGCGCGTGCCAGCTTCTAGAACAACTGGCGGGCGGCGTTGTCCATCCCGGCATTGTGGATGTCTATCCGCGCCCAATGCAGGCGCGCACCCTCGCGTTCTCGACCTCGGAGATCGAGTGGCTGACCTCAATGAAGGTCACGCAGGGCGAGGTGGTCGAGACGCTATCGGCGCTCGGCTTCAGAGTCGTGCCGGACGAGCAGGGACAGAGCATGCAGATCACCGTTCCAACCTATCGCTCGGATATCGAGGAGAGCGCCGATCTGGTTGAGGAGGTCGTGCGGCTCATTGGCTACGACAAGATACCCAGCACGATTCCGACCGGTCCCTTGCCCGAGCCTACAAACGATGCCTGGTTCGAGCGCGAGCAGGAGGTACGTGCCCTGCTCTTAGGCGCGGGACTGAACGAGATTGTGACTTATGCCCTGACCAGTCGGGCGCGCATGGTCGATCTCCTGGCGCAGGTTGATGCGACCTCGGCGCGTTTCCTGCTGCAGGCACCGGTGGGGGCTGCAGGTAGCACGCAGGCGGATGGACACACGGAAGTCGCGGCGACGAACGGTGGCTCGCACGCCGTGACGCCTTTCGATCCTCGCACCCTGGCCGCCGTCGTCCTGGCCAATCCGCTGAGCAGCGACATGGAGGCCATGCGCCTGACGCTGATGAGCGGCCTGCTGGAGACCGTGCGGGAGAATAGCAAGCGCAACAGGGCGGGCCTGCGCTTCTTCGAGGTCGGACGCCGTTACCTTCCCGTCGACGAAGCCGGACTCCCCGACGAGCGCCGTTCGGTTGGCATCGCGCTGTGCGGCCCGGCGGAGATCTCGTGGTTCGGCGAGTTGGCGCGCCCGGCTGACTTCTACGATCTCAAGGGCGCTGTGGAGACGCTGTTGGGTGGTCTGAAGATAACAAACTATCGCTTCACGCCGACGCAGCACCCGACGTTCCATCCCGGTCGTAGCGCCCTGCTAGAGCTGCCGCGCCGTTTAGATACGGGCGAGGAGACGTTCAGCCCGGCGGGTGTGCTGGGCGAGGTGCATCCGGTCGTGCAGCAGCGCTACGACCTGCCCTACCGCGCTTATATGTGCGAGATCGACCTGGAACGGCTCTACGCGGCTGTCCCCGCGCGCCTGACCTACCAGCCCATCTCGCGCCACCAGGAACTCACCCGCGATCTCGCCATCGTCGTCGATCAAGGCGTCCCGGCGCAGATGATCCAGGATAGTATCGTGCGCGCAGGTGGCGAGCTGCTACGTGCGGTCACGCTCTTCGATGTCTATACCGGCGATCCCATTCCCGCTGGCAAGAAGAATCTCACCTATTCGCTTGTCTACCAATCGCAGGAGCGCACACTGACCGATGCCGATGCATTGCAGGAAAAGATTCTTCAGGCTCTTCATGAAGAATTCGCTGCTGTCTTGCGTTAATGTTAGAGGAGGCAGCTATTCAAGTTGCCTCCTCTGCTCATCAATAGTACTATGAGACTTGGATGTGACAAACTCGGCCCTATCCACGTTCTATCAGTACAGGTCTACTAACAATCGAACTCCCGTAGTATGCCATGAACAAACAGGGGAGCGGTTAGTACAGATCACATTCTGTTCTCGCGGATTGATGGTGGTGGTGGTTATTGATATATTTTTTTGAGAAGAGAAGGAATATGAATCAGTGTTTGCGTTGCAACAAGCAGTGTAGTGTGGCCTCTCTATTCTGTGATGAATGCAGGTCGTTTGTAGAAGACTCTGTACAGCAGGGTGGACCCGCGCTGCCTGCACGTGTAGAGAGAGATGTATCGGCTGTCTCGACCTCTCCCCAGATAGCGGCAATACCGCCCTTACAGCAGGGGGGCGCGTCTTATGGTGGGAACGATGAGATCGTAGAGCGCCAGACAGCCCCGAATCTGGCTGCACCTTCTGATTCGCCTTCTCATCTCTTTCAATTGTCGCCTTACAGCGAGCAGGCCAATCGTATCGAGCAAACGCTGCACCGGCTGAGCGACGCAGCCAGGCGCATCGCGGCGGCTGAACCCGGCGATCGGCGCAAGCCTAAGGTCTCGCGCCTCTCTCCTATGCAGGATATTTCTGGTGAGATTCAGCGCCACAGTACGCCGATGCGGCAGGTAGAACCCCAACGGGCATTCTCCGCCGAAAATGTGCAGGAGGGCGAGGATCTGGGCCTCCCCGATTTCTGGCCCTGGCTGAGCGATTCCGGTGAGATCGAGGCCGAGGGCTGGTCAGGCCATACCGATCCGCTGATCGCGCGCCGTTTCCCTGATAGCACCGAGGCTGCGCGTATCGAGGCAGAAGATATGCAGCGCATAGCAGCTGAGGGTCTGGCTACCTATTCGCCGCCTGTCCCGCGCAAGCGACCATCGCGTATACGCGTAGCTTTTGCCAGTCTCGCGGTGCTTGCTATTCTTGCTTTAACCATAGATAGTATTTTAGTTTCTGTTGCTTTTCTCAATAAACGACCAACGCCATCTATTCCCAATGGCCCTCCGACGCTTACGCTCTCCGCGACAAATGTAACGTATGGTCAGAATATTATTTTGCATATCCGGCATTTTTCATCATCTTCTCAAGTCTATCTGACGCGTGATGTGGAGGAGGCTATCACTCTTAATCCCTCGAACGCTACGGTCGGGCCGACGCGTTCAATGATTCGCGTCGATGCCAGCGGCAATGCCGATGTCTCGATGTTTATTGAAAGCACCTGGGACCCCGGCTTCCATACTATTGAGGCCGAGGATATCCAGACGCGCTACACGGCGAGTACGTCTCTGCATATCGATAACGCCGGACCGACGCGTCCGCCGCATCTAATCGTCGATGATCTCGCTATCGATCTGGGCGCGGCTATGGTAGGCGCGAACTCTATTCGCCCATTGCGTATGCATAATGCCGGTAGCGGCTCCATCGTCTGGTCGGCGAGTAGCAACCAGCCGTGGCTCCTGTTGGCACCGAACCAGGGTACTTTCAGCGATGAGCAGACGATCTCGGTGGGCGGTGAGCGCGCCAACCTCAAGCCAGGTATTTACAATGGGATGATCACAGTTTCATCCAATGTGAGCCCATCCGTCAGTGTGCAGGTGACGATGACGGTACGTGCACTGCCGCCGAATCCGGGACCGGTCCTGCAAGTGACGCCGCCGGTGCTCTCATATACAGCGGTCGATGGCGGCGCGAGTCCGGCGTCGCAGTACCTGGTAATCGGCAATCCCGGCTCACAGCCAATGCACTGGTCGCTGGCGAACAATACGCCGCCGACGCAATCGCAGGGCTCGTTCCTGAACTCGCTCGGCTCGTCTGTGAACTGGCTGAATACTGACCAGTCGTCGGGAACCGTGGCACCGCGCGCGACCTCGATTGTGAAGGTGAATGTGCAGAGCAAGAGCCTGCTGCCGGGTGCCTACACCGATACACTTATATTCAGCGCCGATCAGAACGCGATCAATAGCCCGCAGAACGTGAATATCTCGCTGACAGTGCAGCCAGCTTGTTCACTGCAGGTCAGTTCAAACTCGCTGCTGTTTACCGCCGTAAAGGGGCAGAATAACCCCAATAACCAGGCGGTAAGCCTATCCGCCAGCTCAAGCTGCGGGACAACTACGTCGTGGAGCGCAACGTCTTCGGCACCCTGGTTGACGATTACGCCCAGCAGTGGTCAACTCAAAGGTGTTACAAGCTCTGCTGTAGCTGTGAGCGTCAACATCGCGAGTCTGACGAGCGGGAACTATAACGGCGTTGTTACTCTAACGACGGCGCGCAGCACGCAGGCTGTGCAGGTGCAGTTGACAGTGCAACCACCCCCACCGCCGGGCGCGCCGGTACTTAGCATCTCGCCAATGAATGTCAATTTTAGCGTGACTCAGGGACAGCCGAATCCGCCAAGTCAGGTAGTATCAATTACAAATACAGGTGGTAGTACCCTTTACTGGCAGGTCTTATGTACACAGTCAGGAGGCGGTGGGGTACCAGCTTGTATCGCTCCCTCTGGTGGTTCAGTTGCTCCCGGACAGACTCAGCAGACGCTTGTAAGCGCTAATACACGTAAGCTAGCCGCTGGATCTTATTCTATCGCTGCTGCGATTAAGGGGCTTGATGCTAATAGCAACGAGATTAGTGGCAGTCCGCAGGTTGTCAATGTTATGGTGAATGTGCAGCCGCCCTGCACACTAGCAGCACCCACCTCGGGTTCACTCGCTTTCACAGCGACGTCGGGTTCAGGCGACCCGGCTCCGCAGACGCTCAGCCTTTCCGCGACGGGGAATTGCGCGTGGCCGGTGGGGTGGCACGCGAGCGGCGCGCCAGGTTGGTTGGGTCTATCGCCCGCTTCCGGCTCGTTTAGCGCGAACGGGCAATCCGCGTCAATCACCGTTGCGCCGACTATTTCTAACCTGGCTCCCGGTGTCTATAACGCGACAATCTCTGTTGGTGCCACGGATAGCTCCAATCAACAACTGTCGGGGAGTCCGCAGTCGTTTACGGTTTCTCTGACGGTGCAGGCACCGTGCACGCTGCAGCCGCCCCCGAATCTGACGATCTCCGTACCAGAGGGACAGACCTCGTCTTCACAGTCGCTGGGGATAAGCGAGAGCGGGGCCTGTGCGCGCCCGGTCTCCTGGTCCGTATCGTCGAACAACTCCTGGCTGGTGCTCGGGGCGACCTCGGGTAGCGATAGCGGTGGTGGCAGCAGCGTCGGCGTCAGTGCCAATGCGTCTGGTATGCAGCCGGGAACCTATAGTGGCACGGTAACGCTCTCCGCCACTGGTAGCGGCGGCACGCCTGTTCAGGGCGGCTCACAGACTGTTGCTGTGGCCCTGACGGTAATGGGCTTTACCGTAAGTGGCACAGTGAATGCGTGCGCAGATAGCACCTGTAGCTCTCCATCACCGCTGGCCGGGGCCAATGTGACGCTGACCGATAGCGCGGGTACGCAGCACACCACGACCGCTGATGCGTCGGGCAACTATAGCTTCAGCAATATTATGCTTGGCTCCACTACGATCGTGGCCAGCGGCAATAATGACACAAGCACGAATTATTCCGCTAGCTCGTCGATAAATGTTTCGGGCGACCAGACGGCCAATCTTAATGCTACCCCATCGTGAACGCTATGCAATGAGCAAGGATGAGTTCGCGCTGAATGCCAGGGAGCCAACTCCCACGCTATCCAGCACGAACTCATCCTTGCTTAGCTCTATCCCCCTTCCCTTATCTACTTATCTAAGTATGGTACAATAGTCATGTTGTATACTATCCATTAATACCATTCATACACCATCGCGTTGAAATGTAACCAGAAGCATTGCTGATACGTGTAGTTATGAAAACTACTGGCGCGCGCGCACAACGCCCTGTAACAACGGCGACGGAGGCTTCGTTTGAGAATTGCTGCCCTGCAACGTTTATTACATTGAAATTATATTATGTATAATTATTGTTATATGGCTTAAAGATATCTAAGGAGGAGAGGGCGTGCTGATCGGCGATCGCCTGCTAAAAAATATATATGGAAACTAAACGTTGCGCTTATTGCCATAAATTACAGCGGGCTGATGCCCAGGTGTGTAGTGGATGCGGGCAGCCTTTCGTGTCCAAAAAGTCTCGTCCTTCCAATAAGGAGTGGACGCAGCCCTCGATTCCTCCCGCTTCGCCACACCGCGCCGGTCACTATTCGGGCCTGCACCCTGAAGATCAGCCGTTTCAATCAAGCAAGATCGCTATTCAGCGCCCGCCGATAACCGAGAACTGGCAAGCGCCCCGCCAGGAACCGGAGCGTATCGTCCTGCCTATGGTTGATCCCGAGTCGGACCCTGGTCTCGCGCCTCCTCCGGCTGCATTTGCTCCGCATCTGGCATCTGATGAAAGTTCGCTAGAGCCTTTTATAGATCCGCCCGCCTATATGCCGAAGAAGCGCTTCCTGCCACGGCGCGCCATTGCTATTCTGCTGATCCTTTCATGTCTCTTTTTCTTGCTCGCCAGCAGTATTCTGGCTTTCGTGCTGATCAGCCGGTCTTCCTCGCCTGCCTTGCCAGTTATGAGCGCGTCGCCCGGCCAGTTGCGCATCAATGACACTTTTACGCTGGCCGGTAGCGGCTTCAATGCGCATAGCCTGCTGGTGTTTACATATGATATCAACAGGATCATCCTCGATAGTAATAATCATCCCTTGCAGGCGCGCGCGAATGCCCAGGGGGCTTTCTCAGTGCAGCTTCGGGTGCCCAATGATTGGAACCCTGGACAGCACTACATTCACGCAACCGACGCTGCGCATAATCAGAGCGCCTCGACGGCGGTCAACGTGCAGCCGCCGTCCACCGCCACTCCGCAACTCCAGTTATCGGTGGCTAACCTGAACTTAGGCGCAGACGCTCCCGGCAGTGTTGCGGATCAGACCATCTCGCTCGTCAACGCGGGCGGAGGGCAGATCAACTGGCAGGCGAGCAGCGACCAGACGTGGCTGAGCGCGTCGCCCGGCAGCGGAACGTTCTCTGGCCGCCAGGTTGTGCGCGTGACAGTCAATCGCGGCTCGCTCGCTCCACAGACGTATAGCGGGCATATCACCTTTACGCCCGGCGGCAGCAATGCGGCTTCTTCGGTAATTCTGAACGTCACGATGGCGGTGAAGGCCGCGCCAGCGGTCCTTACCATCGCGCCAACCTCGCTCAACTACATAACGCGTACACAGCAGAGTCCCGCCAGCCAGACGATAGTGCTGCAGAACAGCGGCGGTCAGAGCCTGAACTGGACGAGTGCCGTAGCGACGGGTGATGGTGCCTCCTGGTTGGCAATCTCGCCAGCGTCGGGCAGCATCGCGCCTGCACAGAGCGCGACGGTCACGGTCAGCGTGCAGGCGCAACAGCTCGCCGCCGGTACTTACCAGGGAACCATTACCTTCAGCGGCGGTGCCCACGGACAGGTCGCTGTGGCGCTGGCGGTGAACGGCGCGACTGGAGATCTGACCGCCTCGCCATCCGCGCTCTCGTTTAGTATGAGCGCAAATCAACAGCCGGAGTACAAGGCGATCATTCTCCAGAATAATGGCAGCCAGACGCTGAACTGGACGGCCAGCGCGACTACGACGAATCAGGGCAGCTGGCTGCGTCCGGATGTCAGCGGTGGCACGCTCGCGCCCGGTGCCGAGGGTTTCGTCAATGCCAGGGTCGATGCGACGGGCCTACAACCGGGCACCTATCAGGGCACACTTACCCTGAGCGCGGGTGGCGCGGTTGAGGAGGTGGCAATCACCCTGACGGTTTCAGGTTGACGCTCCTTACCTTCTATGCTATATTCTGACGGAGCCCATTAAGGTAAGCGCTCTTTTTATTTAATACTCAAAACTGATAACGGAGGATAAGTCATGCCGAACATTACGTATATACGCGAAAACGTGCGTGTTGAGGTGCCAGAAGGCGATAGCGTGCGCTATCCCGCGCTAGAGAACGATGTGCCCGTCTATTGTGGCATATGGAAATTCGGTAATTGTCATGGCAATGGCCTGTGCGGTACTGATCGCGTCGCCGTCTCCCCCACGGTCAATACGAACGAACTCACCTTTATGGAGAAGTTCTGGCTGCGCGGCGACCTCAAGAAGAACCCCAATATGCGCCTCGCCTGCCAGGTAAAGGTCTTCGGCGATGTCAACGTCGAGACGCAATGCTAATCAGTAGGGATGGGCCTTGCGTCCATCCGCTTCCCCAGAACGCTGCTTCCGAGCCAGTTCATACTCCTCGGGCCGGATGGACGCAAGGCCCATCCCTACTAATTGGAGCCAGAAATAAGAGATGGATGCAATGTACATTTGCATCCGTCGATTTCTTTTATTAGGCGCAGTTTACCTCACGGCAAAATACAGCCTTTGCGCGAATATCTGCTTGCCGTTCTGGTCGCTCCAATAGAGTTCTACCGTTCCTTCGGCTGGTACCGCGTAGGTCATTTTCGCGTCGCCGTTAATCGAGGGCTGGACTTTGGGGTCGATCAACTTTGTATTCACCGTATCTAAGTAGTGATTGCCGTTCATATACCACTTAATGACGATATTCCCCGGCCTGGGCGGTCTTGCACTGTACGTAACGTAGAACGGCACGCCCACCTGGAAGATCTGGTCCGCCTGGCGTGGCGTAAAATTCGCGTCGACCTGCGACGTGGTAGCGGCAGCCGTGATAATGTTGATGCCCGGTCCCTGATCGACCTTATTGGGTGGATCAGGAATCCTGGCGGAGGGAGGTGCGGCCACATCAGGTGGAAGCGTGGCACCGAAGAAGCGCTGAACAGCCGTGATCTTTCCCGTGGCTTTTGCGTAGTAGACGCTGCCGGTGCAGAGCAACGCCGCCATAATCAGGATGCTTAAGAAGCCGCTGATAATGCGATATCTGGGGATAATCGGGCGCGGCTTTGTATACATGGGTTCGACGTAGATCGATTCGCTCTGCTCCTCCGGCAGCGCGGGCAGCATCTGCTCCCGATTGGGCAGCGGTACGAGTTGCATCGACTGGTAGCCCGCCTGCTGTGGACCCTGATAGGGGACCGGGAGCATAGAGGAGCGGTCAGCTTGCGCTGGTCCCTGTACCTGTGCCATCGCGTAGGGTGCGCCCCATCCCTGTTGTTGCATGGTAGTATTCCAACCCGTGTCGGCTGGAGGTCTGCCGGGTGCTTCGAATGAAAGCTGTGGTCCCTGGTTGTTCGAGAACTGTGGTCCCTGGTTGCCCCATGCCTCACCGGGTGGTGCGGTGTTCCATGTCGTCGGTACTGGTCCTGCCGTCCCCCAACCTGCAGCCTGTGGTTGTCCCAGTAGCGACGAAGGCGCTCCGCAATGGGGGCATGGAGCCTCATTTGCTGGTCTTGCTGATTTACAATAACTACAGAACATCTTCTTCGCCTACCTTTTCGTATATTACCTGCTATCTCACACTATCATCCAACGCGCCAACAATCAAGAATCGCGGGAGCTTCTAGGGCAAAAGGGCTATTCTTCTTCGCTTTCCCACAAGTTATCTCTTGAAGCATGTCCTTGCCAGGTGCTACCATGTGGCATGGGAGTAGAGATATATGCCAGAGACACAAGAACAATGGTATAACAGACAGGCTATTGAGCAATTGGCGCAACATATCCCTTTCGAGCGGGATAGCGCCAGCAAGGCAGAGCAGATTGAGATGCTGCGAGGCCTGGTTATTCGCCATGGTCGCGATATAGATCCGAACCTCTTTGGCTTCGAGGCGCGCAACGAGCTGGTGCGCCTGGGACTATGGAGCCGGATTGGGTCCAGCACATAAATTTAGAGGAAATCATACATGACTTTTTTGCTAGTGAAGCACTGATTGTGTTGACATGCTACTTTGCGTTCCTGATAATACGTTCGGAAACACATGAATGTGCATCTACTTACCATCTATAAAAGAGAAATTAAGAATGTTTCGTAAGTATCAAATTATTGGAGTTGTGAGCGCGCCACTTTTATGCTTATTTTTACTGACTGGTTGTAGTCTACCTGGTGGAAGAATGGGTAATGTGCAGAATACATTGAGCGGTGCAAAGTCGGCTCTCGCCAGTCCTACTGCCCATCCGCACGATCCCAGCGTAGATCCTGTCGTCATCGAGTCCCCAACGCCTGTGCCCGGCGCTAGCGCCAACGCCCAGCAGTTGGGTCTGTCGGATCGCACAATCGTCATTGAGAGTGTGAGCGAGCAGGCGGATAGCACTGACGACTTTGCAACAATTACGCTACAGCTTACATTTAAAGATACGGGCAACAAAGATATTGATAACCTCGCCGCCGCCTACAAGTTGGTGGGAACCGAAGGTGATATGTTCGGGTTACAGCCAGGAAGCAGCGATTACTTCGGGCGCGTGGCAGCGGGTAGCGTGCGCAGCGGAGTAGTTGCCTTTCAGCAAATACCGTCCGCTGCCACCAGCAAATTACAATTGTACTACCATGCCGATGCATCGCAGGTAGTCTTTGCGCCCCTCAGTATCGGCTAGTGTGGGCTTCTCTGCCGAGAATAGTTTTCACTCTATCAGGCCGTTTTGTTGCGCATGAACTCCAGCACAATGCGGTCGACGCGATTATCTTCGAACCAGCGCTCTTCGAGGTTTTCGCGTGCGCTGAACTTGCGGAACGCCTCGCGCGTCACGTCGTCGTATGTCCCATTGATCGTGCCCTGGTAGTCGCCCGTGGTCGTCAGCATCTCCTGTATCTCGCGCGCCAGGCTTGCATCGATCGGCAGAGCATCTTTGGGATCGGTGGGGAAGAGGTAGAGTTTGTGCAGGTGCAGGATGCGCTGTAGCTCGTCGATAGGCTTCACATGGTCATCAACGCGTAGATCAATGAAGCGATCGTTGAAGCCAGCGTAGCCACCATGCTCGCGCACGACCAGCAGCGCCGCCGCTTGCTGTCCCCGGCTATCGCCACCCGCGGCCTGTCCGGCGGCCAGCGCAGCGAGAAGGCGGTCACAGAGCAGGCCAGCGGTGTTTTCAAAGGTATGGGCCATGGCCATGACGGTGTCCTCGCCCGTCAGAAGGTTGCCCTGGCACGTGTAGTGCTCGCCTGTGTGGCCTCCCGCCCAGGGGAAACATTGCTTCCCAGTATATGTAGCGGGCGCGCCATTGGCCCCCACAATGCCAAGCTGGCGATCCTCGTGGCCTCCATCGGCCTGGATCAGCTTTTCTACCGCCTCTGAGGCCGACATGCCACTCGCCAATAGCTCCAGGCCACGGGGACCATAGCTGGTATTTGCCCATGCCTGTGTCGCGATCGCACCGATACCCGCGCGCGCCCACGGCACTACCGCGCCCACAGCCAGAAATTTTGATTGCACGGCGATTCCCAACTCACCTTTTGCGGGATCGCGCGCTACAATAGAAAAGGTCATCAGTTCTCCTCCGTCTCAAAATCGTTTGCAGGTGCTATTATAGCACTTCGTGCCAGAGGCGCGCGTCTTCGTTGTGACTGGTCGCCAGTGCCAAACGTCGTATTCAGATAAGCAGCGAAATTATCTATAGACGTAGAAGTGCTTGACTTTTCGCGTTGTTTTAAGCACAATTGTAAGAAGCCAGCCCTATGAGAGATATACATCCGTCGCGACGTATATGTATCATGGTGATGGCGAGTATACCAGCGATCAGGTGTATCTCTTTTCCGCACACATAGTCGTTTGCCTGCAATGCCACGCGCGGGGTGCCTCGCGGCTATATTATTTAAAGAGGTACGCGTAGATCTTCAAGGAGCGATGGATGGTTCGACACGACTGGTCAGATGATGACCTTGCTCTGCGGTTACGCGAGCGTGACCCCGAGGCTCTGGAAACACTCATCTCCCGGTATTCTCGTGAAATATTTTATTTCATCAGATTAGTTCTGGATGGTATTGGTGTTGCCCAGGACGCTGAAGAGTGCGTTAACGACCTCTTCGTAGCTGTCTGGCAAGAGATCGATAGCTTTGATGCCGGACGTGGCACGCTGCGCACCTGGCTCACGATGCGGGCAAAGTATATCGCCCTCGATCGGCGACGCCAGTTGTGTCGCCGCCAGACGCATAATTTGCAGTCGGCTGATGAAAGTCGACCATGGAACTCGGCTGAGAGCGCCGGAGGGCGCAAGTCTGCTGGTTGGGGCTACGAATACGATAATCGCGTGCTTCTTCCACCCCATCCAGAGGCAAGCATGGAAAGTTTGTTAGAGCAAAGCGAGAGGCGCGAAGAGCTGCGCCTCGCCTTGGCGACGTTGCCTGAGCTTGACCGCTACCTGATCTATCAGCGTTATTTCAAGTTCGCCAGCACAGAGGAATTGGCAGCAAAGACTGGCCTGACCCGCCACGCTGTCGATACGCGATTGTGGCGAGCGCGGAAAAGCTTACGTGAAGCGCTCAAGGAGCATATACATGAGTACGAGCGAATTTGACGGGCTAGAAGATGAGAAGGAACCGTCTCCCCTTTCTTTACAAGATAGGGACCTGCCGCATGATTTCTCTCATGAAGACGTGGCCTTTGCACAGGAGCTGGGGAGTCTTTTTACCTTGCACGACGAGGAGATCCCTCCCTATTTCGCCCAGACCCTGCTAGAGCCGGAGAATCCGCGTTTCCAGCCGGTCGAACGGGAATTTGAGCAGAAGACGTATTCTCGTGTCTTCCGCCGCTTGAAATTACGCCGCCGTCTTTTTCGCTCTTCAAAACCGCTGCGTCGCTCGGCGCTGGCAGTTGTTGCCGCGTGTCTGCTCTTTATGCTGGCGACGATGGTCGCGACGGGTAACTCATTCGCTGAAGGCATGGCGATTCTCCTGGCTGGTTCGCACAGTGGCGTGCTCCAGGTCGCGAGCTATCCTCAGTCGCTAGCCTCTTCCTCGCGTGCCACGCAGAAAGTGCCTGATCCACAGACGAAGCAGATCAGCCTGCTGGATGTTGAGCAGCAGCTCGCGTTCTCTATGTACTGGCCGCAGTCGTTGCCTGATAATTATGCTCTCTCCGGCGTCTCGCTCTTCAAAGATCCAGATCAGCTCTGGGCGGAGGGTCCTATTGTGCAGCTCAGCTATGAATATATGCTGCCCGGTGTGAAGCCGCACGGGAATGGGCGCCTCGCTATTCGCGAGTTCAAGCCTACCGGGCGGGTGCTCCAGGTTGTGCAGCCGGGTGCCGCGCACCAGATAGAGATCAATAGTAATGGTCAAGGGCAGGTCGCCATCTACGTGGATGGACAGTGGGGCCAGACGACGAAGGTCTCGCAAGCCTGGGTCTTTGGCACGCGCAGCGAGCTGATATATGAGCGCGACGGCATTGTCTTCTGGATCGTGGGCGATCAGCGCGATAGTATCAATAATGCCGTCCTGCAAAATATCGCATCTTCGATGAGACCTTTCAATATGAGCCGCGCTCTTCACATGGGGGCTGGCCTCAACGCGCTGGTGGCCTATGATGACTCCCGCTGGCTCTTTACCGGCGATGTGGTCTATCAGGATGGCCCTAATGGCGGCTCGTGGAGCGATGTTGGGCAGTGGCCCGCGTCTTCTCCAAGAGCGCCTACTCATCTTAAATGATCCTTGTGGCACTGGACAATTACCTGTTCCATCTGCTATGCTACATGATGTAGGAAAGCCAGATGCGTGCTCAACAACCATGCACATGGCGCTTCTCTAGCAACGTCGCTAGAGGAGACGAACTGACAGAAGCAAACCTCAAAGGAGAGGCGGATGAAACAATCAGTGACACAAGAGAAAGCCGCGAGACCTCATGGTCTCCCTAACTTACGACATCTTCGTCAGCGCAAGGGCTTGAGCCTCGGGCAACTGGCGGATATGACCGGGCTACGCCGCGATACCATCACACACCTGGAGAACGGACGGCTGGACCCACAACCCTATCACGTACGCCTACTTGCACGCGTACTCGAAGTCGCAACCTTCGATCTCGTCTCATAAGAACGCTCGCTCATAGATGTTCGATGACGCGCATCATTGATCTGTCCGTTCAACATAAAGGGCATCCTCATCGATGCCCTGTTAACTATTTCCCCTCCGCCAGATTTCCCATTTTCTCCCTTGCTTATCCTGAGCGCGCTTACGCTACGTCGTGAAGCGGCATAAGCCATCCCAAACAGTGAACCGTCATGCGCTGCGTGACGGTTCACTGTTTGGGATGGCTTATGCGAATTTATCTATGTATTACGCAGGAATGCTTGTTACCTGCTTCTCGAAGTTCTTGAAGAAGCGATCCACCGCGCCTTTGACGGCACCCTTGAGGATGATATCGGGAATCGCGGCGATCTTGCCTTCCATCTCTGCGTGCGCGTCGTAGCTGAGGTCGGTCCCTTCGGCGATCTCGGCGAGGGTAACGGCGCATCTTGCTTTAACGGAACCGAGTGAGCTGCTTGGCTCCGCGACCAGGACAACGTGAGACGGCTCTACGACGTTTTCCGTGCGCAGGTAGATGGAGTAGGGTCCTCTTAGTCCGGGAATGTCGGGTGAGACGATCAATTCAAGGTGTCGTCCTATGGGCAGGTCTACGAACTCCGCCTTCTCACAGCCTGGAATGCTGTTCTTGAGAACTTCCGGATTTAAAAGCGCCTGAAATACTTGCTGCCGGGGTACTTTAATTTTCTGGTTTCCTGAAAAATCCATTGCGGGGTATATCCTTTTCTTCATAATAATTATTTCTCATACTACCTATCACATAGATGGTTATGCTCAAGTATGAGTCAAAGCATATATACTCTTTTCTGAGAAGAGTCTGGTGCTTTATCGATACTTATTATAGGCTATGCTTGTGTATAGCTCAACGTTGTGGGGAGTTAAGTACTAGTTGGGGCGTGTTTTCCTCTCATCATACCTTCCAGATGAGAATCTTTGCATCCGTCGATCCGGTCGCCAGCCCATGTCCTCCCCAGGCTGCTGATGTGAGCGCGCCCGCATGCGCGTCATAACTGGTGTACTTATTGTTCCCTGGTGTCCAGATACGCAGTGTGCCATCGCTCGCAGCCGTTGCCAGACGTTCGCCCGACACCGGCTCCCAGGCAAGGCCATTGACCGCGCT
>Ga0209839_10000348_pt1 | contig 24073 bp, 25 predicted proteins | sample OrgsoiDNA2013050_FD_185800 | JGI IMG/M metagenome (GOLD analysis project Ga0209839, IMG submission 185800) | Permafrost soil microbial communities from the Arctic, to analyse light accelerated degradation of dissolved organic matter (DOM) -... | ecosystem: Environmental > Terrestrial > Soil >... | reverse complement strand
GACTGCATGGTCTGCCACACCACGCCGGGCGGCAAGGAATATGCCGGCGGTCTCGGTTTCAAGCTGCCGTTCGGCACGCTTTATTCAACCAACATCACGCCGGACAAGGAGACCGGCATCGGCAATTACAGCGATCAGGATTTCCTCAACGCTATCCATCGTGGCATCCGCGAAGACGGTGCGCGGCTTTATCCGGCGATGCCGTTCACGTCCTACACCTACATGACCGACGCCGATGCCTTGGCGATCAAGGCCTATCTGTTCAGCCTGCCGCCGGTGCACGCGCCTGACCCCGACAATACGCTGGCGTTTCCGTTCAACCAGCGCTGGGCGATGGGCTTCTGGTCGGCGCTGTTCAATCCGGATACGCGGTTTGAGCCCGATACCTCGAAGAGCCCGCAATGGAACCGGGGCGCCTATCTCGCGGAGGCGCTGGCGCATTGCGGCGAATGCCACACGCCGCGAAACCTCGCCTTCGCGCTCGACAACCGCCAAAAATTCGCAGGCGCGCTGACGGCGGGCTGGCGCGCCTACAACATCACTTCGGACAAGACCACCGGCATCGGCGGCTGGCGCGACGACGATCTGGTCTCGTATCTCACGACCGGACACGCGGCAGGCCACGGCTCCGCGTCTGGGCCGATGGGCGAAGCGGTGGACCACAGCTTTGGCCAGTTTGCGCCGGAAGACATCCGCAGCCTTGTGGCCTATCTGCGCAGCGTGCCTCCGATTGCCTCACCCGACCTGCCGGCGACGCTCGCGCCCCCGGCACCGGCGTCGCACCGCGATGGCGGCGGCACAGCGGATGCCCGCGGCAAGATGGTGTTCGAAGGCGCCTGCGTCAGTTGCCACGGCTGGACCGGCGAGAGTTCGATCTCGCCGTTCGCGACGCTGACCGGGGCGTGGGCAGTCAACGATCCCGGCGCGACCAATGTCGCCCAGATCGTGATTTCCGGGACGAAGCGGCATAGCGAAGGCGCGGTCTCGATGCCGGCGTTCGGCAACGCCTATTCCGATGTCGAAATCGCCGCCGTCGCCAACTATGTCACCGCCCGTTTCGGCAGCAAGGGCTCGACGCTCACCGCGCAGGACGTGGCGGAGTTGCGCAAGCAGACCTCGCAGTAACTGACATCATTGCCGCTGCGAGGCTTCGCTATTTGCCAAGACCCTGTTCGAGGTGAGCGAGCGGCAATGGCGCTCCGGCCTTGAGCGTCTGGATCGCGATGTTGCTGCGTACTTCGCGCACGATCGGCAGATTGAGAAGTTCGCCGACCAGAAAGCGCTGGTAGTCACCGAGATCAGGTACCACGACTTCGAGGAAATAGTCCGACTCTCCGGAGACGAGGTGGCACGCGATGACCTCGGGCATCTCGAGAACGGCCTTCTCGAAGGCCGCCGCGCGCTCGTTGGCGTGGCCGTCGATCTTGACGCCGATGAAGACCGAGAAGCCAAGGCCGACGCGGTCGCGCCGCAACGCCGCCCGATAACCTTCGATGTAGCCATCCCGCTCCAGGCGCTTGACGCGGCGCAGGCACGGCGATGGCGACAGGCCGACCTTGTCGGCCAGTTCGACGTTGCTCAAACGTCCATCGGACTGCAGCTCGGCGACAATGCGGCAGTCGATGGTATCCAGATCATGTTTTGGCATACTGACGCATTCTGGAGGTTGAAAAGGGCAGATTACCGCTCTTTCCTGAACAATAATAGCGCAGTTTGCAAGGACATGCCCGCGGGCCGCGTGCCACGGTTGCCGATATCAGCAACCCAAAAAAGTGAATCAGCGATGCCCGACCGTTCGACCACCCATCCCCTGTTTGACGCCGTTGCGCGCTACTTCGACCTGATGTTCGACAATGACGTCTCGCGCTTCGAGCAGGTGTTCGCGGCGAGCGCACAATTGCACGGATTGCGGGACGGAAATTTGCGCCTGCTGGCCGCGCAGGAATACAGCAACGCGCTTGCGTCCGGAGCATCGCCGAAGTCCAAAAACGCGCCGCGCCAGCAGGAGATATTGCTGGTCGATTTCGCTTCGCCGACGCAAGCCCTGGTGAAGGTTCGGGTCAGGATCGACACCATCCTGTATCTCGACTACCTCGCGTACCACTGCATCGATGGCGCATGGCTGATCACCGCGAAGTCTTTTCATATCGAGCGGAGATACGAACCAGTTCCAACCTAGCTCGTCCAAAATCCCGGCAGCGTCGGCTCCAGCCGGCCGCCGATCCGCACCGGCGCGATCCGCAGCGCCAGGCCGGTTGCGTCGTCGGTCTCGACCGCAACGCCGCTGAGCGTTGCGACGCCAAGCGCCGGTTCGAACCGGCCGGAGGGAATGCCCGATGTGAAACGCCGCAGTGGCTCTTCCTTCTGCATGCCGATGATCGAGTCATAATCGCCGGTCATGCCGGCATCGGTCATGTAGGCGGTGCCGCCGGAAAGAATCTGATGGTCGGCGGTCGGCACATGGGTGTGGGTGCCGACGACGAGGCTGGCGCGGCCGTCGCAGAAAAATCCGACGCCCTGCTTTTCGCTGGTCGCCTCGCAATGGAAATCCACCACGATGGCATCCGCCGCCGCGCGCAACGGACAGGCTTCGAGTTCGCGGTTGATGACGGCGAACGGGTCGTCGAACGGCGTCATGAAGACGCGGCCGATGGCGTTGATGACCAGCGCGCGCTTGCCGCTCCTGGTGTCGACCAGCGCGGTGCCGCGGCCCGGCGTCCCCTTGGGGAAATTCGCCGGGCGAACCAGCCGCGGCGCGCGCTCGATGAACACCAGCGCCTCGCGCTGATCCCAGGCATGATTGCCGAGCGTCACCGCATCCGCGCCGGCGTCGATGAATTCCTGGTAGATCACCTCGGTGATGCCGAAACCGCCGGCGGCATTCTCGCCATTGACGACGACGAGATCGAGCGCCCAGTCGCGGATCATGCCGGGCAAATAGTCTGAGACCGCGGTACGGCCGGCCCGGCCGACCACGTCGCCGACGAAAAGAATGCGCAAGTTACAAGCTCCGGAATTCGAATGTCTGCTTTTCCGTTAGCACATAATCCAGCGCCACGTCGTGCGGCAGCGCCGGAACGGCCTTGATTTCCTGCGCCGCGAACGCGACGCCGACGGCGATGATGTGCTTCAATTTGCGCAGGTGTGCCAGGGTATAGTCATAATGCCCGGCGCCATAGCCGATGCGGTGGCCGGCGCGGTCGAACGCCGCCAGCGGCACCAGCATGATTTCCGGAATGATTTCGGCGGCCGCCGGCGACGGCTCAAGGATGCCGAGCGGTCCGAGCAGCAATCTGTCGTTGGCAGACCAGGCCCGGAATGCGAGCGACTGACCGCGCGCGGTGATCGACGGCAGCGCCAACTGCGCCCCCTGGGCTGCGAGCATCCGCATCAGGGGGATCGGATCGATCTCGCTGCGGATCGGCGAATAGCCGGAGACGACGGCGCCGCGGCTGATCGGAAACGGCAGCCCGCGCCCGGCGACGGCCGCCGCGGCGGCGGCGCGCTGCTCAGGGCTCAACGCGTCGCGCGCCGCCAGCGCGGCAGCGCGGAGATCGGCCTTCGACGAACTCGCAGCGAGACGGGACATGCGATCGGATGTGCGGCGTTATGTGTCGCTGTCATCGCCCGCGAAAGCGCGCGATCCAGTATTCCAGAGCACTCGCGATAGAACCGAGGAGCCGCGGCTTACTGGATACCCCGCTTTCGCGAGGTTGACGGCAGTGGAAGACAATAGCTCGGCGGCAAACAACAAACAAAAGTGCGAAGCCGCGATGGCCGTTGGAGCGCTCGATCCCGGAGTTCCCTACGAAAGTAGGTGGGCACCATGTGACCAAGTCCACGGACCTGGCCAGGGACAGTTCCCGGAAGGATCGATAAGGCCCCGGGGATATATGGCTCCTGACGCGCGACACAGCTTCGCATCATCACTGTAACCACGATGGGACCGATCCGCCAGCGCTAACGCGGGCGATGGTCAACCAATCGCCACGCCGCCGCCGATGGTGCGGTTGAGCACCTGCGTGGTCTTCTCGATGCGGTCGGCGGCGGAGTTCAGCGCATTGGCCACCGCGGCCTGCGTGGCCCGGGCGCGCTCCGTCGCCACCGAGCGGACGTTGCGCAACGCCGCGAGTTCCTGTTCGAGGCCGCGGATGCGCTGCCCGGCATCGAGCAATTCGTCGCACACCGTCAGCGCGGCCATCACGATCAGGCGCGCATCGCCGATCTCGCCGAACTTGCCGCGCAGCGTGGCGATCCGCGATTCGAGGCTTTCGGCGAGCCGCAACAGCTGCACCTCCTGGCCTTCCTCGCACGCCATCCGGTATTGCCGGCCGTTGATGGTGACGTTGATATGGTTCATGACGTCTCTCCGGCATCGAGTACCGAACGGATCGTGCCGATCGCGGCATCAAGCCGTTCTGCGATCTCGCGATTGGTGCGCTCCAGCTTGCGCGATTTCACCAGCGAGCCATCGAGTTCGTCGGCCAGCCGCGATCGATCCGCGCCCAGCGCCTGAATCCGGGTCGCCAGCTCATTCTCGTCGCGATCGGCTTCGCGACGCCGCTCGACCGCGCTTTCCAGTGCATCGAGCGCTGTCATCAGCCGCCGCGAGGCCGCGTCGATATCGGCCGATACTGCCTCGGCGGTTCCCGAACCGTTGGTGGAATGATCGTTCATGCTGACGGCGCGAACCTTCCATGAGCCCGCCGCACGGCAAAATCCGCGGTTCGGCAAGCGTTTACACCGGGAAATTTACGTGGCAAGCGAGGCCAGCGCAACGGCGCTTCGCAGCTATGCACCGCAAAGCAACTTTTCGGCCCCCTGGCGCGTTGGCCCGCCTTGGACTCCGGGAACCGAGATGCTATCCAGCCCCGACTTCCCGTTGCCACAGTCTTGGCCATTCGACGCCAGCCGCGAATCACCTCCAGGGCTGCTCATTTCAGGCGGATTTTCATCATGACGCAGGTCGATCCCTCCCCTATGGCCAATGCGATTCGCGGGCTGGCGATGGATGCCGTCGAGAAGGCGAAATCCGGTCATCCCGGCCTGCCGATGGGGGCCGCCGACATCGCCACCGTGCTGTTCACGCAGTTCCTGAAATTCGACGCCGCCGACCCGAAATGGCCGGACCGCGACCGATTCATTCTGTCGGCCGGGCATGGTTCGATGCTGCTGTATGCGCTGTTGTACCTGACCGGCAATGCGGACATGACGCTCGACCAGCTCAAGCACTTCCGCCAGCTGGGATCGCTGACGCCGGGCCACCCGGAAAATTTCCACACCAAGGGCATCGAAACCACGACCGGCCCGCTGGGCCAGGGCATCGCGACGTCGGTCGGCTTCGCGCTCGCGGAGAAGATGCTCGCCGCCGAGTTCGGCAAGAAGGTTGTCGACCATCATACCTATGTGCTCGCGTCCGACGGCGACCTGATGGAAGGCGTGTCGCAGGAAGCGATCGCGCTCGCCGGGCACTGGAAGCTCAACAAGCTGATCGTGCTGTATGACGACAACGGTATTTCGATCGACGGTCCAACCTCGCTCTCCGACTCGGTCGACCAGGTAAAACGGTTCAAGTCGGCCGGCTGGCAGGCCGAACTCATCGACGGCCAGGATCAGCAAGCCATCGCCGCCGCGATCGCGCGGGCGCAGAAATCCAACAAGCCTTCGATGATCGCCTGCAAGACCACCATCGGTTTCGGGGCGCCGACCAAGGCCGGCACCGCCAAGGCGCATGGCGAGGCGCTGGGCGCCGAAGAGCTCAAGGGCGCCAAGGAAAAACTTGGCATTTCGCTGGAGCCGTTCTCGGTGCCCGACGACGTGCTGAAAAGCTGGCGCGAAGCCGGCAGCCGCGGCGCCACGGCGCGCAAGGAGTGGGAAGCTCGCTTTGCCGAACTGACCGCCCGCCGGCGCACCGAGTTCGAACGTCGCTTGCGGCACGAGCGGCCGGCAGCCCTTGCGAAAGCCTTCAAGGCCCACAAGAAGGCGCTGCTTGAAACGCCGCAGAATATCGCAACCCGCAAATCGTCCGAATCCGTCATCGAGGCGATCGTGGCGGCGATGCCGGAATTTGTGGCGGGCTCGGCCGATCTCACCGGCTCCAACAACAACAAGGCGAAATCGGCGATCGACTTTTCGGCCAAGACCCCGAAAGGCCGTTTCATCCATTACGGCGTCCGCGAGCACGGCATGGCGGCGGCCATGAATGGAATCTTTTTGCATGGCGGATTCGCGCCGAATGGCGCGACTTTCCTGGTCTTCACCGATTATGCCCGGCCGGCGATGCGGCTCGCGGCGTTGATGGGCACCGGCGTCGTCTATGTGATGACCCATGATTCGATCGGTCTCGGCGAAGACGGACCGACGCATCAGCCGGTCGAACATCTCGCGGCCCTTCGCGCCATTCCGAACATGCGCGTGTTCCGTCCCTGCGACGCGGTCGAGGTAGCCGAATGCTGGGAACTCGCGCTCAACCGGATCGACGGTCCGACGGTGCTGGCGCTGACCCGCCAGAACCTGCCGCAATTGCGTACCGATGCGCCCAACGATAACCCCTGCAGCCACGGGGCCTATCAACTGGTCGCACCGCAGGGCGAGGCCAAGGTATCGCTGTTCGCCTCCGGCTCCGAAGTCGAAATCGCGGTTGCCGCGCAGAAGCAGCTTGCGGAGCGCGGCATCGCGTCGCGGGTGGTCTCGGTGCCCTCGCTGGAATTGCTGCTGGCGCAACCTGTGGAGAAACGAAAGGCCATTATCGGTAACGCCCCCGTCAAGGTTGCGATCGAGGCCGCGGTCCGGTTCGGCTGGGATGCGGTGATCGGGCCGGATGGCGCATTTGTAGGCATGCACGGTTTCGGCGCCAGCGCGCCGGCCAAGGACCTCTACAAGCATTTCGGAATTACCGCCGAAGCGGCGGTTAACGCAGCGCTGAAGCTATTGGGCTGACGGTTGAGATTGGCCGAAAAAAGGACTACCTAACGGGCATATTATCCGCTCCCGCCCGGCCGAACCGGGCGTCCGCCGCAAAAACCCTCATGGATGGCAGAAGCGCCTTCCGCGGGGGTGGCAAAAACAATTGAAGGAGAGACAGATGGCAGTCCGGGTCGCGATCAACGGGTTCGGCCGCATCGGCCGCAACATAGTGCGAGCCATCGCCGAGTCCGGCCGCAAGGATATCGAGGTGGTCGGCATCAACGATCTCGGCCCGGTCGAGACCAACGCCCATCTGTTGCGCTTCGATTCCGTGCATGGCCGCTTCCCCGGCACCGTGACCGTGGACGGCGATACGATCAGCCTCGGCAACGGCAAGATCAAGGTGACCGCGGTGCGCGATCCCAACACGTTGCCGTGGAAGGATCTCGGCATCGACATCGCGCTGGAATGCACCGGCATCTTCACCGCCAAGGACAAGGCCTCCGCGCATCTGACTGCCGGCGCCAAGCGGGTGCTGGTCTCGGCGCCCGCGGATGGCGCCGATGCGACCATCGTGTTCGGGGTCAACCACGACAAGCTGAGCAAGGACCATCTGGTCGTCTCCAATGGTTCGTGCACGACCAACTGCCTCGCGCCAGTCGCAAAAGTGCTGCACGACACCGTCGGCATCGAAACCGGCTTCATGACCACGATCCATGCCTATACCGGCGACCAGCCGACGCTCGATACCCTGCACAAGGATCTCTATCGCGGCCGGGCGGCGGCGATGTCGATGATCCCGACCTCCACCGGGGCCGCCAAGGCGATCGGCCTCGTGATGCCGGAGCTTGCCGGCAAACTTGACGGCGTATCGATCCGCGTGCCGACGCCGAACGTTTCGGTGATCGATCTCAAGATCATCGCGCAACGCAAGACCGACGTGAAGGAAATCAACGAGGCGATGAAGCGCGCTTCCGAGCAGCAGCTCAAGGGCATTTTGGGCTATACCACCGCGCCCAACGTCTCGATCGATTTCAACCACGATCCGCATTCCGCCACCTTCCACATGGACCAGACCAAGGTGCAGAACGGCACGCTGGTGCGGGTAATGGCGTGGTACGACAATGAATGGGGTTTTTCCAACCGCATGGCCGACACCGCCGTGGCGATGGGGAAGCTGCTGTAAGTCTCGTGTCCCGGACGCGGTGCAGCGTTCTTCACGCTGCTCCGCAGAGCCGGGACCTCGCACCAACATGGGTCCCGGTTCTGCAGCGCACCGCTTCGCGCTGCGCAGCGCCCGGGACAAGAGTCAGAGATGTCCAAAACTTTCCGCACCCTCGATGACGTCGACGTGAAGGGCAAGCGCGTGCTGCTGCGCGTCGATCTCAACGTGCCGATGGAGAATGGCAGCGTCAGCGACGCGACCCGGCTCGAACGTATAGCGGCCACCATCACCGAGATTTCCGACAAGGGCGGCAAGGTAATATTGCTGGCGCATTTCGGCCGGCCCAAGGGCCGCGACGCCAAGGACTCGCTGAAACCTGTCGCTGCTGCCTTGGCGCAGGTCGTCAACAAGCCGGTGGCGTTCGCCGAGGATTGCGTCGGCGAGGTCGCCGAAAAGGCGATTGCTGACATGAAGGATGGCGACATCCTGTGCCTGGAAAATACCCGCTTCCACAAAGAGGAAGAGAAGAACGATCCGGCGTTCGTCGCCGAACTGGCAAAGCTCGGCGACATCTGGGTCAACGACGCGTTCTCGGCGGCGCACCGGGCGCACGCGTCCACCGAGGGCCTCGGCCACAAGCTGCCGGCCTATGCCGGACGCACCATGCAGGCCGAACTCGACGCGCTGGCTAAGGCACTGGACGCGCCGACCAAACCTGTCATTGCAATCATCGGCGGCGCGAAAGTTTCCACCAAGATCGATCTTCTGGAAAATCTCGTGACAAAGGTCGATGCGCTGGTGATCGGCGGCGGCATGGCCAACACCTTCCTGCATGCCCAGGGCGTCGGTGTCGGCAAGTCGCTGGCGGAGAAGGATCTCGCGGCGACCGCGCTGCGGATCATCGAGAAGGCTGAGGCGGCGAATTGCGCCATAATCTTGCCCGTCGATGCGATCGTCGCGTTTCATTTCGCGGCCAATGCGCCGTCCCATGCCTACGGCCTCGATGCGATTCCCCCCGACGGCATGATCCTCGACGTCGGCCCGCAGTCGATTGTGCGGATCCATGCCGCGATCGACGACGCCGCGACGCTGGTCTGGAACGGCCCGCTCGGGGCGTTCGAGATGACGCCGTTCGACCGCGGCACCATGATGGCGGCGAGGCACGCAGCGGAACGCACCAAGGCCAGGAAGCTTATCTCGGTTGCCGGCGGCGGCGACACGGTGGCGGCCCTGAACCAGGCCGGGGTGGCCGGCGATTTCAGCTATGTTTCAACCGCGGGCGGCGCGTTTCTTGAATGGATGGAGGGCAAACCCTTGCCCGGTGTCGAGGTTCTCAAAGCCGAAGTTCTCAAAGCCAAGTGACGCAACTTGAAGCTGGGCCGCTCCCGGCCTATGTTACATGTAACGCTTCAATTCCAGGATATATGCCATGGCCGACGGAGCCAAGCGGGTTCAAAAGCACCGGGACAAGATGAAGGCTGCCGGCCTCAAGCCGGTGACGATCTGGGTTCCCGATGTGAATGCGCCCGGATATGCGCAACAGGTTGCGGAAGCGATCGCGATTATCAAAGCCAGCGCGGACGAAAAGATCATCCTCGAAGAACTTTCAAATATTGAGATCGAAGGCTGGAAATGAAACGCGGTGACCTGGTCACCGTTATCCTTCCCGGCGCCTACGGAAAACCTCGGCCTGCAGTGATCGTTCAGTCAGACAGGTATGAGGCGATGGAATCCATTACGTTCCTGCCAATGACGAGCGAAATTCTTCCGAAACAGGTGTTTCGCATCACGGTCGTCCCGACGGCGCAGAATGGCTTACGGACGCCGTCCCAGATTATGGCAGACAAGTGCAGTACATTGCCGCTGGCCAGGGTGGGCAGCGTATTCGGGCGTCTCGGCACTGCCGATCTCGGAAGGGTCGATCGAGCACTCGCAGCTTTCTTGGGTTTCGCTTGAGAAGCGGCTACGTTGTAATTTGAAACAGTGACAGCCTGCTGTCACCCGAACGCGGAGAACAGGACACATGGCTCGCATCACGTTGCGTCAATTGCTCGACCACGCGGCAGAGCACGACTACGGCGTGCCGGCCTTCAACATCAACAACATGGAGCAGGCGCTCGCCATCATGGAGGCCGCTTCGAGCCTCGATGCCCCGGTCATCATTCAGGCCTCGCGCGGCGCGCGGTCCTACGCCAACGACATCATGCTGAAGCACATGATGGATGCGGTCACCGAAATCTATCCGCAGATCCCGGTGTGCGTGCATCTCGATCACGGCAACGGGCCCGACACCTGCATGACCGCGATCCAGGCCGGCTTCACTTCCGTGATGATGGACGGCTCGCTGAAGCCCGACGGCAAGAGCCCGGCCGATTGGGATTACAATGTCGGCGTCACCAAAACCGTCACCGACATGGCCCATCTCGGCGGCATTTCGGTGGAGGGCGAACTCGGCGTGCTGGGTTCGCTCGAGACCGGGATGGGCGACAAGGAGGATGGCCATGGCGCGGAAGGCAAACTCTCCCACGACCAGCTGCTCACCAATCCCGACGAAGCCGTGAAGTTCGTCAAGGAGACCAAGGTCGACGCGCTGGCGATCGCGATGGGCACCTCGCACGGCGCCTACAAGTTCACCCGCAAGCCGGACGGCGACATTCTGGCCATGAACGTGATCGAGGAAATCCACCGCAAGCTGCCGAACATGCATCTGGTGATGCATGGTTCGTCGTCGGTGCCGCAGGACCTGCAGGACATCATCAACGCCAATGGCGGCAGGATGAAGCCGACCTGGGGCGTGCCGGTTTCCGAGATCCAGCGCGGCATCAAGAACGGCGTCCGCAAGATCAACATCGACACCGACAACCGGATGGCGATGACCGGCCAGATCCGCAAGGTACTCAACCAGGATCCGAGCGAATTCGATCCGCGCAAATATCTCAAGCCGGCGATGGAGGCGATGGCGAAACTTTGCAAACAGCGCCTGCAGGAATTCAACACCGCCGGTCAGGCCAGCAAGATCAAGAAAGTGCTGACCACCGCCGAGATGGCGAAGCGTTACGTCAAGGGCGAACTCGATCCGAAGGTCGCGTGACAGGCGGCCACTCCAGAGCGAGCCGGCCTCGCCGGCGCCCGCGCACGTTTATTGGCGTTTTCTTGTTGGCATTTTCGCAGGAGTTTGCCTGAGAACCGTCCACTTTGACTTGCAAGGACACAGTGCTTTCGGAGGATGCATCGATGAATCTCGCCGATCTCAACACAATCGCTCTGGCCATGGTCGCACCGGGCAAGGGCCTGCTCGCCGCCGACGAGTCCTCGGGCACGATCAAGAAGCGCTTCGACGACATCAACGTGGTGTCGACCGAGGAGTCTCGCCGCGACTATCGCGAGATGCTGTTCCGCTCCAGCGAAGCGATGACCCGCTACGTCTCGGGCGTCATTCTCTATGACGAGACGATCTGGCAAGATGCCAAGGATGGCACGCCGCTGGTGAAGATCATCGAACAATCAGGGGCTATCCCCGGCATCAAGGTCGATGAGGGCACGCAAGCCCTGCCGGGCTGCCCGGGTGAATTGGTCACCGCCGGGCTGGACAAGCTCGCCGAGCGTCTGAAGAAATATTACGACCGCGGCGCGCGGTTCGCAAAATGGCGCGCGGTGATCGATATCGGCGGCAATGTCCCAACGATGACCGCGATCCACGTCAATGCCCATGCGCTGGCGCGTTACGCCGCATTGTGCCAGGCCGCGCAGATCGTTCCGATCGTCGAGCCTGAAGTCCTGATGGATGGCGATCATGATATCGACCGCTGCTATGAAGTAAGCCAGCGCGTTCTCAACAAGACGTTTCAGGAATTGCGGGTTCAGCGGGTCGCGCTGGAAGGCATGATCCTGAAACCCAACATGGCCGTCTCCGGCAAGAAAAGCGCAAAGCAGGCTTCCGTCGAAGAGGTCGCGGAGAAAACCATTCGGCTGCTGAAAGCTTGCGTGCCTGCGGCGGTGCCCGGCATTGCCTTTCTCTCCGGCGGGCAGTCCGACCAGGACGCCACCGCGCACCTTGACGCCATGAACCGGATCGGCGGCCTGCCGTGGCGTCTCACCTTCTCCTACGGTCGCGCGCTGCAGGCGGCGCCGCAGAAGGCGTGGGCGGGCAAGGCCGAGAACGTCGCCGCGGGCCAGCGCGCATTGACCCACCGCGCGCGGATGAACTCGCTCGCCAGCAAAGGCGAATGGAAGGCCGATCTGGAACAGCAGAAGGCGGCATAGATTTGGCCAATAAACCTGTTCCACCGCGCCCCGTGCCGCGGCTCTATCTGGCGACGCCGGTGGTGGACGATCCGGCCCTGTTGATGGCGGACCTGCCGGGCCTGCTCGCCGCGGTCGACGTCGCGGCGGTGCTGCTGCGGCTCAAGCCGACCGACCAGCGCACCATGATCTCGCGCGTCAAGACCCTGGCGCCTGTGATCCAGGACGGCGGTGCTGCGCTCCTGCTCGATGGCCATGTCGAACTGGTGGCCCGCGCCGGCGCCGATGGCGCGCATCTGACCGGGATCGAAGCCATGGAGGATGCCATGCCGACGTTGAAACCCGACCGCATCGCCGGCGTCGGTGGACTGGCGACGCGGCACGATTCGATGGCCGCGGGCGAAGCCGGCGCGGACTATGTGCTGTTCGGCGAGCCCGATGCGAAAGGACAGCGGCCGTCGGTCGAGGCGATCGCCGAGCGACTGCAATGGTGGGCTGAGCTGTTCGAGCCGCCGTGCGTCGGCTTTGCGGCGTCGCGCGAAGAGGCCCACGAATTTGCCGCGGCTGGTGCTGATTTCGTGCTGGTCGGCGATTTCATCTGGAATGACAAGCGCGGTGCCAAGGAAGCCTTGATGGAGGCGGAGCAGACTATCCGTCAGGCGCAGGCCGCAATGTCGGCAACAGCCAGAGCCGAACAGGGATAACGCCGGAAATGAAGATCCTGCGTCCGATATTGATCCTTGCAAGCTGTCTGACATTCGCGGCGAACGCGGCGGCGCAAATCTCACTGACGCCTCCCGGGGTCGACACGCCGCCGGCGGACAAACCCGCCGCCAAGGCGAACGCGAAGCCGGCGGCGACAGCCAAGAAGCCGGCAGCTCCCGCCGCGACGCCAAATCCGGCGGCTCCCGCCGCAGCAGCGAAGCCGGCGGCAAAGCCGGCTGCGCCGACCGCGACGGTCACTCCGGCCCCTACGCCTGACGATCCCCGCGTCGACCTGGTGTTCGGCGCCTATCAGCGCGGGCAGTACAAGACCGCGTTCGATCTCGCCTCCAAGCGCGCGCAGGACAGCCGCGATCCCAAGGCGATGACGATGCTCGGCGAACTTTACGCCAACGCGATGGGGATCAAGCGCGACTATGCCAAGGCTGCCGACTGGTACCGGCGCGCCGCCGATGGCGGCGACCGCGAAGGCATGTTCGCGCTCGCCATGCTTCGGCTCAGCGGGCGCGGCGGCGCCGTCAATCGCGAGGAAGCCGTGAAATTGCTGGCGTCCTCCGCCAAGCTCGGCAATCCGAAGGCGGCGTACAATCTCGCGCTGCTCTACCTCGACGGACAGACGCTGCCGCAGGACCTCACACGCGCCGCGGAATTGCTTCGCGTCGCCGCCGACGCCGGCAATCCGGAAGCGCAATATGCGCTCGCGACCTTCTACAAGGAGGGCACCGGCGTGAAGAAAGATCTCGATATGGCGGTGCGGCTGTTGCAGGCGGCATCGCTGGCCGACAATGTCGATGCCGAGGTCGAATACGCCATCGCGCTCTATAACGGAACCGGCACGCCGAAGAACGAGGCCGCCGCGATCGCGCTGTTGCGCAAGGCCGCCAAACAAAACAGTCCGATCGCACAGAACCGCCTTGCCCGTGTGCTGGTGACCGGACCGGGCGTGCCGATGGACAAGGTCGAGGGCTTCAAATGGCACATTGTCGCGAAAACCGCCGGCAGGGGTGACCCCATGCTCGACGAGGCGCTGGCGGCGTTAAGTCCGGAGGATCGCGCCAAGGCCCAACAGGCCGCGCGCATTTGGCTTGGCAACAAATGATCCGCCTTGACGCCACCGCAGCCGCAGGGCACCCACAGGGTAGAACCCCGCCAATCCCTGTCCTGACCTGACGCTCAGGTCGTCTTGAGCCGAGATCATGCTGCATTCAGCCCTTATCAACGTCATGGTCAAGGCCGCGCGCCGCGCCGGCCGCAGTCTCAAGCGCGACCTCGGCGAGGTCGAGAATCTCCAGGTGTCGCTGAAGGGACCGGCCAATTTCGTCACCATGGCCGATCGCCGCGCCGAGGAGATGCTGCACTCCGACCTCACCAAGGCGCGGCCGGGCTACGGCTTTATCGGCGAGGAAGGCGGCATCCGCGAAGGCGACGACAAGAGCCACACCTGGATCGTCGATCCGCTCGACGGCACCACGAATTTCCTGCACGGCATTCCGCAATTCGCGATCTCGATCGGCCTGCAGCGCGAGGGCACCATGATCGCCGGCCTGATCTATAATCCGGCCAACGACGACCTCTACATCGCCGAGCGCGGCAAGGGCGCCTTCCTCAACGATCAGCGCTTGCGCGTCGCCGGCCGGCGCAACCTCGGCGACTGCGTGATCGCCTGCGGGCTGCCGCATATCGGCCGCGGCGACCACGATTTGTCGCGCCTGGAGATGACCGAAATCCAGAACAAGGTCGCGGGCCTGCGCCGGTTCGGCGCGGCCTCGCTCGACATGGCTTTCGTGGCGGCGGGCCGTCTGGACGGCTATTGGGAGCGCAATCTGCAGCCGTGGGATATGGCCGCGGGGCAAATCATCGTGCGCGAAGCCGGCGGCACCGTCAGCGGCATGGCCGGCGACGACGACCCGCTCAAGACCGGCAACCTGATCTGCGGCAACGAATTCGTCCATGCCGAACTGGTGAAGATTCTGAAGCCGCTGGGGAAGTAGGCGGGCGTTTTGCCCAACTCGTCATGCGCGGGCTTGACCCGCGCATCCATCATTCTTCGAAAGGCATTTTTCGAAGATGGATGGATTGCCGGGACAAGCCCGGCAATGACGGAATGTTGGGCGATCACCTGCCAAAGCGAGCATGGCATGGGCAATTTCATCCTGGCTGCTGGGTGGCAACCGGCGCACGGATTCGGGCGCTTTGTCCATCAGCGGGACCGGAATGGAAGGGCTTCGTGGACATAGGCCGTTAAAGCGGATGAAATAGGGTGGAATTCGGATGGTCCACAAGTCATGCTGAAGTTCAGGCTTGCCTCCCGAAACCTGTTTCATGACCGGCTTCGGTTCGTCGCAACGATCGTCGGAATTGTCTTCTCCATCGTGCTGGTGACGGTGCAAATGGGCCTCTATGTCGGTTTCGGGCGCATGGTCACCACAATGATCGATCATACGCCCGCCGATCTTTGGGTCGTCCCGCTCGGTACCAAGTGTTTCGAAGATCCTTCATTGCTGGATGATCGTCAGCGATTCAGGGCCCTGGCGGTCGATGGGGTTGCAGAAGCCGCTCCGCTTGTCATTGGCTTTGCGCAATGGCGATTGCCGGGCGGCGGGACGACGCCGGTTTTCATCGTCGGCTCCGAACTGCGGGGACTGGGATTGCGCCCGTGGGATTTGGTCGCGGGTCGTATTGACGATTTGTCGATTCCAGGTGCGGTGGCGATCGACCAGTCTTATTTCGATCGGCTCGGTACCGGTGGCATGGGCGCCAGCGCTGAAATACGCGATCAAAAGGTTCAGGTGACCGCGGTGACCAAGGGCATCCGTTCATTCACCACCACGCCCTTCGCGTTCACGGGGCTTGATCGCGCGCGGTCCTATACCGGCATTTCACCCGACAAGGCCTCTTATTTTCTCGTGCGCACTTCGCCTGGGGCTGATGTCGGCGACGTTCGTCAACGGTTGCGGGCAAACCTCTCCGACGTCGAGGTCCTGACAGCGGCCGAGTTTCGCAACCGCAGCCGGAGCTTTTGGCTGTTCGGGACCGGTGCGGGGGCAGCCCTGTTCGCGGGCGCCTTGCTCGGCATCATCGTGGGCACCGTCATTGTCGCGCAGACCTTGTACTCGAGCACCAAGGATCATCTGGACGAATTCGCAACATTGCGCGCCATCGGATCGTCCGGCGCATATATCTACACGGTCATCATCTGGCAGGCGCTGCTCAGCGCGGTCATCGGATTCTGCGGCGCCGCGGCCATCGGCGCCATCGTCGTCAAGGCGACCGCTGAATCTGCCTTGCCGATCGTCATGACGCCCGGGTTGACCGTGGGATTGTTTCTGCTGACCGTCGCGATGTGTGTTGCATCGGCCATTGCCGCGATCATGCAGGTCATGCGCATCGATCCCGCCTTGGTGTTTACGCGATGACCGAGGCTGTGCTCGACGCTGTCGACGTCGTAAAACGCCTTGGCCGCGGAGCGGGCGAAGTACAGGCGCTCAAGGGCGTAAGCTTGTCGCTCAACGGCGGCGAGCTGGTGCTGCTCATGGGACCGTCGGGGAGCGGCAAGACCACGCTGCTCTCGGTGATGGGATGCCTGATGACGCCGACGCGCGGCGTCATACGGGTTCACGGCCGGTCGATCGCCGGTGCGGGTCCCGAGGATCTCGCCAAACTCAGGCGCGATCACATCGGCTTCATCTTTCAATCCTACCATCTGTTTCCCACCCTGACGGCTGAGGAGAATGTCCGGCTCGCACTGGACGTGCGCGGACAGCGATCCAGACGCGCCAGGATCGCGGCACGGGAATCCCTGGCCATGGTCGGCCTTTCCCACAAGACGAAGGCGTTTCCCGTCGAGCTCAGCGGCGGCGAACAACAGCGCGTCGCGATCGCGCGGGCTATTGTGGGGAATGCATCCGCGATTCTTGCGGACGAACCGACCGGCGCACTCGACACTCAAAACGGTCAGGCCGTCATGACTTTGCTTGCCCAGATCGCCAAAGACCAATCCCGCGGGGTGCTGGTCGTAACGCACGATCCGCGTATCCTGTCGTTCGCCAATCGCATCGTCCACATCGAAGACGGGCGGATCGTAAGAGAAGAGCCCGGCGAGCGCGGCAAGGAACAGAGGGTGCTGAGGTCATGATCACACCGAAGCTCAAGACGGCTTTCCTTGCCGCTCTAAATCTGGCCGTGCTGCTCGTCTCGCTCGCCGTTCCGGCGACGATGACCCATGCGCAAACGCCGGCACGCGCCGCGACCGTCGATCCGGCCGAGGAAAAGCGATGGCTGGCGGTCGCACCGGGCCGGGTCGAACCGTTGTCGGGGTTGATCAGGGTTGCCCCGCCTGTCATGGGCGTTATCGGCGAAGTGCTGGTGGGGGCCGGCGCCACCGTGTTCGCCGGTGAACCGCTGATTCGCCTTGTCGATCAGGAAGCCCGGGCGCGGCTTGCCGCCGCGGAGGCGCAGGTCGCATTGCGCAGGCGGGTGCGCAACAAAGAGTCCGCCGCGTCCGGGGCTGCGGCGCGGCGCAGGGCCGAGGATGCGGTGGCCGATACTGAAATCGCTGTAGCCGAGGCGCGGTCTTTCGTCGACAAGGCAGCCATCGAAAGGCGGGCCGGCCGAGGTTCGGATGCAGATGTGGAGGCGGCCCGTTCGGGTTTGACGCGTGCGCAAGTTCGTCTGGTCCAGCAAAAAGCCGAGCTTCGCAGGATCGAGGCCGACGCGTCGCTGCCAACGCAGGCCGAAGGCCAACTCAACATCGCGCGCAGCGAACTGTTGGCAACCCAGGCGGCGATTGAAAAGATGACGATTCGTGCGCCGATTGACGGCACCGTCTTGCAAATGAATGCCAGGCCAGGGGAACTGGCGTCGCCATCGGCGACGCAGGCGCTCGTTCTGCTCGGCAACGTTTCGGCATTGCGGGTGCGTGCCGAGGTGGACGAACGTGACATTGAAAAAATAAAGGCCGGACAAGCGGTGCTGGTGCGTCCCGCCGCGTTTCGCGACCGCGAAATCGCGGGAACGGTCTCTTTCATTGCGCCGCTGGTGGAGGCCGGACGCTATAATGCGCTTGGCCAACGCAATATGACTGACGTCGACGTGGTGGAAGTGCTGGTCAGCCTGGGCGAGCCCGGTCCGCTCGCGGTTGGCATGAAGGTGGACGTGTATTTCCGCCAGGACAGCGCCTCGCGCAATTGAATTCCGTCGTGCTTGCACGCTGCCATGGCTAACAATATGCCGTTTGCCGGAGCGACAGCGACGAACGCGAAACCGCGGTCGCGGCCGGCGCTTCGAGATACAAAACGGTCATGCAAAATCCCAAAAATCCGCTAGAGCCTTATCCGTTACGATAGAATCGGATAAGGTTCTGGATTCTCGGTTTGACGCGTTTTCCTGACGCGAACCGGACTCCACCCTCGGATCAAGTCCGAGGGCATGCTTCGCTTGAAAACGCGCTAGACACCAACCAATCGTGAAGTACGCTCCCACCCGCCCCGGTTTCAGCCTGAGGTTCCGCATGTCACCTGAAATCAGGGCGTATCCGAGCTTTTTTCTCAGCCCCGCTGTGCCATATTGACGCCCGAAACCGCTTCCTCGCAACGGATGACACCGGCAATGCCTTCAGGCCCCTCTTCCCGCTCCGCGATGGAGATCGAACTGGCAAAACTGTCCTCGCCGCGGATTTTCCTGGTCCGCATGCTGGTCTTTCTGGTGCTGTGCGCGCTGGTCATGGTCGTGCTCTACAAGCAGATCGTCACAGCCTTCTTCGCCAATCCCGGGCTCAACGCGCTGATCGGCGCGGTGCTGGCGATCGGCATCATCTTGTCGTTCCGTCAGGTGATCCGGCTCTATCCCGAGGTCGCCTGGGTCAACAATTTTCGTATCGCCGATCCCGGCCTCGCCGTCGAACGGCAACGCCCGACGCTGCTGGCGCCGATGGCGGCGATCCTGGGCGGCGAGCGCACCGGCCGCATGACGATCTCGCAGCAGACCATGCGGCATCTGCTGGATTCGATCGCCACGCGGCTCGACGAGGCCCGCGACATTTCCCGCTACATGACCGGCCTCCTGGTGTTCCTCGGCCTGCTCGGCACGTTCTGGGGCCTGATCGAAACCGTCGGCTCGGTCGGCAAGGTGATCGACGGGTTGAAGGTCGGCGGCGACGCCGGCGCCCTGTTCGACACCCTCAAGGAAGGTCTGGCCGCGCCGCTCGGCGGCATGGGCATTTCGTTCTCATCGTCGCTGTTCGGCCTCGCCGGTTCGCTGATCCTCGGCTTTCTCGATCTGCAATCGAGCCAGGCGCAGAACCGGTTCTATACCGACCTCGAAGACTGGCTGGCCTCCACGGTGCGCGGATATTCCAGCGAGGGCGGCTCAGCTTCGGGCGGCGAACTGCAGGCCGCCGTCACGCAGTTGCGGGCGACGCTGGACGAAGGCAGCGGCAACCGCGGCACCACCGCGGCGATGGCCAACCTCGCCGAAGCCATTCAGGGTCTGGTCGCCCATATGCGGAACGAACAGCAGATGATCCGCGAATGGGCCGACGGCCAGGGCGAGCAAAACCGCGAGATCAAGAAATTGCTGGAACGGATCGCGCGCCAGCCCGAGAAGAACTGACAAGAATATCGTGCCCCGGACGCAGCGCATCATGCAATGATGCGCTGCCGAGCCGGGGTCGATGAAAGCAGCATCCAGGTCCCGGCTCTGCGGAGCAGCGTGAAGAACGCCGCACCGCGTCCGGGACAAGAGTCAGCGGAGAATTCTCAAATGGCCCTCGCCCGTAGCCGCCGCAACGAAACCGGTTTCAACTACTGGCCGGGATTCGTCGATGCCTTGTCGACGCTGGTGCTTTCGATCGTGTTTCTGCTGTCGGTGTTCCTGGTGGTGCAGTTCTTCCTGTCGCAGGAAGTCACCGGCAAGGACAAGGCGCTCGAGCAGCTCAACGCCAAGATCGCCCAGCTGAACGAGTTGTTGTCGCTGGAAAAACTCGGCAAACTCAATCTCGACGACCAGATCTCGCAGCTGCGGGCGGGGCTGGCATCGGCGGAAGCCGAACGCAATCGCGTCAAGGGTCTTTATGAAGGCCTCGCGGGCGCCGGCAACGACGCCGCCGGCCGCGCCGCCGAACTCAACAAGGCGCTGGATTCCGAAAAGGTGATATCGGCGCGCGCGCTGGCGCAGATCGAGGTACTGACCCAGCAGATCACCGCGTTGCGCCGCCAGCTGGCGGCACTCGAAGAAGCGCTCGACGCCTCCGAAAAGCGCGACAAGGAATCGCAAGGCCGCATCGCCGACCTCGGCCAGCGGCTGAACGTGGCACTGGCGCAGCGGGTGCAGGAATTGTCGCGCTACCGTTCGGAATTCTTCGGAAGGCTACGCGCCATCCTCGGCAACCGGCCCGACATCCGCATCGTCGGCGACCGTTTTGTCTTTCAGTCGGAAGTATTTTTTGACACCGGACAGGCCTTGCTGTTGCCCGAGGGGCGCGCCGAACTCGACAAGCTGGCAACCGCGCTGATCGATCTGGACAAGCAGATCCCGGCCGAAATCGCCTGGGTGCTGCGGGTCGACGGCCATACCGACGTGCGGCCGATCATCAACAGTCCGATCTTCAAGTCGAACTGGGAGCTGTCCTCGGCCCGCGCGATCTCGGTGGTGCAGTATCTGATCTCGCTCGGCGTGCCGGCGCAGCGGCTGGTCGCGGCCGGGTTTGCCGAATTCCAGCCGCTCGACGCCGCCGCCAACGAGGACGCCTACAAGCGCAACCGCCGCATCGAGCTGAAGCTGACGGAGCGCTAGTGGCGATGGGGTATGCGCTTCGCCCCTATTGCGCAGACGACGAAGACGCCGCGATCGCGTTGTGGCAGCAAACCTGGCAGCAGGCCTATCCGGCAATCGATTTCGCCGCGCGCGTAACCTGGTGGCGCGAGCGCTGGCGAAAAGATCTGGTGCCGAATGCGGCGATCATTGTCGCCGAAGAAGCCGGCGCGCTGGTCGGATTTGTGACCGTCGATCGCAAAGGCTATCTCGACCAGCTGGTCGTCAGTCCCGACCGCTGGGGTTCGGAACTGGGTAATGCGCTGGTCGATGCGGCCAAACGTTTGTCGCCCGATAGCATCACCCTGCTGGTCAACACCGATAATGCCCGCGCCATCCGCTTTTATGAGCGCAACGGGTTTGCGCATGCCGGCGGCGACGTCAATCCGACGTCGGGCCGCCCCGTGCTGCGGATGGAGTGGAAGGGGTAGAACGCCGTTTCGCAACTTCCGCGCGAAAGCGGCTGGATTGGGGTTCTAAATCCCGCGAAACAGCACGCCCACCATCAACACGACGTAGGCGATGGCCAGAACATCAAACACGTGCGACACGCTGATGATCGGCACCGAAATATGCCCGTAATGCGCCAGCAAGGCGAGAACCGCCAATACCAGCGAAATCACGAAGATCAGGACCGAGGGAGGCGTGAGCGCAAAACCGCCGCGACGAAAAGGCATACTCATCTCCATGTTGCTTCATGCCCTGCAAATACAGGGCTGCAGCAGCGGACAACTACCAAGGCAGGCAAGAGTTTCAATTGCGGAACAAAATTCTCGATCATGATCCGACGACGGCCGGATCATGATCTCATCTTCTTGTTGAGCATGGTCTTTTCGAAACTTTAATCCCCACGGGATCGCGCCGAGGGAAGCAGAGAGGGCTTACACCCCCTCGAACTGCAATCTCGCCAGCCTGGCGTAGAGGCCGTTGGCGGCGACCAGCGAGGCGTGGGTGCCCTGCTCGACGATGCGGCCCTGATCCATCACCATGATGCGGTCGCAGGACAAGACGGTGGCGAGGCGATGCGCGATCACCAGGGTGGTGCGGTGACGCATCAATTCTTCCAGCGCGGTCTGCACCAGCGTTTCGGATTCCGCATCGAGCGAGGAGGTTGCTTCATCGAGCAGCAGCAGCGGCGCGTCGCGCAGGATGGCGCGCGCGATCGCGATGCGCTGGCGCTGGCCGCCCGACAGCGTCACGCCGCGCTCGCCAAGCTGCGATTCGAATCCGCCCGGCAGGCGGCGGATGAATTCGGTGGCGTGGGCAAGGTCCGACGCACGCTCGACCTCGGCATCAGAGGCCTCGGGCCGGCCGAAGCGGATGTTTTCCCGCGCGGTCGCGGCGAACACTACCGAATCCTGCGGCACCAACGCGATGCGGGAGCGCAGGTCGCGCGGATCGGCCTCCCTGATCGGCACGCCGTCGAACGAAATCACGCCCGTGGCGGGATCGTAGAATCGCAGCAGCAAGTGAAACAGGGTGCTCTTGCCGGCGCCCGACGGGCCGACGATCGCGACCTTCTCGCCGGCTCGCACCGTCAGCGAAACGCCATTCACCGCCAGCGCATCCAGCCGGGTCGGATAGGCAAAGCTGACCTTCTCGAAACCGACGTCGCCACGTGCCGGCACCGGCATGGCCCGCGGCGAGGCCGGCGCGGAGATCGCGGATTTGACGCGAAGAATTTCGAACAATCGCTCCGATGCGCCGGAAGCCGCCGAAACCTCGCCCCAGACCTCGCTGAGCTGGCCGAGCCCTGCGGCCGCGAACGCCGCATAGAGCACAAACTGACCGAGCCGGCCCGGGCTGATCGAGCCGGTCAGCACATCGTGCGACCCGACCCAGAGGATCGCCACGACACTGGTAAAGACGATGAAGATGATGACGGCGGTAAGCACGGCGCGCGCGCGGGTCGAGCTGCGCGCCGCCTCATAGGCCTGTTCGACCTCGCCGCCGAAGCGCGCATTGGCCATCGGCTCGCTGGTATAGGCCTGCACGGTTCTGATGGCGCCGACCAATTCGGAGGCGTAGGCGGTGGCATCCGCCAGCGTGTCCTGGGCGTTGCGCGACAGCCGCCGCACCCAGCGTCCGAACGCCACCAGCGGAATGACGATCAGCGGGATCGCCAGCAGCACGAAGCCCGAGAGCCGCGGGCTGGTGATCACCATCATCACGGTGGCGCCGATGAACAGCATCAGGTTGCGCAGCGCAATCGATACCGACGCGCCGACCGCGGATTTGATCTGGGTGGTATCGGCGGTGAGCCGCGAGATCAGCTCGCCGCTGCGCGCGGAATCGAAGAATGCCGGCGACAGCGAAACCAGGTGCGCGAACACATCACGCCGCAGATCCGCGACGATGCGCTCGCCGATGGTCATGACCAGATAAAACCGCGACGCGCTGGCGGCGGCCAGCACCGCGACGACCGCGATCATCACGCTGAAATAGCTGTTGATCAGGGCGATGCCTTCGGGGGTGAACCCGAAGTCGATCATCCGTCGCACCGCGACCGGCACGATCAAGGTCGTAATCGCGGCGATGGTCAGCGAGATCAGGGCAAGAATCGCGCGTCCGCGGTAGCGCGCCACATAGGGCGCCAGCGCCAGCAGCGGACGCAGCCGTGCGCTGCTGCCACCCGGCAACGGCGTCAGTTCGGCTTCGACAGCGGGCGCCTCCGGGGCGGCCGGATCGCGCCGCGGCGGCGTTTCGCCGCGCCGGTCTTCAAGACGTTCCACTGCGCTCATGAGTTCTGACCAATCGCCGTTACCACCCCCAGATAGGCCCCGCCGCCACCACTGGCAAATCCTAAGAAAGGTACGAAACCAAGAACATCCGTGGCTTGTTTTGGCGGGCCTGCTGCGTTATAGAGCGGCCCAAATCCGTCCCCACAGCCATCTCGAAGACAGGCGCCGGCGCGCCGAAGGATCTGCCATGAAAGCCGAGATTCATCCGGAATATCATATGATTACGGTCGTGATGACCGACGGTACCGAGTACCAGACGCGCTCCACCTGGGGCAAGGCCGGCGACAAGTTGAACCTCGATATCGATTCCAAGTCGCACCCGGCCTGGATCGGCGGCGCCCAGCAGCTGCTCGATCGTGGCGGCCGTGTGTCCCGGTTCCAGAAAAAGTTCTCCGGCTTCCTCAAGAAGGAGAAGGAGTGAGGTTTTCAAACCTCTTCCCTCAAAGCCAACGTCAAAACGCCCCGGCTCGCCGTCGGGGCGTTTTTT
>Ga0209839_10000347_pt1 | contig 24107 bp, 21 predicted proteins | sample OrgsoiDNA2013050_FD_185800 | JGI IMG/M metagenome (GOLD analysis project Ga0209839, IMG submission 185800) | Permafrost soil microbial communities from the Arctic, to analyse light accelerated degradation of dissolved organic matter (DOM) -... | ecosystem: Environmental > Terrestrial > Soil >... | reverse complement strand
GACTCCGGCAGTCCTTCGGCGTCGGCGTCCCTGGAGCGCAGGTAGGCGTAGAGGTACTCCTGCGGGTTGCGGGTGGCCTCGGCGTCCACGGCGGACTCGTCGTCGGCTTCGGCCCCGTCGGGCACCCGGCGGTTGCGCGACAGCGCGCATAGGTCAGCGAAGATCCGCAGGACTTCGGTCTCCCCGGCGAGCACCTGCGGGTCGTCGGCGGGCAACCCGGCCCGGGCGGCGGCCAGCCCCAGCAGTAGCTGGCGGGCCTCGCGGTCCTCGATATCGAAGCCCAGCACCAGCGAGCGCAGTGCCGCCAGCGCGTCGGCGGCCGTGGCGGCTGGGCCGCGGTCAACCGTGGCCGCGCCCCCCAGCGCGCTCAGATCGGCCCGGATGCCTGCCGCTGGGCCCCCGATCCCGTCCAGTTCCGGGTCCCGTTCTATCCGGACCAGCTTGGTGCCGCTCTCGACCTGGGTATTGACGTCGACGAGCACTTCGGTGACCCGGCCCGCGGCCGGCGCGTGCAGCGCCGTCTCCAGCTTCATGCTCTCCACGACGGCCACGACGTCGCCCTCCGTCACCACGTCACCGGCCTCGACCGGGATGGCCACCACCATGGCCGGCGCCGGGGTACGGACCAGCCCCGCCTCACCGCCGGACATCCGGTGCATCGCGCCATCGACTTCGATGAGGTAATCCGGGCCCTGAGCGACCGAGAGCACAGCGAACGCCTGGTCGCCGACGGTGAGCCTGCGCTCGAACCGGCCGTAGCGCTCGACATCGGCGTCCACGGCATGGCCGTCCAGTTCCACCCGGTAGCGGGCGGGGCGGCACCGGGACACCCGCAGGCGGTAGGCGGCACCGTCCGCGCGGACGTCGACCTGATGCCAGGTCTTGTGCCCGGCCTCGGGACGCCCGCGCTCGGCGGATGCGAAGAGCCGGCCTTCCTGGCGCTGCGCGTGCGCATCGTAGGCCTCGACGGCGGTGGCCAGCAGGGCGACGTCGAGCCGCCGCGGCGGGGTGTAGCCGTTGGCCATCCACGTGTCGAGCCACGTCGTGTCGGCCTCTCCGGAGACGAATTCCGGCCGGTCCAGCAGGTCGAGGAGGAACGCCTTGTTCGTGGTACCGCCGTGGATCACCACAGCGGTCTGCCTGAGCGCGCGCGAGAGCCGGGCGCGGGCCTCGCGGCGGTCCCGGCCCCAGGCGATCACCTTGGCGATCATGGAGTCGGACTGCGGCGGGATGACATCGCCCGCGGCCACCCCGGTGTCGATGCGGATGCCCGGGCCGGTGGGCAGCACCAGGTGCTCGATCAGGCCCGGCGCGGGCGCGGACCCGTGCTCCGGGTCCTCGGCGCTGAGCCGGGCCTCGATCGCGTGCCCGTGTTCGGGCGGCGCAGCGGCCGAGACGTCAGCCAGCGCGCCGCCCGCGGCGATGTGCAATTGCAGCTTGACGATGTCGACTCCGGTGGTGGCCTCAGTGACCGGGTGCTCGACCGGCAGCTGGGAGTTAACTCCCAGGAACGACAGCAGCCGCCCCTTGGGTTCGTAGAGGAACTCCACAGTCCCGGCGTTGACGTAGCCGGCCGCCCGGATCAGCTTGGCGGCACTGGAACGCAGCATGTGCTCCTGCTCGGCATCCAGCACAGTCGAGGAAGACTCCCCGATCACCCTCTGGTTGCGTCGTTGCACGCTGCAGTCCCGGACACCCAGCGTCCACACGGCGCCGTCGGCGTCGGCGACGACCTGCACCTCGACGTGACGGCCGCCGCGGATCGCCCGCTCCAGGAACACCGTCGCGTCCCCGGCAGTCTTCGATGCTTCCGATCTCGCCCGATCGAAGGCCCCGGCGAGTTCCGCGGGGGATCTGACCAGCTGGATGCCTTGCCCGCCGCCGCCCGCGGTGGCCTTGACCATCAGCGGGTAACCGATTGTCTTGGCCTGTGCGCGGGCCTGCTCCAGGTCGGCCACCGCACCGCCACTCCACGCCGCGAGCGGCACGCCGACCTGCCCGGCCAGCCGCTTGGACTCGATTTTGTCGCCGAGCCGGCGCATGACGTCGGCCGGCGGCCCGATGAAGGTGATCCCCAGCCGACCACACAGCTCCGCGAACTCGGCCTTCTCCGAGACGAATCCCCAGCCTGGCCACGCCGCGTCGGCCCGGCACTCGCGTAGCGCCCGCTCCAGCCCGGCGTAGTCGAGATATGGGCTGGCATCGAACGCGGCCCCGTCGCCGACGGGGTCGGCTGGGCCAATGAGGACCGCCTCGTCGGCCGCGCGGACGAACATCGCCCGCCGGTCGGCGGCGGTGTACAGGGCGATGACGCGCAGCGCCCGCCGCCCTTCGGCGTTCCACTCCCGGACGGCGTTGATCAGCCGCATCGCGGGCTCGCCCCGGTTGATGATCGCGACGCGCTGGAAGGCGGGCCGGGTTCCCTGGCTACTCATCCGGTCACTCGCCGAACGCGACGCGCACGTCATCGGTCGTCGTCCCGGTGGCCCGTGTTGCTGGCACGGAGCCGCGATCGAGGCCGCCGATGATGTCCGGCACCATTTCGTCGGCGACGATGGCGGGGTCGATGCGCAGCACGGCGTAACCGCCGACGGCGCCGGCTCCGAAGCCCGGTGTGAAGACCCGGGTCGGCCGGGTGATGACCCCGTCGCGGACGGCATCGTGCACTGCGATCGGGATGCTCGCCGACGACACGTTGCCCATCGTCTCGACGTTGAAGTACAGCCGGTCGGCGGATAGCCCGGCCTTCCCGGCTAGGTTGAGGATCATCGTCTTGTTGGCCTGGTGCGGGACGATCAGCTCGATGCTCTGCAGCAGCGTCCGGCCTGGGTCGTCGGGATCGCGCTGGGCGCCGAGCTCGTTGATCATCTGGGCCAGGTAGCGTTGCACCAGGGACTTGACCTCGGGGCCGTATACGGTGATGTCGTTGTCGAACTCCGGGTTCGGCCAGATGATCGAGTTGACCTCACTTCTCGGCCCGCCCGCGTAGGTCTGCACGACCTCCACGTCGCCGGTGGTTCCCGGGGCGGCCGGGACGATGACCATCGCTGCGGCGCCGTCCCCGAAGATCATCCGTGAGGGGCGGGAGCTGCCGATCTTGTCGGAGAACTTCTCCACGCAGACCAGCAGGACCGGCCGCTTGACTTCCTGCAACTGCCGGATGGCCTCGGCCAGCCCGTAGGGCAGCCCCGCGCAGGCCGCCACCAGGTCGACTGAGGCGTGCGTCTGCAGCAAGCCCAGCTCGCCGGACAGCCAGCACGCGACCGATGGGATCTGCCGGTTGCTGGTGCAGGTGCTGACCAGCACCGCCCCGATATCTGCGGGCGCCCGGCCGGACTTCGCCAGCGCGGCGCGGGCGGCGTGCAGGGCCAGTTGCTCCGGTTCACGGCTGGTGTAGCGGCGCTGCTCGATGCCGGTCTTCGCGCTGATGTCGGCGGCGCTCATCGGCGACCAGGAGAAGCTCGCGTTCCTGATCACGTCGGTGTTGTCGCAGACGTGCTCGCCGCGTACCACCGCCAGCGCCGCCAGCCTCGGCTGGATCGCGAACGCCTCCCGCACCCGCACCGGCGGGTAGGGGGTAGCAGGCGGCACGGCCTGCAATGGTGCGCGCTGCGCCGGGACATCAGCGTTCTTGTCGGCGGCGTTGCGGCCGGTGGCGCTGGTGCTCTTGACCCGGTCGATGAAGGCCATCACGTCCCGGTCGCGGGGGTGGAACGCGACCACGAAGTCGTCGTTGCCGATCCTGGCCGGCTCGCGCAGCACGGTGCGCGAGCGGTTCCACGGGTACTGGTTGTGCAGCACCATTGCCCACCGCATTAGCGCTTCCAGCTCGGGGACGCTCTCGTCGGCGTCAAAGATCTCCTCGGTCCGGAAAACCGGGTAGTCCGGGTCGTGATCGGGTATTACAAACGTCAGCGCGTCGGGCTGAGCCAGAAACTCAGCGACCGTTGGCTTGATCGGTGGCAGGTCGGTGGCATGGTGCAGTTTGTTGCGGAACAGATCGAACAGCAGGCCGAACACCTTGTCCTCGGTGTCGGCGTCCCAGGTTGCGGGCAGCTCACGGAAGGCGCGCTCGACCGTGGCCACCTTGCGCTCGCTGTCTTCCCACGGGGTCAGTACTGGCAGGAAAACGTCGTCGCGATGCTTCGCCACGTCGCGCCAGCGTGTCGGCCGTTTCTCGAACATCGTGATCGAGTACCGGTTGGCCCAGAACAGGTTCTGGCCCAGATCGCGCAGCAGCTCAAAGCGGCCCGGGTAGGCCCCGGACTCGACACGGGCCAGGATGTCGGTTCCCGTAGGTGCCTTCGCCTCGAAATCCCGCTCAATCACGGCGGTGAACTGCTCAAGCGTCCTTAGGACCGAGAAGTCCAGCTCACCAAAGAAATTCGCCGGGAACACCAGACGACCGTGCCGGTTGACCACAAACGGTTTCACACGTTACCTCCGGGTCGAACGTCTCCTGTATCCACCGGCGACCTGCCCTATTCGGTCGCGTGGTCTGAACCTGCCGTCGAATGGGGCGCCGCGTTTGAGCATGATGGCGATTTCTCACCACGGCCCCTCGTCGCCATGGCGGCTGATAGCTCCGAGAGTCGCGCTGCATCCTCCCCGGGGAAGATCGAGGTGACGTGCCAGGGAGCGGCTCAGCCGTGCGCCAGCCTGGTGGCCGCCGGGCACTGCGGCACGGGGAGGCCCGTCAAGCATGGAGCAGCCCCCGGAAATCCGGCCGTGCTCCGCTTGACGCAGCTCCACCGGCCAAGCGCGGGCGGTCGGCGTGACCTGGTCCCGATCTTGCTCGGCGCCCGTGCGCAGCTGCATGTCCCGCTCGTCGCCTGCGGGAAGCGGGATCCGCTGGCGGATGGGCGCTGTAATGCACCACCTCGGCTTGCCTGCGCGCGCGAAGCGCCGCCGAGGTCCAGAGCAGCAGAAGTCGCAATCTCGCGTACATGCAGGCACATTGAGCGTGATCGCCCCGGTCATGACGCTACGCGCAATCCGCAGGGGCAACAAGCGCCGCCGCGCTGAACAGCCGGGTCATCATTGAAGCAGGCTAAGGGCAAGCTTGCCGAGCGTCTGGACATGGACCAGGCACTCAACCTCCTGCGAGACCTGGCCAGGGCCCACACCCGGCCGGCCGGTGCACCTGACGCCCCATCAATGGCGCCATACTTTCGCCTGCCGCCTCATCAACCGCGACGTCCCTCAAGAAGTCGACGAAGACCCCCGCTGGGAACGCTAGCCACCAAGATCATGTGGCTGCCATCCGCTTACCCTGTAGGCAAGCCCTCAACCACATGCCAAACGGCCAGGTCACGCCCAAACGTGAAGACCTCGCCCAGCTGTCAGCTCTCTCACCTGCGTGAACGCAGGAAGAGAGGGAATCCCATGGCGCAGATCGCGCCCACGCGGCCCAAGATCCCTCCTCAGCAGCACACTGCCTCCCGCCAGCGCGTGGGCTCGCACCCTTTCCGCGGCCGGCCCAGCGAGCAAAGCCTGTAAGAACAGGCATGTTCAGAGCATTCCCTGATGACACCTGCAGTACCGAGCACCCAGCGAGAGGCCGGGACCTTGTCCGACCAAGAGGCGATCGAGCGGTTTACGGCGCTGTACGACGAGTACCACTCCCGTGTCTACGCCTATGCGGTCAGCAGGGCCGGACGTCAGCTCGCTGACGAGGTGGTGAGCGAGGTATTCCTCATCTCCTGGCAGCGGGTCGCCGACCTGCCGCAGCCGGCGCTGCCCTGGCTGCTGGGGGTGGCACGGAACGTAGCGCTCGGCCAGTTTCGTGCGGCCGCGCGCCAGCAGTCGATCGCGGCCGAGCTGGTCATCTGGACGTCAGATGCTGCTGAAGGTGACGTCGCCGCCGAGGTAGCCGATCGTCTGGCGGTGCTCAGGGCGCTGGCCTCCCTGTCGGAGCCGGACAGGGAACTGCTCACGCTCGTCGCGTGGCACGGCTTGTCGCCGGCCGACTCCGCGCAGGTCGTCGGCTGCTCGACGGCAGCCTACTTTGTCCGGTTGCACCGCGCGCGGCGGCGGCTGGAGCGCGCCATGGACGGCGCTGCGGAGTGGCGGGGCGCGGACCGTGCCGGCCGCGATCGCGGGTCCCGGGTCCCTGAGCGCCGGATCTGCGCGGCCTCGCTTGCCCCGGGCTCAGCGCTGGCACCGCCCGGCGTCGCACTTACCCGAGGAGAGGAATGATCCTGATGAACCGCACCCGTGGCGGCCGTCGCAGGCACCGCCCGGACGTGATGGAGCGGCTAGCGAAGGCACGCCCGGCGAGCCTGGACCCCCCGGCGAAGCCGCTGTCACACCCCCGGGACATCGCCACGGCAATAGCCACCTCGGCCGGCCCGCATGACGGCGGGCGGTCGCCGTCGATCCGGCGGCGGCACACGGCGGTGCGCGTCGCGCTGCCGGCCGGCCTGGCACTGGCGGCAGCGGTCGCGGTCCATCTGGCCAGCCCTCCCGGCGCCGTCGCGCCGGCTGCACGCTCGCACCGGGATGCGGCTCCGCAGGTCAGGCTCACCGCACGCGACGTCCTGCTCACCGCCGCGACCCACGTTGCCACGGCGCCCGTGAGCGGCAGGTACTGGCGAACTAAAGAGATCAGCGGGGAGCTGCTGCCCACCGGGACCAGGGCCAGTCCTTACGACATGTTCCTGCCGATCAGCTATGACCAGTGGACCCCCCGGCTGGCCGGCCATCGGGAATGGAGTATTTACCAGGACCAGGGTGCCGTCCCCGCCACGCCCGCAGATGCCGCCGCCTGGCACGCGGCCGGATCGCCGGCGAGCTGGAGCTATTTCGAGACATCTGTCACGACGACTGCCGCACCGCCGGGTGCGACCTGGCAGGTCAGCGACGGCACTGCGGGGCTCGTCGAGGGCGATGAGCCGGGACTTACCCCGGCCCAGTTCCGCGCGATGCCCGCCAGCCCTCCGCCCCTGCTGGCGAGGCTGCGCCGCTACGCCATGCTGACCTCGTGCGGCCGCCATCCCGCTGAGGGCTGCGCGACCGTCGACCAGCTCGTGTGGGGCGAGGCGGCGAACCTTCTCCAGGATCCGGTGACATCACAGGTACGGGCCGCGACGTTCCGCGTGATGGCCGGGCTGCCAGGAGTACGGCTGCTCGGGAAGATGCGTGACCCGCTCGGCCGCCCCGGGTATGGCTTCGGCACCGGGCCGAGCGCTGGCGGAAGCATCGCTGTGATCGACCCGCAGACGGGCTCGCTGCTCGCCACTGAGTCCGTGGGACACGCCCCTCGCAACGGCTCCTCGTATTACGGCAGGAGCTACCGCGGCCAGGTGATCGGCTACGAGGTGCTGGTGAGCGAGGGCTGGACGAACGCGTCGCCAGTACTGCCCCCGCCGTCGGCATGGCTCGGCCCGAACGGCCAGAAGGGCTGACGGGCACCCCGGCACCCCAAGGGGGCCCGCAGCGGCGACACGCGGGCATCGATGAGGTTTCGCTCCAGGACGTCCTGGACGGTCTTGCAGATCATTGAATGGAGTTGTTGATGAGGAAGTTTCGATCAGTAGCCATGCCCATGGCGCTCGCCGTGGTGCTGGCCGGGAGCGTGGCCACCGGCGATCTTGCCGCCGCGGCAACTGCGGCGCCGGCCGCGGCCGGCGCTTCGCCGGGCCTGTCGTCAGCGGCCGGTTCGACCGGTGCGACCGCGCTGCCGGCGGGCCACGCCTGGCGGGTGACGCTGCTGACCGGTGACGTCGTCGGGGTCAGGACGGTGGGCGGGCGCCCGCCTGTGGTCACCATCAGTCCGGGGCCTGGGCGCCAGAAGGTGATCTTCGCCAAGTACGTGGACAGCCGGGGCCACATCATGGTGGTGCCTCAGGACGTCGCGCCCCTGGTGGGCAGGGCCCTGGATCCGACGCTGTTCGACGTCACCACGCTGATCCGCGATGGTGACGACAACGCCCGCCGGGCGGATCTGCCCCTCATCGTGCAGGGGGAGGACGGTGCGGGCGCCGCGGCGGCCGCGGCGGCAGTGTCGTCGGCTCTGCGCCCGGAGCGGACGCTGTCCAGCCTGGACGCGGTTGCTGTCACGGAGCCCCGCACCGCTGGGGCGCAGGCAGGCGGCGTGCTGGCGCAGATGGCCTCGGCCGCCGCTCGCGCGGGCCGGGTGACGGCGGCGATCACCAGGAACGTCCGTTACATCTGGCTCGACAGAACCGTGCGGGCTACCGGCGGGGAGGTTTCCGGCGGCAGCTCGGTGACCAGGCACATCGACCATTACCTGACGCAGATTGGCGCCCCGGCGGCCTGGCGGGCCGGCGATACGGGGCGCAGGGTCACGGTGGCGGTCCTCGACACAGGCGTGGACGCCGCTCACCCTGACCTGAAAGGGCAGATCGTCGCGGAGCAGAACTTCAGCGCCAGCGGGAGCATGGCGGACAAGGTCGGCCACGGCACATTTGTGGCCGGTGAGGTCGCAGGCACCGGCGCCGCGTCCGGCGGCGAGCGCCGGGGGGTAGCCTTCGGCGCCCGGCTGGCGATCGGCAAGGTCCTGAACGATAACGGCTCCGGCCAGGAATCCGCCGTGATAGCCGGGATGCAATGGGCGGCCAGCCGGGCCAAGGTGATCAGCATGAGCCTGGGCGATGAGACGCCCTCGGACGGGACCGATCCGGTGTCGGAGGCCCTGAACCGGCTTTCTGCCACTCATCACGTGCTGTTCGTCGTCGCCGCGGGCAACACCGGGCCGGCCGACGGGACGGTTGACGCTCCGGCGGCCGCCGCAGACGCGCTTGCGGTCGGCGCCGCGGACGCGACGGGCGCGCTGGCCAGCTTCTCCAGCCGCGGCCCGCAGACGGGGAACTTCGCGATCAAGCCGGAAATTGTGGCGCCGGGCGTGAACATCACGGGTGACCGTGCGGCGGGTACGACGATGGGCAGCCCGCTCAGCGGCCGGTACACGACGGCATCGGGCACGTCGATGGCCACGCCCCTGGTCGCGGGAGCGGCCGCGGTGCTCGCCGCGGTCCATCCCGGCTGGGGCCCGGCACGGCTGAAGGCAGCGCTGGTCTCGGCGGCACGCGGCGCCAGCGGGGGCGACGTGTACGAGGTGGGTGGCGGCATGCTCGACGTCGCGGCCGCGGTGACAGATACCGTCGCGGCTGATCAGGCGGTGACCGACCTCGGCGACATCCCCTTCGGGACTGCCCATCCGGTCACCCGGACGCTGCACTGGTCCAACACCACCAGAAAGCCGGTGCTCCTGCACCTGTCGGCGGAGCTGGCCGATCGCGGAGGCCGGCCGGCGCCGGCCGGCGCCATCAGCCTGAGCAGCAACCGGGTTCAGGTGCCGGCGCGCGGCTCCGCGTCGGTCACGCTGTCAGTTGACCCCGTGCTGCTGGACCGCGATCCCGGACTGTACGAGGGCCACGTCGTGGCCCGGGTCGGCCACCAGGCCGTGCGCACCCCGGTCGGGATCCTCGCCGCGCCGCGGACCTATGCGCTCACTGTGCATGCGATCCCCCTGCCGGGCACCGCGGCCGGCAAGATGTTCGCCAGCGCCGCGATCGTCAATGTCGACGATCCGGCCTTGTTCGAGACGTCCGTGAATCTCGGTTCCCTGGCCAGCACGGCAGCGGCTGCAGGCTCGGACACGGCAACCGTGCGGGTGCCCGCCGGGCGCTACTGGGTGGTAGGCGAGGTCGACGACCTGACCAGTGCCTCGGCCGAGCGGTCGGCTCTGGTCGGGCAGCCCGAGGTCACCGTCGAGGGCAACACCACCGTGTCGCTCGATGGCACCGCGGCGGTTCCGGTGACCGCGTCGGTGACCGGGCACCCGACCCAGCAGACCTACCAGAGCCTTCATGCGGAGCGCGGCTTCGCCGGCCAGATCGACGGCTTCGACCTGCTCGCCTTCGGCGGCAGCAGCGGTGCCCCGATGTTGTTCGCGCAGCCCAGCGGTCCCGCTAGTACCGGAACCTTCCACGCGTACACCTCGTTCCGGCTCGTCAGCCCGGCCGCCAGCCCGCATCCCTACGTCTATGACCTGTGGCAGCCGGTCGGGACCCGGATCCCCGCGTCCCTTGCCGACACCGTCACACCCGCCCAGCAGGCCACGCTCGCCCGCGTCGACGAGCGCTTCTACGCCCTCAACGGCGATCATTCCCCGGTCTTCGACACCCGCTACGGCCTGGACCCGGCCGGCTTCCTCGCCGTGCAAAATAGCGGCTTTGCGCCCGGCGGGTCGACCCGCACGGACTACGTCTCGACCGGGGCCGGCATCAGCTGGGACCAGGAAGTCACCCCCCCGTTCCGGGTAGGCGGCCAGAATTTGCAGGGGGACTGGGTGATCGAGATACCGCGATTCGCGCGGCTGGCCCCCGGCAGCCGGCAGAGCGCGTCCTGGGTACGCCAGCCCTTCGCGCCGGGACCCTACTCGGCCACCGCGATGTCGACCAGCCTGTGCGCTCCGCAGGCCACCACCCGCAGGCGCGGTGACATCCATGTCGGGCTCACGGACCTGCAAGATCTTCCCGATGGCTTCGACTGCCTCACCGCCATCGGCGCACTGACGAGCACCAGTCGCACCATGCGCCTGTACCGGGGCAGCCATCTCGCCGGCACCGGGCACTCGCCGGTCGCCGATTTCACCGTGCCGGCCACATCGGCTAGCTACCGGCTGAGCTACGTGGACAACACCGCCGGGGTGTTGCCGGTCTCGACGCGGACCGCCACCACGTGGGCCTTCCGGTCAGCGCCGCCAGCGGGCCTGGGAGCGGCCCGGATCCCGCTGCTGCTCGTCAGTTACGACCTTCCGCTGAACCTGGACAACCACCCGGACGGCGACACCGCCGTGCTCACGGTGGCCAGGGTCGCGGGCACGCCCGCCGCCCGGGTGACCGGACTGCGGTTGTGGACCTCGACCACCGAGGGAAAGACCTGGCACGCCGCGCCCGTCCGAGCCCTCGGCTCGGGCCGGTATGCCGTCACCTTGCCCCGCGCCACCGCTGGCCAGTCCGTCTCACTGCGGGCCTGGGCAGCCGACACCGGAGGCAGCAGCATCGACCAGACCATCATCACGGCCTACCGCGGCTGACCGCCACGAGCGCGTAGCTAGACGCCGCCTTCCAGGCCTGCTCGACCCGCTGCAGTTCAGCGGTCAGCCCTGCTTTGCCCGCCATCACCCCCGGCGGACTTGCACGTAGCCGCGGGGCTGTCAGTGGACCAACCGTCTGTGCGGTCGAGTGCTTGATTTCTTTGCAGGTATTTGATCTAGGCGCCGACGGCAAATTCCTTCCTGAGCCGCTTCTAGTCCGGTGCTGGCCCCAGCGCGCCTGAGGGATCCTCTGCGCAGTTTGCCGTGGCTGACGCCGAGGGTTCTGTCTACCGGCTTGACAGTTGTAGTGTCTAGTCGCTAGATATATTGTGGTGAGGGCGCGTGAGGTAAACCGGCGCATCGAGCGACTGGGCGGCGTGATGGTCCGCCAGGTCGGCTCGCATCGCCGCTACATGGTGACCTGCACCGACGAGGCTGGGAGCCGGGTGACGGTGGCGACGACGGTGGCGCAGCATGCGGGTGATGTCCCGGCCGGGACGCTGCGCGCGATTGAGCGGGATCTGGAGCCTGCGCTGGGGAAGGGGTGGCTGCGGTGAGCGAGCACCGGTACCGGGTAGTGGTGACCCGGGAGGACGGGCACTGGCTGGCCGACGTGCCGGAACTGGAGGGCGCCCATACCTATGCCCGGAGCCTGCCGGCGCTGGACCGGGCGGTCCGCGAGGTCGTCGTGCTGGCCGCGGGGCTGCCCGATGAGGCGATGCCCGGCCTGGTGCTGGCGTATGACTACCAGACGGGTGACCCGGAGCTGGACACGACCGCGCTGGAGGTGCGGCGGCTGCGCCGGGAGGCGGATGAGGTGGCGGCGGCTGCTACTGCCCGGACTAGCCAGGCCGCTGCTCAGCTGGCGGCCCGCGGCCTGTCGGTCCGCGATATCGCGGCGCTGCTGGGGATCAGCCCGCAGCGTGTCTCGCAGCTCGCCGCCAAAGCCAGCTGAACGGTCGCAGTTGGCGAGGAGTCCTGCGCTCTGCTGCTGCCGGTGACGCATCTCCCGCTCCACCGCCTTTTGGTTTACCGTGATGCCCTCCCGGGCCAGCTGCGCGGTCACCCGCGGTGACCCGTAACGGCGCCGGGAGGCAGCATGCACCCGCGCGACGTGCCCGGCGGTGACCGCCCGGGCGGCTGCGGCCGGTCTTGGCCCGGCGGCGGCCCGCGCCGCCCAGGCATAGAAGCCCGACGCAGAGACCTGGCAGACGCGGCACAGGGTGCCGACGGGGAAGTCGGCCTTCTGGGCAGCAACGAACGCGAAGATCCTCACGCGCGCGACTCCTTCCCCCAGAAGGCCGTGGCTCGTTTCAGGATCTCGCGCCCCGGCCTCCAGCTCTGTGACCCGGCGGCGCAGCATCGCGTTCTCCCGGGCTTCGGCGGACTCGGCCTCGAACCGGCCGGGATCCGCTACCGCCCGGCGTTGCTGTCCCATCGGGACTCCCTCCGCCAGGCGCAGCCTGGCAGATCGGGTGTCCACCACGCGGGGGGAGGCTCAGGACAGGCCGTCGAGACCATGCTTGAGCCAAGGCGGCACGGGTGGCCGCGCTGACGCGGCTATGCACGGCTCGGCGATCCGAGCTGCTGCCCGCTCACCGATGAATTGCGGGCCTGACGCCAGTCGGGCATATCGGTGAAGATTTCCGTCGCCTGACATTGTTAGTGGAGTTCGGTTAGACCAGGGAATGCCTCATAGCCGGGGCCTAGAGCTGAAAGGCCGGGGATGATCAAAGGGGGTGTGTCGTTCGGTGCGCAGCTGCGTAGCCGTCGCCGTGCGGCTGGGCTGTCGCAGGCTGAGCTGGCGGAGCGATCGGGCCTGAGCGTCCGCGCCATCAGCGATCTGGAGCGCGGCCGTACCAGGTGGCCGTACCCGGGCAGCGTGCAGCGCCTGGCCGATGCTATGGCACTTTCCGCGGAGGTGGGCGCTGAGTTCGCGGCCGCCGCGGGGCGGCGGCTGGCTCGTGACGGCGCCGTCAGTGACGGGGTCACAGGTGATCGTGCTGACCCGGCGAGCACTGTTCGAGAAGCCCGGTCGGCCCGACAGGGCGACGAGTACCTGGTGCCCCGGCAGCTACCGGCCCCGGTGCGGAAGTTCACGGGCCGAGCAAACGAGCTGGAGATACTGACCGGGCTCGTAGATGAGACTGCCAACAGGCCTTCTGAGGCGCTGATCTCAGTCATCGCGGGGACGGCCGGGGTGGGGAAGACAGCGCTGGCCGTGCAGTGGGCGCATAAGGTTGCGGCCTGCTTTCCCGATGGTCAGCTATTCGTTAATTTGCGGGGCTTCGACCCTTCGGGCTCGCCGGTATCGGCGACCGAGGCGACCGGCGTTTTCGTGGAGGCGCTGGGCGCTACCCCGGAACGACTGCCCAGGTCGGCGGATGGCCTGATCGGGCTGTACCGGAGCCTGCTGGCGGGCAAGCGCGTCCTGGTGGTCCTGGACAACGCGCGGGACGCGGCGCAGGTCCGGCCCCTGCTACCGGGCAGTCCCGGCTGCCGGGTGATTGTCACCAGCCGCTCCCGGCTGACCGGCCTGGTCGCCGTGGACGATGCGGCCCAGATTACGCTCACGGCGATGGGCCGCGGTGATGCCCGCCAGCTGCTAACCCGCCGGCTCGGGCCGCGGCGCGCCGCGGAAGACGAGGACGCTGCCCGTCAGATCACGGACAGCTGCGGCGGGCTGCCACTCGCGCTGTGTATCACGGCCGCCCGGGCCGCGATGAGACCGGACCTGGCGCTGACCCAGATCGCCGCTGACCTGGCCGCCGCGCGCAATGGCCTGGACAGTCTTACGGTCGTCGGCGATGTTGCCGCCGATGTACGCGCCGCTTTCTCCTGGTCCTACGAAACGCTGGCGCCCGCGAGCCGGAGGATGTTCCGGCTGCTGGGCCTGCACCCCGGCCCCGAGATCTCGGCCGAGGCCGCCGCGAGCCTGGCCGGCGTGCCGCGGGACGAGGCGGCGCTGCTGCTGGCTGACCTCACTGAATCCAGCCTGGTGTCCGCGTCGGGCGGCCGGTTCGGCCTGCATGACCTGGTCCGCGGCTATGCCGCCGAGCTGGCTGACGCGTACGAAAGCGAGGCCGGTCGCCACGCGGCCATCCGCCGGATGCTGGATCACTACCTGACCACGGCGGCGGCCGCCGCGGGGCTGATCGATAACACCCGGCTGCCCACCGAAACCCCAGCCGCGGTATCCGGTGTCCGCCCCGAGGAACCCGCGACCAGTGCCGCAGCGCTTGGCTGGCTGACCCGCGAGTACGCGGTCCTGCTCAGGCTGATCGAGCTGGCCGCGGCGGCCCGCTTTGACGTGCACGCCTGGCAGCTCCCGCGCACGCTGCGCACGGTGTTCGACTGGCGGGCGCAGTGGAACGACTGGGATCACACCCACCGCATCGCCGTTGAGGCGGCGGTGCGCCTGGGCGACCGCCGGGCCCAGGCACTGATCCACCTGGCCTGGGCGAAATGCGACACCATCCAGGGCCGGTGGCTGGAAGCCGAGCAGCACTTGCACCGCGCGCATGATCTGTTCCGGGAGCTTGCCGATCTGCCCGGGCAGGCCAGGGTGCTCGTCAATCTCGGCATAGCGATGTCCTTTGCGGATCGCTACGACCAGGCGACCGCGTGGGCGCAGCGTGCCCACGCGCTCTATACCGACCTCGGTGACCTGGACGGGCAAGCTGGCTCACTGGCCAACCTGGGCCTATACCAGGTGCGTCTCGGTGACTTCGCAGCCGGCCGGGACCTGCTGGTCCGCGCGAGGGAAAAGTTCGCCGCCCTGGGCCACCGGGCCGGGCAGGCGGTGGCCGATAGCAACATCGGCCTCGCCTGCCAGGCTCTCGGCGACTACCAGCAGGCCATCGCCTGCCAACATACCGCCGCAGACCTCCTCGCCGAACTCGGCGACCTGGCCAGCCAGGCCGAGGTCCTCCGCGACCTGGCCATCGCCTACCTCGCCGACGGCCAGCAGGCCCAGGCCATACAGGCATGCCGGCAGGCGCTCGGCATCCTCACCGAGCTCCACCATCCCGACGCCGCCACAACCCGCGCGCTGCTCACCGAATTGCAGGCCGGGAAGCCGCAGCAGCCCGCGTAGCAGCACTGCGACTGGATGGCCCCCACTCCGAACATCCGGGCGTGCATGCGGACCGGCTCCGGGGCCACGGTCGATCTCGCGTTTGCCGACCGCAGGGGGATGACTCCGCGTCGTCGGGCGGATTTTGACCACTGACCTATGGCCCAGGTTCATCCGAGCGGGAGCTGCAGGCGTGCCCGATGATGCTGGGTGTCTTCGCCGCACACAGGGTTGTGAGCCTTTCGCCGTCCTTCGCGGACCTACATGGCGCGGATGGTTCGGTCAGCCGCCTAGCCTGCTGGGGGACGGCGCGAGGCTGGCGGACTGGGCTAGGTTTGAGGTGTGCGTTGGCGCGTTTAGCGGACGCCCAGCGCGGCCCGGGCGCGGTTGGGTCCGTTCGGCGGAGGCCGGCCCGGGGGAGAGCGGACCGCTGGGGCGGTGGGCTTCCTCCGGTCCGGACTGGAAGACGGTGCCGGGCTACCGGAAGCCGTACAGGGCGCTCAGTCGGCTTCAGCAAATTGTCCGGTGTCGCCCCAATAGCAGGTGGACGCGATGCCATCGCTGAGCGGACCCCAGCTCACCGTGTTCTGCCCGTCGGGGCTGAGGCACTGCCCGCCTGAGGTCATATTGGCGTACTTGCCGGTGTTCCCGGCGAATGAACCGTAGGCCTTGAACCCAGCTTGCGAGTACCCGCAGTTATTAACCCCCATCGTGATGTTAGTGTTTCCGGTCCTGATATCGCTCAGCGACGCCGCCACGGACAGCCCGGACAGGCTGACCGTGGACTCGTTGTACTTCCAGACCAGGGTCTGGGGCCATCTGAAGCCCTCGAACTTGTAATTGCTCTGGCCGCAGGCGGAATCCGTTTCCGGGATCGCGGCGGACGGCCGACGGCAGGAAAAGCCTCCTTCCCTGGAGCGGGCACGTAGCCAGGTCAACCGTCGATGGGATGGCTATTGGTTATGACGCGACTTAGCCGCCCAGCGCCGGCGCGCGATGTCGCGGTGCCACCGCAGCACCGTCTCCGGGTTCATGATCATGTGAAGGCTCGCCAGCCGGACTCGCGGCATATGACTGGGCAGGCCGCGAGCAGCGCCCGGTCCGCCCAGGACAGCTTTGGCTGGGCTGCGGCCCGCCGCCGCAGAACGGCCCGTTGCCCTTCACCCTGATGGCAGGCTCGGCCGCACTCATCAGGGCAGTCGCGATGTGCTGGCGACGGAACCTGGACAGGACGTTGAGATCCTGGATCTCCGGGATCCCATCGTCCCGGAAGGGGAGATATCCGCTGCCCATGAAACGGTGACATAGCCAGCAACCCCCGAGCCGGCCGACGCGTCCAGGCCAGCCCGCTACCGCCATCCTGCGCAGCAAGGTAACCGGCGGTGCAGGTCAGCGTCCTTACCCGGCCAGCCAAGTGCTGAGCACACCTGCGGAATCTCCGTGACGTGCGCCGCGCTCAGGGCCGCAAGGTCGACAGTGGTCGCGGCTGCATCCTCGCCGGATGAGTAGAGCCGGCGCACGTGTGACGATCGCATGCTCGGCTGCCCCCGGCGCCGGATGTTCACGGGCGGCCGGGCCGTGCCCCGCTGAAGACTGCCGCTTAGATTGCCGGTCACACTGCCTTGCCTGGGGGTGGTCCGAGGTGTCGACTGGACCAGTCGACACCAATACGAGGAGGATGATTTGAGCTACGTTCAGCTGGCGAAATCAATAAGGAAGACAATTCTTCCCCTAGCCGCAATCATGCTCTTGCTCGGCCTGCAGGCGACGGCAGCTAACGCGGCTGCCACCCATCCGCTGACCCCTGCCGCACGAGCGCACCCGGCACTTCCGGCCATCACGCCTAGGGGTAAACTCCAAGTCAGCGACTGGTATTATGGTCTTGACAATCAGTTCGTGACCTGCACGGCGGGCGATCACGCCGCTCCATCGAACCTGTACAACCTGACCCCAGGCTATTCATTTGTTATAAATGATTGTAACGTACGCGTCTGGCTGACCCAGACTACCAGCGGAACTGGATATGAGCTCTGCCTTAGTCCGGGCGCTGGGCCAATATATATTTACCGGCCCTATCACGATGTCGGCGTAAGCTCCAACGGAAGTCCTTGCTAGCACCCGCAAAGACTCCGGACCTGCCGCGGAGGTTCGGGGTCATTGCGATGTTCTGACCCATCAAAGCGCCCCGAGCGCGACTCGAACGCGCGACCTGCTGCTTAGGAGGCACATGGGCCTCAGCGCTGTTCAGACCTGCGAACGCTGCTCAGCATCGGGCGAAAGTACCGCAGGCAGTCGTTATCTAAACGATCTTCGAATGAGTGCCAGCCGCTGCCCAGAATCAAGACCTCATCGCTTGCCATTCAAGGGAAATCGGAACTCGGCGGTCGCGTGGGGTGCGTGCTACGTGCGGGCGATGGTGATGGGTCGGGGGGAGTGCTGGGCGAGGGTGGTGAGGATGACGGGGTCGTGGCAGGTGGCGGCGTAGGCGGTGACGATGGCGTCGGCGTCGGTGATGGTGGCGGCGCGGCCGGTGGCGGTGCGCAGGCGGGCGGCTTCGCGTGCGTGCGGTTCGGTGGTGTCGCGGACCTGGCAGGTCCGCAGGAGGCGGCCGGCGTGGTAGTCGCGGCGGTGGTCGCCGGTGAGGGACTCGACCAGGACAGTTGCGGGGACCTGCGGCGGCCATAGGCCGCGGTTGCGCAGTTCGGTGAGGCGGGCGCGCTGGCCGGCCAGGGCGCTGATGGGGGACCGGCCCGAGCTGGGCATCGAGGTCGGCGAGGTAGGCGTCCAGCCGGGCTGCAGCCCTCCGGGCCGGCCCGGCTCGGCACGGCCGCTTTGACTGACACTCCGGCGCGTAGCGACGCAGCCTTGATCTCGTGTTGTAAGGACCGATTCGGCAGTGCCACGGCGCGCCGCTCGGGTTCCTGCCCGCCACCGGTCCAGGGCAGCGCCTGGCCAGCCGTGACGGCTGGGCTCTCCCGTCATCGAACCCCGTCATGCGCAGGCCTCAGGGACGGCCTGGCCCGGAGGCCTGATAGGGGCAGGAAAAGGAGCAGGCCGGCGGCCATGCTGGCGGTGACGGGGATCATGCGACTGCTGCAGCCCGCGCGGGTGTCTATCGACTTGACAGTTGTGGTGTCTAGTCGCTAGACGTATGGTGGTGAAGGCGCGTGAGGTGAACCGGCGAATCGAGCGGCTGGGCGGGGTGATGGTCCGCCAGGTCGGCTCGCACCGCCGTTACGAGGTGACCTATACCGACGCCGCCGACGTCGTACCTTGTGCGCCTTGAGCGCGGCCACGGCGCGCTTGGGCAGCAGGAGCGAGCGCCGGGACTTCGGTGTCTTGACGTCGCCGCCTCTCCCAGCCCGGCCTGCGACCGGCAGGAGCGGCAGGTGGTCTCCGCTAGGTCCGTGCCGATCTCGGTCACGGTGGCGTCGCGGTGGGGCCGGGTGCCGGAGTCGTCTCACCGGCCGCGGCAGCGTTGTGAACACGAGGCGCCGTTATGTGCTTCGGGGGTCCGCGGGCAACCCCTCTGTGCCGGAGTCCCTGCCGCATCGCCGCCGGCCGGGCCAGGAAACTGGGTTACTCCTGTTCGGCGGGTTCGTCGGGTATGTAGAACATCCGTAGCTGCATGAGCCGTGCTCCGGGCGGGGCGTCTTGTGCGGTGTGCCCGTACTTGCTGAGCAGCGCGACGTACTCGTCGTGCAGCGCTTCGAGGTCCTCGACCGTGTAGTAGCCATTGGCGCGGGAGGACCTGGCCCACTTGCCGTGCTGGCGGGCATCGCGGATGAAGCGGTTGACCAGCGCGAGCTCGCCGGGGATCTGGCCGGCGCGCCATTCGTCCAGCGCCGCCCGCTCCTGCGGGCTGAGGCTGTCGTAGTCGGGCTCGCGCATGTCGACGGGGAAAGTGCGCCACCACCGCTCCCGGCCGTTCGCGCGCTCCGGCACCTCCTCGATGACTCCGGCGTCGGCGAGCACCCGCAGGTGGTAACTGGTAGTCCCGGTGTTTTCGCCCAGCGCCTCGGCGATGGTGGTGGAGGTGGCGGGCCCGTGCTGGCCAAGATGGCGGAGCATCTCCCGGCGCAGCGGATGCGACATGGCTTTCCAGCGCTTGGCGTCGCCGATGACTGGACGCGGAGTGATCGCCATGTCCGCAGCGTATCATCGCTGCCGAACTTCTTCTGCAGAATATTATTTGCACAATTTTCTCTGTAAACCTACGATGTGGGCCATGCAGACACATGCCCTCCGGCCCGCTGAGCCCGCTGCCAGCAGCCGGCGCCGCGCTGCCTGGCGAGGCTTGACCGCGCCAGACCCAGCCGCCGGAAGGCCGGCGATCCGGTCCGCCGGCGAGTTCCCCGTCCGTCTCGGCGACGCGATCGATGACCGGGTCGCCGAGGTAGTCGACGAGCTGCTCGGCCAGCGGGCTGCGCTGCGGCCGGCGCTGGCCGGGCTCGCGCTGTTCCTCGCCACGGTCGCGAGCGTCATGCTGCGGCACAACGTGGTCGCCGTCTGCACGATCTGGCCCTGCACGGCGGCCATCTACCTGGCAGCCATCCGCCTCACCGAAGCGGGCAGGTCATGACGGTCACCGACGCTGCCAGCCGGACGGCGGGCGGCCCCGCGACAGGACGGCCCGCGACGCTGGCGTCGCCCGCCTTGCTGCGCCGCGCCCGGCTTGCCGCCCTGGCCGTGGGCGGCTTCCTGCTGCCTTGGTGCGTGCTGCTCAGCGCAATACTGCCGGCCACCGCACGAGCGCAGAACTGGTCACTGGCCTGGGCGGGCCTGGACGGCGCGGAGGCCCTTGCGGCGCTGGCGACCGCGGTGCTGCTTGCCCGCGCTGACACCCGGGCGATCCTCACGGCCGTGGCCGGGGGCACGCTGCTGCTCGCCGATGCCTGGTTCGACGTGTGCACATCGGCACCCGGCCTTGATCACGCGCTGGCTGCCGCCGAGGCAGTCTTCGCCGAGCTGCCACTCGCCGGGGCCGCGTTCTGGCTCGCGGTCACGCTCACCCGGAGTACCCGGTGAAAGCGGCGCTGCTGGGGGCCGCCGCGGCTGGCACGCTCGCCGTGGGCCTGGGCGCAGTGCTCAGCGACAAGGCGCCCTACCCATACGCGCAGCGCCGCCTGCTCGACATCCCGCTGCCCCTGCTGACCCGGCGCCGCCTGGACGCGCTGCTGCAGCCACGCGCCGGCGAGCAGATACTCGAGATCGGGCCGGGCACCGGACTCCAGTCGCTGCACGTGGCGCCGCAGCTCGGCACCGGCGGCCAGCTCTCCGTCGTCGACGTTCAGCAGCAGATGCTCGACCACGTGCTGGCGCGCGCCGCCGGGCGCTCGATCGGCAACATCACCCCGCACCTGGCCAGCGCCGGTGCGCTGCCCTTCGCCAGCGCCCAGTTCGACGCCGCCTACCTGGTGACGGTGCTCGGCGAGATCCCCGGGCAGCTGGCCGCGCTGATGGAACTGCGGCGAGTGCTCAAGCCCGGCGGGCGGCTGGTGGTCGGCGAGTTCGCCGACCGGCACCATGTGCCGCTGGCGACACTGGTGAGGCTGGCCAACGACGCTGGCCTGCATCTCCGGCGGCGCACCGGCGTCCCGCTGGCGTACTACGCGCTACTCACGCCCTGCACCTGAAACCGCCCCGGCCGAGTCCGGCGGCTCGCGCAGGTAACGGCGGTCCCGCCGCCACGCTCCTGCGCTGCCAGAAACTCTCGCGGCCGCCGGGACCGGCTCACTACATTCCTCGCCGCGCAGCCGCTGGCGTGCAGATCAAAGCCGGTATGCGAAACGCCAGGCGCACAACGAGCCGGCATCCCGCGCCGCGCTCTGTGGCGAACCCTTTAACGGGACGTGCTGTTCAGGTGTGCCATCATCCCCCGGTCGGCGGCCCGGGCGACCGCCGTGCCAGCCTTCCCAGAATCGAAGGTGCGCACGCTAACCGGGGCGATTCACTCGCAGGCTCCCCACTTTTCGGCCAGTGCTTCCACGAACCCGAACCCGCCCTCGTCGAGCGCGGCGGGGATGCGCGGCTGCGGTGGCCGCAGCTCCGGGTCGTGCACCTCGATCCGCAGCCCGGTCCCGGTGGCTTCCAGCCGCAGCTCGATCTCGCCGCCGGTGCTCGCGTGGCGCACTGCTGGTCCGCGGCTGACGGACCCATGCTGGATCCGCCGGAATTACGACAATGTGCTGACCGTGCTAGTTAGCTGGCCACGTTTGCGAACTCGACGGTGAGGGTCGCCGGGAAGGCGGTCGTGCCGCCCGCCGCTGGCGCGAACACCATGGTCCCGGTGCCCGAGCACGGCACCCGGATGTCCGTCGGAATATCTTCCTTCACGTAATAGCTGGTGAACGTCCCGATCAGGACAGCAACCGCGGTGCTCAGCGCCGCCGTGATGCTCCTCGCGGCCCCGGTGTAGCCCAGGTCAGGGGTCACCGAGGTCGCTGCCGCCGGCTCCACCTCGACCGGCTGGCCTTCCAGCGGCACGCCGGTCTCGCCGGCCGTGGCCGGGCCCGGGCAGACCACCTTGATGATCGCCTGGCCCGGCGGGTGACCGTTGACCAGGCCCGTGAAGAACTGGTCCTGGCCGATCGGCACCGGATCCTGGACCGGGAGCGGCCGGACCGCAGCCGACGCCACCGGCGCCGCGCCTAACCCGACAGCAGCCGCGGCTAATAAGACTGCCAGGAAGTGACTCTGCCGTACGCGCATACGAGCCTCCAAGGATCAGCGCTGGTCCGCTTCTGCGCTTACATTCCCACCAAGACGATCCCGCGTCCAGATCCGGCTGAATGGGACCGGGAACGTGATCACGTGCTGGTCGTCGTCGGGTGCCGGAAGGTCAGGCGAGCGGTGGGGCCGTCCGCTGTTGTAGTGGGCGGCGTACTCCTGCAGCACCACGCGCAGATGTCAGCGCACGATCGTGTCCGGGGTGACAAGCAGCCGCAGCGCTGACGCTGTGCTTTCGGTAGCGCCCTGAGCAAGGTCGCGGTTAGTGCACATCCGCCCAGTTCAGTTTCGGGCGGCGGGGCTTCGGCTGCAGGACGGCGAGCTGATGGCGCAGGATCAGGATCGCGGTGGTCTTCCCCGCCTCCTCGCGCCGGGACAGCCACAGCCACGCGGCCATTCGCGTGATCAGGAGGAACATGAACCGTAGGCACCTGACCGGTGATCATCGTGGGCGTAGCGCTGGGCGAGCAACCCTGCTGGTCAGAGCCTTGCACGAGATTATCTGCACGCACAAGGACACGACCGATCATCATGACCTGGAGCATCGCCGCCGGTCGCAGGGGAGGCAGATTTGCGGGATCCCGCAGGTGCGGGCGTCAGGTTATGCGCTGCTGGCGATGCCGAGGAATACCACAAGTGCCCGGTTGAGGCGAAGCACGTTCGTGTCGTCTAGTACGCCGATCTTCGCGCCGAGCCTGGTACGCCGCACGGTGGTGACCTTGTCGACCATGATCCGGCATGGCGCGTCGAGGCCGTTACCCTGGTCCGGGTCGATCGCCAGCCGGAACAGCGGCGCATCGGCCTGGTCGGTCGTGAACGGGCAGAGAGTAACCGAGTCCGTGTCGAAATGATCGTCTTGGATGATCACCGCGGGCGGAGGCTTACCGGTGTAATCAGCGCCACCGGAGACGGTCCAGATCTCGGCTCGCCTCACTCCGCAGGCCACTCCGAAACCGCATCGACGAAGGCCTGGTCATCGTCAGCGGTGTCGCTGGCCGCGACGGCACGTGACTGCCGGTGGGCCTCTGCGGCAAATCCCTCGGCCGTCACGTCCGGCACCCAGATTTGCACCGGTCGCAGGCCCTGCGCACGCAGCCGGGTCCGGTGCGCGCGCACGCGGCTTCGCGAGCCGGTGTCAGCCATCGTCCTGCCTCCTACTGTTACATGTAACGGTACTCCCGGGCGGGCACTGAGTCCATCGCGACAGCAGCCGGAAGATCTGACAGGACGGTTCGCGCATGCAGATGGCTAAGGTCCGGCGTGCAGGCGGGACCGCAGGCCGCTGGCCGCGAGGCTCGTCGGGGAGGGGCGTCGGCAATACAGCAGGAAAGTACAGCAACAGGCCGGGACGGGGGCGGATTGCCGTGCACGCTCCGGGACGGCGACCTGCACGTATGCACTCCGGTGGATGTCCTGCCACTGGATGGCATGCAAGAGGTCCGGAGTTCGAATCACTGTAGCTCCACAGGTCAGAAGGATAATTCGAACAGATCGAATGCTGGGTGCAGCAGTAAAGTACAGCAGCGCGGCGGATCAGCAGCCGCTCGCCAGTTCGGATACGGCCTCAGCGCGGGGGGGCACCGGCTCGGGCTGCTTAAGACTGGCGGGCCGCTGACCGGCTGAAACGTGACTTGCCTTGGGGCGTGTGCGTCAAGCGGCCTGCGTAATGGCCGCCCCGGTCGCGAGCGCGTGCCGTGCCGCGCAGGCTCGCGGGGTTGCGCGGCGCCGCGCAAATCGGCGCGGCACCTGGTGCGCCAGGCGCGGGCCACGTCCGGGATGGCGCACCAGCCCGGACGGGGGTGCCCCCTGGTCACGCCATCACCGATCCGGCCGGGACTCCCGTGCTACACGTCAGCGTTCCCGGTCGCGGCTGGCCGTCATCGTGACGGAGAAGGCGCGGGCGACACGGAACGCATGAAAGGCCCGGTGCGTTGGACGTCCGTGGATGTGGTGTTCTTCATGACGATCCCGGGCTTGGCTGTCGGCCTGATCTTGCTGGCCGCGCTGGACCGGGCCGGCTTGTGGCTGCACGACCGAAGCGGGCTGCCCTGGTATCGTAACGGTCATCGGCCCGCTCACGCGGCCGGCCTGGATGAGCTTCAGGCCGTCTTCCAGTCCGGCACCCGGCACGCCATCGAACGACGCAGGGCCGAGCTCGTCCTCCGTGACGATGAGCACGACGGCGCGCCCCCGCTTGTCCGCGTGGATCTCGACAAGGGGCACGTGCTGATCACCCGC
>Ga0209839_10000346_pt1 | contig 24146 bp, 19 predicted proteins | sample OrgsoiDNA2013050_FD_185800 | JGI IMG/M metagenome (GOLD analysis project Ga0209839, IMG submission 185800) | Permafrost soil microbial communities from the Arctic, to analyse light accelerated degradation of dissolved organic matter (DOM) -... | ecosystem: Environmental > Terrestrial > Soil >... | reverse complement strand
GCGGGAGTAAGGCGGCCAAGGTCTCCTGTGCGATAGAGGCGAGGCACCATCTCTCGATCATGCGAGATCGGGTTTGCTATGAAGCGCTCCTTTGTAAGTTCTGGGCGATTGAGATACCCTATGGCAACGCCAGGGCCACCGATAAAGAGTTCTCCTATTTCACCATCTTTTACGGGGTGGAGCTGGTCGTCTAGAATATAGATCTGATACGTTGGCAGTGGAGAGCCGAGGGTGGGGGGACGATTGGGAAACAACTCGTGACAGGTGGCTGCGATGGTCGTTTCAGCATGACCATACGTATTGAACATGTGCCGTCCAGGGCGTGACCAGCGGCTAACAAGATAGCTCGGGCAGGCTGCACCACACAGGAGGAGGACGCGCAAGGTAGGCACATCTCTCTCAATTGTGTCCAGCAGCGCCGGTGTACAACAGAGCGCGGTAATCTTATGCTCCATAAGGAACTCTGTAAGCCCTTGATCGAGGTATTGGGAAGCAATAGGACCTGCAACCAGCGTTGCCCCGGCAATCCATGTCGGCCAGATCTCCTGGAAGGAGAAGCCGCAGGCGGTTGACATGCCCTGGTAGACCCGGTCATTATGCGTCACGCCGTAGATCGGTGTGACCACATGAAGGAAGTTGACGATACTGGTGTGCGAGACGGCCACCCCTACCGGCTGATGTGTAGTGCTTGGTGTATAGGTGATATAACACAGGGATGCAGGATCAACCCGGACCAGGGGACGCGTTTTGGGTTGAATGCAGAGCGTTTCATACGCCAGGTCGAGTTCAAGCACAGGACAGGGGAGTGCGTTCGTTTTCCCGCGCAATGCAGAGGTCGTCACAAGGCCCCGCAGTCTGGCGTCTTCTGTGATAAAAGCTACCTGGCCAGAAGAAAACGCTGGATCAAGTGGGACAAAAGCGGCACCTGCCTTGATCACTCCGAGCAGTGCGATATAGGTATCGAGCGAGCGTTCTAAAAGGACTCCAACTGGGTTGCCTTCTTTGACACCATGTGAGATGAGAAAATGCGCGAGATGATTGGCTCGCTGGTCAAGTTCCAGATATGTGAGCTGGGATGATCCACAGATGATGGCAGGCTCGTGCGGTCGCCGATCACACACCTGCTCAAAATATTCGTGCAGGCGCTCCACGCGCATTTTTTTGATTGCCCGCAGCATTGCAGTGGTCGTCTCATTGAGAGGCAGCCACTTCAGGCGCGTCTTTTTCGGCTTTCTTGGTCCAATCGGCGTTTCGGAGCCTGGTGCCCTGTCAATATGTTGTAGTATCAGTGTATCTTTTTGCGCAAGAGAAAAGTCAACATATTTATCACCATCTATACTCATTAACGAATCCCTATTCTTCCAACCCTCGATTGCTCCTATCAATATCTGACACAAATTAATTGTATAGGATATGCTTGCATAAGTCAATTGGAGAGAATTAGTGGTGAATAACAGTTGACTCCACCGTCATTGCAAAATTGGAAGAATTCGCAACCTCTCCCTATTGCCACGCGCCCACGGTTTCGGATAGACTGAAGGGGTAAAGCAGGGACACACCTCCCTGCGCAAGAAGAGAAAGAACACTGTATGCCTGATTGTCTAAAAGTCGTAAGTACGTTTGCGTTTTCCGCACAGTCGCGGGAGATCCTGGGCAAGGCTGCCGGGGCGGAGATAGTGTGTAGTACCAATACCGATGAGATCTTAGCCAGGTTGCGCGATGCCGAAGTGTTGTGCTCCTACTGGGTGCCGCACGATTGGCGCATCCTGGCACCGCGCCTGCGTTGGCTGCAATACTCGGCGGGCGGTGTGGACGATCTGCGACCGACCGGGATATTGGACGTCGGGAGCGGCGTCACCGTGACGACCTCGGTTGGTATCCATGCCAATACGGTCGGCGAGTATGTCTTTGGGAGCATGCTGATGTTCAACCGCACGTGGCCGCAGATGGTGCGTCTGCAAGATCGCCACGTGTGGCCACGCAGCGCGAACTGGTATAATCTAGGGGGACGGGAATTGGGGGAGCAGACGCTGGGCATCGTCGGCCTCGGGAGCATCGGGCGGCACATCGCCCAACTGGGCCGGGCCTTCGGCATGCGCGTGCTGGCGACGAAGCGCTCCCTTACAGACGACGCGTACGAGGCCGATGTCGATCAGCTCTACCCACGCGAGCGCTTACATGATATGCTGCACGAGAGCGATTATGTCGTCCTCGTGGTTCCCCTGACGAGCGAGACGGAGCACATGATCGGCGAGGCGGAATTGCGCGCAATGCGCCCGCACGCGTACCTGGTCAACGTCGCGCGCGGACGCGTCATCGACGAGCAGGCATTGATACGCGCACTGCGCTCGGGCTGGATCGCGGGCGCGGGACTCGATGTGGTAGAGCACGAGCCGTTGATGGCGGAGAGTCCGCTCTACACGCTGCCGAACGTCATCCTGACGCCACATATTTCGGGTGTGAGCGTCCATTATGAGAAACGGCTCGCGGCCCTCTTTGCTGAGAACCTGCGCCAGTATCGCGCGGGCGAGGCGCTGCGCAATCGCTACGATCCAGAACGCGGATATTAGAGACAAGACCCATGTAAGGAGAGAGGTGAAAAATGAGTGTAGAATTAGGACGTGTCAGGGTGCTTGGTGCCGATGCCGTGGGAAAGCCGGGCGAACGGCGCTTCCGGCTCTTCGTGCAGACCACGCGTGGCTCCGCGATTATGTGGATGGAGAAGGAGCAATTGAACAGTCTCTCGCTGGCACTGGACCAGGCTCTGGCCCAGCTTACCGAGGGGCAGGTGCTGCGCACAGAAGCGCGTGTGGGTGAGCAGCCCACGCCGGGCAAGATGCCGGACAGCTTCCCCAGGACGCCTGATTACGAACTCCAGGCGGGCCAGATGAAGCTCGGGTATGACGAAGATAGCACGGCCCTGCTGCTGAACGTCGTCGGGCTGGAGATCGTGCTGGACAGCAACGAGGAGCCGCAGGTCGTGATGAGAGAGGACGACGCAATTTCATTCCTCTTCTCGCTGGAAGATGCACGCGAACTCTCTACGGCAATCACCGCAGTTGTCAACGCCGGGCGACCGGTCTGTCCACTCTGTCACGCGCCGTTGGATGGTGGCCCCCATGCCTGTGTGCGGCAAAACGGGCACCGCGAGATTCTACAGATCGAGACGAGCGATGACGAGGAATAAAAAGGGCGCGTCTGTGCGCGCCCCCTTCTCTGCTTAAAATTGGGTGAGCACCTGGGGGACCGCGATCATCCCCCGACGACCCTTGGGACCATCACTATCTGTTCAGCCGTAGCGTCAAATTGTTCAATACGCTCGATCGGCTTGCCTGGTACGATGCGGAAGGCGGTTGCGCCCTTTGCGCGCTCTTGCGAGAAGATGCGCTCTGCTTCGCGGATCGCGGCGCTCGCCTCGGGGTCACCTGCCTGAACTTTCTGCTCGTCCCAGGTGACACGGTCATCACCGCGCCGTGACATCACACGTAACATTCCCACAGTCGTTTCTCCTTCGTAATTACGCCATTTGAGTGGCAGACGAATAAGTTTGGAGCTTCACGATTAGTCGGCCTGATTACAAAATAACGACCTACAGGGTCCAGCGCCGTGGACATCCACCGTGGGTATCCTTACTAAGGGACACGTTTTGCTCTGGCAGAGTGTTTCATTTCTGGCTTCTGCCAGGCTACTACGTCTGCTTTTTTCCTTGTGCAGGGTGCTGTAAAGCATCACCGTAGTACTACTATTGTACGTGAGAGGTACGCTGATAGTCAATGGTTATGACTTTTTTCATGCCTTACCCGTGTAGTTTCGCGCCGCATTCCACGCAGAAGCGGGCCGTACTCTCGACGGGTGCCGAGCAGCCGGGACAGAATAGATCCGGCATGGGCAGCTTTGTGCCGCAGTCCTGGCAAAACTTGCCGGGAGGTCCCACGCGCCGACAGGTGGGACAGGCCACGTTCTGCGGATAGCCGGGCGTCCCCATGCCGATCATGGCCGCCGGACTTAGCTGAGGCGCGTTCTGCCCTGGGGCATTGAGCTGCTGAGCAGGCTGTTTCAGCATATCTGGCGTCGCCGCTGAAGGGATCGCGCCTACATTGAAGCGCGGGGCTTCGTAGCTCTGCCCGATCTGCTGATGCTGTGCGTCAATATTGAGCTGGTGCTGGAACAGCGCGCCATCGGCCTTTAGATCGGGCGCGCACGTGTTGCAGAGGTTGAGCTGCATATTGAAGCAACGCATGCAGACGGTCGCGTGACACTTAGGACAGAAGTGGAAGTTATGCTCGACCTGGGTCCAGGACTTTTGGAGCGCCTGCGCCTGCTCCTTATGCCACTGGCTCCCGTAGATCTGCTCACCGGCCTCGGCTGCGCGCCCCCAGAAGCCGCCCAACATGCCGACGCCGATATCCATAATATTGGTAGCCGTCGATACAGACGAGCGGATCGGCGTGGTATCGATCTGCCACTGGCAGTGTTGGCAGACGAAGCGGAACGCGAAATAGCCCTGTGACTGGTTGCTATTGTCCTGGTAGATGTTGGGCACCTGGTAAAATTGTGACATTGGTGGCAATCCCCCTATATGCATAAAAAAATATTAGCGACGAGCCTTCACGACCGCTATGGCGGCGGTTCCGGGACCGGTATGGGTGCCCAGCGCGGAGCCGAGCTTGTAGCGGGGCACCTCGCCCTGGTAGGTTGCCTTCAGCGCCTGCGCGAGCTGCAGACCGACCTGTTCATCGGACTCCGCGATAGAGACCGCCTCCAGCGGTGCCATATCGCCAAGCATCTGCGCGACGCGGACGTACGCCTTGCTGCGCGTGCGCGGCTGCTCCACGGCGACCACCGCGCCATCTTTGAGAGAAATAATCGGTTTGAAGCTGAGCATATTGCCCAGCATGGCCCTGGCGGTACCGATGCGACCGCCGCGCCGCACGTACTCTAGCGTATCCAGCACTGCCAGAATGTATGTACGTTCGAGCTGGTCGACAGCGTGGGCCTTGATCTCGTCTAGCGGCAATCCATCACGGGCCTCTTGCGCCGCCTGCAGAATGGCGCGGGACATCCCCACGCTGATGCTCAGTGAGTCAATGACCTCGATGGGGACTTTTTTCACATCGTCCGGCAGAGAGGTGCTCGCGTTGAACGCCGACTGGTAGGTACCGCTCAGTTTGGAAGAGAGGTGAATCGATAGGATGCCGTCCGCGCCCTCCTCGATCAGGCGCGTGTATGCCTCCTGAAACTTAATCGGCGAAGGTTGAGAGGTGGTTGGAAGCTCCTTGCTGGCCTCCAGCTTGCGGTAGAAGCCCGCGTTATCCAGTTCCACGCCATCGAGGTAGGCATCGTCGCCAAAGAAGACAGTCAGCGGCACAACCGTAATGCCCGCGGCCTCCGCCTCTTCTGCCGGAATATCGGCGGTGCTGTCTGTCACGATCCGAACAGTCATAATAATTCTCCTGTCAGCCGGGTTGCTTACTCGGCTGAGATAATATAGGCGTAGTATGGTTGGCCGCCGTTCACAAGCTCGATTTCGAGATGCGAATGCTGCTCTTTGACGCGGCGAACCATCTGCTGCGCCTCCTCCTCCGTCACATCCTCGCCAGAGTACAGGGTCACGATCTCGTGGCTATCGATATCCATGCGTTGCAGCGTATCGTGCATCACCTGCTTGATATTCCGGCTCGCAACGACCAGGTTGCCGTTCACCACGCCAATAAAATCGCCCTCGCGCACCTGCAGGTCGCCCAGTTCCACCGTGCGCACGGCGCGCGTGATCTCCGCCGTATTGATCTGCTGCATAGCCTCGGTCATTGTCTCGCAGTTGGTCGCGAAATCGGCACCGAAATTGAAGGTTGAGAGCGCCGCGATCCCTTGCGGCATCGACTTGCTGGGGACTACGTAGACCTCTTTCTGTGTCAGGCCGAGAACCTGCTGCGCACTCAGGATCACGTTTTTATTGTTCGGTAGGATAATCACTTTGTTGGCCGCGACCGCCTCGACGGCATTGAGCAGCTCCTCGGTACTGGGGTTCATCGTCTGGCCGCCTGCAACGAGCGCGCTGGCACCCAGACCCTCGAAGACTTGGTCGAAGCCGGAGCCGGAGCTTACCGCGATCGTCGCGATCTCGGTTGCCTGTGCCTCCGAGGGGGCTTCTGCGGCGTGTTCGGCCTTGCTCTCCGCCTCATACGTCAGGCTCTGCTCCTGCAGGTTCTCGATATTGATATCCAGCAGGCTGCCCAGGCTTACCCCGTAATCAAGAATCTTGCCGGGCGTCTGTGTATGCGTATGTACCTTGAGCATCTTCTCATCACCGGCGACTACCGTAGAGACACCACCCATAGCGATGATCGCCTGGCGAATGCCCTCTACATCGAGCTGCTGACCGCGCAGCAAAAAGACCACCTCGTAGCCGAACTCTTCCTCGACGCTCACGCGCCCCTTCTTCATATCTACCGCCTCCTGCGCGGAATTGGTACTTATAGCTGGAGCCGCCGTCTCTCCGCGAGCGTAGCGCCACATACCCTCTAGCAGTATATAGAAGCCCTGACCACCGGCATCGACGACGCCCGCCTGCTTCAGTGTGGGGAGTAGATCGGGCGTGCGCGCCACCGACTGGCGGGCGGCGTAGACCACCTCTTGCAGCAATTGCACGAGATCATCGCCATGCTCGGCGCTCTTCTTTGCCGCCTCCGCCGCGTCGCGCACCACGGTCAGGATGGTCCCCTCGACCGGCTTAATCACTGCGCGGTAGGCGAGGCGCTCGGCCTCTTGGAACGCGTTGGCGAGATCGGCAGAGGTAAACGTCGTCTTCTTGTCCAGACCCAGTGCCAGGCCGCGCAGTGTCTGCGAAAGAATCACCCCGGAATTGCCGCGCGCGCCCAGCAGCGCATCGTGGGCCACCCTCGCCGCGACCGCGCCCGCCGCTTGCTCGTTACTTGTCGCGATGGTGCGGATCGCCGACTTCATCGTTGCCGACATATTCGAACCCGTATCCCCATCGGGGACGGGAAAGACGTTGAGAGCGTTGATCCTCTCGCGATGTTCTTCTAACCACGCCGCCGCCGCCACGATGGCCTTCTTCAGATCCTGGCCATCGAAGACGCTGACGCGCCGTGGGCGTTGTCGGGTGGTGGAGCGCGTTGGCTGTTCCTGCATAGCGGCTGTGCTACCTCTTGTCCTTCTCTTGCTTATCCTGAGAGGCCGGGCCATGAATGAGTCCCTGGACGTTAATATTCACCTGCCTCACGGGGATGCCCAGCATTTTCTCCACGGAAAACTTCACGCTGCTCATAATATTATGGGCGATCTCAGAGATGCGTAGCCCATATTCTAGCGCCACATAGATATGTATCACCAATTGATCGTTTACCACCTGAACCCGCACGCCCTGGCTGGCCTGGGCGATTGGGAGAATGACGGCCTGCCCATTGCGCAATCTTGGAGAAGCCATACCCAACACACCGTAACATTCATAAGTAGCCTGTAAAGCGATCGTGTGAATAGCGTGAGGGAGAACCTCGATTTTACCAAGAGTGTGTGAGCCGGGTTGTGGCTGAAAAGCAGATGTTTTTGACCGCAGCATAAGTCTTCTCTCTTGCCAAATTCGTCAATATCGGGTATACTCGCATAACGTGTTCGGGTTCCAGTCAGTGCACGCGTTGTATTGATGCAGTATATCAGAGGCCCCGATCAGAATCAAGTAAGCACAGCGGAGCGGCGTCACGGCTTTTTATGGTCAGACAAGGCCCGTTGAAATTTCAGGGAGGGAGAAAGTTATGGCAGCAGGTCGTTGTGATATCTGCGAGCGCAAGCCCATGTACGGCAACAACGTACCGTTCTCGCAGCACCGCACGCGCCGTCGCTTCGTGCTCAACGTGCATCGCCGTCGGCTCGAAATCAATGGAGTTCCCAAAACGGTCAATATCTGCACGCGTTGTTTGCGCACAATGAGCAAGGTGCCAAAGGTACGCAATCAGAAGTAGAGACTTAGGTTGGAGAGGGTACCCACGAGGGTCACGCTTACTATAAATATGAGCGTGTTCCTCGCGGGTACCCTGTTTTGGTTTTACGAGAAAGGTGACTACGGCTGCATGTGCGCCACGACCGGGAGCTTCTTCTTCTGTTCGAAACGTGTGCGCAGTTGTCCGCAGGCGGCGGCGATATCGTCGCCGCGCTCGGCGCGCACGCTATTGCTGATGCCGTGCTCGAAAAGCACATCGCGGAAGGTGCGGATGGCGGCAGGACCCGGCGTGCGATAGCTTGCCGCCGTGGCGTTGACCGGAATGCAGTTGACGTGGGCGAATTGCTTCAACGGTGCCAGCAGCGCCGCGAGCTGGTGTGCGTGCGCAGGCGTATCGTTCACGCTGGAGAGCAGCACGTACTCGAACGTTACCTGGCGCTTCGTCGCCGCGATGTAGTCCCGGCACGCCGCCAGCAGCTCCGACAACGGGTACTTACGATTGACCGGCATCGTCTGGCTGCGTAGCTCGTCGGTCGGCGCGTGCAGCGAGATCGCCAGGTTGATCTGCAGCGGCTCATGGCTCAGCCTGCGAATGGCGGGCACCACCCCCACCGTCGAAATCGTCATGTGGCGCGCGCCCAGATTGAAGCCGTCCGCGCTATTCAGGATGCGCAACGCCTGCAAGACGTTATCATAGTTGTGTAGCGGCTCCCCCATGCCCATCAGCACGATATTGGTAATATGGTCGATGGCCTTACTGCCCGGCAGGCCCGCCGCGGTCCAGGATGTTGAGCGTAGTTCGCGCGCAAAATAGAGCACCTGGGCCACGATTTCGCCCGCGCTCAGGTGGCGATCAAAGCCCATCTGTCCCGTCGCGCAGAATGTGCAGCCGTAAGCGCAGCCCGCCTGGCTGGAGACGCAGACCGTTGCGCGCGCGCTGGACTCGCCCAGCGGCGGGTAGAGCATCAGCACTGACTCGATCAGTCTGCCATCCTCAAGTTCCAGCAGGATCTTGCGCGTGCGATCGTCCTTCGAATGCTGTTCGCTGCGCACGACCTGCGACCCGATAGATGCCTCCTCCGCCAGACGCGTGCGCAGCGCCTGTGGAAGATTGCTCATCGCCGCGAAGTCGCTAACGAGCCGCTGGTAGAGCCAGTGATAGATCTGTTTGGCGCGAAACGTAGGCTCACCGCGCTCCCGCAGCCATTCCTGTAGCTGTGGCAGTGTCAGTGAGAACAAGTCAGTTTTTTTATGTATAGTATTGTTTAGTTCTATGACCATGTTGTTTTTTCTCTTGCTTCAAATAGAGCGTATTGTGGAGCGGAACGGGCATTTAGAATAACAATCTAAGAGAACGCAATATTCCTCTGTGTAGGCTCGTTCTATGGTCAGTGTAACACAGTTATTCGGTCCTCACAACACGGCCATTTGTCTGCTCGCTCATTCCCTGGCGTGCCTCCCGTTCCGTGCGCGCCATACCTACCCTTACAACCAGCTCTTGCAGCCGCTCAGGCTCGCTTATACGTTGGACAACCTGCTGAGTGAGCGCTTCGATACGGGGAAAGCGCGCCTGCACGATAGCAAGGAGCGTCTGGCGGTGCGCGTCCAGTTGCTGCTGCTGGAACTCTTCCGCTACTTCATGTTGAATATCTCTATAGATCCATGTATCCTTGAGCAAATCATACGAACTTGACATATCTTCCTCCACACACTTATTACATGTATTGTAGCATATACGAGAAAGGTTGTCGAGTTTTGTTGTGCATAGCATGACTTCTGGCGCGACAAAAAAACCGCCCAATTGATAGTGAGAGTTTGCTTACTTTTTGCTGTATCGTTCGTAATATAGGATGTATACCAGAAAGCCTCTTCGAAATGCTGTGACAAAGAAAGCCGGGTGTGCATGTCGATTCCAACACAGGATCAAGAGAGGGCCGATAGCACTGGACAACTGAACATGTCCAGCTTCAGGCCCATTCTCAGGAACCGCAATTTTGTGCTGCTATGGAGTGCTCAGCTTATCTCGCAAATCGTGCTTAACGCGGCAAACTATGGCGTCATCGTACTGGTAAATCAGATCACGCATAGTAACGTCTTTATGGCGGGCCTCGCTATCATCGCCTTCACCTTACCTGCCGTTCCCTTCAGCGCCATTGCCGGCGTGCTCGTCGACAGACAGAACAAGCGCAGGGTGTTGTGGACGAGCAACATATTTCGCGTGATTACCATGTTCCTGGTGGTCGCCTCGCTGCTGGTTGACAATACGAACCTGTGGCCGCTCTTCACCTTGAGCTTCCTGACCTCTGTGATCGGACAATTCTTCAGTCCAGCGGAGGGAGCCTCAATCCCCTTGCTGGTGGGAGAACGCGAACTGATGCCCGCGCTCTCCCTGTTCAACATTTCGCTCACGGTAGCGCAGGCGATCGGGTTCCTGCTGCTTGGGCGCGTGGTTGCGACAATATTCCCGCCCTTCACGCTCACCCTGGGTGCCCTGGCGCTGCACGTGCAGTCGATTGACATGCTCTTCGTCCTGGCGGGTGTGCTCTATGCCGTCTGTGCGCTGCTCATTCTGCTGATTCCAGAGAGCGCCTTCAAGGAGGAGCACATTCGCCTGCGCCATCGCGACGATGAAGCGCACGCCCAGATCGGTCAGGCGCTATCGTCATTGTGGAGCGACCTCGCGAGTGGCTGGCGCATCATCAGTTCCGATCGCCTGCTCTACTTTTCGGTGATCCAGGTCTCCGTTGCCAGCGTGGTTATGTTGATGATTGGCGAGCTGGCCGGTGCATTTGTGCAAACCTTCCTGCATCGTCCGCCTGAAGACATGTCGCTCATCCTGGCACCCGCCGCCATCGGCCTGGTCGGTGCCTCGATAGTGATGCCGCGCCTGGCGCAGCGGGTGGGGAAACTACGCCTCACGACCATTGGGCTGCTGGTGTTGGGGGCAGGCTTTGTATTGTTGCCTGTGAGCCACTGGCTTGTCCTGACTTTTGATCCGGCGCGTGGTACTGAATCGCCCCTGTTCCTGTGGCTGATCGTATTCCTGGTCTTCACGCTGGGCGTGGCGATGTCGAGCATCAACATACCGGCGCAGACGATTCTGCAGGAGCGCGCCCCCGAGTCAAGCCGTGCCCGTGTTTTGTCACTGCAATTTATGCTCTACAACGCCGGTTCGATTCCCGTCCTGCTGTTCGCGGGCGTCATCGCACAGATTATCAACCTGAGCGCGTTGATGTTTATTATGGCGGCTGCGATCCTGCTATTCTACTGGTGGGGCATCCGCTACGTCAGACAGGGCGAGGAGGGGCGCGGCGATGTGACGTTGGGACCATCGCATTGATGGGCGAACGTTCTTCTCAACAGAAGCAAGAGCACGACCAGGAATCCAGGTCGTGCTTTTGAAAATGTAGTTCTGTCAGGTTGCCGAGTCTGGAAGCGATATATCAATATACCCTGCGCTGCTATGCAACGTGGGAATGGGTTCCTGATCTTCGATCATGCCCTCTAAATGTAGAATGATAGCTTCGCGCATGTTCTTTTCAACCTCTTCGCGTGTGTGTCCGGTGGCGACACAGCCTGGAAGGTCTGGGACGTATGCGCTGTAGTTGTGCTCGCCTTCTTCAATGATAATCAGGAAACGATACATTGCTTCTCCTTTATGGTGAACGGGCTGCTCTCCGTGCACTGACCAACATGACGAGGCGGCGGGCCAGCGCGTCAGCATTGTAACTTCCCAGGCCCGTCGCCATATCGTAGCCGGGGCTGGCGGGATAGCGCCCGGCATTGAGGCCATTGTAATCGTTGTTGCCCTTCGTGACATCGTGAAAGCAGGCGCGATAGAGGCGCTGCTTCCTGGCGATCTGGTAGAGGAGCGGGTTGAGAAAGCCGAGCCTGCTTTTCCCCTGTTTCTGCAACATCTCGTTCGTCAGCGCTGCCAGGACCGCCCACAGTGGCGTCGCGACCGAGGTGCCACCGACCACATTCCACGGCATATCATTGCTACAGGACTTAGTGGCACGCGCTGAGCAGTAGATGATATAGCCGGGGCTGGTATCCGCCTGCAGGGATACGTCGGGCGTCTCGCGGCAGATAGCTCTACCGCGTGCTTTACACACCTTCCCGCTACTATACGCGTTCTTCACACCGTTCATCTGCTGCCAGGAGGGTCGCGTCCAGTAGTGGCTGATGCCGCCGCCCGACGCGCCAATAAAGCTCGCGGGTGGCAAGCTAGAGGTGTTCCAGGTACTCTCGCCATTGTAACCTGATGATCTATTCAGTGTCAGGCTGGTCCCACCCACGCTCGTCACAAGCGGCTGAGCGGCGGGATCATCCACATTCAGCAGAGACGTGGAGGACTTTGCATTGCCGAGGCAGCCCGCGCTACCCGTATCGCCGGTAGAGGCGAAGAGCGTCTGCCCCTGTGCCGCCGCCAGTGCAAAGAGGGTATTTTCCTCGGCGATGAATGGCGCGTTCAGGATCTGTTCGCACAGGCCCCAACTCGTGCTCACCACGGGCGGCGCGTCCTGGATGATGCGCGCCCATTGCGAGAGGTAGCCGACAATATTGTTTCCCGCCTCATATATTTTGAGCGTAGCGAGATGAGGAGCCGCGCTCAATACCAACTCGGCGTCCATCTCCGTCTCCATCATGCCAGCGTCGGACTGCATGGTTCCCGTCCGGATTGCCTGGATCTTTGTGCGGCTGTGTCCGAAGCAGGCGTTGTAAGTCGCGAGATCGCTCTTTGTGAAAGGGGATAGTTCGAAGAGGGCAAGCGCCTGTCCCTCGCCCGCGTAGTGCGCTCGATACAGCCCGTTCAGATTATAGGCGGAAGCGAACTGGTCGGGCGTCATATACTGGCTGTTATGTCCAGGACATTGAGAAGATGTACGCGTCTGCGTGAAGGACAGTCGCCGGGCGAACGCGTGCGCGTGCCAGTGCAGCGCGTCGTTCAGGCCGTTGATCGCCAACACCTGTCCCGCGAACTGTGCCGGGATAAGCGGATTGCTAGCGTTCGCGAAGTACTTTTGTCCATCCGGTCCAATGTACGCGCGTATGCTAACGTGAAACGCTCGCTCGACCTGGGCAATCGTGCCGCTGAAATCGAGCAGCAAGTGATGCTTATACTCCCGTGTCACTACGAAGCCCTGCGCTTGCAGGAAGCGCGCAAGTTCGCTATAGACAGTCGCGTCGGGACTGAACATGCCTGGATGGTTCTCAGAGGCCAGGAAATGGGAATTATGGGCCGGGGTTGGTTGTGGGATATGTAGATTATCTAGATAGCGCTGCAGGCGCAAGGCGTTCCGTGGGCGCAGGCCAAGCGAGAGCGCGATGCGCTGCTGTGTATCGACGCTTCCTAGCAAGCGGCTGGAGGCGAGCTGCGGCGGAAGCATATCCATGAGCGCCACCAGTGCCGCGCCCGATCTTGCCCGTGTAGAAGACATGGGGAGTTGAAAGGTGAAAGCGCCGATCAGTAGCGCGACGATCAGCAGTGCCAGGAGAGATACGTCTCGCGTTTGAGCATGCCTTAATGTGGTGTCGCGTGTTGAAGAGCTAGATGCCATAACTGAAGATAGCCCCCTTTTATCCCGCCAATCCCGAAAGCTTTTCTATAGAGTAATGTATGTTTATCCACTCTTTTACCAGTATACTCCCGCAAAAAAATAGTAAGCCATATAGCCTTCCGATAAGGCTTTTAGGATGGGACCAAAGTACTTTTGTAAATGCGTCAAGTATGTAACGTGGTAGGGAATATGTACATAGTACTGCATTCAATAGGAAATTAATGGAGGCATCTCCTGGTTATGTTCTATTCAGTCGCTATTCCTGGTATACTACAGGCACAATCTGTTGGAGCGCTTCATCCAAAAGCTGCCTTAAGAGAGAGAGTATCTATTAGCATGCCAGTTGAAAAACATGCAGACCATCAGGGAGCGGGCGCAGTAAACGAAGTTACATTGGGCAAATTATATGAACAGTTCCGGCGGCCCATTCACTCCTATATTTATCGTCTGCTTGGCAATTTAGAGGATGCCGACGACGTGACGCAGGAGGTCTTTGTGCGCGCCTGTACATCCTGGAACGGCCTATACGAGCGGGAACACCTCTCAGCCTGGCTCTACCGCATAGCAACCAATCTCTGCGTAGATGCGTTGCGCAGGCGGAAGCGTATCTCCTGGTGGCCGTTGGCGCATCGCTATCGCAACGACGATCCAAACGAAGAGGTCATAAACGACGATGCCTCTTTGTTCCTGTCCGACACAGGTGGGATTCCCGAGATTGCCGAGCGCGAACTGATCCAGCACACCCTGTCGCACCTGCCGGAGGAATACGCCATCGCTCTCGTCCTCAGCGCGGCCCAGGGCGTCCCATATCAGGAGATAGCAGAGATTGTAGGAGTCTCGCCAAATGCTGCTGCAACGCGTATCTCGCGAGCAAAAAAAATGTTCGCCGAACACTACCTGCGTATCAGTAAAGAAGGTGTTGGAAAACGGGAGAAGCGCAAATGAACAGCACCGAACTGCCACCCCTGCCACCGCCAGGATCAACTGGCCCGGAGGTATGCTCCGTCATCAGCCTGTATCTTGCCGTTGCGCGGGATCTGACCCCGTACCAGGCCCGCATTGTCGCGGGTCATCTTCAGATCTGCCCGGAGTGCGCGCGTGAGCAGCGCCAGATGGGGCGCGCGACCAATCTCATCGCTAGCCTCGAAGGCAGCGAACCGTCGGCCCGCGTCGATCAGGCCGTTATGGCGGCCATCGCCGCGCGCAGCCGCAACCAATCGCTCAGCACGCCGCAGCCCTTTATGCGTCCAGCCACGCCCTACCGCAACACGCCGAGCCGCCGTCCCATACGCGTGGGCGGACTGGTGGCCGCCGCCGCCGTCCTCGTCGTGGGCCTGTTCAGTGTGCTCCACTTTGTCCTGCCCGGTCCCACGCAGTCGGCCTTCGCTGTACCTGCCAATGTTTCATGGGATAATTATGTACTTCATCATACGCAAACGATGACTGACAGTAAGGGCCAGAGCTATCACGTCGAGAGCTACCACGATATGGCGACCGACCATATGAACGTCGAGACCACGATGGATGGCAAGCTGGACGTTATGGTCGTCAGCGATGGACATCAGACGCTGGGCATCGATATGATGAAGCATGTGGCGCAGTGGAACGCCGACGCGTGGAGCAGCGACGATTCCATCTTCGATCTCACCCAGCTGCGCAAAGACCTGCAATCCGGCAAAGCTACCTACCTGGGCAAAGGCCAGTTTCAAGGCAAGGAGGTCTACCGTATTCGCGACGATACGGGCGACGTGCTCCTGCTCGACATGCAGTATCGGCCCGTCAATGTGCTGGAGAGCGCGAGCGACGCTGGCAAGCCAATGTACGAGAAGCTGGAACTCTTGAAGCCTACCCAGGTGCCCGACTCTATGTGGACTATGACCGTCCCAGCGCACGACAAGATGGGCACGTTGCCACCGAAACCTTAAACAGTAGGGATGGGGCTTGCCTCCATCCGGCCCAGGGAGCGCGATCAGGCCATAAGAGGACTATTCTCCGAGCCGGATGGAGGCAAGCCCCATCCCTACTAAACGAACTGCTCTAGCGCCGTTTGCAGTTCGCGTGAATTGGCAAGCACCGGGAAGATATTCATGCCGGTCTCAACGCGTAGACGCTCCAGGGCGCTGTGATCCTGCGGATTGGACATCGCCACCGTAAGAATATCGCGGTCGCGACCGATGGGGAAGCAGTGCAGCTCCTGCGCAAGTGTCGGACTGACCAGGCGCTGTATTCTGACGGGCAGTTTGCGCGGCAGGAGCGGCACATAGGGAACGCCGAGTTTGCGTGCAAGCAGCGACAGTTCGGTATCTTTCGTCGTCGTCATAACTTTGCGTGCCACCTTTTCTGGGAGCAGTTCGAAACTGAGCTGCGCCTCGCTGGCTGCATCGATACATTGGGTAAAGTTGTTGCAATGGACCTCGCAGGCAGCATGGCCGATCATCATCGAGCGTGGCCGCAAGAAATCGCCGTCGAGCGTGTTATGTACGCGCCAGAGCAGTGCCTCCCACAGGCGCTCCTGCACGATCGCGCCGCCATTGAGATCGGCACCGGGCAGAAGGAAGTAGAAGGTGTGGCGCAGCAGAAAGACACTATCAGTTTTGCGTACTAAGGAGCGCAGGTTTTCGAGATAATGCTGCGCGCTTTGATCGGCGGGAGCCGCGCGGCCCGCGTAGATTTTCCCATCCTGTTCAAAGCGAAGTGCAATGGTAACCAGTGCGACCTGCGTAGATTGTGCTTTGAGCGCGTCCATGCGCGATACGATTGGCTCAAGCGTATCGGCGAACTCAATAGAACCAGCAAGTTTCACAACTTCAAGCGACTCGAAACTCGCGAGCGAAAGGGCCTCTTTGCACATGGTTCGGCTCCTTAATGCATTTCCACTTGACGTGGTTGGTTTTCATCGGTATACTTTCCTCGCTGGAAGCGGTAGGAGTTCGTGTCCTTTCTCGATCCGCTTGAGGATACTGAAAATTAAGGATAGGATCGTACTCGGGTGTACTGAACTGCTAAAAGAATACCTGAATAGGAGTAAGAAAAACGCGTGAACAGGGTTACGTTTCTGTTAAGAGTATACACTTATGGTTAAGATCGTTTACCCTTAATTAGAATTAACCCTGTACGCGTTGTGTTTTTTGGGAAAGACGCTCGGACGATTAACTTTGTTCGTCGCCAGGAGGAGTCGGATTCGCCTGGTTAAGTACGCGCAACGTCTCCTCCTGCACGCGGGCCAACTGCACCCCCATGCTTTCCAGCGTAAGGGCGGCGATCCCCTCGCCCTCGCGCACCAGCCCAAGGAGAATATGCTCTGTCCCGATGTAGCGATGATTCATGTTGCGTGCCTCATCCACCGCCAGTTCAATCACCTTCTTCGCGCGTGGCGTCAGCCCGATAGAGTCCAGAATAACATGATCGCCCCTGCCAATAGTAAATTCAACACTTTGACGTACCACATCAAGCTGAACACCGAGGTTGAGCAGCACTTTGGCGGCGACCCCTTCATCCTCGCGTATAAGTCCGAGGAGGAGATGTTCGGTGCCGATGTAGTTATGCTGCAAGCGCTGGGCTTCTTCCTGTGACAGGCTCAGAGCCTTTCTGGCCCGCTCTGTAAATTTGTCGAAACGATTGCGGTCACTCATGATACCTGTCTCCCTTTTTGGGGCTACACATTACGATAAATGCTTCATTTTAATGAGAAGGGAGTATATTCCTAAATATACCTTATCGGCTGGCTTCTTGCAAGAAAAACAGAATATATTTCTGGATGTATTTTATAACAAGAAAGGTGCAGAAATATCTCATCAAGTATCGTGCTTGCTCGATTACTTGACATAGCTCCGCTTGAGTATGAAAATGTAAGGAACAGGTGGAACGCTTGCTCATAGTGCTTGCTGACGAAGAGGAGTATTGTGTAGAGGGTAAAACGCCGTAAAACCTCGCAATGCTAATAGTCATATGCAAACAATGGAGCTTGTTGACGTTGGTATAGAGGAAAGGGGTGTGAAGGGTGGTAGCAGTATAGAACGGAAGATGCGTCCGTAAGGGCTACATGGGTTGTATAAATGATTGTTTTTCTCACCTGGATATAGAAGTGTGCCAGTAGATATGCAAATAACGATAGAAGAAAATTATGCAACAATTTAACCTACCATCTGCTCCGTCGGGTAACATGCAGGGGAAGAATGGTTCGATCGCCGAACAGTCTGCTGGCGCATCCATCGATGTGCAGGAGGCGTTGCGCGTGGCGGAGCGCGCGCGCCTGCGCCAGGGCATTATGCATGTGCGCATCCGTCACTTTTACTGTACCCTGGAGGAGATGTTCGATCCTTCTCTGCGTGGGCAGTGCTTTGTCGTCGGGACGGGCACCGGGCGACCGAACGAGCCTGGACGCGTTATCGACGTTTCTCCGGCAGCGCTGCGGCTGGGGATCAGTCCGGGCATGCCGCTGCGGCGCGCACACCGCATCGCGCCACGTACCCGCTTTATGCCCGCGTCCTATGATCGCTACCAGACGGTCCTCCAGCGCTTGCGCGAGCGCTACAGGGTCTACTCGCGCATCATCGAATCCATACCGATTGCGGATGCCTTCATAGATTTACGTGGATGTGAACTCCCTTTCGATTCTCCCGTCTCCTTAGCTGAACGGCTGTGCGCGGAGATCGCGGAGATGGGGCTGACCGCGCTGATCGGTATTGCGAACGGCAAGGCGATCTCGGAGCTGGCCGCGCTGATGAGCCGCAAGGATGGTCGGCAGGGCGTGCTTTACATTCCGCCGGGCCGCGAAGCCTCTTTTGTACAGACGCTCCCTCTCTCCATGCTGCTACAGGTGCGTGCGGCGGGAACAGGCATTCTGGGTGCCTTGCCGGAACTGAAAGACTACCAGGAGGTGCCGGGCTCACGTCCACCGGAGGCCGAGGGGCGTAGCGAGCAGGTCGATCCAGTCGCGGTCGCCGAACTGGTGGCGCATCTGCGCGACTTCGGTATCTCTACCTTCGCCCAGGTCGCGGTGCTGAACGAGGAGGGTCTGATCCGTCGCCTGGGTCGCCTGGGTGGCTGGGTCTACCAGGTGGCCTGCGGAGAGGATGGCAGCCTCGTTGTGCCCGACGCGCCGCCGCTGAGCCAGAATGCGCGTGTGCGCTTCAACCATGGTGCCGATGCCGACGAAACCTGCGCTGCTATTCGCAAGTTGGCCGATTACTTGAGCGAGCGCCTGCGCGAGCAGCGGCTAAAGGGACAGGCGATCGCGTTGATCCTCTGGCCCAACCGCGCCGTGCAGAGTGAGACGCGCAAACTGGTGATGGGCGAGGGTGGCGAGGAGGTCACGACAACTGAGGAGACGATCGGCGGGCAGATGGTTCTTTCGCGCCATACCGATGAGGCCGATGTGATCGCGCACCACAGCCTGATGCTGTTCGCGCACTACCATCGCCCTGCCTACCGTTACATGCAGGTGCAGCTGCGCATTGGCGATATCATCGCTACGACGCCCGTTTACTATCCTCCACCAGCGCGCACACGAGGCCGGGCCACGCGCAAACTGTAAATACTAAGAGCATCACTGGGGCTGCGATGCTCTTAGCTGCTTGAGCTTTGCCAGCTCCTGCTCTCCGCGCTGTTCCAGTTGCTGCTGCCATTCGTCCTTGTACTTTTTCATGACCGTTTACAAATTGCCTTTTACTATACAATAAAAATGGAAGCAGTAAAAAGCCCTACCAATGAAACGCAGAGGCCACTGCGTGCGTTATAAGAGTGTCAAATCTTTATTTAATCTCTGAGCAGAAACGGGACGCTCTATGGGGATGTTGTTTGTTCTGCTTCTATCTGGGGGATAGCCTATGTCCAGTAGCACGTCAGATGATAACGCCTCCGCAAATACTGCGTCCCCTTTTGATGCAGAATCCAGCAATGATTATAACGGTAGAGACGTTTCCTCTACCGAAATACTCCCTGTAGAAGAACACGGTGCAGCAGATATTCCCCTCGCTATGACTGATATTCCCATTATAGTAGAAAATACTTCTGTAAAAGATTCAGTGCCCGAGCCAGTAAGGGACGATCCTACCGAACCCCGTATAAGAGCTGTGAAGGTGCCGGACGCTGCTGCTGAAAATAAGCAAGAGAGTGTGCCAGAAGATCTCGATGGACATAACGCACATGAGAGCGACGAAACGGATCATAGAGAAGCGAGCGAAGAGGATGGACCAGCTAGTAGCTCAATAGAGAATGCCAGCGCTGTAGAGGCCGACGCACATGGAGAGGACACGCCAGATACGCCAGATACTCCCGATGCCAGCATGGAGCCGGAAGAGGCTGTTCCAGCGATTGAAGATGGAGAGGAAGAAGCAAAGGATACTACGCTAGATAGCCCTGCTGTAAGCTTAGAAGCGCAGTCAAAAGAGGATGTGCAGGCAGTAACAACTGCGGATGCTGAGGGAAAATCAGAGGGTAATGCATCGGAAACTCCTGATGCAAGCGTAGAAGCGCAGCCGGAAGAGGATGTGCCGCTTGCTCCTCGGAAAAACGAAGCGCGAGAGACGCTGGATGAGAGCGAAGAGCATAAAGTAAGAGACGCTGTGGTGCCTGCTCCGGCTGAGAACGAGGAGGAGAAGGCAGGAAGTGAAGCGGTAGCAACAATAGCAACATCTACTGAGAGCGAGGAGGAGAAGGCGGGGGGCGCGACGGTAGCTGTTCTGGCCGAGAAGCAAGAAAAAGCGCGAGGGAGCGTTGCGGAGGCAATTGGAGAGCGCCCGCCAGAAATTGGCGCAGACCTGACAATAAGCGAGCAATCTACCTTGTCTATGTATCCGCTCAGCGACCAGAGGGCGCAGCGGCGCTTCACGCGTTACTGGATACTCTCGGTTGCCTTGTTGTTGCTCCTGCTGCTCAGTATCGCCACGCCGCTTATCGTCGTTGCGAGTTATGCTGCAAACGCTTACGCGACGTATAATCTACTGCGCGCCCACGCTTATGGCGGTGTGGAACACCTGCTCACCGTCAAGACGATCTTTGCCGGAACAAGCTCGCATCCGACGGGCCTGCTGGATGTAGGCAAGTTGACGCGGGCGCAGGAGCAGTTCGCGGCGGCTCATGACGATTTTAAGCAGGTGCAAACTCTTATTGACACAACTCCCCTGATCCATACGATTACACAGTATCTTCCACAGTATCGTTCGCAGGTCGAGAGCGCGCGTGCCGCCAGCCAGGTTGGTATCGATACAACACTGGTCGGACAGCAGCTGATCTCGACCGCGCTCACACTGTCACCCAGATTTAAGGGGCCGCTACTGAGCGCCTCGCACGCGCCGCTGATTACCTCCGCTGATCTGACCCTGGCGGGCAGGACGATCGACGCGATTCTGCCGTATTTAAGCGATATCCAGGTGCAGTCGCAGTCGATCTCGCTGGGCGCGCTACCGATTAGCGAAAGCCAGCGCACACAGATACAGGAACTGTTCCAGATGTTGCCTCAGGTGGAAACATTGCTGCAACGCGGGCGCGACCTGCTGGCTCCGGCCAACTGGCTGTTGGGAGTCGGGCAGCCGCGCGTATTCCTGGTGCAGACGATGGACCGCGCGGAACTGCGTCCAACCGGCGGCTTCACAGGTCAGTACGGCGAGCTTTCAGTGGATAGTGGGCGCGTCGGTCCGTTCTCGCTGCACGATATCTCCGGCGTCGAATATAGCGATAATAGCCCGACCAGCGGGGGCCTGGCACCTGCCGCGTATCGCTCCTGGTGGCCTTTCGAGAACTGGGGCTTACGCGACTCGAACCTCTCCGCCGACTTTCCTACATCGGCGCAGATTGCGATCAAGCAGTACAAGCTCGAGGTGAAGCGCAATGTCGATGGCGTTGTCGTCTTTACGCCCTTCTTTATCGAGCATATCTTGCAGGCTATCGGGCCAATACAGATCCCTAAATATAACGAGACGATTACCGCGCAAAATCTGGAGGATCGTCTGCATTATTATCAACTGGATAACGCCGGTATACGCAAAATTGAGATTGTCGAACATGTGAATGACCCGACACAGGCGCGCAAGCTCTTTACCTCTGCCGTGGCGCGCATCCTGATGGACCGCGTGCGCCATGCCTCTCCTACCGAATTGATGGCGCTGGGTCTGCAAGTGCTCAGCGATTTAAGGACGCGCGATCTGCAGGTCTACGTGACGAATCCACAGGTCGAGAGCTTACTAGAGCAGTACGGCTACGCGGGCGAGATCGATCGCTCAAACGCGCACGACGGATTGTACCTTGTGCAGGCGAATGTGAGCGCCAACAAAGCGTCGCAGTATGTGCAGACGAAGCTGTCCGATACGGTCAGACTGGACGCTGCCGGTGGCGCGATGCATACGCTGGAGATGGATCTGATCTACAACCAGATTGGTCCCGTGTATGGACTCGATACCTATCGCGATTACGTGCGCATCTACGTCCCGCAGTCGGCGCACCTGCTCTCCGGGAATGGTTTCGATACGGGGGTGCCTTTGTGCGGTGGACCCCTGGCGGCTTGCTCGCCCACTGGCGTGTACGCACACCAGGAGCTTGTCTGTCCCACGGGTCAGTACGACGCGGGGGCATCTGCTCCAATGATTGGCGATCCGTACCGGGGGGCATGGCACCCCATTGACAAGATCGGGCCGCCCGATAACACGCAGAGCGATGAGCCAGGCCGCGCAATGTTCGGCGGCTACATCGTTGTCCCCAAAAACTGCTCTATGAAAGTCACGGTCTCGTGGTATGTTCCGCCACTGGGCAACGGTGGGTACCATCTCCTGCTACAGCGCCAGGCCTCCACGTACCCCGCTCTGAACCTCACGGTGTTTCCCGCCGCCGGAGTGTGCGATCAGGCAAGTGCCGCGCAACTCAATTTCAACGGCTTCCTGACCGCAGATACGGAATTTTTGCTCAGCAGCATTTCCAATCCTCACAATAGGACCGCGAGCTGTTCTTTGCAGCAAGAGGCAGTAACGACCAGCCAGCAATGAAAGTAATCCGCGTAATAGGAGCAATGTTGTTCTAATTGACAAGGTTCAGAGGTAAGTCGTATACTGCTTTTGCCGTGAACTCATGTTTGTTTTATCGCGATCGTGTATGAAACGATTGCCGGGACGATTGTGGAAGAGATGTTTCCATGGAACAAGCTGCTCTATTAAGTATAATACGTACAGATACACACTATCGCTTTCGTCTGGATCTTCCCGATGGCCCGGCAGGCCAGGAATATAACAGCGAACTGAGCACCGAGACGCTCACACGCCTGCGCCGCTCTCTCCAATCAGCCGCGCAATCTATGCAGGCATTGGCTGTGATGGAAGTGAAGCGCCAGACCACGAAGCTGGGGGCCGTCAATGACTCATTGCTCACTTTAGGACGTTTCCTGTTCGAGTCGCTGCTACCAGCCCCGCTTCAGGAATCGCTGCGCCGCCTTGACTCTTCCTTGCTGCTCAGCACGAATACGCCGGATATTCCCTGGGAGCTGATGTTCGATAATGGCGCGCGACCGGGACGCTATCTCTGTAATATGCTGGGGACGGGGCGTGTTCTCTCTTCGGCCAGCCGGGAGCGCCCGACGCTTGGCGAACGCCCGACGCGAAGAATGGGGCGTCGTGAGGCGCAGGGACTCTCTGTGCTCTTCCTGGTCAATCCTACGGGTGAGCGTCCGGGAGCCGAGGAGGAGGTTGCTTCGTTATGTACGACGCTGCCCGAGTCGGTATCGCGCATTATCCTGTATCGGCAGCAGGCGAATCAGCTTGAGATGCGCATGCGCGTTGGCTCCGATTCGCCGCATGTGCTGCACTACGCGGGTCCACTCCCCTTGACGCAGGGGAACGGCGATCCTGTCCTGGCCCTTTCAGGCAATTCGCGTCTGGATAGTGGTGCCGTCGAGCAGTTATTCCAGTCTCTGCCCAGGCGTCCCCTTGTGTTTCTGAGCTGCCAGGAGGATGAGCGCGGAAGTCGCGCTGGCGCAAATGGCCAGGGGCAGCAGGAACATGATGAGGTGATGGAGCGCGAGGCTGGCTCGCTCCTGGCAGCGGGCGCGGGAGCTGTAGTGGCCCTGCGTTGGCCTGTGAGTACGCAGCGTGTCTCCGAGTTCGCCGCCCTCTTCTATCAGGATGTGGCCGATGGCGTGACGCTGGGCGAGGCTCTGCGCCGCGCGCGCATCACGATGGCACAGCACTATATCGATGATACCTCCTGGATGAGCTTCGTGCTTTATGGTGATCCGCTGCAGCGCCTGGTGACGAGCGCCCTTTCCAGCAAAGAGCGGCCCATCGAGCCACGCCTCGATCCTTTTGACGATTCACATATTATGGCACCGATGCTGTCGTCGTCCGGGACGCCCGATCGCCGCTTCCTGCGCGCCGTGCTCGAACTGTCCCTGGGTGAGGCCCGGCGCATGCATAAGGACTATCTCGGCACGCCACATCTCTTTATCGCCCTGACCAAGCTGGATGGTGGTTGCACACAGGATGCTTTACGCAACCTGGGCTTCTCGCCCAAGCAGGTGCGCGATGTCATTCGCCTCGCGTTGGGATCGGGCAAGGCCACGAGCGACACGACGATTCTCCCGACGCGGCGCTGCAAAGAGATTCTGCAAACGGCTGAGCGTACCGCCGCGAGCGCGGGTTCCGCGA